>Ga0190358_1000009_pt1 | contig 104126 bp, 74 predicted proteins | sample 48721812_MG_FD_161666 | JGI IMG/M metagenome (GOLD analysis project Ga0190358, IMG submission 161666) | Hydrothermal vent microbial mat bacterial communities from Southern Trench, Guaymas Basin, Mexico - 4872-18-1-2_MG | ecosystem: Environmental > Aquatic > Marine > Hydrothermal vents >... | reverse complement strand
TCGTCCATCGCTGGAAAAAATGGCATCTGATCCGGTGTATGAAAAATTTGTTTTTCCTGCGTATAATAAGGCGTTGCATGAAAAGGAATTGGCGTTACAACAAGTCAAGCAGGAACGTCAAGAAAAAAAGTTGGCGTTACAGCAAGTAGAGCAAGAACGTCAAGAAAAAGAATTGGCGCAACAAAAGGTAGCTAAAATGGCTGAACAGTTACGAAAGTTAGGAATTGTTCAGGATAAGTTATAATTTACTGATTAAAAGAAATACTAACTTATACTGATTGCCCTTGAGTTTCGTGAAAACATTGCCAAAAGATACCTGCGGAGTTGAAAAAAACGTAGGTGAATAAATTTTCACAAATTTCAAGTACGCTCAGTATATAAAGAAATCCGAGTTTTTCAAAAATCGGATTTTTTATAATATTCAATATCTTCTTGATCACGACATTTTTTAAATAAGTATAAAATCAGAAGTTTTAATTAAACTATTTCCTCGAATACTATTTTTCCAAAAAATGGTATTATTTTGGTTGAAAAAAAATCCAACATTTTTACAGATTTGATTGCAGTGAAGTATATTTCCTACCAAAACGATTAGGATCCTAGAATGAGTGATTCACCTTTAGAAAATATTCCACACCAGAGTTCCCTTCAACCAGTCGAACTCTTTTTGGATGATACCATCCAATTTCGTTGTCATAAGAACATTGCCTGTTTTAATGAATGTTGTAAGCGTATTGATATTTCACTCACGCCTTATGATATTTTACGTTTGAAAAACCGTTTAGAACTGACTTCCAATGAATTTTTAGCACAATATACTGTTCCTTATGAGATGGATGCCAGTGGGATGCCTGGGGTAAAAATCAGAACTGCTGATGATAACCTCGCCTGTCCATTTCTTAGTGAAAAAGGCTGTAGCGTGTACGATGATCGCCCAACAGTTTGTCGATATTATGCCTTGGGCTTGATGTCTATGCGTAAAGAAAAATCGCCGACTGATGAAGATGCCTATTTTTTGATCAAGGAAGAGCATTGCCTGGGTCATAATGAATCCCGTACTATTACTGTGGGCGATTATCGCAAAGAGCAAGATGTGGCTCATTATGATGAGATGAATCGTGAATGGCTACAAATCATCTTGAAAAAACGCTCCAGCGGACCAACCATAGGCAAACCCTCAGCGCGTAGTTTCCAATTCTTTTTCTTGGGCAGTTATAACTTAGATAGCTTCCGAAATTTTGTAAAAAGTGAAGGTTTTTCAAATGTTTATGACTTAACGGCTAAAGAGCTTGAACAATTGAAAACAGACGATGTAGCCTTATTACAGTTTGGCTTTAGGTTACTGAAGCAGGTGTTATTTGGGGAAATGAGCATTGCAGTCAAATCGGATGCCATGCAAAAACGTACAGAGCAACGACGCGAGCAGATCAATGTCGATCCAGATAATCCCAATCAGAATTATGATGGACCAGGTATGATTTAATTTTAATCATTCTTAGCGCGTTAGAAATTCGATTTTTTCCAAAAATCGGATTTCTTGAACGGGTTAAAAATGTTAAAATACAGTTTCGTACCTACATAAATACCCTAATACCCTTTTTTCAAAAAAGGGTATTTTTATTGATTGATAACTGATAACTGATAACTGAAAATATGGATTCAAAAAAATTAACCACAGCTATTTTATTAGCAATGCTAATAGGGGGCATTTTAGGCGGAGTCTTTAATGTCTTCTTTATGGAATACGCTATCATCAGTGACTTTCTCGTTGGTAATGTGTTTCACGTTATTGGACAGATTTTCATTAGCTCACTGAAAATGCTGGTTGTCCCCCTGGTCTTTATTTCACTGGTATGCGGTACCGCCGCTTTAGGTGAAATTAATAAATTAGGGCGTTTAGGTGGAAAAGCACTCCTATTCTATTTGGGAACGACCGCACTTGCTGTTAGTTTAGCACTTGGATTAGCTCTTATTGTTGCTCCTGGACAAGGTTTCGATTTAGGTTCAGCCGAAGTTCAAAGTTTTACCCCGAAAGAAGCCCCTTCTATTGCCCAAACTATTATCAACCTGGTACCCGATAATCCAATTAAAGCAATGGCAGAAGGTCAAATGTTGCCCTTGATAGTTTTTTCTCTACTTATTGGAATTGCTATTGTGATGGCGGGAGAAGCCGGTAAACGAGTCGAACAACAATTTAATGACTACAATGCGATAATCATGCAACTTGTCGTTATCTTGATGAAGTTGGCACCAGTTGGCGTTTTCTGTTTAATTACGAAAACCTTTGCATTACAAGGATTTGAAGTTTTTAAACCTTTGTTAAGTTATTTCTTTGTGGTAACAGCTGCGCTGCTCATACATGGGCTGGTGTCCTATTCCATTTTGCTCAAGATATTCTCTGGACTAAATGTCAAAACATTCCTGAAAAAAATGTCGGAAGTACAAATTTTTGCTTTTAGTACCGCCAGCAGTAATGCCACCATTCCGGTTAATATCAAAAACACTGAAAAAAGGCTCGGAGTCGATAACTCAGTCGCCTCGTTTACCATCCCATTGGGGGCAACGATTAATATGGATGGCACCGCCATCATGCAGGGGGTTGCAACTGTATTTATTGCTAACGTGTATAACATTGATTTAAGTACAGCCGATTTGTTATCCGTCATTTTAACCGCCACTTTAGCTTCAGTGGGTACCGCTGGCGTACCAGGTGTTGGATTAATTATGCTAGCAATGGTATTAAACCAAGTTGGCTTACCTGTTGAAGGTATTGCCCTCATTATTGGGGTTGATCGTATTTTAGATATGATGCGTACCGCCATTAATGTCACCGGTGATGCGGCAGGAACGGTTATTATTGCTAAGAGTGAAGGTGCCTTAAATCAGGATATTTACAACAATCCTAAAATTTAGGATGGTTGGTTTATAAGGGCAATCCTTTATGGTTGCCCTTAACTTAATGGCATCGCCTTGATGGGTATTTTATTTTGGCGAGTTACTTATTTAACGATGCAAAATAAACTCAAGTACCATTTTACTCCCAAAATAAGCCAGCATAAGAATGAAAAAACCACTTAAATTCCAACCGATTGTGGTTCTACCACGCCAACCATAACGCCAATGCCCCCATAATACCAAGCCAAAGACACACCATGCCACTATTGACAATACCGTTTTATGTAGTAAATGTTGAGCCAATATATCTTCTAAAAATACTATCCCACTGATCAAACTTAAACTAAGTAACACAAATCCCAATGCTATCATTTGAAATAGCAATTTTTCCATCACTTGCAATGGAGGTAATATTTGTATAACCCAACCTGGATGTTTATGGTGTAATTGATAATCTTGGTAAGCTAAAAATAAGGTTTGCAGCGCAGAAATGCTTAATAAACTATAAGCGATAATGGAAAATAAAACATGAAGCGTCACACCATAACTCTGAGAAGATAAAATGCGTTCTGAATGAATATAACCTTCTAAACCTATCATCAGAGCAGCCATTGGAAAAATAACAATAACAAGATTTTCAACAGGTTGACGTAACATGCTTAATAATAATAATACTGCAATCATCCAACTTATCGAAGAGGCGGCATGAAAAAAACCTAAGTTTAAGCCCGCCGGTGTGACCATATTGAAGTACAATAGCAACGCATGTAGGCACACCGCTAATCCCCCTAACAATAATAATAAATGTTTAGAGGAAAAAACAGTGGCACCACGATACAATTGTGAGCTAGCAGCAGCAATATACAATACAATGGTAAAAAAACTGAGGGCAAATAGTTTCATGATAAATATTACAACTTAAAAATCCTATTTTTTAGAAAAATCGGAGTTTTGAAAATTTTGATTTATTGTTCACCAGGCTGACACAACTACTTTGCCTTGGTTTGATTCTTAGCCTGTTCTAAAGCAATTTCTTTCAAAGCCTCAAAAGAGCTATGGCTTGAGGAACCTTCAATCGCTTTAACGGCTAACTCTTGAGCCTGTTTAAGTGCGGCTTCTAATTGCATAGACAATTTATCAATTTGATTCGTTTGGGTAGCCACTTGTTCTTCGAAGGCTCGAATCTTTAATTGAGAAATTTCTGCTTCACCCTCAAATTCTTTAGCAGCGAGTTCAGCCTTAATTTTAGCCTGATGACGAGCAATACCGGTGCCTTCATCTTTGGCTTTTTTAATAGCTGTTTCTAACTCCTTAGGAAAACGATCAACTTTCGTTTTGATTTCTTGAAATTGCTTATCGCGTTCTGCCAAAGCTTTCTCACGTTCATTCCAGGCTTTACGGCGTGTTTCTTCAAGTTCATTTAAGGCTTGTTGCTGTTGTTTTTTCTGCTGTGTATAATCTTCATCACTGATACCCCGTTTCAGTGTTAAGTCATAGCAATATTCACTATCTTCTCGCTTTTGAGCTTTATGAACAGAGGTACCTTGCTCTTTTAATCGTTGTTCATTCTCTTCTTTTTCAGTTAGCCACGCATGGTTTTTTTCAAACCACGCCTTCTCAGTTTCTTTACTTTTTTGTTTCAGTGTTTCTTGATACTGTTCCGCGGTGTCTGTGTACTGTTTAAGTAAATCGCTTAAAGTTTCTTCTCCAATCTCAAGATTGTATAAATTCGCCAAGCGATTACTTTCAGCATTGGCATCAGTACGCACCTCTTTTAAGCGCGAAGCTTCCACCAATAGATTAGTGGACATTTGACTTAAAGCCGTGTTGAATTTTTCACCTAATTGTCCAAAGACATTAATCACTTCTTCCATCGGTGCATGATCATTTTTAAGTGATAGCTGCGCTGTTTGGCTCATTTTAGTTTTGGGAGCATTAGACACAGGCAGTACTTTTACAGTAGTAGCCGCCGCTGTTGGTTTCGAAGTAAGCACCGTCGCTTTTTTGCTTTCTAATGCTTGATAAGCGGCTTCTATTTCTTTATAAGCCTCAAGAAGTTCAGCCTTTGTATTTCTGGAACTGACTTTTTTTGTCATTGATATTCAAACTCCTTGCTATTGATTTTGTTTGGAGTCCAAAGCTTTAACTTTGGACTCAACTCTTATTGATTCTTCTCAGCTTGTCCCGCACTAGACACCGCTGTCATAGACAGTTGTTGCATTTGCTGGGAAGCAACTTGTAGTTGCTCAGATAATTGAGCAATTCGCAGCTTCTGCTCATCAGCTATTTTATTAAGAGATTCGGTTTTTAACTCAAACGCTTTACGTTTAGCTTCTCTCTCTTTTTCCAATAACTTAGCCTTGTTTTCCTCGTCTTTATAGGCTTCCTTGATAGCCGCTTCACGGGATTTTTTCACGGCTTCTTCAACTTCCTTGGGTATAGATTCTACTTTGGTTTTATATTCATCAAACTCAGTTTGATGTTTTTCAAGAAACGACTCACGTTCCTGCCAGTCTTTTTGCTTGCGTCGATCTTCTTCTGCTAGTTGACGCTCTAAGGCACGATGATGTTTTTCATAGTCATCGCTATCCTCAGTATGTTGCCACTTAAGTTTATAATCAAAGTCTTCTTCATCGAACTGGCGATTTTTGTCGAGTTGTGCATGTTGTTTCGTTTTGGCTTTTTCATGATCTTGCTGTTGTTTTTGCCAAATTTCACGTTGCGAAGTCATTTCGACTTCCAAAGCGTCATGCTTTTTTTGATAGTCTTCTCCAAGACTTTGCAATTCTTTTTGATGTTCTTGTTGCAAGATATTGAGTGCTTCGGCTGCTACTTGGGTATTTTGCAAACTCGTTAAATGTTGATTTTCGACCAAAATCGCCCGACGAATTTGCGCTAATTTTTCCACCTCCGTGGTCATATCTTTAACAAGTCCATCAACAGATTGACCAAAAATGGATTGCAATTTAGCTAAATCTTGAAAAATACTATCAGCAGTATAAGTAGATGCTTGCTCAACAATTTCCTTATCTTTTTGTCGAGTGGCAATATCTTGTTTAGTTGCAATTTTAGCAGACTCAAGCTGGTAATCAGCGCGTAGTTTTTCAAACGTTTTGAGAATGCTGATCGGTTCAGAATGGGTTATATTCATTTTAGTTACCAGCTATTTGTTATCAGTTATTAGTTATTAGTTACCAATTATCAGTCTTAGAAACCAAGTTTTTTCAAAAAACGTGGCTTATTATCAGTTAAATTATTTATCTGAAAAACTATAGTAGTATATCTAAATTCATTGATTTTGAAGTCTTTTGAAAGAATTTTGGAATAACACTGGATAAGTGGTAACTGATAACTGATAACTGATAAAACTGAATTAAACGGAAAAGGAAGAGCCACAGCCACACGTCGTGACAGCATTAGGATTGCGAATAACAAATTGCTCGCCCTCCAAACCCTCAGTGTAATCAATTTCTGCACCCACTAAGTATTGATAACTCATGGGATCGATCAACAATTTAACGCCCTGATTTTCAACTACAGTATCATCTTCTTGGGTCGTCTCATCGAAGGTAAAGCCATATTGAAAACCCGAACAGCCCCCACCTTGAACAAAAACACGCAACATCAAATCATTGTTATCTTCATCTTTAATCAACTGCTGCACTTTATTTGCAGCACTATCAGTGAATAATAAAGGTGAAGCTGTAGCTTCTTGAGAAGTACTCATATTCAGATTCTCCAAAATAAAAAAATATCAACTTAAAATTATAAGTAAGTATTCCATCACGAAAATTCAATAGTGCAAAACCCGTGATGATAGTGTTTCAAATAATCATTTTTACAAAGACGCATCGGTTCGCCCTTACGTTTTCAAAATTTCTAATACTTCTTCCAATTCCAAACATAATTGGCAAATAATTTGCTGGCTTTGGTGCTTATGGTTTATTGAATTTACCCCGACCAAATGTTGTTTAGCACCGCCAATGGTAAACCCATGTTCGTACAATAAATTACGAATTCGACGAATTAAAATCACATCATCTCTTTGATAATAACGCCGATTGCCTCGGCGTTTAATAGGTCGCAATTGGGAAAATTCTTGCTCCCAATAACGCAAAACATGGGGTTTAACGGCGCATAATTCGCCAACTTCGCCAATTGTAAAATAACGTTTCCCAGGTATAATAGGGAGTTCATTATAATTCGTCGCTTCCAACATAAGATTCTATCCGCGCTCTGAGTTTTTGACCAGCCCGAAAAGTGACAACACGTCTTGCGCTAATGAGTACTTTTTTTCCCGTTTTAGGGTTTCTACCTGGGCGTTTTTCTTTATCGCGCAAATCAAAATTTCCAAATCCTGATAACTTGACTGGCTCTCCTTTTTCCAAATTCAAGCGGATTTCTTCAAAAAACGAATCGACCATTTCTTTAGCATCTTGTTTGTTTAAACCAACATTACTAGAGAGTTTATCTGCCATTGTTGCTTTAGTCAATGCCATGTTTATTTCCTTAATTGTGCCCCTAAATGTTGTTCGAGTGTACTCAGTACCTGTTCAACCACACTGTCCACTTCTTGATCGGTCAAATTGCGCTCTTCTGCCTGAAAAATCAATTCGATTGCAAGACTTTTTTGCCCTGGCTCAATGCCTTTACCTTGATAAACATCAAATAATTTTAAATCAGTCAGCGTCTCAATGTGTTCATCTTTAATACAATCCAACAATTGGTCGGCACTCACCTCATCTGACACGACTATCGCAATATCACGCCGTGTAGACGGATATTTAGAAACTTCTTTAAATTTAGGTATCTCTATTTGACATAAAGGGGTTAACCGTAATTCAAACAGGTACACCGGTGGTGTTAATTCCAACGTTTGAATTAAACTCGGATGCACAGCCCCCATTAATCCTATTAATTCATCACCACAATAAATTGCCGCCGTTTGTCCTGGGTGCAAAGCGGAATGAGTATTCGGTATAAAACGGTAAATCTTACCTCCCCCTGTATAACGATCCCAGGTTAAACTTAATAATGCCTCAACATCTGCTTTAACATCAAAAAAATCAATTATTTGGCTAGATTGTCCCCATTGTTCAGACCAACGCGTTCCAGTTACTACGCCCGCTATCATTGGCTCTTGTTGCAAGCCTTGCTCATCAGACTGAACAAAGCGCAAGCCTGTTTCAAATAAACGCATCCGAGATTGTTGACGTTTTTGGTTATATAACAAAGATTGCAACAATCCAACCCATAAAGTCGTTCGCATCACAGTCATATCACTTGCAATCGGGTTAGCTAAAGTGATAGAATCAAGTTCTGGGTTAAGTTTAGCCTGTAACACAGGATCTACAAAACTATAAGTAATCGTTTCTTGATAGTCACGTTGAACTAATACCTCTTGTATCGATTCTAAAGTTACCTTGGGTTGAGTGGAAAGATTTAAACCAGACTGTGGCACTACGCTCGGTAACTTATTATAGCCATGCACCCGCGCCACTTCTTCAATTAAATCTGCTTCCAAGCTAATATCAAAACGAAAACTGGGGATTTGTACTTCCCATCCCTCCAATTTAGGTTTAAGTAGTAAACTATTGTTCTTGAGGTGATGTGTCCTAAACGTGCGTTCAAACTGCATACCTAATCGTGACACGATATCTTCAATCTTTTTTTGTCTCAGCCTAAGGGTACGACCTAGTAGCCGTCTAATTCTTGAACGGCGAAGTTTAATCACCGGCATAACCGGCAAAACTTCGTCATTTATAATCTCAATCACTGGTCCTGGTTGTCCACCTACAATATCTAATAATAAAGCAGTGGCTCGTTCCATTGCGCGACGCTGTAATTGCGGGTCCACCCCCCGTTCAAAACGATGGGAAGAATCAGTATGTAATCCATAGCGTCTAGCACCGCTTGCTACCAGTTTTGGTGCAAAAAAGGCACTTTCTAAAAAAATATTTTGTGTTGCTGACGTGACGGCTGATGCCAGTCCACCCATGATACCCGCCATGGCGAGGGGCCGCTTATGATCGGAAATCACTAAATTTTGTTCATCTAATTGTACGCTTTGACCATCCAATAAGGTAAGAGACTCACCAGCCACTGCCATTCGAACTTGTATTCCCCCGGATAAATAACTCAGATCAAAAGCATGCATGGGTTGCCCTAATTCTAATAAAACATAGTTAGTCACATCCACGACCGCACTGATACTACGTAATCCGCAGCGACGCAAACGCTCCTGTATCCATACAGGTGTCGAAGCTGACGTATTAATATTTTTAATAATGCGCCCAACATAGTGTGGGCAAGCTTTTTGAGCTTGAGTTTCCACGGGAAAAGTGTCATCAATCACTTCCCCAATAGGTGAACAATCCGGAACGGAAATATCAAGGCATGTCAAAACACCCACTTCTCGTGCAATTCCTTCAATACTTAAACAATCACCACGATTAGGGGTCAGATCAATTTCAATAGACACATCTTCTAATTGTAAATAATCGCGTATATCTTCACCTATCGGTGCATCATTAGGTAAAAGTATTAAGCCATCTGAACTTTCTACCAATCCTAAATCTTCAGCCGAACACAACATACCTAAGGAGGGAACTCCCCGCAATTTTGTTTTTTTAATCCTGTTCTCACCCAAACGCGCTCCAATTAAAGCCGTTGGTACTCGTATTCCTGCTTGAACGTTGTTAGCACCGCAAACAATTTTTAAAGGACTCTTTCTACCTACATCAACTTGACAAATGCTTAATTTTTGAGCATTTGGATGAGCTTTAGTGGAAATAACCTCACCAATAACCACTTTGCTAAAAGGGGGCGCAACGGGTTCCACGCGCTCAACCTCTAAGCCCATCATAGTTAACTGTTGAACTAATTCATCTGTTGAAAGTGTCGGATTAACCCATTCACGTAGCCAGTTTTCACTGAATTTCATTTGAGTTCCAATTTAATATTTGTACAATGACTTAAATCTTTAAATATGTTGAAGTTTTTCTAAATCTTTTAAGTTATATTATACACTTATCTATATATTGAAAACATTTTGTGACTACCCAGTTAGGGCAAAAAAAGACTTGCCCACCCTACATAATATGCCATATTTAAGCTGTTTAAAGTATAGATTCAAAATAACTTATTGATTTTTATGGTATTTTTTAAATAGGGGAAAGTATATAATTCTAATAAAATCAATGATTTAATTATAATCTAACAAGGTAAAATTAAATAAACCGTATTTTTAGAAAATTAAGATTAAGATTAAGATTTAAGATTAAGATTTAAGATTAGGAATGAAAAATACCTTCGTATTTTATTGTCTGAACGAGGCTAATGTTTTTGCATGAACCTATCCCACTATTCGTTTTCGCAGCTCAGAAATCCGATTTTTGGAAAAAATCGGATTTCTTATTAAAGAAAAATATTCTATTTTTAAAGAAATAGTATTTTTACTTAAACCCACCGCATCATGCCCATTTCGTATGCATCAGACAGCAAGTCATGAAATGGAAATACTCGAATTTGGTAACTTAATCCACCACATAAATCAGGTTGGAAAGTTAGGCTGTAAAGGTATTCACTACTGTCGTGTAAGGGCTGTTCTGGCACAAATTTATAAGAAACGGTATTTGTCTTATCACTTTGCCAAATGTTTTGTAACTCTTGTTGAGTGGGCAGTAAAATTTCCGGATGGTAAACTTTGCGCGATAGCAATAATTCAACAGCGACACTGTTTGGTTCTAAGCCATTTAAACGTAGTGCTACTTGTATGGTTATCGGTTCACCGTAAGAAAATTGTTGCATTTGGGGTGCTGATAAGAGGCGAGCTTGGACTTCTGCCCACTTTGCCTTGATCAGTGTTTTCCAATTGGCTAATTCTTGAGCTTTAGCATAATTATGGCTGTTTAATTGTACGCCTTTGTGACTGGCTGGCAGATACAAGTTGGTAATGTAGTCATTAAGCATCCGTATAGTGTTAAAGCGTGGAAGTATTGTCATCATAGAACGTTTGGCTTTTTTCACCCAACCTTCAGAATAGTCCTTTTGATTTCGGTTATAGTAAAGCGGTATCACTTCATCAATTAAAACTTCATACAAACTGCGTGCATCATTGTGATCACGCAAATTCTCGTCCTGATGTGGAGACGGTTTGATTGCCCAGCCATTGCTCCCATCATAACTTTCTGGCCACCAGCCATCAAGCACACTGAGGTTAATTCCGCCATTAATACCGGCTTTCATGCCAGAAGTACCACTAGCCTCTAGGGGGTAGATTGGGTTATTTAACCATACATCGACTCCTGAGAGTAAGCGTCGTGACAATCCTAAATCGTAGCCTTGCACGACTAGAATCTTGCCTATAAATTCGGGTTCACAACTAATCTGGTAAATTTCTTTGAGCATATCTTGTCCTGGCATATCAGCTGGGTGTGCTTTGCCAGCAAAGATAAATACGACAGGGCGTTCTGCATCCGTCATGATAGAACGCAATTTGTCCATATCCTTGAACAATAAGGTAGCGCGTTTGTAAGTTGCAAAACGCCGTGCAAATCCAATCGTTAAGATATTGGGATTTTTGGGATCGACATATTTCAATAAACGTTCTAAATGCGTTTCTGAAATTTGATGACGTAAATGTTGAGCTGTTAAAGACTTGCATATCACCTTCAACATACGAGATTTAACCGTTTGCTTGACTTTCCAAAATTGTGGGTCTGGAATAGTCTCTATTTGTTGCCAAAATGTGGCATCATGTTGATGGTCAAACCATTCTTCTACAAAAGATTCTTTAAATAATTCACACCATTGCCGCGCTAACATAGAAGGGACATGCACACCATTGGTCACATAACCGATGGGATTTTCAGCCGGACTAATCTCTGGCCAAAATTTGGCACAAATTTTAGACGATACTTGGCCATGAATACGACTCACGCCATTTAAATGCCGCGCACCTTGAATCGCTAAAGTGGTCATATTAAAATCTGGCGAATCGCCAGGCCAACAACCGAGTGCCAGGAAAGTTTCTTTGGACAATCTGAGATCATGTTCACAAAATGAACCTAAATAGTTCATCATGAGTTCTTGTGGAAATTTATCATGGCCGGCGGGTACTGGCGTATGAGTGGTAAAGACGGTATTAGCCGCAACGGCTTCCATCGCCGTTTCAAAATCTTGTCCGCTCGTTATGAGTTCACGTACTCTTTCTAAAATCATAAAGGCGGCATGACCTTCATTGATATGCCAAATAGTGGGAGCTAATCCCAGCCTTCTCAATAATCGGGTTCCGCCTATACCCAATACAATTTCCTGTCTGATACGGGTATGTTCGTCCCCCCCATAAAGTTGGTGAGTAATCGCACGGTCATTATCGTTGTTTTGGGGTACGTTAGTATCTAATAAATAGAGTTTAATATGCCCTACCGTAATGAGCCAAGCTTTGACAAATACCTGGGTCTCAGCAATCTTGACTTCGATATAAATTTCTTCACCCGCCTCATCTCGTACTGGACTTATTGGTAAGTCTTGTGAATTATTTACATTATGGGTGGAAATCTGATTACCTTGTGCATCAATGAACTGGTTAAAATAACCTTTATGATAAAACAAACCCACCGCAATAAAAGGCAAACGCATATTACTGGCGGTTTTACAATGATCGCCGGCTAAAATACCTAAACCACCAGAATAAACTGGCATACTTTCATGGAAACCATATTCGGCACAAAAATAAGCTATCAGGGCATATTGAGGTAATTGCTTACCCCCATTGCGGCGCTCTTTGCTATGACAATAAGCATCATAAGTGGAAAGTACTTGCTGATAGGCACTGAGAAATGACGGTTCCGTCGCGACTTTGTGCAAACGCCTTTGATCAATATTACGTAAAAAGAGTTTGGGATTATGTCCCACCCTACTCCATAATTCATCATCAAGGCGTTCAAACAACATTCTGGTTGGAACATTCCAACTGTACCATAAATCATTGGCTAAATCTTCAAGACGCTCCAAAGCCTTTGGCAATATAGGAATGACTTCTAGGTTAAACTCTTGTGCCTGCATATTTATTTAAGTCTCTTCAGATTGAATACTGTTAAGGTAATGTAAGTCAAACTGTTTATTATATCATAATTTCAGAAATACCATTTTTGGGAAAAATGGCATTTCTAATTTCAATCTAAAATTGTTTTTTTGAAACTTTTTTCGAGTCGGGAGCCCTTTTCTAAAATCCGCAAAAATCTGTTTTATATCCCCCGTGAGAGAAGTTAATTAAGTTATTGTTTTTTATCACTTTATTTTTTTTAGCTTTTTAGAATAAATGAGGTAAAAATTTCAAAAAAAAGGCTATTTCAACAAATATTTCTTATTTTTTTGAAGCTTGTTGATGAATAATTGTACAAAACGGTATTTTTTTACAATTATAGAGTATAAATTTTGGCAAAAATTAGTGGTATCCGCCCCGTGAGAGAAGTTAATTAACTTATTGATTATTAAGGATAATTTTTTTGTTCATCAAACGCAGATATTTATCAAAAAAAATAGGTCAAAAATAGCAAAATCGGATTTATTATATTCATAGAAAATGCTTCAGATTGATCTCCCATCCCATTTCTCCTTCTTGTGCAATAAAATGATCATGAATCCCAATATTTGGAATGACTATTAATACATTTTCCAAATAAATCAAAGGAATAAATTGTCGTTGCCAGGGTGGTAATTTAGCGGCTTGTAATAATTTTTTCACGACGCGCCAATGTCCATGCCAATAAATTTTTTCGCCACCTTGGCGAAAACGTACTTGTAATGCTGAACCGGCTGGTAGGGCTAAACCGCCGCCTGAAATTTTATTAACGCTTAACTTTCCTAGCGGTAAGGGCAATGGTGTAGGCAATAACCAGGTTAAACATTGTGAAGAATCTGGAACTGGTGGTAAATTGGGCATCGCAAACAAAGTATTATGATAGCGACGCACCTCGCATCCGTGCCAACGGACTAAGGGTTGAGCATCTGCTTTTGCGGTCAGCATGTCATTTTGTATTTGTTGCAATTGCAGCGTTGTTGGGATTGACAAATTTAGTTTTTTTAGCCAAAATCGCAATAGCTGACGTTGCCGGGCTGGGCTGAGATGGGATAAGGGGGATAATAATAATTGATCTGGACCATTTCCATGACAATTTTGCCAATCTTGCGCTGCTAAAATCTGTATTAATTCATCCGCCTCTGCTTGGTGACGAGCGACTCTGCACAAAGTATGACTGACACTGGACCAACGCTGCCGTAAAAGAGGCATAATTTCATGGCGTAGAAAGTTGCGATCAAAGCGGGTATCGGCATTACTGCTATCTTCTAGCCAGGATAGATTAGTTTGTTGGGCATAAGTGTGTAATTGGACACGAGTATAGGCTAATAGGGGGCGAACTAACCAGCCTGGACCTAAACGACTCACCGGTGGCATAGCCGCCAAGCCGGCAACACCGGCACCCCGTAGTAGTTGTAATAATACCGTTTCTGCCTGGTCATCAGCATGTTGAGCGGTTAAGACGACATCATCCGGAGCTAGTAATTGGGCGATTGCTTCATAACGGGCGGTGCGAGCACAAGCTTCAAGGCTTTCTCTAGGCGCAATTTTAATTTTAACTCGTATCACTTCACATGCTATATCTAAGGATTCACTGATTTGTTGACAGTGTTTTGCCCAATTATCCGCCTGGGGGTGTAAACCGTGATGGATATGGATGGCATGTAATTTAAATTGTTCAATATTTTGACGTAATGCTGCCAGTGCCTGTAATAATACAGATGAATCCAAACCACCGCTATAGGCTATCCATAAATGCTGTGTCGGGGGGCTTATGTTTAATAAATGTTGAAGGAGTTGATGTTGAAAAGATTGGGGAGTATCCACATTTGAAAAATTTTAGGGTAGGTGATTTCTTTTAAAAAAAGAAATACTATTTTTGAAAAAATAGTATTTCTAAAACGTTCTTTCTTGAAAGTAGGCAACGACGTTGCCCACTTTATTTGATTTTACGTGTTTTTGTCTTTGACAGAAACATCAATATGTTCAAGTCTGCTGATGGTTTCATGGACTGTACATTGTTCGCAAACACGTTGAATGGCTTTTTCACGCCCTTTCAGCTCGGCATGAGGTAAATTGATAACGACGCTTATGTTTTTCAAATGAGCGGGTTTGTTTTCTTTATCAAAATTCACATCGACACTCATGTCTTGTGTATTAATGCCTACTTTGTCAGCGTACTGAACAATAAATGCAGCAATACAGGAGCTTAATGAAACGATAAAGTATTCCGGTGGTGTCGGAGCTCGATCTTTTCCGCCCCATTCAGGTGATGGTGGTACATCACTAAGTATTGTGTGATTCCCTGCTTTGGTTTCAAAAAGCATATCACCTTTGTGATATGAAGTGATTTTAGGCATTGTTTTGATTTCCAATGGTTAGGATTCAGGATTTAATAAATCCAAAACTTGAACTGTCAAACCTGACAGGTTTTCAAAACCTGTCAGGTTTAGTTTTCGAGGTTTGAGTTTTCTTCAAAAAACTCAAACCTCGAAAGGCTTTTATTAAATCCGCATTCCTTAGTAAGTTAAGTAAGAATTATCTAAAATGAACCTCACGTAATTCTTGTGGCGTACAGATTGTTGGTGGCTCGTAGCTAAATTCTCGGCACAAAGCTTCTATTTTAGGACGAAGTATAGCATTTGCAATATGAGTGCAATTAATATAGGCAAATATTTTGGAAAAAATAGGATTTCTAACACGCTAAAACTTGTTTATAAGGCATTCCAGCAACTTCCCGTACCAGTTTAGGTACTAAATAACCAGGCAAGGCGATTCGCATTTGTTCTAATAAAGGGGTTGCTGTTTCCAGGGATACCTCAAAATGAGCGGCACCTTGTACCCGATCTAATAAGTGTAAATAATAGGGTAAGACGCGACTATTAAATAATTTTTCACTTAGGGCAATTAGCGTCGCTGAATCATCATTAATCCCTTGTAGTAATACGGATTGATTTAAAACCGTCATACCGGCTTCAACTAATTTAAGTAGTGCTTTATTGACATGGGTATCAATTTCATTAGGATGGTTAGCATGCACAACCATAATTGTTGGTAAACGAGTACCGGTTAGCCAAGCCAGTAATTCATCATTGACTCGCTCTGGTAATATAATAGGCAAGCGCGTGTGTAAACGAAGACGTTGTATATGGGAAATTCCAGCGAGATTGTGTGCTAATTCTGATAATCGGTTATCGGTTAAGACTAAGGGATCGCCGCCGCTTAAAATGACTTCGGTTATGGATGAGTCGGAGCGAATGGCATCTAGTATAGTTTGATTGGAATTGCGGGTAGCAGAATAATGATAATGTTGACGAAAACAGTAGCGGCAATGAATAGCACAAGCCCCCGTCGTTATCCATAAAACTCGCCCCTGGTATTTATGTAATAAGCAAGGCACTTTTTCAGCGTTGATATCACCAACGGGATCGAGGCTAAATCCTGGTAATGGCTGATGTTCTTTGGTTAGTGGTAAGACTTGTCGTAATAAGGGATCATCAGGATCACCTTTACGCATACGAGCTACATAACTTTTTGGTACCCGTAGTCCAAAATGTTGTTGATTTGTGATAGTCTGTGCCAGTAAATTGTTTGGCAATTTTAATAATTTTAGTAGTTGAGCAGGGTTATGAATTGCTTTTTGCAATTCCATTTGCCAATTGGTTAACATATTTTGTTATTTATTATCAATTATCAGTTATCAATCCACAATGACTTCGTTACAGTGAAACCATTCACAATTCACAATAATTCAATTATCATAATAAGTTTTTTATTTGCATCTTAAAGGAATTCAAATGGCAATTTTTAGTACCAATGAATTTAAATCAGGGCTGAAATTGATGCTCGATGGTGATCCTTGTAGCATCATGGAAAATGAGTTTGTTAAGCCAGGTAAAGGGCAAGCCTTTAACCGAGTTAAGTTTCGTAACCTCAAAACAGGGCGCGTGATAGAGCGAACTTTTAAGTCTGGGGAAAGCCTGGAAGGTGCTGATATCATGGAAATGGACATGGAATATTTATATAACGATGGTGAATTTTTCCACTTTATGGTACCTGAGACTTATGAGCAATATGCGGCTAACTTGAATGTCGTCGGCGATACGGAAAAATGGCTGAAAGGTCAAGAAAAATGCGTGGTGACACTGTGGAATAATGAGCCGTTATTAGTGACACCCCCTAATTTTGTCGTGCTTGAAATTACTGATACTGATCCTGGTTTACGTGGGGATACGTCCGGTGGAGGGGGGAAATCCGCAACTTTGGAAACAGGTGCGGTTGTGCGAGTGCCATTGTTTGTTAATATCGGTGATTTAATTAAGGTTGATACCCGTACTGGGGAATACTTATCACGCGCTAAAGAAGATTAAACACATTAATCTTTTAACATTTTATAGTCATCTTAAGGCATTGTTCGTAGGGGCGAACATAAGTGTTCGCCCTTTTGCGAAAATATAATGTCTATGGAGTAGATTGATATACATCAACCCGTGCAGGCGGTAGGTTAGCCCATATAGTCTTGTGAGAGATGCGTTTAAAGTGAGGCGGCAAAAACATGGGTCGCCCACTTAGGTCATAAGTAAATTGAATAAATAAACCATGATCAGGCAATGCTTCATCAATTTGTTTAATGATACCGTGTCCAATAGCATGTGGCAACGAACGAAATGGCAAGCCAGATACAATAGTGCTTACCCGCCGACTATCATCTCCCAGCAAGTTACATAAATGCAAGGCATCCCCTTTGATAATTCGCGCCTGGGGACAACGCCGACGTAAACAGTCTGCTAAGTTTGCAGATTGTTCTATTGACACTAAACGCTCTGGGGCAATGCCCTGTTTTAATAAAGTCTCCGTTACAACACCAGTTCCCCCTCCTAATTCTACTACTAGCCCCGATTCAGTAAGGGGTACAAAATTGGCAATAGCTCGTGCTAATTGTACCGAACTTGCCCAACCAGTACCAATAGTTCGAGGTGTACGCAGTGCCTCACGAGCAAATAATACCCATGCAGGCGTTTTAGCTTGAGTCATTTTTTTATCAATCTGTGGTATTTCTCGAATTGAATCAATAAAAGTTCGTGAAAAACTTACATCACGAACTCTAGCAACGGATTGATTAATAAAGGTTTTTGCTTTCAGTATGTTCTGTTGAATCACTCATTCATTCCTTATAAAAGAAAATTAGAATTTTTATAAAATCTATTTATCATAACATTTTATGAGATAATTTTACATTCATTTATGGGAATGGTTAATTGGCGATAAAGAAAATATCACATGGGAAGATAAAAATAAATAGTGCGATAGGAGTTTTGAAAAAATCGTATTTTTTTTATTAAAGGCTGAAAGATTGCTCCACAATCTCCAAATCCAGGAATAATAACATGGACATGACAGTCACTTTTGGCGGCGGACTCAAAGTCAACGCCCAGTTTAAAAATTTTACCGTTTATACTGATCAAGGTAAAAATGCAGGGGGCGAAGAAAGTGCCCCGGAGCCGTTTGCTTATTTTTTAAGTAGTTTAGCGACTTGTGCCGGTTTCTTTGTGGTGCGTTTTTGTCAAGCGCGAAATATTTCGACTGAGGGTATCGCATTACGCCAATCTAATGATTGGGATAAAAAATTAGGGCGGGTGGAAAATATACAGCTTGAAATTGAATTGCCACCCTCTTTTCCGGAAAAATACACATCGGCTTTGATTCGTGCCACTAATGAATGTAGCGTGAAAAAAGCTTTGCTCAACCCACCTGAAATTAAGGTGATTACCAAACTTGTAGAATAAGGGCGAACACACAAGTTCGCCCCTACATGAATTATGTCACATTTTGTTTGTATTGTAGGAATAAAACTATATGGCAGCTAATCCACAAAGAAAACAGAAACAACTTGTTAAAAAGAAAGCTAAACGTAAAGCAGTTGTTGCTGCTAAGAAAATGCTTGATAAACTCGGCGGTATGCTTTCCCAAACCCTTTTTGAAAAAGCACCTGTTTATGAAAGTTTGGTGCGTGATGATTTATTTGAAACAGGTATTGGCACGGTCGTTATAACACGAAAAATGCCTAATGGTGATCTTGGCGTTGGTTTCTTTTTGTTGGATGTTTTTTGTTTGGGGGTCAAGGATGCTTTTTTTGCAACTTTAAGTTTACAAATGTATCGACAAAGATTGCAAGAAATAGAAGAAAATGAAACCATGCAAGTCATTTCTCCGACTTGTGCTAGAAAACTCATTGAAGGATGCGCGGATTATGCCAAAAACTTAGGGCTTTCCTCCAATCCCGATTACAAGGAAGCAAAAAGGGTGTTTGCTGGTATCAAGGCTGAAGAGTGCCTGGAAGATTTTGAGTTTGGGCAAAATGGCAAACCGTTTTATGTAAATGGTCCTTTTGAATCTCCTGAACAAATTAAGAAAATTATCAATCAACTCACTAAAAAATTAGGACCAGACGGATTTCATTATTTGAAAGAGTTTGAGCCTTTTGATGATGAAGAGGTTAATGATGCGAATTAAGAGTTGAAATTATATAGTTACCACAGGTGAAACATCAATGCCATTAAGGGCAGACACGCAGGTCTGCACCCTATCCGCCTTAGAATTTATTCTAAGGCGGATGATGTGTGCATAGTGGTAACTTCATCACTGCGTTTCACAATTGACTTGTCCATAAATAAAATTTTTGCTAATAAAAACAAATCGTTAGATTTGCAAAACCCTTATTTTCGGACAACTCTAATCAATTAAAAATAAATAAAATGAATCAAAACTCTCTTCCACAAGTGGATTTTAAAACCATTAGTTTTTTTCGTTCGCTGCGCTTTAAATTGATTTTATTATTCCTAACGGTTTCATTGATACCCCTTGTTATAGTGGGGGGATTATCCTACATTCAAGCTCATAATGCTTTGGAAACTGAAGTTATCAATAAGTTAATTGCGGTTCGTGATATCAAAGCCGAACAAATTACTAAGTTCTTTGATGAACGTTTGACTGATGTAAAAGTTTTTTCTCAAAATCCGTTCGTTATTGATGCTGTAAACGCCTATGAAGAAGCGGTTCATGCTGAAATGAAACGTTTAAACCAGGATGATGAAACGGCAGTAATGGCAATGAATCGTTCTTTGGCTCAAGGTGATAAGGTTGATGATAATAGTGCTTATAGTATCGCCCATGAAAAATATCACCCTTTGTTTAAATCCTACTTGGAAATTTATGGCTATGACGATATTTTCGTTGTGGGACCACACGAGGGGATTATTCTTTATAGTGTGATAAAAGAAAATGATTTTGGTACTTCTTTAGAAAAGGGACGCTACGCTGATAGCAATCTAGGGCATATTTTTCGGAAAACGACAGCTGCGACTGCAAGCGATGTCACCCTATTGGAAGATTTTGCTTATTATGAACCTTCAAAAGGGGCTGTTTCATTTATAGCTTCGCCTATTTTTGATCAGGAGCAAATGATTGGTGTGTTAATTTTTCAACTACCGCTTGATCAAATTGATGCCATTATGCAAGAATCTGCGGGTTTAGGTAAAACCGGCGAAACGATTTTAGTGAGTTCTGATGATTTTTTAATGCGTTCTAATTCGCGCCTGTTTGAAGAAGCGACTATTTTTAAACAAAAAATTGATACTGAAGCTACTCGCGCCTCAGCTGCAGGTCAAACCGGAGTGAAAGAAATAATTGATTATCGGGGTGAACTGGCTTTCATCGCCCACACACCTATCAATATTTCAGGGGTTAAATGGTCATTAAATGCAAAAATGGATGAAAGCGAAGCGACCGCTGTTGCCCAGCAAATGCTTTACTGGATGTCAATCATTATAGGTATTATAGCAATGATCATTTTAGGTGTGGCTTTTCTGGTTAGTAATTCTATCGCCAAACCTGTCAAGCTGATGACCGATATTGCTGGCAAATTAGCACAGGGTCATATCAAGCAAAATATTGAAATTAAAAGCCAGGATGAAATAGGTGTCATGGGAAATGCTTTCCTGCAAATGATTATAAATTTGCGAATAGTCATTGAAGACACCGTTTATGTATCTCAAGGATTAGCCGATGGCAAATTAAACATAGTACCGGAAGCTGATTACCAGGGAGATTTTGTTCAAATTAAAGATGCCCTTCATAAGGCTTTATCCAATCAACGCTTAGTGGTTGAAGATATTGTGTCTGTTTCCAGGGCGTTAGCAGATGGTAATTTAGGCATCAAGCCTCAAGCTGATTACCATGGAGATTTTCTTAGAATTAAGGATGCTTTGGAAATGACATTGACTGACTTGCGTCAGGTGATTGAAGATATTGTCCAATTTGCTCAAGGATTAGCGGAAGGTAAACAAGACATCATAGCACATGCCGAATATCGTGGCGATTTTCTTAAGATTAAGAATGCCCTAGAAAGTGCAGGTGTCAAGCTGGCTACGACAACTAAACAAAATGCCACCCAGGATTGGCTTAAATCAGGGCAAAATCAATTAAATGATCAAATGAGTGGTGAACAAAATACCGTTGAGTTGACTCATAATGTCGTTTCCTTTCTTACCCTTTATTTAGAAGCTCAGGTAGGTGTGTGTTATCTGATTGATGAGGGCACTAATAACCAAGAAAATCGTTTAAAAATGACCGCCAGTTATGCCCATACGCGGCGCAAAAATATCGGCGATGAATTTGAATTTAGTAAAGGGCTGGTGGATCGTGCGGCGAGGGAATTGAAAAGCATTGTTATTACCATTAATTCAGAATTGGGAGAAGCCGTTCCGCGCCATATTATTGTTGTGCCGTTTCTTTACGAAAATACCTTAAAAGGTGTTATTTTATTGGCTTCTACAAAGCCATTGACCGAAATTCAGCATGATTTTTTCCATCAAATTATGCCCAGTATAGGGGTGGCTGTGAATGCCGTTGAATCACGTTCCAAAATGGAAGCCCTTTTAGAGCAAACTCAAATTCAAGCTGAAGAATTACAAAATCAGCAGGAAGAGTTGCAAAGTACCAATGAAGAATTAAAAAGCCAACAGGAAGAATTACAAACTCAGGCTGAAGAATTACAAACTCAAACCGAAGAACTTCGTCAAACGAATGAAGAACTTGAGGAACGTACTCAAGATTTGGAACAACAAAAACAAGAAATCCGTGACAAGAATAGCTCGTTAGAAAAAACGCGCCAAGTTGTGGAAGCTAAAGCGCAAGAGTTGGAGTTAGCCAGCAAATATAAATCGGAATTTCTGGCTAATATGTCCCATGAATTGCGAACCCCTTTAAATAGTATGCTGATACTCGCACAACTGTTAACTGAAAACAAACGGGGCAATTTGAATGAAAAGCAAGTGGAATACGCACAAACTATTCATAGTGCTGGTTCAGATTTGCTGACGCTGATTAATGAAATTCTTGATTTATCTAAAGTTGAAGCGGGTAAAATTGATGCGCATATTGATGATGTAGACGCGGCTGATTTGCTAGAAACCATTGAATCGAAATTCCGTCATGTTGCTAATGATAACGGATTGGCATTTCCTGTCACGATTGCCAATAATTTGCCGCCGGTTTGGCGTACTGATGCACAGCGGCTGAAACAAATTATTAATAATTTGTTATCTAATGCCTTTAAATTTACTTCCGAAGGAGAAGTTAAATTGAGTGTGCAACGCCCTAGCGATGATCTTTCTAGCCTGGGACTGGATAGTACTAAAATCATCGCGATAAGTGTTATGGATTCCGGTATCGGTATTCCAAAAGATAAATTACAGGTGATTTTTGAAGCCTTCCAACAAGCAGATGGAACGACTAGTCGGCGTTTCGGTGGAACCGGATTGGGTTTATCTATTTCACGCCAGTTAGCTCGATTACTGGGTGGTGAATTGCAATTGCATAGTGAAGAAGGAAAAGGAAGCACATTTACCTTATATCTGCCGGAAAATCTTGATCAAAAAACGCCAAAAGTGGCAGTTCAGGATCAATTACCCGTAGTCCAACCAACACCGTCTAAAATGGCAACACCGCCTAAAGTGGAAGAACCTATAAAAGATGATAGGGATTCAATCACGCCGGATAGCCAATCCCTTTTAATTGTTGAAGATGATCGTAATTTTTCACATCTTGTTATGGAATTAGCGCAAGAAAAGGGCTTTAAATGTATTATTGCTGAAGATGGAAAAACCGGCTTAGAATTCGCTGAACAATATCAACCTCATGCTATTATTCTTGATTTAGGGTTACCCAAAGTCGATGGTTGGACAGTGATGGAAAAGCTCAAAGATAATGCACAAACACGGCATATCCCAGTTCATTTTATGTCAGGCTCGGATCAAAGTATGGAAGCCAAGAAAATGGGGGCAATTGGTTATTTACTGAAACCGGTGAGTATGGAACAACTTGGGGGAGCTTTCCAAAAGATAGAACAGTTCATCAGTAAAAAGACTAAAAGTTTGTTAGTGTTTGTAGATGATAAACAGCACCAACAAAACATTTTAGACATGGTTGGGAGCGAAGACATTCAAACGACGATAGTTAGGAGCCAAATAGAAGCTTTAGAACATCTCAAAACAAGCCCCGTTGATTGTATCATTTTGGATGTGGAGGTTGAAAAGGCTTCTGGCATGCAATTGCTTGAAGTCCTTCACGATGAAGATCGCTTAAGCCAGATACCGGTGATTCTTCACGCTGAACGGGAGCTATCTCTTTCAGAAGAAACGCTATTACAGAAATGTGCTGATCATCTCACTATCAAAACGGTCAAATCGCCTGAACGTTTATTAGATGAAACAACCCTTTTCCTACATCAGTTAGAAGCCAAATTATCTGATGATAAACGCCAAATGCTACATAAGTTACATCATGATAAAGAGGCGATTTTACAGGGTAAAACAGTGCTGATTGTAGATGATGATGTGCGAAATGTGTTCGCCCTGGCAACTGTTTTAGAAGATAAAGACATGGAAGTGGTGGTGGCTAAGGATGGTGAAAAAGCTTTAGAATTATTAGGGGAGCATGAAGAAATTGCTATTGTTTTAATGGATATTATGATGCCAGGCATGGATGGTTATGAAGCCATGCGAAAAATTAGAATACAACCCCGTTATCGTAAATTACCGATTATTGCCCTGACGGCGAAGGCGATGAAGGGTGATAAAGCGAAGTGTATTGAAGCGGGTGCGAATGATTATTTGTCTAAACCGATGGATACGCATAAATTGCTCTCTTTGATGCGAGTATGGCTGTATCACTGATCCGTTATCAGTTAAAAAAGGCAGAAATTTTTTGAAAAAATTTATAAAGTCATTTAGTCATTCAAAAAAGACTATTTTTTAAAAATAGTCTTTCTAAATAAGAACTTAAATTTCTAACTGATAACTAAAATGCAAAATACAAAACTTATTAATATACTCATTGTAGATGATAATAAAAATAATCTTTTTACTTTGCGTACCTTAATTGAAGAATATCTTGATGTTCATATTTTGGAAGCAGAATCCGGAATGGAAGCTTTAGGAATACTCCTGGTAGAAAAAGTCGATTTGATTCTTCTTGATGTACAAATGCCAGAAATGGACGGTTTTGAAACTGCACAAGCTATCGGCTCACGAAAAAAAACACAATATATTCCTATTGTATTTCTAACAGCAGCTTATAAATCGGATGAATTTCAGCAAAAAGGCTTTGCCATTGGTGCTGCCGATTATCTCACGAAACCGATTGATAAACCCCAATTAATTGCGAGAATTAAATCTTATTTACGTTTTCTTGAACAAGATCATCAACATAAACAAGAATTAGAAAATAAAGTTGAAGAACGCACCGCGAAACTATTACAAACCAATGAGCTACTTAACCAAGAAATTAATGAGCGTAAGCAAATAGAGCAAGCACTTAAAAAAGCCAAGGAAGAAGCAGAAGCCGCTAACATAGCGAAAAGTCAATTTTTAGCTAACATGAGCCATGAATTACGCACCCCTTTAAATGCCATTATTGGCTATAGTGAAATGTTAAAGGAAGATGCTGAAGATTTAGGGCAAGGGGATTTCATTCCAGATTTGCAAAAAATTCGCGCTGCCGGTAAACACTTATTGGGATTAATTAATGATGTACTTGATCTGTCTAAAATTGAAGCAGGTAAAATGGATTTATTTATTGAAAATGTCGATCTTGAAATTATAATCGACGAAGTCGTAAATACAATTCAACCCTTACTCGAAAATAAGAATAACCAATTTAAAGTAGAACGCCCTGATGTTTTTGGAACGATACAAACTGATGTCAGCAAATTACGCCAAATATTGTTAAATTTGCTGAGTAATGCTGCTAAGTTTACCGAAAAAGGAACTATTCGTTTTAAAATAACGCATCAAACTCGAAAACATGAAAAATGGATTATTTTTTGCGTGGCTGATGATGGCATTGGCATGACGGAAGCCCAGCAAGATAAATTGTTTCAACCCTTTACGCAGGCTGATAACTCTACAACTCGTCGCTATGGGGGTACCGGTTTAGGGCTAACTATTACCAAACAATTTACGGAAATGATGGATGGTATGATTCAAGTCAATAGTGAACCTGGGATAGGTAGCACGTTTACCATTTACCTGCCCGTACAAGCTAAGGGAGTACCGGTGAGTTGCCCTGGTGAATCTAAAACGCCTCATAAGTTAAAAGCAGATTTGTCACAAGAAGATAAGGTTATTCTCATTATTGATGACAATACTCAAAGACTTTTTTTGTTTAAAGATGAATTAAATAAACTAGGGTATAGAGTCGCTGTCGCTGCTAATGGAGATGATGGCTTAAAATTAGCTTATAAAATTCATCCTGATACCATTATTCTCAATGTTCAAATGTCGGATATGGAAGGATGGCGGATATTAGCCACTCTGAAAAATGATTCGTTTTTAGCCACTATTCGAGTGATTCTCATGGTGATGGTGAAGGATAAAAATCAGTGGACTCTCATGGATGCGACTGAATGCATTAATAAAATGGCTGTGCGTACTCAAATAGCGATGTTTTTAGAAAAATATCATCTTGACAATGCTCCAAACAATTTAATCATGGTGGTTGAGGATGATAAAGTATGGGGTGAAACGTTACGTTATGTTCTTGAAGAGCAAAGTTGGCGTGTTTTTTTAGCAGAAAATGGACAAGTTGCATTAGAACACCTTAATGATCAACAACCCAAATTTATTTTGCTGGATTTGAAGATGCCTGTGATGGATGGATTTGAATTTCTTACCCATTTAAGAAATAATGAAAAATGGTGTTCAATCCCGGTGGTGGTGCTGACTTCAAAAAATCTCAGTGTTGAGGAGCATGTTCATTTAAATCGGTATGTTAAAACGATATTGCAAAAAAAGACTTATACTCAAGATGAATTACCTTTGCATATTCATGAATTGATTGCTGATGTATCTGTGTCATAGCCAAGAAATCCGATTTTTTAAAATCGGATTTCTACTAACTAGTTTATGCCTCAAAAAATTTGCTTTGTTTCCGTATTACAACGAAAAAATAAAAAATGGACGATTTTGAAACTCAAAATATTGAATTGCAATTATTATTGAAAGCCATTTATTTAAAATATGGCTATGACTTTAGGAATTATTCCAAAGCATCAATAAAGCGGCGGGTTTTTCATCGGCTAGATAAAGAAGGATTGGAAAGCATTTCTGCCATGCAGCATAAATTACTTTATGATGTCTCTTTTTTTGAAAGATTATTATTAGATTTATCCATCAATGTGACAGAAATGTTTCGTGATCCCAGTTTTTATTTAGCATTAAGAAAGTTTGTGATGCCTAAGCTTAAAAAACATTCATTTCTTAAAATCTGGCATGCCGGATGTTCCAGTGGGGAAGAAGTCTATTCGATGGCAATTCTTTTGAAGGAAGAAGGGCTTTATGATCGTACCCAAATTTATGCGACTGATATGAATGAAGTGGTATTAAAGCAAGCTAAAGATGGTATTTTTAATATCAGTAAGCTGAAACAATACACTGCAAATTATCAAAAATCGGGTGGTTTGGAATCCTTTTCAGATTATTATATGGCACATTATGATCATGTCGTTATGGATAAATCGCTTAAAGGAAATATTTTATTTTCAGATCATAATTTGGCGACAGATGGTGTCTTTGGAGAAATGAATTTGATTTTATGTCGGAATGTATTAATTTATTTTAATCGTGAATTACAAAATCGCGTTTTAGGATTATTTTATGATAGCGTAAGCCCTGGCGGATTTCTTTGCCTGGGTTCCAAAGAAAGTATCCGTTTTTCAAAATATTCTGATGCTTTTGAAGATGTTGTTAGAATAGAAAGAATTTATCGCCGATTAAACACTGATAACTGATAACTGATAACTGAAAATGAATCCGTTTGAAGCTGTAGTCATAGGTTCCTCGGCTGGAGGTATTAAAGCATTGAGTATGGTTCTTGCTGCACTCCCCCGTGAATTTCCGTTGCCTATTATTATCGTACAACATCTCCATCCCCATTCAGATAGCTATTTAGCACATATTTTAGGTAGTAAATGTGAGTTAAATGTCAAACAAGCCGATGAAAAAGAAACTATAAATAAGGGTGTCGTGTATCTAGCACCACCTAATTATCATTTATTGATAGAAGAAGATCGCAGTTTTTCACTATCAATAGATAAACCTGTCACTTATGCACGTCCTTCAGTCGACGTACTATTTGAAACGGCTATCTATGCTTACCAAGATAAGCTCATTGCTATTATTTTAACCGGTGCCAATAATGATGGTAGCCAAGGTGTGAAAAAAATTAAACAAATCGGCGGATATATTATAGTGCAAGACCCCGCAACGGCTGAAGCGGATGCTATGCCTAAAGCCGCTATTGCCGCAACCAAAGTGGACAACATTTTGCCTATAGAACAAATTGGTCCCTATTTGCTGCATTTGGTTAATCGCTCTATCAGACTGTATCGTCAATGCCATTAAGTATCGGGCTGACACCATAACTATCTCTACACCCGCGTATTCTGCAGCTGTATGGGCGAACCTACGTGTTCGCCCTATGGAAAATAGGATTAATAACATGTCAAAAAACCTTAATATTCTAATTGTTGATGACAATAGAAATAACCTGTTTACTTTACATACGCTCATCAATGAACATATCGACGCACACATTTTGGAGGCGGAATCGGGAGTTCTTGCCCTACAAACCCTTCTGCAAGACGAAGTAGATTTGATTATCCTTGACGTACAAATGCCAAATATGGACGGTTTTGAAACCGCTAAATTAATTCGCTCGCGAAAAAGGACTCAACATATTCCAATTGTATTTTTAACGGCGGCTTATAAATCGGAAGAATTCCAACAAAAAGGTTTTGCTATCGGGGCAGCCGATTATTTAACAAAACCGATTGATACGACTCAACTCATTAGCCGAATTAAATCCTATATACGTTTTATTGAACAAGAACGTCAACATAACCAAGATTTGGAATATAAAGTTACCGAACGCACGGCTGAACTTTTAAAAACTAATCAAAAACTTAAACAGGAAATTACCGAAAGAAAACAAATTGAGAAAAAATTACAAGAAACACACGAGCAATTGGAGCAGAGAGTGCAAGAACGAACAGCAGAACTTTCTGCCACTAATCATCAACTTAAAACAGAAATTAATGAACGCAAACTGGTTGAAGCAGCCCTAGAACGTCTTAATCGACAAACACAACTGATTTTAGAATCTGCCGGGGAAGGTATTTTTGGTTTAAATTTGCAGAAAAAAATTGTTTTTGTTAACCTGGCAGGGGCTAAAATGCTTGGATATCAAGCTGAAGAATTGATTGGTGCTCATCAACATGCGCTTATTCACCAGAAGAAAAAGGATGGCACCCCCTATTCAGTCCACGAATGTCCCATTCAGGCAGCCTATTTGGATGGTAAAAGTTGTCACAGGGATGATGAAGTTTTTTTGCGCAAGGATGGTAGTTTTTTTGCGGTGGAATATATATCCACTCCTATCTTAGAAAATGGTCAAGTCACCGGTGCAGTAACAACTTTTCGTGACATCACAGAACGTAAACAAGCTGAAGCGGCTCTTGAAGAAGCTAAAAATACTGCTGAAAACGCTCGCGCCCTTGCTGAAGCCGCTAATCTGGCTAAAAGTCAGTTTTTAGCCAATATGAGCCATGAACTACGGACACCCCTAAATGCCATCATTGGCTATAGTGAAATGTTAAAGGAAGAGTCTGAAGAACTTGGACAAGAAACTTTCATTCCAGACTTGCAACGAATACGTTCAGCAGGCAAACAATTATTGGATTTGATTAACGATGTATTAGATTTATCTAAAATTGAAGCGGGTAAGATGGAATTGTATCTTGAAACTTTTGAATTGGCGACTGTTTTCAAGGAAGTAGTGAATACAATTCAACCATTAATTGAAAAAAAGGACAACACCTTCACCGTTATAAGCGAAGACGTACTAGGTGAAATGTATGCTGATATGGCAAAATTACGCCAAATTTTATTAAATTTGCTCAGTAATGCTTCTAAATTCACTGAAAAAGGCGTTATTTCTATAGAAGTATCTCGTGAAACAGATGATGATGAAGATTGGATTCGTTTTTGTATCACCGATGATGGCATTGGAATGACAGCCGAACAGCAAGATAATCTATTTCGTCCTTTTATGCAAGCTGATTCATCAACAACCCGTAAATACGGTGGAACTGGCTTAGGTTTGGTCATTACAAAAAAATTTACAGAAATGATGGGAGGCACTATCCATGTTGTTAGTGAATTTGGGCATGGTAGCATGTTTATGCTCCTATTACCTGTCATCGTCACTGAAACCGTCATACCACCCGTTGAAGATTTTGTATTAGATGGTGAAGGTATCGTCTTGGTGATTGATGACGATGTTATGGTGCTGGAATTGCTCAAAAATTACCTAAGCAAATTAGGTTATGCCGTCGCTGTGGCAGCTAGTGGAAAAGAGGGACTGAAATTGGCGAAAAAATTGCGTCCTGATGCGATTATTCTTGATGTCAATATGCCAGCCGTAAATGGCTGGAAAGTTCTTTCGATGTTGAAAAGTAATCCTCTTTTGGCAGACATTCCAGTGATTATAATATCAATTGAAGCACGTCATGAAAAAGGTTACGCACTAGGAGCGACTGATTATATGGTTAAACCGATACATCATGAACAATTAGCGATCGTTTTAGAAAAATACCATATTGGTGATAATTCCCCGGGTTTAATCATGCTTATTGAAGACGATACCATTATTCGCGAAGTAGTAGCAGAAATGATCAAAAATGCCGGATGGCAAGTTTTCAAAGCAGAAAACGGCAAAGTGGCTTTAGAACACCTTGATAATAAAAAGCCACTGATGATTCTACTAGATTTAAATATGCCTATTATGAATGGATTTGAATTTTTAACTCATTTACGCAAAAATGACAAATGGAATTCTATTCCGGTAATTGTTTTAACATCCACTCATCTAGATGCCGAAGAACAAGCCCGTTTACAGGGCAATCAGGTAGAAACTATCCTTCATAAAGAAAGTTATAAGCGTGAAGAGTTACTATGGCAAATTCATCAACTGATTGCCAATTCAAAATAATTGTTAACTGATAACTGACATGATACAATATTTGGAATTAATGCACGACGTTTTAAATAATGGGGTTAAGAAAAACGATAGAACCGGTATCGGAACCCTCTCAGCCTTTGGGCGACAAATACGCTTTGACTTATCCGAAGGCTTCCCACTGCTCACAACTAAAAAATTACACACTCGGAGCATTATTTATGAACTATTATGGTTTCTACGTGGAGATACCCATACTCAATATCTTAATGAGCACGGTGTACATATCTGGGATAATTGGGCAGACGAAAAGGGCAACTTAGGTCCCATTTATGGTAGCCAATGGCGATCATGGACCATATCAGATAATCAATCCATTGATCAAATAAGCCAAGTTATTACCCAAATCAAAAATAACCCTGATTCACGACGATTGATCGTTTCCGCCTGGAATGTGGCAGATTTACCTAAAATGAAACTTGAACCGTGCCACTTATTATTTCAATTTTATGTCGTTGAAGGAAAATTATCTTGTCAACTCTATCAAAGATCATGCGATTTATTTTTAGGTGTTCCCTTCAATATTGCCAGTTATGCCCTACTAACCAGTATGATTGCCCAACAATGTGATTTAGCCCTTGGAGACTTTATTTGGACCGGCGGCGATGTTCATCTTTATATGAACCATTTAGAACAAGCGGCATTACAATTAATGAGAACACCCTATCCTTTACCCCAATTAAAAATTAAACGTAAACCCGATACGATTTTTAATTACCAATTTGAAGATTTTGAAATACTGGATTATCAAGCTTATCCACATATTAAAGCACCGATAGCTATTTAGGCTTACCATAAGTAAGGGCAATCACACGCACTTGCCCTGTATACATTCACCAAATTAACTCGTTAGCTGCATTGAAAATGTTACAAACATTTAAAGCCAATTTAAAAGGTAATCACTTAGAATGGTTGAATGAGCAACCAATATTCAGGAATGAACCTAATAAAAATTTATCTTCTGAACACAAATTAATAAAAATCACAATCAGTAACTTTAAAACAGATGGCTTAACGCAAATCAACTTGATTTCTGGAAAAAACAATGTTGGAAAAACAACATTCCTAGAATCTTGCTATATCAACTTAGTTAGCAATGATATTAAACATGACATGAGCTACTTCTTTAAGCTCATGAGCTTAGAATATTCTGATTTTAGAAATGCTAAGAATTTAGATAACATCAGCATTAATTCAAATATTAACCAAATCGCTGTTAATATCAATGATGATTCTATCAATATAGAAATAAATGGAATCAGTAAAACTTACCCTCGCTATGAAATACAAAAATTGATGGGAAATGGAACGGCAACTTTTGATAGCAGCAACATTCAGTTTATACCTTCTTCTCCTATCAATAATGATTCATTATCATTTTTGTTTTCAAAAATTCAAATAGCTAGAAAGAAGGATTTACTTAATAAATCTCTAACTGAAAATTTTGATGAAAACATAGTCGAATTTGACATCATTTTGGGTATTCCGAAACTATTTATTTTAAATAGAGATGAAGGTTGGGTACCTTTATCTGAATTTGGAGAAGGCATAAAAAGATTTATTACCATAATTTGTGCTATTTGGGCTTCGCAAGAGGGTGCTTGTTTTATTGATGAAATTGAAGATGGCATTCATTATCTTCACTATAAAAAGTTATGGAACATTATTTTTAAGACCGCTCAAGAAGCTAACTGCCAAATATTTGCTTCTACCCATTCAAAAGAAATGATAGAAAGTTATTATAAAGAAGCCAAAAAATTAGACATAAAAGATATTTCTTTTACGACTTTGGTTAGAAACAAAAAAAACAATATAAAAGCTATTACATATAATTTTGACTGGTTTAGCCATGAGATGTCTCAAAATCATGAGGTGAGGGGATGGTAAGGATTTTATGTGAAGGGAAAACAGATAAAAAATTTATTTTAGCTATAAAAAAAAAGACTCACGCTATGGAGCTAACAACTGTTGTTTGATTTCTATCTAAATTTAGGTATATATACTCATATGAGTAGAATTTATATCAAATTAATTTTATCACTTTAAAAAATAATGAGTGATCCCAATATATGAAAATTGGGTTAGGTTAACCCAAAGGCGAGAAAAGTTTTCTCGTACTGACCCCTGGATTTAGAAGGTTGGTAAATTGATGTTCAAACTTTTTGATTGAGTTTGAAGGTCAATTTGACCCAATGGGGACTTCCTTCCAATATTTACAGGGATTAGTTGTACAAAACGACTGACAAAGTCCGTTGGACTGCGTACCATCGGTTGGGACTGCTCAACCAGGACTCTAGTTGCAATTCTTCTGGATTATCAACAGAGAGCGAATTACCTATGAATAGATTTGAGTAGATTTATAGGAACAGGCTATGATAATTGTTATATGGAAATTAACAAGATGATAGTAGCACTTGGGCTTAGTAGCATTAGTGATGTCATTATAATACGTGATTACGAAACTAATAGTGGCTATTTAGAATCACTCATTTTTTCGACACTATCAGAACAGCAGAAAGAATGTATCAAAAATTTTTTGGATTGCTCCAACTTTACATCAAAAGATAATCACAAATCAATTATAAATCAGATTTATAAAATGGGATACCCAAATGAACCATACAATTACGAGCATCCTAATTTTAAAGAATTGAAAGATAAACTTAAAAAATTATATGACTACTAAATTTGAATTTATTTTCGGATAAGTTTAATTTATAAAAAAATATTTTTCAAAAAAAAGTATTTCCAATAAATAAAATGCTATCATGAATAATTGTTAATGGTGAAGTATCCCACCCACCACTAATAGACATTATACCGATTTAATTTAAGTGCTTGATTTCATTAGCTTTACAAAAATAGGAATTTGAAATAAATCAATGGGTTACATTAAATCGGTATAATGTCTATTATAGGCATAAAAGCTAAGGGCATCCAAAGCAAAACAATGGATAAAGGGCAAAAGCAAGAATTAGAAATATTTGCCCAGGCAATTAAACAAGGTGGAAAATGGAGATTGCTTTTGAAATAGACAAAAATACAAATAATCAACTACCACAATGAATAGCAACGATGTAAAAACCCTTATTAGTGAAAGCGAAAACTCCCATGTTGAATTTAAATCAGAAGCCGTTTCCAATGAAGGTTTAGCAATCGTGATGATTGCCTTCCTTAATGGACAAGGCGGCATAATCTTACTAGGCGTAGAAGATGATGGAACAATAACTGGCATAGATGGTTCATTAGATAAAAAAATGAACGCCATTAATCAAATAGCTCAAAACAGCGTGAAGCCGGCGATCATTCCTGTTTTGGATAATTTTATTATTGACAATAAACCAATCATTAGCATAAAAATAGAAAAAGGTATTCAAAAACCCTATTATTTAATAAAAAATGAAAAAACGCTATTTTATATCCGTGTTGGCACAACTTGCCGTTTAGCCTCTCCAGAACAAATAGCCATTTTATATGCTAATCACCCATTTGTCCATTATGACGTATCCCCCATTCCAACCCTACCCCTCAATTATTTGGACGAACGAAGAATACGCCATTATTTTATAGACATAAAAAAGCAGACAGAAAAATACTATAAAGACAAGCACAACACCCTTTGTTTAAATACTAGACTCGCTATCAAATTGACTGATAGCCTAGTAGCAACATTAGCGGGGGGATTATTATTTGGGCGGGATCCATCGCAGTTTATTCCTTCAGCTGGCATACGGTGCGCTGTTTTTGAGGGGGAAAACAAAGATTATCTCGTATTGGACAAAAAATTTATTAATGCACCTATTCTCCCGTATGAACATAATGGAATTATTATTGAAGACGGTATGATTGAGCAAGCTATTCAATTTGTTGAAAACAATACCAGAAAACGTTCTATTATGCAAGGGATCAAGCGTATTGATCAATCTGAATATCCGATGGAAACCTTACGTGAAGTGATTACTAACGCTCTGATACATCGGGATTATTCACTTTATGGTGGACAAATTCAGTTATTAATATTTTCTGATAGATTAGAAATGAGATCACCAGGTAAACTGCCCAATACTTTGACAATTGATATGATAAAAGAAGGAGCTAGTTATACCCGTAATCCTGTATTAATGAAGTTTGCCGAAAACTATGGTTATGTAGAACATCTCGGAATGGGAATACCCGAAAAAATCATTAAACCAATACTCAAATTGGGATATCCAGAACCCGAGTTTATTGATAATGGCTATGAATTTATCGTTATTTTGAGAAAAACACTATAGTATCATAGGGTGGGCAAGTGTTTTTTTGCCCACCATGCCCACCATACATTTTTTGTGCTAAAAGGAACAAAAATATGACAGAATTGATAAAAGAGGAAAATCATAAGCCGTCAATAAAACATAGTCTGGTGGTGAGAGTCTTACCTATCCAAAAAATGTTTAGAAAGCGTTCTAATACCGCACCAGACTAAAAAAAATAGTTATGAACCCAGAAGAACTGAATCCCATTCTATATATACAAAAAAAACCAACTGGTACAATTGCCGATTGTTCACAAAATTTCGTAATAGCTTAGGCTATATTCATAGTCATAACAAATCTTAATGGATACGATAATCATTTTTCATTCATTGAACGGTTGCGGTGGGTTTAGCTACCCACCCTATGCTTCAATGCCATTATAGTTAGGGGCAGACACACAGGTCAGCCCCTACAAAACACCACGTATTATGTGATTGTTGCGAACCTATGTATTCGCCCTGCTTAACTTAATGGCATTGACCCTACGCTTGCTGACAAATTTATAAAAATTTTTTCAAAAAATATATTTCTAATAAATAAAATGGTATAATGGGTTAATTGTTAATGGCGAGGTATCCCGCTCGCCACTAATCATTAAATAACTGATAACTGATAACTGATTACAAATCCAGTCAAAAAAAAGTTTTTAAGTGGCAAATGATTTTATCCCCAGGATTTAAAAAATATTTTGCCAACACTTCATGGCTCATGGCAGAACGTGTACTACGCATGGTGGTTGCCTTGTTCGTAGGTGTTTATGTCGCACGTTATTTAGGTCCAGAACGTTTTGGTTTATTGAGTTATGCCAATAGTTTTGTCGGCTTATTTATTGCCCTGGCTACATTGGGTTTGGATGGTATAGTAGTGCGTGAACTGGTTAAAACGCCGGCACGCCGGGATGAATTACTGGGAACCGCTTTTGGGTTGAAAATAGTTGGTGCCATCCTTATGTGGTTGGTTATCATTACTGCTGTTCCTTTAACGGAAAATGATGTTCAAACTAATAGTTTAATTGCCATTATCGCTTTTGCCGCGATTTTTCAAGCATTTAATGTAATTGACTTTAACTATCAAGCTGAGGTAAAATCTAAATACGTTGTTCATGCCCAACTGGTTCAACTAACTATTTCTTCAATCACTAAATTAGTTCTTATTGCTATAAATGCTTCACTGATTTGGTTTGCTTGGGTTTATTGTTTGGATGCGGTGGTGTTTGCGGTAGGTTTGAGCGTGATGTACTTGCGTAAGAGTGGGAAATTGTGGTGTTGGCAATGGAAGTGGCAAGTTGCAGGGGAATTGTTGATGGATAGTTGGCCATTAATTTTATCGGGCATCGTAATTACAATCAACATGAGAGTTGATCAAGTTATGCTAAAAGAATTGGTAAATTCAAAAGAGGTCGGCTTATATGCGGCGGCAGTCAATCTAAGCCAAGGATTATATATGTTACCTATGATTTTTGCAAAATCGTTTTATCCAAAATTTATTAATTTATATAATAGTAATAAAGATAAATTTTATTCCTTTGTACAAAATTTTTCTAGTTTTCTGACTATTATTGCAATGATATTATCAATTGTGATCAGTTTGTATTCTAAGAGTATAATAGATTTATTATATGGTGATAGTTATGCCCAAGCAGCACTTATATTAAGTATCCATGTTTGGACATTAATTATTGTTTTTATGGAGGTAGCATTTGGAAGGTGGTTGCTGATTGAAAACAAACAGAAATTTACAGCATATAGAAATTTTTCTATTGCATTAGTTAATATAATATTGAATTATTATTTAATACCACTCTACGGTGCAATAGGTGCAGCAGTGGCTTCACTATTATCGATTTTTATAGGATATTATTTATTTTTCTCTCTTTTTATGGAAACAAGAAAAATATTTGTCTTACAAACAAAAGCAATATTGTTGCTTGGAATACCAACCACAATTATCAAATGGTTTTTTGAATTAAAAAAATTGAGGAAAATCGATATCAAATGAACATCAAATATTTCATAAAAACCAGGATTAGAAACCTGCCAATAATTAGTAGATTATTTGAAATAATTTTACTATTTAAGAATATGAGTATCAGTAAGATAGATGGGGGTGGGAAAAAACATCCAAAAGTCATACAATTACCTATCACCTATAAGTGTAATTCACGTTGTGTGATGTGTAATATTTGGAAAATGGATTATTCTAATGAAATGAATGTAGAAGAATTTTCTAGTTTTTTAAGTGATCCCATTTTTAAAAAAGTAAAGGGAGTAGGAATTAATGGTGGAGAACCTTCGCTTATACGAGATTTGCCTAAATATGCTGATGAAATCCTGAAGCTTCCAAAACTAACCTCACTAAATATTATCTCTCATGGTTTTAATTCCAAAAGATTGTTGAATAGTTTAAAAGAGATTTATAAAAATTGCCGCAATAGTGGTATATCTTTTCATATTTCAATATCTTTAGATGGTGTTGGAGATACTCATAATAAAGTTCGTCAAATACAAAACTGTTTCTATAAAACAACATCAACAATAAATGAAATAATTAAAAATCAGCATAAATATTGTGATAGTTATGATTTAGGTTGTACGATTGTCAATCAAAATATTGATTATTTAATAGAACTTGATACGTATGCAAAGAGTAAAAACTATAATATTAAATATAGATTAGGAATAGACAATAAGCGAATAGAAAGTGATAAACTAAGAAATCAATATTCTGTTATTTATACTCCTCTTAGACAAAGTGCAAAGGAATTTTTCCATTATCAAATGGCGCAATCAAAAAAATTGTCAGATAAGTTTAAATATTTTTCTATTTTTTATTGGTTAAATAGTGATAATCCAAAAAGGTTTTTAGGTTGTATTTGGAAAGATGAAGGTATTACGCTTGATGCTAGAGGCGAACTTTATTATTGTGCTGTTGCAAGTAATAGTATAGGTAGTTTAAGAAAAGATAAGGGTGAGAAAATATTTTTTGATGATAAAAATATAGAGTATAGAAAAAGCATTATAAAAAATAGTTGTGATGGATGTATTCATGATTATGCAGGTAAACCTGAATTTAAAGATTTGGTTACTTTTTTTAAATATATAATTTTTAATAAAATTGCTATGCATATTTATAGAATAAAACTAAGGTTTATGTCATGAAAATAACAATCATAGGATGGTATGGAACAGAAACAATAGGTGATAGAGCTATTTTAACTGGAATTTTTTCTTTTTTTAATCAGTTATTTAATAAGATTGAAATAAAACTTGGTAGCCTATATCCATTTTTTAGCAAAAGAACACTAAATGAAGATTATAGTTTTTATAAAGATATTAAAATTGATATTTTTAATTCTAAAAAATCAAAAGACCTTGATGTTGCTATAAGATACTCTGATTTGGTAGTTATGGGTGGTGGTCCTTTGATGGATTTGAATGAACTTTTTATGGTGGAATATGCTTTTAAAAAAGCAAAAAAACTGGGTATTAAGACTGCACTTTTGGGATGTGGTGTAGGTCCATTGTTTTATAAAAAATATAGGAAATCCGTTTTAGAAATTTCACAAAATAGTGATTTAATCATTTTAAGAGATAGCAAATCAAAAGATAATTTAATAGAAGTAGCAGATGAGTTTAATAAATCTATAAATATAGATAAAATTTATACCAGTTTTGATCCGTCTGTAAAATGTGCGATTGAATATAATAAACAAAATTGTAAAGAAGAAAAAGACTATATAGCTATAAATCTAAGAGAATTTCCTCTTGAATATAATAAAAATAAACATTCAAAAAATATAAATTATGAACTTAAAAAGTTTATAGGTTTATTATCAGAGAATTTTAGCAATAGAGTTATTAAGCTTATCCCTATGCATTACTTTCATGTGGGCGGAGATGATAGAACTTTTTTAAATAGCATTGCGCTTGAATTAACTAAAGAAAATATAATAGTACAAAATTCTAATTTATCATTAGAGCAAACTATGGACGTTTATCAGAATGCTTATTTTAATGTTGGTATGAGATTTCATTCTGTCGTATTTCAAACAATACTCAGTGGTAAAAACTATGTACTTGATTATACAGAACCTCAAAAGGGTAAAATTTTTGGATTTTTAAAAGATGTAGATAAACAAGGTTTTTTTAAGGATAGATATATATCACTTCAAGCAGAAGATATATCTTTTAACATTATTCAAAATATGGATGATAAATTTATTTTTGAAGAAAGTGAGCTAGAGGAAAAACTAAATGTATATATTGAAAAACTAAAAGATTTACAAATATGAAAATTCTAATACTAAACACCTTCGACATCCAAGGGGGTGCCGCCCGTGCTGCTTATCGACTTCATAAAGCATTATTAAATGAAGGGGTTAATTCACAAATGCTTGTTCAAAATAAGAGCAGTGATGATTATACGGTATTAAGTTCTTCTACAAAAATCGGTCAAGGCTTCCCTAAACTGAAGCAGGCTTTGGATTTGATTCCTACCCAATTTTACCCACATAAAACAAAAACACTATTTTCTCCAAGCTGGTTGCCCTTTAGTCCAATTATAAATCAAATTAGTAAAATAAATCCTGATATTGTTCATTTACATTGGGTTTGTGGTGGAATGTTAAAAATAGAAGATTTACCCAGAATAAAAAAACCTATCGTGTGGAGTTTGCATGATATGTGGGCTTTTACAGGTGGTTGTCATTATGATGAAGACTGTGGAAGATATAAAAAAAATTGTGCATATTGTAAAGTCCTTGCTTCAAATAAAGAAAATGATCTGTCGTCTCGTATCTTAAAAAGAAAAAATAAATCATTTAAAAGAGATGATTTGATCGTTATTGGACTGAGTCAGTGGTTATCTAATGCAGCAAAAGAAAGTTATTTATTTAAAAATAAAACAATTATAAATTTGCCTAACCCTATAGACACAAATCTATTCAAACCATTTGAACAAAAAAAAGCAAGGCAACTATGGAATTTACCAGAAAATAAGAAATTGGTTTTATTTGGTGCAATGGGAGCAACCAGTGATCCAAGAAAAGGTTATCAAGAATTAATAGGATCGCTACAGAGATTACAAAATGAAGAGATAGAATGGGTCATTTTTGGTAATAGTGAACCCAAAGAAAAACCAAATTTCAAGTTTAAAAGTCATTATACCGGTCAATTATACGATGATGTCAGTTTAATAACATTATATAACGCCTGTGATGTGATGCTCGTACCGAGTCTCCAAGAAAATTTATCGAATGCTATTATGGAATCTCTAGCTTGTGGCACACCTGTTGTTGGATTTAATATTGGTGGTAATAGTGATATGATAGAACATCATAAAAATGGTTATCTAGCCAAACCATTTGATAGCTATGATCTTGCCAAAGGTATTGAGTGGGTTTTAGGGGATGAAGAACGTCATAAGCAATTATGTTTTGCTGCTAGAGAGAAAGTCATTGAAAAGTTTGATTCTGAAAAAGTGGCAAAGCAATATATTGATCTTTATCAATCGTTATTATAAAACGATGAAAAAATCCAGATGAACTGAAAAAAACGGTGCCGAACTAGCCAAATAAGAGCTACAATTATAATTTATCAATAGATAACTGATAAAAATAAATAATATGAAATATACGGTAAATATTCCTCAAGATTTTAGGCAACACCCAAACGCCTGTTGTTTTTTAAGTGATACCTTACGATCGCTTTTAGTGCTTTTGGAACAGAGAGGTCAGCCATTAGTGCCTTTAGTTGAGAGAAAAGTAACACCAGAGTTATTGGAACATTTGCTTTTTCAGCAGGTAAAAACAATATCAGAAACGACCAAATTTTTAAAAATAAAGCAATCAATGACTTATTAACGGAAGTTGAGAGAACAGGGGGAATAAAAAAAGAAAGTGCTGACGCGATAAGAAAACGAGGGCGAGAGTTTCGAGAAGATTTTGAATTGACTCACGATAAATTATGAATTATTTATTTGATTTAGATACTGTTTCAGCACTATCAGAGCCAACATCACCTTATCATAAAATCGTAAAGCATCATGTCAAACGTTTATCAGAGAAAGATACGATTTATTTGTCTATATTGAGTATTTATGAATTGCGTTACAGTCTTTCAAATACAGAAGACGAAGACAAGGTCAATGATATTTTGCAGCTTATTCAATGGTGTCAGCACTTTTTTGAGATTCTACCATTGTCTGAAGCCGGTGCCGTGTTTTATGGCGAATTAAAAGCCGCTTTGAAGAAGAAGACAGGTATGAATAGAAAAGCAATTAAAAAGTACAATATTGATATTATCTTAGCAGCAACCGCTTTGGATCGTCATTGTGTTTTGGTGGCAAAAGATTGAATTTATAAGGACCATTTAGTCCTTACGCTGAGTTTTTGTGAGTTTATTTGGACGGCCCGGTGGACGTTTACGATAGGTAATCTGTTTTATACCTGCATGTATTTTTTCACCCAGGCACGGATAAACTCTGTACTAACGTGTAAAAGTTTTGCCATATTTTCTACACTATTTTTATGTTCCGCATAAGCTAACACTGCTAATATTAGACATTATACAGATTTAATTTAAGTGCTTGATTTCATTAGCTTTACCAAAATAGAAATTTTAATTAAATCAATGAGTTACGTTAAATCGGTATAATGTCTAATCTATTAACGACTGTTAAATCTCCTTGACGGCGAGCGTTTTCCAGGGATTTAATCAATTCTACTTTTTGAATTTGGCTCAAAATTAAATGAAAATATAACATTTTTATTCCTCTTTATTGGTTGGTTTATAATTTCTTGCAAATATTAACATTTCTTTTAACAAAATACCAATATCTTTTTCTGAAAAGGGCGGCTTTGAGTCGTGAAATGTGTTGACCAGTTTAAGTTGCCCTGGTTGCCCCCAAAAGAAAGTGGGTCTGGTAGGTCGGGTTAGTGATAACGTAACCCAACATTGACTTATTAACTTGACTCTGAACAATGCCAGCTACCCTTAACTCAACTTAAAAATGACTGATAACACAATTAGAAATCATAAAATCACCACATCAAAAAACTATCTATTAAGAAAGCTTTTGTTTATAGCAATCTTGTCTAATTTTGATGATAAAAGCTATAATGTTAAGGCATTATTTGATGATAATGAATATTTATAAAGATTGAGAACGATACTAGACAAGACAATGCAAACCAAAATCACCATCGTTACCGTCACCCTCACAAGTGTTGCAAACCAAACTTATCCATTTATTGAGTATATTATTGTGGATGGGCAATCAGTCTTAAATTATATACTTAGAACGGGAACAAACTTAAATTTTACATAGAAACACATCAACCCTTAAAGTTAAGTTAGGAACAACAATGCAATTTTATAGCTTTGAAATTGTTATCGAAAAAGAACCAGAAGATGAAGGCTATTTTGCTTATAGCCCGACTTTACCCGGTTGTTTTAGCAATGGTAAAACCATTGAAGAAACCAAAAAAAATATTAGGGAGGCGGTTATCCAGCATATTGAATCAAAGCGGCTCCACTCGCAACGGATTTCCCAACATGAAAAATTGGTACATGTAGAAGAACTCACAGTGGGGATAGCATAATGTCAAGAATGCCACAAGTGACTGCTCTTGAAATCATACGCTTCTTAAAATCTCAAGGATTTATTGAGGACCGTCAATCAGGCAGTCACCTAACGCTTTTGCATGAGTACCGTAATTTCTCTGTCACAGTACCTGTTCATAGCGGCTGCGATGTAGGACGAGGATTAGCCGTTCGTATCCTAAAAGATGCTGGTTTTTCCGTTGAAGATTATTTACGTGGGCGATAACTTATGTCATTTATTCCAGTTAATGAATTATTTCCACACCATCATTTCTTGTGTAGCTGCTATTATTCATGCTAGTGCCGCCATTATGACGCTAGGTTTCTATAACCCATAAGAGGAATACAAACAATTTTTAAGCGAAATTTAATGAAAATCCTATTCCTCTGCAAACGTCGCCCTCAAAGAAAAGACTTATTAACTCGCCCTTATTGGCGTTTTTTTACATCCCTTATTGGCTCTCAAAACGTGGACATGAAGTCTATATTTTATTATGGTATTTTGGCAGAAAAATTAGGCTCAAAATATGGTATCAAATCAGTCATTGATGCTTATGATATAGCATTTCCCTTTTGAGTGAAGTACATTTCTTGTAGGGGCAATCCTTTATGGTTGCCCTTTTTTGTATTTCACCCAAACGAAAAACGCTATAACTACGAAAGTTATATCCCTTGGTTTAAGCCACTGCACTCTGTTTGGATAAAAGCAATTGCTAAGGCAACGCGAGTGACATATGGGCTTTAAAAATGTGGCACTGATCGGATGCGATCATAATTTTGTCACAAAAGGGGCAGCTAATATGACGGTTGAAGCAGGAGAAAAAGATTCCAATCACTTTGCACCCAATTATTTTGCAGGGGGTGTAAAATGGCAACTGCCTGATTTATTTGAAAGTGAAATCGGTTACACGTTGGCTAAAAACATGTATGAATGCTATGGCAGAAAAATAGTTAATGCCACTGAAGGCGGTCAACTAGACGTTTTTGATAGAATATCACTGGCAGAATTTATCCATGAAAATGACAACTAGCAAGATGCAACCCAAAATCACCATCGTTACCGTTACCCTAAATTCAGAGCAATATCTTGAAGACACCATCACAAGTGTTGTAAACCAAACCTATCCATTCATTGAATATATTATTGTGGATGGACAATCCACCGATGGCACTTTTGATATTATCAAAAAGTATAAACACGGAATAAATCAATGGATATCCGAGCCAGATAGTGGCATTACCGAAGCAATGAATAAAGGTATCGCAATGGCATCGGGTGAATTTATTCTTTTTTTGCATTCAGATGATTATCTTCTGGATACAAACAGTGTAGAAAAAGCTGTCAGTTTTATGGATGGAAATGAGGAGATTTTTGCATTTAGTATTTTGTTTAAAACACAAAGTGCAACCATTTATTCAAAATCCTCCTGGAATGGCTTATTTAATTTTAAAACAAAACTGTTCCATCAAGGAGTTTTTTGTCGAAGGGATTTATTTGATAAGATTGGGCTATTTGATACTCAATTTAAAATTGCGATGGATTATGATTTTTTTCTTCGCGCTTATCGAAACCAATGTCGTGTTAAAATCCTCAAAAACCTGACTGTAACGCTTATGAGAGATACAGGAATTAGTTCAAGGAGGGATTGGAATTCACTGCGAAAGCGTTTCACTGAAGAGAAGCAAGTTCATTATAAAAACAGCCGTACTATTTTAGATAAAGTCATTTATTTTCTGTATTGGCAACTATATTTACCTTATCGGTATCTAAAATATGTGTGGCAATAACAAGTATCATTTGATGTTAACATTAAAACCACAAATAGGAGTGGCTCATTGAAAACAGTCTCTACAGATTATGGCGCGACTGTGGTAGGATAAATAAAAAATAGACTGAATCGTAGTCAATCCAACAATTAATATTTAAGCGAGTCAGTACGGTAAGTATTGTGCAGACATTTGACACACAACGGGGTTATTGTATTTAAGCCAATGTTAAAAATTTTAACCGTTTTCGGTACACGTCCTGAAGCTATCAAAATGGCCCCAGTTGTTAAGGCCCTTGAGGTTGAGGATAGCATTAAATCGACAATTTGCGTGACGGCTCAACACCGTGAGATGTTAGATCAAGTGTTGACGTTGTTTGCAATGAGTCCTGCTTATGATTTGAACATTATGCAAACTAAACAGGATTTAACGGATGTGACTTGCTCTGTCTTAAAGGGTTTAAAAAGGGTTATCAAAGATTTTCAGCCTGATAGAATTTTAGTGCATGGCGATACAACCACAACTTTGGCAACGACATTAGCGGCTTATTATCAATGTATTCCGGTTGGACATGTAGAAGCGGGTTTACGTACTGGTAATATCTATGCGCCTTGGCCAGAGGAAATTAACCGTAAGCTTACAACAAGCATAGCGGATTTGCATTTTGCCCCTACACAGAGGGCGAAAGAAAATTTACTCTCTGAAGGGGTGAAGGAAGAGATTATTCATGTCACAGGCAATACTGTTATTGATGCCCTATTGGAAATAGTTGAACAATTGAATCGTTCGCCAAAGCTGAGACGACAATTACAAACACAGTTCACCTTTTTGTCGGAGCATAAACGTTTAGTGTTAGTTACAGGACACAGGCGGGAAAATTTTGGCATTGGGTTTGAAAATATATGCCATGCGCTTAGATTCCTCGCCCAACGACAAGATGTGCAAATTGTTTATCCGGTTCATTTGAATCCCAATGTGAGGGAACCGGTATTACGCATATTAGGAAAGTGTCAAAATGTTTACTTGATTGATCCCTTAGACTATTTGCCCTTTGTTTATCTTATGAAACAGGCTTATCTGATTTTGAGTGATTCAGGTGGCATCCAAGAAGAAGCTCCGACATTGGGAAAACCTGTTTTAGTCATGCGCGATACAACGGAACGCCCAGAAGCGATTAAAGCCGGTACGGTACTTTTAGTTGGAACTGATAAAAACAATATCATCGAACAATGCTTTAGGCTTTTAGACAATAAAGCAAACTATGATAAAATGAGTTGTACCCATAATCCTTATGGAAATGGAACGGCGAGTTTAAAAATTATTAGTCAATTAAAAAAATGTCACGGACTTTAAACCCATTTTTTACATGAACCTCAAACATATTATAAATACTATTTTTTGAAATTTTTTTTAAACAGGTATATTTTTGTAAAGAAATTACCTTAACCCTAAAAATGGAAAAAATGATTCATGAAATTTTTATTTTTATGTAAGCGTTATTATACCAATCAAGATTTGATTTCAAATCAATTTGGTCGATTATTTCATTTTCCTGTACAATTAATTAATAATGGTCATCAAGGTATTGTGATTGCTGCTAATTACCGTAGTAAAACGTTAGATTATCACAAAATAGCTGGGGTTGATTTTTATTCAGTTCCATTTCTTTTGAAATGGCCATTTTCATTTTTGCAACAAACTTTAAAGCACTTTAAAGCATACAAACCGGATATATTAATAGCCAGTGGAGATAGTCATTTTGGAGCCATCGGCTTACTTTTAGCAAAAATAGCAAAAATACCTTTTGTTTTCGATGTTTATGATCATTATGCGAGTTTTGGCACAAATAAAGTGCCTGGCATGAAAAAGCTTTATTATCTGGCATTGCGTAAAGCAGATTTAGTTGTATGTGCCAGTGTTCCTTTAAGCCATTTTGTCAGAAAATATAATCAGTCTGTCATAGTGATTGAAAATGGCGTAGACATATCTTTATTTAAACCTATAGATAAGCAACAAGCACGGGTCCGTTTAGGAATACCTAATGATAGAGTCATCGTTGGCTTTTTTGGTTCTATCGACAAAAATAGAGGTGTCGAAACATTGATAGAAGCAAGTAAAATATTACGTTATACTTATCCATCTTTACAATTATTACTTGCTGGCAAATTGGGCATTTCAATAAACTTAAAAAAACCGTGGATTTATTATCGCGGTGTCGTTCAACAAAAAGAGGTTGTCTTATTAATTAATGCCTGTGATGTGGTTATCATTCCCTATCTCCCAGATAGTCAAGTGGAACTATCGAATGCGTGCAAAATTGCAGAATACCTTGCCTGTGGGATGCCAGTTGTTACGACGCGAGTGGCAAATTATGCCGAGATTTTTGTCACCATACCAGAAGCTGTCTGCGAACCTGGCAATCCAGAAGATATGGCTCGTGCTATTACTACCCAACTTAAATCACCTAAAGTTGTAGAATTTCCAAAAAATTTAACTTGGGAAAAATTGGGAAAAAAATTATCCCAGGCTTTATTAACAATTATTTGATAGGAGGCAAAAAAAAATAGCTGACAGCCTTTTGTTAATACTCGATGCTCTAGTTTTTTTGTGAACTCCGATCATGACAGAATATAGAACTAGCTGATTTGCTTTTTTCAGCGATACCTAAAAAAACAATCTATATCAAGAGCAGATAAAGCAGTTGTGGCAACATGGGAGCGATAAAATGTATCAAAATCAGTTAAAAAAATTTAAAAACATTGAAAATTTGGCTGGTAAAGCTTGGGAACATGCTGTTGCAATAGATGTGTTAGCAACAACAGAGATTAAAGATTGTTCAATAGAATGCTTTCATTACCAACAAATGATGGAATTGTTTTTTAAGCATATATTAGAAACAAGAAGTCAATTCGGTTCTTATAGTAGGAGTCATAAATTGCAAAAACTATTAGAAGAAGTGATTGCAAATACCCAATTTAGAACCGATAAAACTAAATATTTTATGGCATTACAAGTCATTACTGTTTGTGCCGAAGAATATAGATATAATTTTTTAATTGACTGTGATGGATATAAACAAAGTGTCACAATCTGTGATCAATTATTAGAAGAATTGCTCAAATTTGAAAGTGCTGAAGAACTTGAAGATACCAAACCAGTTTGAACAGTTATTTTGAAGTGAGTATTTAGATTATGAACGAAACAACAGTTCCCCATTTTTTTTTAAATCGGATTTCTTGAGCTGGTTAAAAATGTTAAAATATTTTTGCATACATAAGTAAAAAGCCTAATAATCATGTCAGATCACATCAAAAAAATACTTGTCATCACCTCAACCTTCCCTCGCTGGCAAGGCGATAAAGAGCCACCTTTTGTCTATGAACTCAGTCAGCGATTGGCTGAACATTATACGGTGCATGTCTTAGCTCCTCATACCTTCGGGGCTGCATTAACGGAACAATTTGGAAAACTTAAAATTACCCGATTTCGCTATTTTTTTCTTAAATATCAAACACTTGCTTATAATAGCGGCATTTTACCTAATCTGAAACAAAATCGTTGGCGTTATTTATTGATACCCTTTTTTATCATAGCGGAATGGTTTGCCCTGGTTCGTTTATTGCGCCAGGAAAAATTTGATTTAATTCATGCGCATTGGTTAGTGCCGCAGGGTATGGTTGCTGTCTTTGCCCGTTGGTTTATCAAAGCACCACCACCTTTATTATGTACCTCTCATGGCAGTGATTTATTAGCATTAAGGGGCAGATTATTCCATAAATTAAAACAATTTATTTTAAATCGTACCACCGCTATGACGGTTGTCAGTCAAACCATGCAAGATACAGCATTGTCATTAGGTGCAAATAAGGCTAAATTACAGGTTATCCCTATGGGGGTAGATATTAAAAAGCAATTTATCCCCCCTTTAAGGGCACGAAATAAAAATACTTTATTATTTGTAGGACGTTTGGTGGAACAAAAAGGCTTATCTTATCTTTTAGAAGCTTTTAGTTTGATTATAAAACAATATCACAATGCCACTTTGACCATTATTGGTACTGGTTCTGATGAGAAAAAATTTAAACAACAAGCTTATAACTTAGCTTTAAACCAATCTGTGTCATTTTTAGGAGCGGTAGAATATTCTCAATTGCCTACATTTTATCAAGCATCAGAAGTCGTCATTTTTCCCTCTATAATGGCTGAAGGTTTTGGTTTAGTCCTTGTCGAAGCATTAGGCTGTGAATGCGCAGTCGCTGCCAGTGATTTACCCGCAATGCAGGACATTTTGAAAGATAAAGAAAATGCTTTGATTTTCAAGCAAAAAAATGCTCAAGATTTGGCTGATAAAGTAAATGAGTTATTAGGTAATCCACAATGGCGCGTTTCTTTAGGCAAACGGGGGAGGCAAGATATGCTAGCGCGTTATGATTGGAAAATTATCACTCAGCGATATTATTTATTGATGGAACGTCTCATGCGTTTTGATATGTAACTAAGCCTGAACGTTTTTCTTAGGGTGATGTTTTGAAGGTATCGCAAATGCCAGATTTAACAATTGAGCTACTTGTATTATACTTATTATATATTGTTGAAAAAATAACAAAAATAGGCAACTTCCTATCTATTTTCGCTGTTATTATTAAAGAGGCTTTAATACTATGTCAGAACCCGCTTTAACGGAAGAATTTGTACCGTTGCAAACTGAAGCTCTGGTATCGCCACAATCTATGATGTTGCCTGCCGATGATGAACTTGCTTGCGAGGATAATATACCAATGGAAACTGAACAACACAAATTACAAATGGAATTACTCATTGACTCGCTTAGGCTATGGTTAGATAAATTACCCAATGGGTATGTCGGGGGCAATATGTTTGTCCATTATTTAACCCCAAGTGGTCATAAGGCATTTAAAGGACCAGATGTCATAGTAGTGTTGGATGTCCCTAAGGGCTTACGTGATAATTGGGTTGTTTGGAAAGAAGGCAAAGGACCCGATGTGGTCATTGAGCTATTATCTAAAAGTACCGCAAACGAAGATAAGAAGAATAAAAAGGAAGTTTATCGAAACCAACTGTTTGTAAAAGAATATTTTTGGTTTGATCCCAAAAAGCCGGTTGATTTTGCAGGATTTGTTCTTCAACATGGGATTTATGAACCACTACCCTTTGATGATAGAGAACGCTTGATAAGTCAACAGTTGGGATTAGCCCTAGTACCCTGGAAAGGTTTTTATAAAAATGCGGATACGACGTGGCTGCGCTGGGAAACTTTGGAAGGTATTTTATTGCCCACACCTGAAGAAGCTTCGCAACAACGCGCTGAACGATTAGCTGAAAAGTTACATTTACTGGGAATTAATCCCGAAAAAATTTAACGATTGCTGTTTTTTCATTAGTCCGCCCATAAAATATTTGATTCTACAAATACTATTTTTTTAAACAAATAGTATTTTTTTGATGTGAAATATCTTGTTATAATGAAAATACTCCCCATTAACTTAGATGATCTAATATATGCGCTCGCCGTTGAATCGGTTCGCCTGGAATTTAAAAAAACTTACTCCGAACCCACTTTGGAACAGATTATTCATACTATCTGTGCCTTTGCTAATGATTTTCATAATTTGAATGGTGGTTATATTGTTATTGGTATTGAAGAACAAAATGGTTTACCTATTCTACCATCGGTTGGACTTGATTCCCAAAATATTGATAAAATACAGCAAAAAATCCGGGGCAATTGTAGTAGAATTGCTCCAAAATATTTACCCATTATTTCACCAGAAATTTATCAAGGTAAACAAATATTAGTTATATGGGTGCCAGCCAGTGATATACGTCCCCATAACGCGCCGATAAAATGGCAAAAAGGTAAACAAGAAAGGGCATACTATGTGCGTATAGGTAGTGAGACAATAGAAGCTAAAGATGATATTTTTACCCAATTAATGCAAATGACCGCAAAAGTGCCCTTTGATGATCGTAGAAATTTAACCGCTTCACTTGATGATTTATCACCTGCTTTGGTAAGACATTTTTTAGCCAATATTAACTGTGACTTGGTGGCACCTAACATTGATATGCAGGCTATTGATTTATATCGGAAATTAAGAATTATTTATAAAGTTAATGGACACGAAGTACCTAAAAATGTCGCTTTATTATTTTTTGCCAATCAACCAGAATATTTTTTGCAGGGTGCCAGGATTGAAGTGGTTCAATTTGGTGATGAAGCGGGTGGTGATTTGATAGAAGAAAAAATTTTTCGGGGTCCTTTGCATACACAACTTACCCAAGTATTAGATTATCTTAATGCTTTTAACACTACCCTAATCAAAAAAGTACCCAATCAGGCGGAAGCACAAAAAATGGTGGCTTTTCCTTTTAAAATCGTTTTATTCGCACATCCTCAATATATTGTTATTCAAGCCCTGAGAGAAAGTGGACACCTATGGGCTGTGGGAGAACGCCAAAGGGCTATTTTAAATTTAGAAATGGCTGCCAAAAATGTGCCCGATTCAGGAGTGCTGATAGCACAACTTATTGAATATAAAGGATATTTAGAAAATTTATCTGCCGCTGAACAATTATTTACAACCTCTTCATCCGATTTAGCAATCACTGATAAACATTTACCATTTATTGCCATCGCTAAAATTTTTCTGGATCATAACCAAACTAAAAAAGCATCAGAAATACTTGCCAATGTACCTTCTTTCATAAAGGGTGACGATTTAATGGAATTAGCCGTTCTTAAAAAACGTTTAAAAGAAGCGCAGGAATCCAAAATTTAGTTTGAACGGTCCAACGAAGCGAAATCAACGTGATAGTTTTTTTCGGAGAACTACCAAAATAAGTAGGTGACGAGGTTTTAGTTTTTCTTCAAAAAAATATTAAAAATCGGATTTTTTGAACAGGTTAAAAATATTACAAGATTTTTTCATACCTACATAATTAGGAAATAAAGCATGATAAGACTACACCCCCCCGACATTAAGCTACGTTATCTAAAAATACAAAATTTCAAAGCCCTAGATTCTTTTGAAATGGAATTTCTAGCGCTCGTATGATAGTTGTTCCGGATATTTTGGTTATGGAAAGTCGGAATGGTTTAGGTAAAACTACTTATCAGTTGACTTACATGAGTTACTGATGATAGACATGGGAATATATTAATTCACTACCGTACACTTTTAATAAATTTGAATGAACCGGCGGGCTTGAAAAAACTTGGTTGGATTGAAGTGAAATTATTTATCTGAAAAAACATTGTTTTATTGTTTTAACGATAATAAAAAAATTGACGCAATGCGTTCCAACCAGTGTTCCATCGTCCAATTTGGACACTAAAAACTTTGGTAGTGATGTACTTTCGTAGTGATAGACACCGAACATTTAGAAACCAAGTTTCTTTAAAAAATTTGGTTTTTCATCACCACTTTATGCATGACTACTAAAACTTTAATGACAGAGGTGAACTATAGTCGTATGAAATCCATTGTTCAACGTATTGCGGAAGAACTTTCCGTACCAGAAACTAAGGTGCAAGCAGCCATTACCCTACTGGATGAAGGCTCAACAGTACCTTTTATTGCCCGTTATCGTAAGGAAGTCACAGGTGGGTTAGATGATACACAACTGCGTACTTTGGAAGAACGATTGCGTTATTTACGCGAACTGAATGAGCGCCGTGAGGTGATTATAAATCAGATAGACGAGTTGGAAAAACTCACGCCTGAGTTAGAAGCATCCATTAAAGAAGCTGATACCAAAGCTCGCCTAGAGGATTTGTATTTGCCATACAAACCTAAACGTCGTTCAAAAGCTAAAATAGCTAAAGAAGCCGGATTGGAGCCTTTGGCACTTGATTTGCTAAATAATCCAATATTACAACCTGAAGAAGTAGCGGCTACTTATATCAATACCGAAAAGGGGATTGAAGACACGGGGGAAGCCTTAGAGGGCGCACGGCGTATCCTCATGGAAAAATTTGCACAAGATGCATCGTTGTTAGAGGAATTACGTGAATACCTCCTACAAAATGCAACTTTTCAATCGAAAGTGGTCAATGGTAAAGAAGAAAAAGGCACGAAGTTTGCCGATTATTTTGACTATCGTGAGCCTTGTAAGAAAATTCCCTCCCATCGTGCTTTAGCCATGTTTCGTGGACGTAAATCAGGCATATTGCAATTGGGTTTACCTGTTGAAGGTAAAGATGATGAAGGGAACACAATTGATATTTCGCCTAAGTATGCTGAAAGCAAAATTGCTGTGCATTTTGGAATTGAAGATCAAGGTCGCCATAGTGATGCTTGGTTATTGGAAACGGTACACTTGGCTTGGCGTTTTAAGATTCGCCCCCATTTGGATGCTCAATTATTAACTCGGCTGCGTGAAACATCAGAAAATGAGGCGATTAAGGTATTTTCCAGTAATTTACACGACTTATTATTGGCGGCTCCAGCAGGACAACGGGTGACGATGGGCTTAGATCCTGGTTTACGCACAGGCGTTAAAGTGGCAGTCGTAGATAATACAGGTAAATTGGTAGACACGGCGACTATTTATCCCCATCCACCTAGAAAACGGTGGCAAGAATCTATTAAAAAATTGGCGGAATTAGTCAGCCAACATCAAGTGGAGTTAATTAGTATTGGCAATGGCACGGGTTCACGGGAAACTGACAAATTGGTCGCGGATTTTCTCAAAGAATATCCCGAATTGCATTTGTATAAACTGGTGGTTTCTGAAGCCGGAGCATCAGTTTATTCGGCTTCAAAAGTAGCGGCTTCGGAATTTCCTGATTTAGATGTGTCGATACGTGGTGCCGTTTCTATTGCTCGACGTTTACAAGATCCCTTGGCGGAATTGGTAAAAATTGAACCGAAATCTATTGGTGTAGGTCAATATCAGCACGATGTCAATAGGAATTACTTAGCACGGGGGTTAGATGCTGTAGTAGAAGACTGTGTGAATGCGGTGGGTGTCGATGTAAATATGGCATCGGTTCCTTTATTAAGCCGGGTATCGGGGCTAAATGCCGGTCTAGCCCGTAATATTGTGGCATTTCGTGATGAACACGGGGCGTTTTCTAACCGTGATGCCTTGAAAGAAATTCCCCGTTTAGGTGAAAAAAGTTTTGAACAAGCCGCGGGATTTTTGCGAATTATGAATGGTGATAATCCGCTTGATACCTCTGCTGTCCATCCAGAAGCATATCCTGTGGTAGAGCGCATTGTTGCAAAAACCAATAAGCCTGTTAAAAGTTTGATTGGTAATACGGATTTGCGAAATATTGCGCCAACAGATTATACAGATGACACGTTTGGTATTCCCACCATCACTGATATTCTCCGTGAATTAGAAAAACCAGGGAGAGATCCACGTCCTGAATTTAAAATGCCCACTTTCAAAGAAGGTATCAATGATCTTGAAGACCTAGAATCTGACATGATTTTGGAAGGTGTGGTAACAAATGTGACCAATTTTGGGGCGTTTGTGGATATTGGAGTTCATCATGATGGTTTGGTACACATTTCTGCAATGTCAAATAATTACGTCAAAGATCCGCGTGATGTGGTTAAAGCGGGGGATGTGGTCAAAGTGAAAGTGTTGGGTGTCGATTTAAAACGACGACGGGTAGCCCTCCAATTATACTTGGAGGAGACAAAACGTGATTTACTAGTCGCGACTGCACCTAAAAAGAAAAGAAAACTGCCTAAAAAGCAGGTTCGTCGAACGAAAAAAACGACGACATCCACAGCAACAAGTAATAAATTAAAAAATTTCATACCGCCACAATCAACTACCGGGTTTGTAGGTATTATGGCTGAGGCTTTTGCCAATGCTCGTCGGGGATAAGGTGATATTAAAAGAATATACAGTTTTTTTAGTCAGAAAAATGTTTAATGGGCTTGATGGTATATTTTTTATAAGAAATCACTGTAACTATTCAGTCTTGAAATAAATGGCAAGGCTGAAAGCTAAAGTCTGCTAAAGCAGATTATTCAAATTAGCTGGCTTTAGACGGCAATGCCTAAAGTTCTTCAAGTTTTTCAAGACTAACAACAACTACAAGGATTGCATGTCACCTTCGATAAAAGCAACAATGGCTTATGAATAGTGATAAAGCAACCTTGAAGGCATGAAGAACTGTTCGTAAGGCAGGGCTTAATCTTTCTGAGATATTCTGACAGTGTCTTATCAATTATAGATGTTCAGGTAAATAACTTACCTGAACCTGTCAGGTATCCAATTTCTGCCTGGTTTATAATGTGAAACGCAGTCACACAAAATTATTTTTTCCAACGTCTATAACTGATACAAGCTTTATCCTTGGTTACATGCAATCCTTGTAGTTATTGCTTTGAAGAAAAAACTTGAACATATGAGTATAAAATAAACAGAACGAACCATTTCACAGCAATGATAAATTGACTCTTTTGACTTTCTTACTCGGCGCATTGAGAGGTATGAGCTTTACTCTATAAGAAACTACCTAACAAACCGAACAATGCCATTAAGTATCGGGCAGTCGCGGTGGTCAGCCCCTACAAAACCCGACGTATTCATGGGCTTTCGGTGCTAACCAGCGTGTTCGCCCGCAGCGATACTTAATGGCATTGCCCAAATGGTCTTCATCAATGCCACCCATCCGCGTGATAACTCTCATACAAAACCCATGATTTCGGCTTGTATGAGTATAAACTACTTTTGAAGGGCACCCTTTTTTATAGCGTTTAAGGTATTGCCAAAATCTATAGTCACAATAATCAATAACGATGCCAGCATAAGAGCAAGACTGAGTGGCCAAGGATACAATACTTGAGTCGGACGAAAATGTTGCTTATCTTGCTCAATTGGTTCTAATTCATCCAATAGCTCATAAATTTTTTCTAACTCTATTGTATCACGGGCGCGAAAATAGCGACCGCCGGTTTTGTTTGCAATCGCTTTAAGCGTTTTTTCATCCAAGTCCGCAGAGGGATTAACTCGTTTAGCACCAAAAAAACTTTGAACAACCATTTCATCTGCCCCAATGCCAATCGTATAAATTTTTAAAGCTTCCGTTGCTGCTAAATCAGCAGCCTTGAGTGGTTCTATTTCACCGGCGGTGTTTGCACCATCAGTAAGTAATATCAATACCCGGCTATCGGTTTTTTGCAGACGTAGGCGTTTCACTGCAAGCCCAATCGCATCACCAATCGCCGTTTGTTTTCCTGCTAGACCAATAACGGATTCATATAACAATGTTTGTACTGTTTTACGGTCAAAAGTGAGTGGTGTTTGTAAATAAGCTTGTTCACCAAATAAGATCAATCCTAATCGATCACCAATACGGCGTTCAATGAATTGTCCCGCCACATTTTTTATGGCGGTTAAACGGTCAACGATTTTACCCTCAATTAGGAAATCCTCATATTGCATACTTCCTGACAAATCAACTGCCATCATCAAATCCCGCCCACTGATGGGTAATTCAATCGGTTCTCCCCACCATTGTGGGCGAGCTGTGGCAATAACCAGTAATATCCAAGCCAGTGTAGCTACCCACAAGGGCCATTTTTTCATCGTAGCATAATGTGGCTCATTGCCAAGTTGTTTAAAGTCTTCAATAAAGGGGACCCGTAGAGCGGGATTTTTAACAACCGCTATGGGTGTTAATAAATATCTGAATAATAAAGGCAATGGCAATATTAAAAATAACCAGGGCCATTCAAAATGAATCATATTTTTCAATTATCAGTTATTAGTTATCAGTTGCTACACTTTTGAACTCAATTTTTATAGCAGTACTATTTAAAGTCAATAGAATAATTAACTTTTTGATAATACACAAATGATGAAAAAAAAAGCACAATTAGAAAATGGGCGTATTATTGAATACTTTCCTAACATGATAGGAGAGGGAACGATGAAAGAAGTTTATTTGACCAAAGATAGAGAGTTTGTTCTTTGTTTTTATAAAAATGATATTGCAAATTCTTTGCGTTTACGCCGCTTACAAAAAATTCTGACAGATTTTAATCCGACTTTTGGTGATAAAAAAAATGCAGATTATTGGAATCAATTATTTTGTTGGCCAACCAGCATTGTTAAAAAACCGAAACTGGGTGTCATGACACCTGTTTATCCAAAAAATTATTTTTTTGCGTCGGGGCAGTGGCGTGGCAAGGAAAAAAAAGGGCGTTGGTTTATCAGTCCAAAGTTACGACAATATTTGCCAAAGGAAGAACTGGGTACTTGGCTCAATTATTTTAAAATCGTTATTCTTTTGGCACGCACCGTTAGCCGTTTACATCTTGCGGGTTTGGCGCATTCTGATTTATCTGATAATAATGTTTTAATTGATCCCGCTTCAGGGCGGATGATTATTATTGATATTGATTCTCTCGTCGTTCCGCAAATTTTTCCGCCCGATGTTGAGGGTACGCCTAGTTATATCGCGCCGGAGGTGTTAGCTACAATTGCCCTATCTGCTGATCATCCTAATAAACAATTTGCGAGTATTCGCACCGATCAACATGCCCTTGCAGTGCTGATTTATGAACATTTGCTCAATCGTCACCCATTGCGAGGTCCAAAAGTTCATTCAATCTGCTCTGCCGAAGAAGATGAGCGACTCAGTTTTGGGAAAAAAGCTTTATTCATTGAACATCCTTATGATACTTCAAATTATCTTAAAAAGTGGCGAACGATTCCAGTCACTATTTTGGGTTCAACCCTGACGGAACTTTTTTATAAAGCCTTTGTGACAGGATTACATGCACCTTATAAAAGACCTAGTGCGTATGAATGGGAAAGGGGCTTGATTAAAACTTGGAATATGTTATACCCTTGCTCTAATCCTAATTGTACCCACCATTGGTTTGTTGTGATACCAAAAAAAATACGCTGCCCCTTTTGTTATACTGTTATTAACAGTGCTTTTCCCATTTTAACCATACGCTCACAAAAACGACCAGGGCAATGGATGCGACAGGGACAATTAGTAATTTATGATGGGCAAGGTTTATTTTTGTGGCATGTTTTTGATAATATTTTTCCAGGCCCCGATGTGGACAAAACACTTCAAGCCTATTGTGTTTTTCATCAAGGGAAATGGTTATTGATTAATCAAGCTTTAACTTCGTTAACTTTATCTAATGGTAACCGGGTTGATATTAACCAGGCGGTGGAATTAAAAGTGGGTAGCAAAATACGCCTTTCTCAAGATGCGCATGGTTGTATTGTTGATGTCCAGATGTGTTAGAAATCAGATTTTTTGAAAAATTTCTTTTTAGAAAAAGCATCTTAAGCATTTTTACGCCAAACTTTTAAAATATTAGCCAAATTGTCAATTTTACCTAAAACACGACTCAGTTGAATTAAGTTATTAAGTTCTAATGTGAACATCATTTTGACAGAATTATCCGATTTATTGGTCTGGGTATTGGTTCCGAGAATGTTGATGTTTTCTTTACTAAGAAGCATACAAATATCGCGCAATAATCCCGCTCGGTCAAAAGCATCAATTTGAATGCTTACCGTATGCTTTGGGATTTGTTGTTTTTCATGACGGTCCCAATCGACTTCAATTAAACGTTCATTACCTTCGTCTTGCCAGCGTAAAGCATTAGCACAGTCACGGCGATGTATTATTACCCCTCGCCTTTTAGTAATATAACCTACAATGGAATCATAAGGTACCGGTTGACAACAAAAAGCCGTATGAGTCAATAAACCGCCCACGCCTTGAATTTGGATATCACCTTTAATAGGGGTTGCTTTAGCAACGGCTTTAAGATCAGACAGTCTTTTAGGAAAGACTTGTTCTTTAAAGGCATTAGCAATTTGAACAGTCGTGGTATCGCCGCGACCGATCGAAACTAATAAGTCATTAACTGTTTTAAATTGCATAAGGTGTGCAAGATGTTCAAAATTGCGATCTTTGATATTCAAACGCCGTAATAGGCGTTCTAGTGGCATTCGCCCATCATTGATATTTTTTTGAATATCCTGTTTTTTTAGCCATAGCTTTACTTTAGAACGGGCTCGCAATGTTTTTAAGTAGCCTGCTTGTCGAATCAACCAATCGCGGCTCGGCTTTTCTTCTTTAGAAGTTAGAACTTCAACCATATCGCCACTTTTGAGCGTGTAAGTCAGGGGAACAATACGATTATTTATTTTAGCACCGCGACAACGATGCCCTATCTCGGTGTGGATATGATAAGCAAAATCTAGGGGAGTTGCACCTTGTGGTAAATCTATGATCTGACCAGCAGGGGAAAGTACATAAACGCGATCTTCAAAAATTTCAGATTTAAACCGATCAATAAAATCACCAACATCGCCATCTTCATCTTTCCATTGTAAAATTTGGCGTAGCCATGCAATTTTTTGTTCAAAATCTTTATCATGCCCCGTACCCGCTTCCTTATAACGCCAATGTGAAGCGACACCTAATTCTGCATGGTGGTGCATGGCATGAGTCCGAATTTGGACTTCAAATATTTTTTGTTCAGGACCTAGCACTGCGGTGTGTAAGGATTGATAGTTATTGGGTTTGGGGTTAGCAATATAATCGTCAAATTCATGACGTAGCGGTTGCCATTTATTATGAATAACACCTAATGTCGTATAACATTCATTAGCAGTATTAACTAATATACGCACGGCACGAACATCAAAGATTTGGTCAAAGTTAAGACCTTTACGCTGCATTTTATGCCAAATACTGTAAATGTGTTTAGGACGACCAGATATTTCTGCTTGAATACCTAGTTTAAAAAATGCTTCAGACAAGTATTTTATAAGTTGCTGAATATACCTCTCTCGGTCAATACGCCGTTCATCTAACAGTTGAGCCATTTTTTGGTAAACTTCCGGCTCCAAATAGCGCAATGATAAGTCTTCAAGTTCCCATTTAATTTGCCCAATACCTAGACGATTAGCAAGGGGGGCAAATAGTTCTAGGGTTTCACGTGCAATGCGCCGCTGTTTGTCTTCAGGTTGATAACATAAAACGCGCATATTATCTAAGCGATCGGCTAACTTGATCAGTACAACTCGTACATCTTCAACCATCGCTAATAGCATTTTACGCAAACGTTCAGTTTGAGACTTGCTATTGATGGTTTTATGTGAATTGTCGTTAAGTTCTTCAATAAATTGCATTTTAGCAACGCCATCGACTAAACGTGTTACGATGGGACCAAAACGTTTTTGAATATCAGAAAGCATGATTTGGGGGTTAAAAGCGACATCATGTAAAATAGCAGCGACTAAAACATCTGTATCCATACCTAATTGTGCCAATATATCGGCAACAGTAATGACGTGAATAAGATAAGGTTCACCGGAAATGTGAGTTTGGGATTGATGTACTTCTTGTGCCCACTGACAAGCTTTAATAATTGTTTGCTGTTCAATTAGGGGACGATCTTTAGTAATGTGTTCTATCCAAACTTGGATATCAAGAGTATCGCCGTTTTTCAATTTATCCGAGAGCAAATGTGTGGTACTGTACATAAAATTCAGTTATCAGTTTGTAGAGGTAATCCCTTGTGGTTGCCCTGATGGGTATTTTATTTTTGCGAATTACCATACTAAAATACCAAAATTTAGAAATTACTTAATAATCAAGTTTTTGATGTTATTTAGCTTTGCAAAGCTCTATTTTTGAGTGTTAAAATAGCTAATTCATTGATTTTTAAGATTATTTAGTTTTTAGACATAAAATTATATTTTTTTAAATCAAGGACTTATAAAAAACTTGATAATCAAGTTGTAGATATTCAGATAAATCAATTCACTTCGGGCAGACAAGCAAATTTGGAATGTAGTACATGATATTAAATAGACTCATGTAGGGCTACCCTTTAGTGTTCGCCCTCTAAATGAAATTATTTATCTGAACGCCTATAGAATAAATTTTGAGGCTAAAAGCTAAAGTGGCCTATTGTAATTTATTGAAAATCGTAAAATATTTTTAAGTCAGTGTTCGAGGTTTGAGTGTTTCTTCAAAAAACTCAAACCTCGAAAGGTAAATTTTTATAACTCATTGATATTTTTATCATTTTATAAACTAATTGCCACTTTTAGGTATCATATTGTTATCCAGAAAAGTTTTTTCCCTGCAAAATATTTATAGGTCTCGGCTAAAATTTATCTGGACACCTATACACGTTCCTTATTGGCGAAAATATTGATTATTAATTATCAATTGTTTACATTATATTGTCTATTCATCTGTTTCGTAAAAATTATTATAGTAGGTGAAAGCATAGTAAGGAATTTGTATTTTGAACATCCATCGTTGATTTTGCAAGAAAAATTTCTTAATATTAGTTCCTTTTATGCTTTCACCTATTATAATGTCAATCAGAATTTTTAAAAATAGTATTTCTTGTACAAAGTGTTGTGTTGTTCCTAATAACTAATAATTGATAACTAAAAGTTATGAAGAAAAAAAAAATCAAAACTCCAAAAGCTCGTAATAACACAGCCCATGCATCATTTCAAAGTTATTTTGATAGAATTTCTCATAGTATGGAAGATCGACTCAGTGAATATTTACAAATGAAAAAATATGTTCGAGTCTATAAGGAGTCTAACAAATTATTAGATATTGAAAAAACGATTAATATCGCAGCTGGAAGCATTTATGAAATTAATGTATCTAAAAAAGTAGATACCGAGATGCTAAAACGACTTTTGCAATTGTTAAATGGAAAAAATAAAGCATTAAAATCTTTTATCAAAGGAAAACAACCTTCATTACAACTTAAATTACTGAGTCAAATATCTAAAAATATCATTATAGTCATTAACAATCTTTTGCAAATCAATAAACATTTGCAAAAAATTACTGAATTGATTCCAGTTATGAAGGCTATCCTTAACTTAGTGGAAAAAGAAGATAATTATGAAAATGATCCTATTCTCCTAGAAATCAGCAATATTTTAGCCGTCAATATTGACGAACCCCGTCTTGGTGATATTAAAAAGATATTAGAAAAAGAAAAAATTGATTCCAATCAATATGAGGCGAAATTGAATTTTGAAGATATGAACGACGTAAGTGATAAGTTGATTGGATTGCTAAATGATAAATTATTAGTTGTGATAGGTGTTTCTGAATTTTTAATCGCAGGGGTCGAAGATGATGGTGCTAATGATGTTCAGGCTGATAACAGATTACCTGAAGAATTGAGAGCGTTGTTTCTTGCTTCTAGTATATTAGATATTCTTTATAAAGTTAGAGAATTAAAAAATGCTATTAAAATTATTTTTAATAGTATTAAACTATACTTGCAAATTATGAATAGTGATAAGTTGGAAAGTCAATATAAAGCCCTGTTAAAAAATGGTAATAATAATATCCATGAATTGCTTTCAAGTATGCTCCCTAACACTTTACAAAGGCTCAAAAAAACAATTATTGAAATTGTACCTGATTTAGATGCATTTGAGCTAAAATTAAGATTGGATACACTTGACCTTGATAGCGTGCTAAGAATGACTTACAGCTTAATATATGAAAAATCAACTAGAACATGGGGAAATCCGTATGAATAACTCACGTTTCGGACTTCACGTTTTTCAATAACTATTTGATTTACAAACTATTATTTCTTGTGCAAAAATTCGTTTTCTTGACAACCCGTTTTGGAGCCCTAAATCTTTGACTTTTGGTAATCATATTTTTGAAAATAAAGGGGAAAGGCTAAATCAAACGCACCGTTTTTCCAGCAATCTGGATTTTTCAAAAAATTGACTTTAGCCAAAATTTTATATTTTTATCTTTAATAATCAATAGACTTGTTCCTAAATAATTATACTTTATATTTCATATACTTATACTGAATGCCCTTGAAATTTTTGAAGCAATGTTTTTACAAAACTCAAGGGCAAGCATTATATATGAACAAAAATACTTAAAAATACTTAAAAAATCAATAAGTTATAAAATAATTGATATTGAGTTTAAATGGATAGATGCAAGCGTAAGTGGGCAGTATATTCTAGTTTGTATCCATCCGGAAACACGCTCAAAGCTTCAGCTTTGGAATTTTTACGGCTGTTTCCAGAGAATATGATTAAAAGTGCATGGCTGCTATAAATTATAGAAATTCAGATAATTCTTTCTAAATGATTTTTCTTCTATATGCCCCATCTATTTTAGACTGCCTGAAGCACCTTAAAATGAAAAAACCATGTACTTTTAATCACACCCGTTTCCGGATGAACACGAGTTAATAAATGAATTATTTTGACTTTAAAAAAATCTTCTATTTCAATCTATTAGCTAGTGTCCATCCGGAAACACGCCTAAAGCTAAAGCTTTGGACTCCAAGATGTCCATTGTTTGGAATCCCAAGCTGATGCGAAGGGATTTTTACGGGTGTTTCCGGATGGACACTAGCTAGTGAATAAAATTGGTATTGCAAATAATTCCAATAACTTTCCTCAATATAAAAAGTATTAAACCAAATACAGCCAACAAAAATTATTTATATTACAAATACTTACAAAGCTTTATTAAGGAACAAGTCTAATAGGTTACTGAAAATATTGAACCACGAAACGTGAGTGAATAATTGTTAATAGTTAATGCTCAATAGAGTTGTCCGAAAATAAGGGTTTTGTGAATCTAACTATTTGTTTTTATTAGCTAAAATTTTATTGACGGACAAGTCTAATGTTTAACGGGGTAATTTCACCATTGACAATTAAGTTTAAAAATCCCAAAGCTTAAGATTCTAAATGGCATTTTAGAATCCAAAGCTTTAGCTTTTTCAGTGTTTCCGAATACTAACTGTAGCCATTAACTATTAAGAATATGGATATTATTTACTTAAAAGCATTAAAAATTGATACCATCATTGGTATTTTTGATTGGGAACGCCAAATTAAACAAACAGTTATATTAGATTTAGAAATGGCAACCGATATTCGTCAAGCTGCTTCCACCGATAAGATTGAAGATACACTTAATTATAAAGCGGTGGCTAAACGCTTGATGGATTTTGTTCAAAATAGTGAATTTCAACTAGTAGAAACACTGGCAGAACGTATTTCGGAAATCATATTAACTGAATTTTCAGTTCCTTGGATACGTTTACAATTAAACAAACCAGGAGCAATACGTGGAGCGCAAGAGGTTGGCATTATTATTGAGCGGGGGAAAAAACCGGATAATGGTCAGAAATTCTAACTACTCAGCCTTGAAATAAATTTCAAGGCTAAAAGCTAAAGTCTGCTAAAACAGACTTCAATCCGATTGACTAAATTAGCTAGCTTTAGACAGCGATAACTTTCAACCTTGAAACAAATTTCAAGGCTGAGTAGTTAGGAATGTGCCTGAAATAACTAGGGTAATCCTTCGATCTTGCTCCTACGTCAATTGAGATATCGTAGAGCTCATCCACTGTGGTTACCTTTTAAGTTATCGAAGTTATTTCAGGCACGTTCCTTACCAGAAGTTATTAAATCATCATTCCTTATAATAAGGATAGTTTTTGAAAATAGACATTATACCGATTTAATTTATACTTTAAACGGCTGAAATTTGGATTTTTATGTAGGGTGGTTTCGAGGTTTCCGTGAAAAGTCTTTTTTTGCCCACCAACCGTTAAAAAAAAGTCCAAAATTTACCCGTTAGTAGTATAAGAGCTTAATTTCATTAGTTTACAAAAGTTGGAATTTTAAGTAAATCAATGGGTTACATTAAAATTAGTATAATGTCTAATGATAAATTGACTGAAGAAAATAGGCAATAACGGGGGAATAATAAATTATGGCAAGTGGTAAAGAAATACGTACTAAAATTGCAAGTATTAAAAGCACACAAAAAATTACTCGTGCCATGGAAATGGTCGCAGCGAGTAAAATGCGTAAGGCGCAGGATAGAATGCGTAAATCGCGGCCCTATGCTGACAAAATCCGTGCTGTAATCAGTCATTTGGCACATGCGCATCCTGAGTATAAACATTCTTATATGGTAACGCGTGATGTTAAGCGTATTGGAGTTATTATTGTGTCATCTGATCGTGGATTATGTGGTGGATTGAATAATAACCTGTTTAAAACAACTGTGTCTTCCATGAACAAATGGCGCGATGATAAAGTTGATATTGATATGTGCGCGATAGGCAATAAAGCCTCTGGTTTTTTTAGACGTTTTGGTGGCAATATCGTAGGACAAGCTGCTCATTTAGGCAATGCGCCCACGCTTGAAAACTTAATAGGTACTGTAAAAGTAATGTTAGATGCCTATGAGCAGGATAAAATTGATCAGCTTTTCGTCGTTTACAACCACTTTGTTAATACCATGACTCAAAAGCCCATAGTGCGGCAGCTACTACCCATTTCAGCTGATGAACAAGATGAAAGGCTTGTTCATCATTGGGATTATATTTATGAACCAGAAGCGCAAGAAGTGTTAGATGGTTTGTTAATGCGTTATATTGAATCGTTGGTTTATCAAAGTGTAGTTGAAAATGTTGCCTGTGAGCAAGCAGCTCGTATGGTAGCAATGAAAAGTGCTTCAGATAATGCTGGCAACTTGATTGATGAATTACAGTTGGCTTATAATAAGGCACGTCAAGCAGCAATTACCCAGGAATTATCCGAAATTGTGGGAGGTGCAGCTGCTGTATAAGTACTAATGCACACCCAACTTAATTTATAAAATCTGTCAGAATATTGACAATTTTTTCACCCTACTTTTGTTCGACTCTATAATTAATTTTGCATAGTAATCAAGCATTTAAAATACAAGGAACAAAATCAGAATGAAAAATTATTGGCCATTTTTTGACAGATTTTACAGGCTACACCCAATCCATATGCATCAAAGCAATATTTTTACTATAACCCTATCTTTTTGATTTATATCAAATATTATAATGATGAGATTTGCTTTATGCGGGTATTTTTGCCGACACCCTTCATATTCCTGCAAAAGTAGTGAACAGTTTGTTTACTATAGACGTTCAGAAAAATAATTTCACATTAAAAACCTGTCTTGGATACCAATACCTTCGCCAAATTCTAAAAAACGTCAATTTAGAGCATTCGTAAATTTTTAACTTATTAATTTTACTAAAAATAAAAATCAGTATTTTTTTAAAGTGGCTAAATTTTTAAATTGGCGAAGGTATTGGAATAGCGGCCACTCGATGATCAAGTTTTTGATGTTATTTGGCTTTAAGATGACCTATTTTTAGGGCCTAAAATAGGTAACTTATTGATTTTCAAGCTAATTTATTTTTAGCCCCTAACATAATATTTATTTTAAAATCAATCACTTACAAAAAACTTGATCATTGAGTAAACATCTATAAACGTTTTCCAAAAATTCCCGTCCCTATACGTACTAGAGTTGTTCCCTCTGCAATTGCCGCAACCATATCATTAGTCATACCCATTGACAACGTATCAAGGGCAAAGCCGGATGCTTGTAATTGCTGATAAGCAATGTACAAAGCGCGAAATGGTTTTCGTTGTTGCTCAAAATTTTGACAGGGTGCCGGTAATACCATCAAACCACGTAAACGTAAACGCGGTAGTTTTACAACAGCTTGAACCAAAGTGGCTAAATCAGTTAAATAAACACCTGATTTTTGCACTTCTTCACTAATATTAACCTGGATAGTTATGTTTAAAGGTGGAAATTTTTTTGGCCTTTGTGCATTCAAACGTTGAGCATGTTTTAGTTTATCTAATGATTGCACCCAATCAAAATGTTCTGCAATCAAACAGATTTTATTGCTTTGCAAAGGACCTATAAAATGCCATTGTATTGAATAATCACGTAAAGCTTGTATTTTGGGTATAGCCTCTTGTATGTAATTTTCCCCAAAACGATATTGGCCACAATTAAAAGCCGTGACGATATCAGAAAGGGGACGAGTTTTACTCACAGCTAATAATTGTATGCTTTCAGGCCTGGTAAATTGTTGGGCGGCCTTTGTAATACGTTGTTTTATGCTCATCAGCGCGTTGGAAATCATATCAAAAAAATGGAATTAAGATTGAGTCTTCTCCGAAAAATCTAAAACATTGCTGTATTAAAAAATACAAATATTTTAATTAGACTTGTTCCTAAATAATTATCTTATATACAGTTAATTAACTCCGGACGTTCAAGTTATCGTTTTTTTTTAAAAACGATAGTCTTAAATCCGAAAACTTGACTGCTCGGAGTATATATATTGAGCGTATTTGAAAATTTTGAAATTTCAAAATAACCTATAATCACACCCTGCACGTTTGCACGAGCCTAATTTGACAAACTGGAATAATTATTGCTTCTATTATGAAATCAATATGAAATAAAGCTTTATGTAAGATTTTATATTCCTAGTCTATTTTAAACAGTACCTTCGCTAATATGTAAAAATTGAAAATTTCAAACCAATATCCATTTTTAATTTATTTTGCGAAAAATCAGTATTTTTTTTGGAATAGCTAAAATTTAAAATTGGCAAAGGATTATTCTTAAAAGTATAGCTATGATATTGACGATATCGTATTAATCAATAGCTTCGCCAATTTAAAATTTTAGCCAATTTCCAAAAAATACTAATTTTTATTTTTAGTGAAATCAATAAGTTAAAAATTAACAGCTGCTCGAAATTGACGGTTTTTACAATTTGGCGAGGTATTGATTAATAAAAAGCATTTTTTATTTGGACTAGTGAAAATGGAATTATAAACTTTATGAATGCTTAATTTACATTGCTCTAAAAAGATTTTGGTATGGTTAATAAAAAACTAACCAGCAAACAAAAGCCACCTCCGAATGATACAATAAGTTTAAGACGAATTTTATTAGTCGATGATGATCCTTTTATTTTGACTATAATCGCAACCTGGCTAAAAGATGCTGGCTATGAAGTCAAAACAGTTGAAAATGGTACTGATGCTATTGAAACATTACCTGTTTTCAAACCTCATTTGGTGATCACAGATTTACGTATGGAAGACATGGATGGCATTGCCCTGCTCAAAAAAATTCAAAAATACAATTCTATTTTACCGGTGATAATGCTCAGTGGTAGTGCCGAAATTTCCGACGCGGTTCGTGCTACCCGTCAAGGCATCTTTAAATTTTTAACGAAACCGGTGGAGCCTGATGAGTTATTTCGCGCTGTCAAATCTATCATCAGTCTTATAGGAACAACGAAAATTGATACTGAATTTGCCCCTGAAATTATTCATCAAAGTGCTATTATAACAAACTTATTAAATCAAGCGCAGCGTGTTGCAAGAACCCGTAGTAGCGTTTTTATTGGTGGCTATACTGGTACAGGCAAAGAGTTATTAGCCCGGGCTATTCATCGATCTAGCCATCGCAGTAATAAAGTTTTTATGGCAATTAATTGTGGAGCATTATCTGAACAATTATTAGAATCAGAATTATTTGGGCATGAAAAAGGAGCATTTACCGGTGCAGTACGAAAAAATTTAGGATTGTTTCAAGCTGCTAATGAGGGAACTTTATTTTTAGATGAAGTAGGTGACATGTCACCCTCTTTGCAAGTCAAGTTATTACGAGTGTTAGAAGAAGGCAAAGTCAAACCCGTTGGAGCTATTCAAAATGTAGAAATTAATGTACGAATTATTTCAGCCACACATCAAGATTTAGAAACCGCAGTTAAACGTGGTGAATTTCGTGAAGACTTGTTTTATCGGCTTAATGTGATACCTTTATATATGCCATCATTAGCAAAACGTTATGAAGATATTCCATTATTAATTGACCACTTTTTGAATATGCAAGCAGAAAAAGAAAATACAGAGCGGGCACGTTTTTCTCCAGAGGCATTGGAATATATGATGTCATTGCCATGGCCAGGAAATGTACGACAATTGCAAAATGTTATTGAACAGTGTTGTGTCTTATCACTTTTTCCCCTGATTCCTATCTCATTGGTTAAACAAGCATTACGTGAAAGTGAAAATAAATTTCAAACACTTACAAAGGCTCGTTATGAATTTGATCGTTATTATTTAAATAGGATATTGCGTATAGTTGAAGGTGACCTTATATATGCAGCTGATATCGCGGGATGTGATAGGGATGAATTTAAACATTTACTTGCTGAACATAATATTAACGTATCAGATTTTTGTTTACATTTAAAAAAAGACACTGCGCCCGAAGGCGACAGTATCTATTTACATTAGGATTGCATCGTAAGAATACGCGCATTGAGACGGCTTTTATGGCGAGCGGCTTTATTTTTGTGAATTAACCCCCTATTTGCCATACGATCAATAATAGGTACAACGACTTGATAAGCCGTTTGTGCCTCAGTTCGATTGTTTGTCGTTATTGCTTTAACCACTTTTTTAATGTAAGTACGTAATGTAGAACGCTGACTAGCATTGTGTTGACGGTGTTTTTCAGCCTGACGAGTACGTTTTTTCGCTTGAGCAGAATTAGCCACAATATAACTCCTATATAACAAATATGTAAAAATATGGCAACTACTCAGCCTTAAAATAAATTTCTAGATTGAATGCCAAAGTATCCAAAAGGAGACTTCAATTCAAATGACTGAGTTAGCGAAATTTTAACTGAATTTAGCTAGCTTGAACTGTCTTAGCTTTGAAATTTATTTCAAGACTGAGTAATTACTAAATATGTATAAATGGGGGCGTGAAAGGCAAAAGGGAGCTTAAGGTGAGAAGGACTTTTACGTGAATATCATGTTATTTAGAGTAAAAAACCAAATAACTTGATTCACCCTAAACCCCTTTTTGCCTTTCACGCCCCAAAATATGTAATTCTGTGTTATTTTAAACAAATTGTCAAGTACAAGTCCATTCCGAAAAATCATTTTTAAGGAAATGAGTCCACTCCAAAAAGTAATTTTTGAGGAAATATATATTAGCTTTGTACAGGACATTTTTAAATTTTAGAATTTTTCCGCAATGAGTTTATTGACCTTATTGATGTTTTATTCTGAATAATTTTAAAATTCTGTCAATTCTGATTCAAACCATTAAAAATGATTGAAATCAACAACTTAAATAAAAAATGTCCTGTACAACAATACCTTCGCCAATTTTAAATTTTCGCTATTTCCAAAAAATACTGATTTTTATTTTTAGTAAAATCAATAAGTTAAAAATTTAGAACCGCTCGAAATTTACGATTTTTACAATTTGGCGAAGGTATTGGTACAAGTCAATATTTAAAAACTTATTAAAAATTTTTGAAAATTTGATATTATTAAGAATATGATATAGTTATTTCAGATAAATAAGTGCTAAATAAAAACTTGTGTAAAATCATATAGTTATAAATATGCACCCATTTTTGTTCTGTACGAAGAAAAGATTCTTTAAAAAAGCTTGACATTATTAAGGAAATGATAAGTAGGTAGACATAAGTATTTTAACATTTTGTTGAAGCAATTGTTATGGTATTTTATCAGGATAAAATTTCATAAATAGAGTTATTACATCTTTTTAAAATAATGTTAAAATACTTTTGTACCACTACTTAAGTAGGTGTACAAAAGTTTATTAACATTTTAGGTAGGGTGGGCAAAGTGTTTTTATTGCCCACCTTCACAGTTCAAAATGTTAAAAGACTTATGTCCACCTACTTATATGATGGTCGGCTTATTTCAAAGTACTTTTAAGTCAGAATTTTAAGATTTATCAAATTTTTTAAAAAAAGCTTGACATTATTGAGAAAATGATATATGATGGTTGGCTTATTCAAAAAACTTTTAAGTCAAAATTTAAAGCTTTAAAATATTTTTGAAAATAAAGCTTGACATTATTGAAAAAATGATATATGATGGTTGGCTTATTCAAAAAACTTTTAAGTCGAGATTTAAAGGTTTAAAATATTTTTGAAAATAAAGCTTGACATTATTGAGAAAATGATATATGATGGTTGGCTTATTCAAAAAACTTTTAAGTCAAAATTTAAAGCTTTAAAATTTTTTTGAAAATAAAGCTTGACATTATTGAAAAAATGATATATGATGGTTGGCTTATTCAAAAAACTTTTAAGTCGAGATTTAAAGATTTAATATATTTTTGAAAATAAAGCTTGACATTATTGAGAAAATGATATATGATGGTTGGCTTATTCAAAAGAAAACTTTTAAGTCAAGATTTAAAAGATTATTGAAAATAAAGCTTGACATTATTAAGAAAATGATATATGATAGTTAGCTTATTTCAAAACTTATGTAAACAACTTTTTTTGAAAAAAGTTTGGAATCATTAAGAAAATTCTATTAAGAATAGAATATATGATATTTTGATGCTTAATAAAAGCTAATTATTAAATTTTTTCAATTGTAATTAGATTATTGCTCTTTAAAAATTAAATCAAGTAATTTGTGTGGGTACTTGCGTCGATAGATTGAGAACCAATCAAAACATTCGATGCAAGAAACCTCAATCATAAATTTGAGTGTTATAATTGCGTCGTTCAAAATTTGCAACGTTCAGTTGCAGCTAAATTTAAACTGAAGAGTTTGATCATGGCTCAGATTGAACGCTGGCGGCATGCTTAATACATGCAAGTCGAACGGTAACAGGTCCTTCGGGATGCTGACGAGTGGCGGACGGGTGAGTAATGCATAGGAATCTGCCCAGTAGTAGGGGACAACCTGAGGAAACTCAGGCTAATACCGCATAAGTCCTACGGGAGAAAGGGGGCCTCTTCTTGAAAGCTCTCGCTATTGGATGAGCCTATGTCGGATTAGCTTGTTGGTGGGGTAATGGCCTACCAAGGCTGCGATCCGTAGCTGGTCTGAGAGGACGATCAGCCACACTGGGACTGAGACACGGCCCAGACTCCTACGGGAGGCAGCAGTAGGGAATATTGGACAATGGGCGAAAGCCTGATCCAGCAATGCCGCGTGTGTGAAGAAGGCTTGCGGGTTGTAAAGCACTTTCAGTTGGGAAGAAAAGTATTAGGTTAATACTCTAATATTTTGACGTTACCAACAGAAGAAGCACCGGCTAACTCTGTGCCAGCAGCCGCGGTAATACAGAGGGTGCGAGCGTTAATCGGAATTACTGGGCGTAAAGCGTGCGTAGGCGGCTAAGTCAGTCGGATGTGAAAGCCCAAGGCTTAACCTTGGAACTGCATTCGATACTGCTTGACTAGAGTACAGTAGAGGGAAGCGGAATTCTTAGTGTAGCGGTGAAATGCGTAGATATTAGGAAGAACACCAGTTGCGAAGGCGGCTTCCTGGACTGATACTGACGCTGAGGTACGAAAGCGTGGGGAGCAAACAGGATTAGATACCCTGGTAGTCCACGCCCTAAACGATGAGAACTAGATGTTGGGGGAAATTGATCCCTTAGTATCGCAGCTAACGCCATAAGTTCTCCGCCTGGGGAGTACGACCGCAAGGTTAAAACTCAAATGAATTGACGGGGGCCCGCACAAGCGGTGGAGCATGTGGTTTAATTCGATGCAACGCGAAGAACCTTACCTGGCCTTGACATCCTCGGGACCTCGCAGAGATGTGAGGGTGCCTTCGGGAACCGAGAGACAGGTGCTGCATGGCTGTCGTCAGCTCGTGTCGTGAGATGTTGGGTTAAGTCCCGCAACGAGCGCAACCCTTGTCCCTAGTTGCCAGCGATTCGGTCGGGAACTCTAGAGAGACTGCCGGTGACAAACCGGAGGAAGGTGGGGATGACGTCAAGTCATCATGGCCCTTACGGCCAGGGCTACACACGTGCTACAATGGGTAGTACAGAGGGTCGCAAACCCGCGAGGGGGAGCTAATCTCACAAAACTACTCGTAGTCCGGATTGGAGTCTGCAACTCGACTCCATGAAGTCGGAATCGCTAGTAATCGCGAATCAGCATGTCGCGGTGAATACGTTCCCGGGCCTTGTACACACCGCCCGTCACACCATGGGAGTGGGCTGTACCAGAAGTAGGTAGTCTAACCGCAAGGGGGACGCTTACCACGGTATGGTTCATGACTGGGGTGAAGTCGTAACAAGGTAGCCGTAGGGGAACCTGCGGCTGGATCACCTCCTTTAAAGAAACGGTTTTAGTCTGCGGCGTTGAGTGCTCACACAAATTACTTGATAATAGACGGGTCTGTAGCTCAGGTGGTTTAGAGCGCACCCCTGATAAGGGTGAGGTCGGTGGTTCGAATCCACCTAGACCCACCATATGACAGGGGGCTATAGCTCAGCTGGGAGAGCGCCTGATTTGCATTCAGGAGGTCAGCGGTTCGATCCCGCTTAGCTCCACATACAGACAACTAGTGTTTAGTGGTAAGCGTTGATTCGTTAGTGTTTACCACTAAATATTAGATTTTAGTAATGGTTTATTGTTCTTTAAAAATTAGGAAACTGATGTAAAGCGTTAAATATTATTTTGTTTTAGACAGAGTAATTATTTGGGTATATTGCATTCACAGCATAGAGCTTATAACACTAGAATTTTTGGGGTTATAGGGTCAAGTAATTAAGCGCACATGGTGGATGCCTTGGCGATAACAGGCGATGAAGGACGTGGTAGCCTGCGATAAGCTTCGGTGAGCCGGCAAACAGGTTATGACCCGAAGATTTCCGAATGGGGGAACCCACCTTTTTATAAGGTATCTATATCTGAATTCATAGGGTGTAGAGGCGAACCTAGGGAACTGAAACATCTAAGTACCTAGAGGAAAAGAAATCAACCGAAATTCCGTCAGTAGCGGCGAGCGAACGCGGAAAAGCCTAGTTACATCAAACTTAATACGTTTAGCGGAATGATTTGGAAAAGTCAGCGATAGAGGGTGATAGCCCCGTATGCGAAAAGTGTGTTAAGTGGGTAACTGAAAAGTAGGGCGGGACACGTGTTATCCTGTCTGAAGAATCTCCTTTGGGAGAGTGGGGGGACCATCCTCCAAGGCTAAATACTCGTTATCGACCGATAGTGAACCAGTACCGTGAGGGAAAGGCGAAAAGAACCCCTGCTAGGGGAGTGAAATAGAACCTGAAACCGTGTGCGTACAAGCAGTGGAAGCCTAGTTTAGCTAGGTGACTGCGTACCTTTTGTATAATGGGTCAGCGACTTACTTTCAGTGGCAAGCTTAACCGAATAGGGGAGGCGTAGGGAAACCGAGTCTGAATAGGGCGAAATGAGTCGCTGGGAGTAGACCCGAAACCGAGCGATCTATCCATGGACAGGGTGAAGATGGGGTAATTCCTATTGGAGGCCCGAACCCACCGTCGTTGAAAAGCCGGGGGATGATTTGTGGATAGGAGTGAAAGGCTAATCAAGCTCGGAGATAGCTGGTTCTCCTCGAAAGCTATTTAGGTAGTGCCTCGTGTATCACTCTCGGGGGTAGAGCACTGTTACGGCTAGGGGGCCATCTCGGCTTACCAAACCGTTGCAAACTCCGAATACCGAGAAGTGCAATCACGGGAGACACACGGCGGGTGCTAAGGTCCGTCGTGGAGAGGGAAACAGCCCAGACCGCCAGCTAAGGTCCCAAAATCATAGCTTAGTGGGAAACGATGTGGGAAGGCATAGACAGCCAGGAGGTTGGCTTAGAAGCAGCCATCCTTTAAAGAAAGCGTAATAGCTCACTGGTCGAGTCGGCCTGCGCGGAAGATTTAACGGGGCTCAAGCTATGTACCGAAGCTGCGGATACCCTTTAGGGGGTATGGTAGAGGAGCGTTCTGTAAGCCAATGAAGGTGTGTTGTAAGACATGCTGGAGGTATCAGAAGTGCGAATGCTGACATGAGTAGCGATAATGAGTGTGAAAAACATTCACGCCGAAAGTCCAAGGTTTCCTCGCGCAACGTTAATCGGCGCAGGGTGAGTCGGCCCCTAAGGCGAGGCAGAAATGCGTAGTCGATGGGAAACAGGTTAATATTCCTGTACTTTATGTCATTGCGATGGGGGGACGGAGAAGGCTAGACCATCCAGAGATTGGTTGTTCTGGTTCAAGGTTGTAGGCAGAAAACTTAGGCAAATCCGGGTTTTTAATGTCGAGAACTAATGATGGGGTCTCCTTTTTAGGAGTACCGAAATGGTTAATGCCATGCTTCCAAGAAAAGCCTCTAAGCCTCAGATGACATAGAACCGTACCCCAAACCGACACAGGTGGACAGGGTGAGAATCCCAAGGCGCTTGAGAGAACTCGGGTGAAGGAACTAGGCAAAATAGCACCGTAACTTCGGGAGAAGGTGTACCCTTATGTACGTGAAAGGCTTCGCGCCTGGAGCGGAAAAGGGTTGCAGTGACCAGGTGGCTGCGACTGTTTATTAAAAACATAGCACTCTGCAAACACGAAAGTGGACGTATAGGGTGTGACGCCTGCCCGGTGCCGGAAGGTTAATTGATGTAGTTAGTCGCAAGACGAAGCTGTTGATCGAAGCCCCGGTAAACGGCGGCCGTAACTATAAAGATAATGACCGATTGTAGTTACGTTAAAAAACTTGGCTATATGCTGGAAACGCCGGTGTATCCTCCAGTACTTGTTTCAAGATGAGACAGTGATAATCTGTGAGGTGCGGCCAATCAGCAGGAAAGATTTCTAAAATAGAAGAATCCTCAGAGACTACATGCCAAGCAGACGCAAGACAATAATACTATTGCCGCTAGTTTTGTGACTGATGATATAGTCCGGTCTTTACAGCGATGTAGAGGACTTAGACAAAAAATTGTTTGAGTCGCATTAAGTATAAATTTTAAAATACGAGTGTAACATTACGAACGGTCCTAAGGTTAACAGACTCGCTAGCCTTAGTAAAACTAAACCATATGCGGGAAACTCCTCAAAAAATAACAGTACTCGTTAAATGAATTTAGCAGTAAAAATCTGTTATACATGGGGACAATCCGCAGGAAAGACTTAATACAATAAAGTATTAAGAATCCTCAGAGACTTTACGTTTGGGAGTATCAGGTGCGATTAGAAGCACAATGGATTGTAGGTTTTGTTGATGGTGAGGGTTGTTTTCATATAACTATTAAGCCTCATAAAGAGATGAAGACAGGTTATCAAGTATTACCTGAATTCGCTGTTGTTCAACATGAACAAGATATTCAAGTTTTGTATGCCTTAAAAAAATACTTTGGATGTGGTGTAGTACGACTTGATTGTAAGGAGCATATCTCAGTTAGAATGGCATATAGGGTGAGAAGTCAAGAACACTTGCTGAAAATAATTATTCCTTTCTTTATGAAACATCCCTTGAAGACACAAAAGCATATTGAATTTAAAAAATTCAGACGTGTACTTTTGAAGATGGAAAAGGGAATGCACTTAACTGAAGAAGGAATAGTTGAAATCCGTACTATTCTCAGTCAAATAAATAGACTGAAAGATACTTAAGATAAAGTCCGACCTTTCTGGAAACAGTTAGGATTAATCGAGCGAAATTCCTTGGCGGGTAAGTTCCGTCCTGCACGAATGGCGTAACGATGGCCACGCTGTCTCCACCCGAGACTCAGCGAAATTGAATTTGCTGTTAAGATGCAGTATACCCGCGGCTAGACGGAAAGACCCCGTGAACCTTTACTATAGCTTTACACTGGACTTTGAGCATGCTTGTGTAGGATAGGTGGGAGGCTTTGAAGCGAGGACGCTAGTTTTCGTGGAGCCACCCTTGAAATACCACCCTGGCATGTTTGAGGTTCTAACTCAGGCCCGTTATCCGGGTCGAGGACAGTGTATGGTGGGTAGTTTACCTGGGGCGGGTTCCTCCAAAAGAGTAACGGAGGAGTGCGAAGGTACCCTCAGCACGGTCGGAAATCGTGCATTGAGTGCAAAGGCATAAGGGTGCTTAACTGTGAGACAGACAAGTCGAACAGGTACGAAAGTAGGTCTTAGTGATCCGGTGGTTCTGTATGGAAGGGCCATCGCTCAACGGATAAAAGGTACTCCGGGGATAACAGGCTGATTCCTCCCAAGAGTTCACATCGACGGGGGAGTTTGGCACCTCGATGTCGGCTCATCACATCCTGGGGCTGTAGTCGGTCCCAAGGGTATGGCTGTTCGCCATTTAAAGTGGTACGCGAGCTGGGTTTAGAACGTCGTGAGACAGTTCGGTCCCTATCTGCCGTGGGCGTTGGAAATTTGAGAAGAGCTGCTCCTAGTACGAGAGGACCGGAGTGGACGTACCTCTGGTGTTCCAGTTATCATGCCAATGGTATTGCTGGGTAGCTATGTACGGACGGGATAACCGCTGAAAGCATCTAAGCGGGAAGCCTCCTTCAAGATTAGATTTCCCGACCCTTTAAGGGTCCTCAAGGTCCGTTGAAGACGACGACGTTGATAGGCGGGATGTGGAAGTGCAGTAATGCATGGAGCTAACCCGTACTAATTGACCGTGAGGCTTGACCCTATAACACCCAAGAGTTTTGGTGTTTAAGATTAAAAATAAGTTTAAAAATGTAATAACATCAGTTTCCTAAGTTTTTAGTTGGTAGTTACCTTGGTAATTACTAACGTACCGCTTTTCCTGGCGGCTATAGCGAGTGTGAACCACCCGATCCATCTCGAACTCGGAAGTGAAACCACTTAGCGCCGATGATAGTGTGGGGTCTCCCCATGCGAAAGTAGGACACTGCCAGGAATTTAATTTTGAAGCAACCCCCGTAAGTTTGACTTGCGGGGGTTTTTTTTAGTTGTCCGAAAATAAGGCTTTTTTGAATTTAACTATTTGTTTTTATTAGCTAAATTAGCTAAAAATTTATTGACGGACAAATCTATTGATTGAATTGCTAGTTGCTTATTTACTATTTTTTAATTACAAACATCCATCATTGTCAAAGAAATACCATTTTTTGAAAAATGTGAATTTGAAAAAGTGGTATTTCTTCTGCCCTAAAGGTAATTTATAATGGCCAAAGTATGCCAGGTCACGGGAAAACGTCCAATGAGTGGTAATAATGTTTCTCATGCCAACAATAAAACAAAACGCCGCTTTTTGCCTAATTTACATATTCATCGTTTTTGGATTCCCAATGAGAATCGTTGGATCAAGTTGCGTGTGAGCAGTAAGGGTATGCGTATAATTGATAAGTTAGGTATTGATATGGTGTTAACTAATATACGTCAACAAGGCGTTAAAGTTTAGGAAAACATTTACCAATCAATTAGTTTTTTTCAGGGTCTCAATTAAGGTTTCAATTAAGGTATTTTCAGCAAGAGCAGTCACTTGGTAAACCGTTATTTCTTGGCGTTTACCTTTAAATTTCAGTGGTGACAAAGCTTGTGCGGTCACACAGTCCTGTATATAAGTATAGGTATCAGACCCAATTAATACCTCATTGGGTCGAGCATAGCTACAGATGCGTGAGGCAACATTGACAGTGTCACCCACTGCCGTATATTGATAATGCCACTGTGCACCGATATTACCAACAATAGTGGTGCCAGTGTTAATACCCACTCCAAAATATAGCAAAGGAATTTGCTTAGTCTGATCTTTTTGATAAAGTGCTAACATGGCTTGGATAGTCAAACCTGCTTGTACAGCACGATGGGCATGATCGGGTTGGTCATTTGGGGCATTAAAAATGGCCATCACTGCATCACCCATGTAATTAACAACTACACCGCCGGCTTCAGCAATGGCGGAAGTTGCTATGTCTAAGTATACATGCAACATTTCAATCGTTTCATTGGGCTTGAGTTTTTCACTCATACTGGTGTAATTACGTAAATCGGCAAATAATATAGAGATTTCGCGTTCTTCGCCTCCCAGTTCAGGCACAATTCTGTTTTCCATCAATGCCCTACCCACTTCTCGTGGTACATAGTATTGAAGAAGAAATTCGAGGTGTTGGTTGGTTTCGTTGAGACGGTTTTTTAGTAAACTTAACTCATTACGTTGTTGAGTCAAGGTTTGTTGTGTTTGTGCCCAAGTGGAGTGATCAGTGATTGTGATTAGCAATTGCGGGTGTGTATGATTGGGTGTCTGGGGCTCATAGTGTAAAAGGGTTAAATTGAGATAACAAAGCTCATTATTAGGCAAAGTTCGATTAATGTTTTCTAATTCAAAGCGAGGCAATACACCTTCAAGGATGTCTTGTAAGATGTCTTCGCAACCATTTAATTCTGGAATAAAATCTAGTAACGGTGATGGCATCGGAAAGTCTTGAGTTCCAATAAACATCGTTAGGTACCCACCATAATCAAGGACGGTGAGGTGATGATTAGCAATCACATAGCCTATTTTTTGTTCGCGGAGTAATATTTGCAGGAGCATTGTATGCATGTAGTATTTTTCTGTATTAGAGTTAAGGTAAAATTGCCCCATTTAATTAATGTATCCTACTTTTCAAATATTTATTCGTATTGAGACTTTATTGATTCTACACCAATTATTCAAATATTCTTCACATTAATATCTAATTTTTGATAGAATGAAAAGGCATCAATTGATGCATCAACATTACTGTTGCCAAAATTTTTTATTTATCAATAATTCGCTACAATTTTATTTTCAAGCTACCTTGCCTGTGCAAGATATTATCAATAATATACCAACTCGTATTCTGCGCCCAGAGCATACTTTATCGCGTCGTCATATTAGTCAGGCGGCTCTTAATGTATTATACCAATTAAATAAAGCCGGTTTTCAAGCGTTTTTAGTGGGCGGCTCCGTACGCGACGTACTGTTAGGACGTGTTCCGAAAGATTTTGATGTGGTTACCAATGCGCTTCCCGAACAAGTGAAAAGTTTGTTTCGCAGTTGCCGCTTGATTGGACGACGCTTTGTATTAGCCCATGTGCGTTTGAATAAGGAAATTGTTGAAGTAGCCACCTTTCGTGCTCATCACGATAAAGGAGGTGATGGCGTGATGGAAGCAGGGCGCATTGTGCGTGATAACGTGTATGGTGGCACCGTTGATGATGACGTGTGGCGGCGCGATTTTACAATCAATGCTCTGTACTACGATATCAGTGATTTTTCCTTACTTGATTATGCTAATGGTATAGCTGATTTACACGCGGGTACGATACGTTTAATCGGTGATCCCAAGTTGCGTTATCAAGAAGATCCAGTGCGAATGTTACGGGCAGCACGGTTTGCGGCGAAATTGGGTTTTAATATTGTTCCTCAAACCGCCGAACCTATTCAGGAATTAGGGAATTTGCTCACCGATATTCCACCAGCACGTTTATTTGAGGAAATACTCAAACTTTTTCTAGGTGGACACGCTATACAATCCTTTGTGCAATTGCGACAATATAATTTATTTCAACAATTGTTTCCTTATACCGATGCGTGTTTAGATGAGCCTATCGCATTAGCGTTAATCAAGCAGGTACTATACGATACTGATCAACGGAAAATTGACAATAAACCGGTTGCCCCAGCTTTTTTATTAGCAGCCTTATTATGGCCTTCTTTATCGCGCTTATTGCCGGATAAACCGATCAAAAACTTTAACCAACAAGAAGTGTTGTTAGAAGCCGCCAAACTTATGTTACTAAAGCAGCAAGAGCGTGTTGCTATACCGAGACGTATTGCTGTCTTAATGCAAGAAATTTGGTTGCTACAACTGCGTTTAACGCGACCGCGCAGGGCCAAAAAAAAGAGTTTGAGTTTGTTGGAGCATCCACGTTTTCGTGCAGGCTACGATTTTTTGATATTACGTGCGAAAGCGGGTGAAGAGGAAGTGGCTAATGATGTGGATTGGTGGACAAATTTTTTAAATAGTAACGACAGTTCTCGTGAAAATCTACTTTCACACCATCATGCTTCAAATAAAAAACGAAAACGACGACGTAAACCCAAGAATGTGCAAACGGAAGCGTTAGATTTAGAAATTGGGTAGAAAGTGGTATAAACCTGACAGGTTTTCAAAATCTGTCAGGTTTTTTCGGATAAACTGACATGACAACCTACAGCACTGTTTATGTGGGATTGGGTAGTAATCAGGGTCATCCTATTCATCAAGTTAAACAGGCGTTGCTGACACTTGACACTTTGCCTTGCACCCATTTAGAAACACATTCAGCATTATATTGTGGCCCTCCTTTAGGACCACAAAATCAACCTGATTATATCAATGCGGTTGCTATACTGAAAACTTTATTGCCACCCCTGGCTTTGCTCTATGAATTACAAGCTATTGAAAATAAACAAGGTCGTGTCCGTCAAATCCAGCGATGGGGACCTCGAACTTTAGACTTGGATATGCTTTTATATGAGAATAAGCAGTTAAATACTCCCCTACTTACTTTACCCCATCCTGGCTTATACAAAAGGGCTTTTGTTTTGTTTCCACTTTATGATTGTGTTCCCAATTTAGTTTTACCAAATGAACAACGGCTTAGTGATTTAATACAGCGTTTTGTTGTTAAGGAACTTCATAAACTGAACGTTTAAACTTTAACCAATAAGAAATTGAGCATGACATTAATACAATTGCAGAAACTTAAAAAAGAAGGTAAAAAAATAACTTGTTTAACGGCTTATGATGCTAGTTTTGCCCAATTACTGGACGAGGCGGGCATTGATATTTTATTAGTGGGCGATTCGCTGGGTATGGTTATTCAAGGTCATGATAACACTTTACCGGTAACGGTTGATGATATGATTTATCATTGCCAGCAAGTGCATCGTGGTTGCCAACAAGCATTATTAATGGTTGATATGCCGTTTATGAGTTATGCGACACCTAATTTAGCCTTAGAATCAGCTACCCGTTTGATGCGATCAGGACAAGCCCAAATGGTTAAATTAGAAGGCGGTGCATGGTTAGTGGAAAGCGTGCTGATATTGACAGAACGGGGGATTCCTGTTTGTGCACATTTAGGTTTGACACCACAATCCATCCATCAACTAGGTGGTTATCGTGTGCAAGGTAAAACCCAATGGGGTGCAGAACGTATCCGTGATGATGCGGTGGCTCTACAAACGGCAGGTGCTTCGTTGCTTATTCTTGAATGTGTTCCATGCAAATTAGCGGAAGAAATTTCTGCTTTATTAGATATTCCAGTAATAGGCATAGGCGCGGGTGTAGAATGTGATGGGCAGGTATTGGTTTTATATGATATGTTAGGTATTACTCCTGGCAAGCGTCCTTCATTTACTAAAGATTTCTTGCAAGAAACGGGTTCAATACAGGCAGCGATTGAAGTTTTTATCAAAGCTGTGAAAGAGGGTACTTTTCCTGGACATGAACATACTTTTGAATAATGGCATACACGTCAGTCTGCCCCTACAATACGTGACATAATTTATGTCGGAACCAGTGTTGGTGTTAGAGTTGAAGAAAAATTTATTGGATAGCAACCTCGGTTTTGTAGCACCCGATGTGTTTCAAGCACAAATAGCAGCAAAAGCACGATTAAAATATCAGCTGAATCTGGGTGATTGTTTTGTTTATGCACTAGCAATTAGGGATGCCGCAGAAAATAACTTACACATATTGTGGCTCAATAACTACATCCCATTTAGGTAATTTATCTAAACGTTGAAATCGCTCGGCATACTCTTTAAGTTCCTTTTTCGTAAACCTCCTCAACAAAATGCACAATAGGAGACAGACCTTTCCACCTCATATATATGGCCCATTCCAAAGCTTTATCTATGTTATTCAAAATGGTACCATTCCAATATTGTTCCAAAGCGCTCTAACAACGTTCAATCGGATTATATTTACTATGATATGGAGGATATCAACTCAATAAATTTTTAAACCCGTCAAATCAGAAAACGGAGCCATTCGTTTAATAAATTAGGGGCGGTGACTTTCGATATGAGAACCATTATCTAAATTAATAACTAATTCTTTTAGATAGGAATATTGTTCTTTATTTTCTTCCCACCACATTCCAAGGCATCAATAGACTTGTCCCTAAATAATTATACTTTATATTTCATATACTTAAGTAGGTACGCATAAATATTTTAACATTTTTGCTTTATGCTAAAGCATTGATTATTAACGAATTTTTATAAATAGAAAATGTTAAAAGACTTTTGTGGACCTACTTATATAGATCACAAAATTAAAAATACTTGAAAATCAATAAGTTATAAAATTATGGAAATTAAGTTTTTAAATGAGTAGATGTGGGCGTAGCTGGTCAATATATTCTAGTTAATAAATAAGTGATTTTGACTTTTTTTTTAAAAAAGGCATCTATTTCAGTATGTTACCTAGCGAATAAATTTTGCATTATTGCACAAATCATTCCAATAATGGCGTACCTAAAAAGAGTCTTAAACCCAATACGGCCAATAAAATTTGTTTATATTACAAATACTTACAAAGCATTATTAAGGGACAAGTCTAATAATAAAATCGGTGGTTTCAGTGTTTTTACCAAAAATAATGGTTAATAAACCAGAAACAACCGCTAAAATGCCAAATGGTACTAACTGTTCATCAGGGTTCATATCATGAACGGCCGCTTTTCACACCTGTTGACCTCTAGATTTTCCATTGCTAGAAAATTCACCCATTTTGACTTTGGCTTTGGTGTCAATAGAAATTCTCAAAGATTCTGGATTTTCATCCAATTCTTTATTGACTTTGTGGACATTCTCACAAATTTCATCAACTTCAGGAATTTTTTTGACAGGTTTAGTTTTTTCAACTCGTTTTAATGTGTAACCTAAACGGTTTAAAATGTCAAAGAGAGTTCTTTCCGCTGGCAATTCGTCATCGCGGTAGCCTTTTTTATCTATCAACGCTTGACGAAGTGTTTTAGCGGTTAGTTTAACATAAGCGAAAGGTCTTTTAAAATCATGACCAGCTTGACTAAAAGGTTCAACCAGTTTTCGAATATCTTGTTCAAGTTGAGAAGACTTTTCCGAGGTTTTTTTATGACCACGAGCAGCGTAATTATCTATACAAGTGATACCTGAAGTTAACTCTTTTAAACCTAATTTAACCGTTTCTCTACCCCAGCCGAAAATCCAGAAAGCTTTAGTAGGTCTTCCATCTAACTAATAATTCAAGAGTGGTTTCCGCCATAAATTCGCGTCTTTTGGGATCCGTTAATTTGCTAGCGGCATTTTTAATAACGGTGATAATGGATTTCGACAATTCCATAATTCTCTCCACAAAGTGTTGAGCTACTCAAATATTGATTTAAGGCAACTCCCAAAAAATAAAATACCCAGGGCTTGCGCGTGGGTGTGCAGCCTACAAACCCTCAATGACGGTAGGGGCAAGACTGAATGGTTGCCCCTTTGATTTGGGTATATTATTTTTTGGGAGTTGCCTAATATGATATTTTTTATTTATTCTGCGTAAGTTATTTTCTGCTGCGTCCCTTAGTGAAGAGATTTCCATCCTAATTTTGGACAAAGATTTCAGGGCAGTTGATCGTCCGGTTATTTTACAAGCAAAGAAATAATAGGAATAAGTAGGTACGCATAAATATTTTAACATTTTTGCTTTATGCTAAAGCATTGATTATTAACGAATTTTTATAAATAGAAAATGTTAAAAGACTTTTGTGGACCTACTTAATGGATATCTACTTTAAATGAGGTAAAAGCTGCATTATTTATGGAATTCGAGTGGGAAAAAGAAAAATCAGTATTTGAAATTTCTAATTCCCAATTCTATTCGTCCTTTTCGCTAGCTAGAAGGTTTCAATCATCTAGGGCGTGACGCTATCGGTAGCAGGGACTTCTTCAGTTGGGTTATCAGTTGGGTTATCGGTTGAAGAAGCCGGCGTGGTGGGTTCTTGTACATCAGCAGAGACCGTTTCTGTTGTTGAAGCTTCAGTTTCAGTTGAAGCCTCAGTTAAGGAGGTTTCCGGTTGTACCACGATAATCTTATCCTTGTTTTTTTCAAAAGTTTTTTCTCCTATCCCGAAAACCTTTTGAATATCCTCAATGGATTGAAAAGGGCCATTTTCTTTACGATACTTAACAATGGCAGCTGCTTTTTTTGGTCCAATCCCAAAAAGTTCGCGGTCCAAAATGTCCAACTCGGCGGAATTAATATCAATTTTTTCAACCACAGTGTCAGCGTAGGTTTCAGTAAATGCAATCATTCCCAAAACCAAGGTCAATAATAAAAATGTCTGTCGCATTATTTAAACTCCTTCAAATAAATCAAGTTAATAAAATGGGTATCAGTGACACCTTTCTATTATAAGCGACGTTCAAGAATTATTCAAGACCGGTTTCAAAGTCGTTCAGACCATGTTTATATCAAGTTGACATGATTAAACATCTCCTAGCAAGTTGATAAAATCATAAAATAGCACTAAATAGCACTAATTGGAGGAATAAAATTAAACATAATTTATCAATTTTTTGGTCGCTTGTTTATTTTTATTTAGCAAAATGTATTTGACTCTGATTATTTCAAAACCATTTTCTGAGTATCTTAATGATGAGCCACCCCAACAAAAATTTTGTTCATAGCGATGGAGCAATGGAAAATCATTGTTATTAAAGTTTTTACGGAAAAATGGTTGCAAGCGATTTATACAGGCAGTTTGGCAACAATTGTAGCATTGTTAATTTGTAAATAATTAATTGACAATGAATTTAATTTTTAAGTGCGTCAATTTCAATTGACTTAACAATTTTTATAAAACCTGAATAGTATTTATGGCATCATACAAAGTAAACCTTATTGGTGAAATTCGTACTTTATTGCGTGATCGTTATAAGGATGGCTTTCCCATTATAAAGGAAATAGTGCAAAATGCTGATGATAGTGGTGCAGCAAGATTGGATTTTGGGTGGACAAATGGTTTGCCAACAGCTAAACATTCCCTATTACAACGCCCTGCACTTTTTTTTCTAAATAATGGTAAGTTTACAAGATCAAATAAACAGTCCTTCCTTTCTTTTGGCATGGATGATAGGGCAGGACAAAAAGCCACTATTGGTAAATTTGGTTTAGGTCAAAAAAGTATTTTTCATCTTTGTGATGCTTTCTTTTTTTTGGGTGCTTCAGAATCAGAAGATTTTGAAATCGCTGATTTTTTAAATCCGGGGGAAGATACACAAGGCAATGATTTAAAACATCCTGATTGGGGGCAATTTGTCGAGTCAGATGGCTCCCTTATAAAAGATTATCTAAAAAACATTCTTTTAGAACCATCCTATTTCATTTTGTGGATACCACTACGCAAAAAAACAGATAAATCCATTATCGTAAAAGAATTTCTTGGAGATAAGTCACCACAAGAATTGTTTATAAATGATTTAGCCAATGAAATTGGTGTGTTATTACCATTATTACGTTCTTTAAGAAAAATCCATTATTGGCTACCAGATAGTCAAGATAATCTCATTTCTCAATTTCATCTCTTATTAGAAGGCTCTCGCCGCATTTATCCTTCGGAAGCTGAAAATGACCCAATAGATGATTATCAGTTTAATGGCAATATATTAGAGGAAGTCACTGGTGACAAGCTTCAATTTGCAGGACAAGAATCTATCCTTAATATAGTAAAGGATGAAGAAAAGCTTAAACCTTTCTTTCCCCAATATGAAACGGAGGATGGAGAAACTGTACCCGATAAGTCTATTCCCCATTGTGCTGTGACATTCACTCAAAAACCAGCTTCACTTGGAACGTTATCTATACAGTGGGCCGTATTTTTGCCAGTTGGCAAACCAAACCAACCACCTAATGAACAGATTTCACATAATGCTAGTAGTGATTTTACGCTACTTTTACATGGATATTTTTTCCTTGATTCAGGGCGTTCACGAATTGAGGCATGGGATGAAGCCGATTTAAATAAAACACCTGAAAAAGAAGGGGATGCCTGTCAACAATGGAATAAATTACTTGCGACAAAGGGTACATTAAAAAATGTCTTACCAGCCTTAAATCTCTTTGTCAAAAAGCATAATCCCGCCCCAGAAAATATTTGGCAATTATCTTATGCCTTGAAAGGCTCTGATTTCTTTCAGAAATATGCCAATGATATTTGTCAGAAATATCAATGGGTCTATTGTTATGCAGTAGATGAACAAGAATGGCACTGGCAATATGTTGACGCTAAAAAGCCATTATTGGCTATTCCACAACCTGATACTGATAAAACTTCTTTATTAGCTTGGGAAGTTTTACCCAATTTGGAATCTGAATTTCTTCAGGATTGCCTTATTACACTCATTGATGCCCCCAATTTGAGCATCTCATCATCTGATTGGTCAGAAAATCAGTTAGAAGCCGTATTGCAGGACATACATGTTTTTTCAGTTTTTAAAAACCAACAACAACTTGAATACTTACTGAATTTTTTAAGGCCATGTGCTAACGCTTTATGCAATGAAAAAATTATTCAAGATAGGCTTTTCAATATTGCTAGACAAGCCTTTGCTCGGTTCAATGCGAATAAATTATATCAATTCAAAGAACTGGTGATAGCGTTTTTAAACTACATACCAGAAAAATGCTTTTTTATAGAGTGCAAAACTTACCATGCCAAAATTTTCTTGGCACTTCATAAACTGGACATTCATGCGATCCTTATTCCTCGATTGTCAAAAATATGGGAAAAAAGCGAGAATTATTTTGATTTTTCGGCTATACAAACAACGCCTCAGCAACAGGAATTGAGCGAGGATGAAGCACTTATTCTATTAGAAAAATTAAATACCCTTATTCAGAATGAAGAACATCAATACATTGTAGATGATTGTGCTGATATTGCTCGGCAAATATTACTTTTAGTCGTTGATAAAAAATCATTCGTGAAAAAACACCCTGATTTAAGAGTTTTAAGAGCGCACAATTGCCGATCTTATCAAGATAAAACAACGACAGTTTCCTTAAAAGATATTATCACTGCTTATAAAGAAGGCACTTTATTTCGCCACAAGCCCGGATTTTCTTCTAATGTGCGAGATAGAAGACAATTTGCTAACCCTTTGCAAAATGTGTTAGTCAATGCAACAGTAATCATTATTGAAGCGACAGTTGCAGATTTATTAAGTGATATTGTTGAAAAAAATAAGATTATTCCTTGTGACGCTGCCGGTTGTTTAATGGCATTGTCTCAAGCTCCATCTCTAAACCCTCGTATAGAAGATCGCGCTGAGTTGCTTCAAGAATTATTGGATAGTAATATAGAAGCTGGCATTTTTACGAAAGGAATCCGCTATTTACTAACACTCAAAATTGAATATGATTTGGATGATAAACCCGCTTTATGGTATTTATCTGATGTTGAAAAACATAAAAGCTTTGTTGAGGCAATATTGACAGCGCGTGCTGAAACAACCTATTTAATAAATGATGTTTTTGTTTCGAGTGTTAAAGATAACCTAGCACCGGCCAAACAAGATTTAATTGGTATTGAAGAATTGGCACCAATTAAGGCGATAGAGTTAGCCCTATCTTATAAAGAACCGCATAAACTTTATAAAAATATTTTAGATGCCCTTCAATATGTTGACATTAAATCCCTTTCTGATTCTGAAAAACAACAATTACGCCAAAAAGCTTGGCTCATTGATAAAGATGGTACACCTATAAAACCAGAAGATGTCGTTTATTTACCTGAAATTAAAGATACCGTGAAAGGTATTATTGATAAACTGACTCATCCAGATTACCTGGATTATTTAAGACTCGAACAAGAAATACAACATCACGCCAGTTTTCAGAAATTATGTGATCTACCTACGTTTGCAGTGGGCAGTGAAGGCTTAGAAATTCTTGGCCTCATTATGAATGAAAATGAAAATTATCGGTTAGGTCATTTTAGAAATGAAACATTTCCATGTAGAAAATGTTTAACCGTGTTTAGAAACATTACATCGGAACCTTTACCAGCATGGCCTGTTATACGAATAGCAGAAAGACAATACTCTGATGATGTGGAATCTCTGCTAGACGAATTATTTGGTCAAATGCCAACTAAGCGATTAGTCAATTTGTTGCTTTGGCTTAAAGAACAACACGCCAATCTCCCAACGAATAGAACAAGCATATTGGAGGTGTTCAATAGTTATTTAGAAATGGCAGTCGCCAATTATGAGGAATTTAATGAAACGATTTTCCGACATATTTTGCTATTAAGCAGAGCAGGTAAGTGGAAATCACCATCAGAACTCAGTTTGGAAGCGCAGAATATTGATGATAATGATTTATTGGATCATACGCAGGGTAAAATTTTATGGCATCATATAAAAAACACCGTTCAGAAAAACACTGCTAATTCCTCAAAGGCGGATGTAGCAGATAGGGGAGATATTATTTATTTTGAACCGTATTTTGCCAATTGGACAGATAAAATTAACCATGAACTGATAGGCATTTTTTTAGCCTTGTTGGGTGATGCTGTCTTATCAGGAGATCGTAAATCTGGAGATAGCATAAATACATCTTTTATATCTCAACTTGCTCAAGATTACTTGGGAAAACATCATTCTGTTGAAAGTGTTCGGAAAAATTTAAATATTGATAATACTGATCATTTTTCAGTGAGAATTAATGTGACTCAACAGAAAAGTGGTCAAGTCAAATTAACGGCTCTTGATGGTGATCGCTTTGAAGCAGATTTATGTGAAACCGCAGATTCTATCTTTATTGATCATGATAACCGAGAATTTAACGACACTTCTACAACACTTTCAGTAACCATTGAAAAGACACACTATCATATTGATATCAGCAAGAGGAAAAAGTTGATTACCTTATGCTTGTTAGAGATTGATACAGAAATACAATATGAATCAAAGACTCTATCCAATTTACTCAAAGCGGCAACGGCAAAAGTGCTTGGATGTGTCTATAATCAACAAAATACCGACGCTTTAGAAGAATTGTGGGCTAAATTTTCTCAACCAGAACAATTAGATATAGGAACTGCACGTCAATGGATTTTGAGAAGTGCCTTTTTTTATCTATCGCAATTAAATTATACAAGATATGATTTCCGTCAATTACTTAAAAAATGGGAAAAACTTGATTCTCCTCAAGACAGCTTGGATGCTAAAGAATCTGATTATCAGAAAGAACAATCGCTTATAACAAAACTAGGCGAATTAATTGAAAGCAAACAGGAAGAACAAAGTTCAATACTTGAAGCGATAAGGACGAAGATTGCATCAAATTATCAATATAATCATCAATCGCTACCCTTTGAATTATTTCAAAATGCAGACGATTCTGTTGTGGAACTTGAAGAGATGTCTTGCCAACTAGAACAATCACAGCGTTTTACGTTGAGTTGGAATGATACGACGTTGACAGTGACGCATTGGGGACGACCCATTAATTTGTTTCGTTACCGTGATTTTTCTGCCGATGAGGGGAGAGAACGGGGTTTTGATCATGATTTAAAGAAAATGTTGGTGCTTAATTCAGGTTCTGATAAAAACGAAAAAGTCACTGGAAAATTTGGATTAGGTTTCAAAAGTGTCTTTCTGATATGCAAACAGCCTCGTATTCTGAGTGGACATCCGACTATTCTCAGTAAACAATTAGGTTTTCAGATTATTGCTGGATTGTTGCCAGTACCTCTGCCTGATGAAGAAAGGACAAAGTTACTCACATCTTTGCAAAATAAAACTCCTGACAATTTGCCAGTTGGCACGATTATTGAATTAGCAGTTGATAATGGTTATGCCCCAAATGACATTGTTGACTTATTTAAAAAGGTTGTAGGTGTTTTATTAGTGTTTGCCAAACGTATCAAAAACTGTGGTTTAGACTCTCCCAGTGGCAATCATTCTGTGACTTGGCAACCTGAAGAAATCATTAAGGAAGTCTATATTGGTGAATTAAAATTAGATATTGAGCAAGACGAGCCTCGCACAGTTTTAGTCATTCAGAACCAAAACAAAGAAGGTATTCTGATGCGCTTAGGGAGTCAAGGTGTTGAAAAACTTCCAGAACATATTCCTGATATTTGGGTAACGACTCCCCTTAAAGAATCAATGGGCTTTCATTTTGCACTCAACGGGCGTTTTGATATTGACATTGGACGCGCTCAATTAGCACTCCATTCTGAAAATAACCAACAAGTCACTCAACGTTTATGTGGGTTTATTGGACAAAAGTTGTGTGAGTTATTTAAAAAATCTCAAGAAAGTGATTTCAATTTTAACGATAAATTGGGTTTATCAACCGAACTGTCAAATTATGATTTCTGGTATTCAATGTGGCAATTATTGGGAGATAGCTTCATATCGAACCACGAATCGTCAAAGTTAGGGGATTTTGTCTTTATTAGGCAACTGCTAGATAAACATCCTGCTTTTCCGACAGAGCTTTCTGCTGATTACCGAGTGCTAACTCACTTTAATAAAATTAAGTTTGTTGCAAATGGCGTTATACAGGGAAAAGCCTATTTTGAACAAGTCGCTACTTGGGATAAGTTTAAAAGTAGCATCGCACCCGGCACTATTATATCAAGTAAACAATGGACAACTCTGAATAAATTAGTCCCTGAAATATCAGAACGTCGCTTTTATTTGGCAGATGCGATTAATTTAGAAATGGGTGACAGCAAAAAAGTCTCAGCAAAGCTCGCTAAACAATTAGGGCAACTGATTAGTTGCGATTTTCTTGATAAACTAGATGAACAACACAAGGAAGATTACAAAAAATTGTCAGACATTCTCGGAAAGGCACGTTTTCAGGCTAAAGATGGTGGCTATCATCTTGTAAGTGATTTATGTGAGCCTAAACAAACATTAGATGATATTGAAGAATCTGAACAAGCCGCTTTGGCGTTTTCTAAAGTGTTAGCCTCCGATTATACTGATGAAGCGGTGACATTTTTTCAGGCCTGTCGCAGACAATATGAAATGGCTAAATTGTCTGAAATGGCTGAACAATTTTCAATTCCAACATTGCAATCCCTTGTGAAAAAAGACGAAGAAAATCGTAAACGGCAAAATAGTAATCGTGAACGAAAAGCCATTAACAAAAAGATCGGGGAAAATGTGGAGTTAATTATCAAAAAAATACTCCGTGACAAAGGGTTAAATATCAAAACGATCTATGTCGGTGGTGATTTTGAAATTTGGACAAAAGAAAACGCGGGGTGGGATAGCGGTCAAATTCAACTTTCTTCTGACAAAATTTACACCGTGGAAGTAAAATTTACATCCGGTTCAGAAGTTCATTTGACTCAGCGTCAATCAAAAAATGCACGCGACTGGAAATCGCAATATATCGTTTTAGTTGTGAAAGGAGATGGGTATGGGGAATTGAGAGGACGGCTAAACGTAGATATTGAGGAAAATTCCGTTCAGGAAGATTTAGAAAATGTCATAAAAGCAAATTCACACGTAGTAAAAGAGTTATATGAAAAGTTGGGTCAACTTCCAAACCCGATTGAAATTGAACCGGATATTCATGGTTATCGGTTGAAAAAACCGTTATGGGAGAATGATGAAAATATTGTGACATGGCTAGAAAACGAATTTTAGCAAACATAGGGTGGGTACGCCCTATAAGCATCAAGCTAAGTACCCTTAAGGTATGATTTTTGGGACTTCAAAGCCATCCATATAGTCAATCTGACCATTGATTATCTCTTGTGTCGTTTTACGTTTTCTTTTTTGTTTGCACAATCTAGAGGCGAATTAAGAGTTGAAATTTTTGTATCTACTAAAAACAATGGCTAAGAAAACCAACCCAGGAGCTTAAAATGATTAGAATGAACAAAACTCATAAATAGGATGTTTTAGACTTTTCCAGTCATTGATTGAACAGGTGTCATTTTGACTACCAGACGAGTCAAATAAAAAATATTTATTATAAATCAATTTCGAGGTTTTAGTTTTTTGAAGAAAAACTAAAACCTCGAAAACTTGAAAAAATTCCGAACACCTATGGGGTCAGTATATTTGATTAATGCTTGCCGCTCTACTTCCCTGTTCTCTTCTTCCTTCTTCACCAGTTTAATTTCAAAAATAATCTCTTTTTGAGCCTCAATAGATAATGGTTCCAATTTGGGTGGTAACTCATCAATCAGCTTTGGAAATCACTTTGGAATCATAAATAAAATAACAGTAAAACGAGTTGCTCGTGGATCGAGTGCCAACAAACGATCACTGAGTTCAGAAATGCGTTCAAAATTTAACGGTTCTTTTGTCAACTCTTGTTGTAGTGTTATTTTTAATTCTTTTAATGTGTTAGACATAAGGCATTTCTTCAATAATCCCCATCGTTTCCACGCTCACGGTACACACCCGTTGCAATAATTCTATCACCGATTCTTTATAATCGGCAAAACGATAGGTGTTAAATTTCTCCGCAATGGTTTTATCACGAGGCTTCTTTTCTTTGTATTGATCGAGTACCCATTCTAAGGCACTGCGATTGCCCAGTTTATACTCCCAAGCTTGTGCCGGTATGCCTTGCAAGGTGGTGATGGCATCAATGAAAATGTTACCGGCTTCTTTATCGACTTTGAGTTTGGGTTTATTTTGGGCGTTAGCTGCCAATTTGTTATTAAGCCGCTTGAGGGGAAACTTTTGCGCCGTTTCATAGTTTAAATGTAAATCCATCAAAAGCGCACCCCACGCTACCCATTGCGGAAAATCTTTATAAAACGGGAGGCGTGGAAATTCGCGTTTTAAGTTCAGGGCGTATTTTTGTCGGTAAGCGGGATGATGTAAAATGGCATAAGTGTAATGAAAAATGTTTTCCTTGGTTATGGTGTCATCTTGGTAATGGGTGCAAAATTGGTTTAAACCCCAGTCGGTGATATTGTCGGTGCGATTGCCTTGTTTATCATAGTGATAGAGAGGAATACCTTTGGTATCTCTTGAACCCAAACCATAGTCAAAAAGTAGGTTGGTTGCTTGAACAACAAAAGGTACTTGTTCATGTACAGTAACGCAAATGACCGTATTGCTGTTTTCTTTAAATAGCCAAGGCAGTTGATACTGCATTTCATTTAATTGACGAGAAAAATAAAGGAATCTCTTGACAAACGGTCTGTAAAGGCTTTCCTTTATATTTTTTACTTGATAGGTGTAGCGTTGATTTTTTAACAAGTCATTTTTCATTGCCCTCGTCCATTTAATACTGTAATCCACGAGTTCTCCTAACTCTGATTGGGTAGTAGCTGTTTGGTGTTTTTTCACCTCCTGATTGTAAATGTTAATCAAATACTTCACTTTATGTTTGAGGTATTTGACAGAATAATCATATACCCATTCATCCCGTGCCGTGACAACGCCTAATGAAAACAACTTAAAAACAGCTTGTTCCCCCGATTGAGATTTAGCCCGTTTAGTTTCTTTATTCGCGAGCGGCAATAAATCATCAAAATCATTATCAGCGATATTGAGCCAATTATGATTTTTATCGGGCTGGATTCTTTCAAAATCCATTTCCTGAAATTTTACCGCTCTCAAAAATGCCAGTTTATCAATTGCTAATTCCATTTCTGGGCGACGGGCATAGTAAATTTTGCACCTTCCAGAAGTCGTACCCTGTCGCTTTACCATAAATGAAATCGCTACTCCCGTTTGGATCCCGAACACGTTGTTTTTAGTGCCTGATAATTTAGGATTTTTTCTCACATCGCCTCCTAAATCCACCACATAAATATCGTTAAACTCATGAGAAACCACTTTTCTAAACCCGTCAAAAGTACGTGCTTCCAAAAATGAGGAATTAGTAACAAACGCTAAAATGCCATTTTCCGATAAACGATTACTTGCCCACCGAAAAAACCGCGCATACATATCATAAACTTTAGTCTTTTGCGCAGTGCTATTTTCAATGTAAGTACGTTTAATCGCCTCATCCATTTTGTCATACTCGCGGTTCTTATTATTGTCATTTTCATTTTGCTGATTGGCATTGTAGGGCGGATTACCCATTATCACGGAAATCTTACGTTTTTTTTGGGTTTGGATACGCGCCGTATTTTCTTCGCTAAAGCCAAAATGGGTTTGTTGATTTTGATAATGATATTCAAAGCCCATATTATCTAATGTATCTACAAAGCAAATATGTGAAAATTCTTCATATTCCCCCATTTTTTGCTGGTAGGTATATTCAATATTCAGGTTCGCAATATAATAGGGCAAAATCGCCACTTCATTGCAATGAATTTCACTTAGATATTTAGCCTTTAGCCGATTTTTGGTCAAATATTCAATCAACTCCGTGATAAACGTACCGGTGCCAGTCGCTGGATCAAGAATTTCTACATCATCATCAGCCAATAAACGATTAAAATGTTTATCCAGCAAATAATCCGTGCTTTCAATCATAAATCGCACAATTTCATTGGGGGTATAAACAATCCCTAATCTATCAGCCGCTTTGGGATTATAGGTTTTATAAAAATTTTCATACACCACTTTGAGAAATTTTTGCTTTTCATGGTGATTAGCAATATTAGTCGCTTCCCTGCAAATCACGGCATAATAGCTTTCAATAGATGAAAGCGTATCACGGCGCACTTTTCCTGTAAAAAAAGTGTTGACTACCGCTCGCAACCTCAGTGCGACTGCATTTTTTTGATGAAATTGGCTTTCATTAAATACCGTTAAAAAAATATCTTCGGTAAGAATATGCTGAATAATCATTTCCCGAATATCAAAGTCGTTGATTTTCGAATTAATGGATTTTTGGCAGAGCGTAAATAAATCCTCAAAAGCGCTTTGAAATTTTGGATTGCTTTGCGCCTGAATGTCCAATTTGTCTCGTAACGTTTTGAGAATAGTGGGCAAATCGGCTTTAAACTTTTCAATCGCTTGCCGAAAATTCTTAACTTCGGGGCGTTCATAATTGATAAAATGCGTTAGCAAGACATCCAATTTATCCGCATCAAGAATCGATACGCGCTGAACTTCATTGCCCCCTTGAATTAAAACGGCAGTTTGCGAATCTTCAAATAAAATATTGTCATTGGGATAGCCCTTAGCCAATTTGTTCCCCATTTCCTGATCTAAATCATCATCCTGATCCTTGCTCTCCCAATATCCCCAGGGCAAACGCAAGGCATCTTTTACTGTGCCATCGGGATAAACAGTCGTATCGTATTGAGTGCGATAATCTAATTCTGGGATTAAAATAAAATTTTTAGCTGCACAATAACCTTCTAAGAGCTTTTGAAAAGCTACCCTAATGGACGTTTCTTTACGCGAGCCGCCGTATTGAATGATTTTTTCGACTTCGGTGTGGTAGTTTTGGATTAGGAGTTTAGACATAGTTTTGTTTTACTTGCTCACAGGTTTACGTTTCTGATTTTTTTCAGTTTATAAAGGGCAACCATAAAGGATTGTCTCTACAAGAACAATCTATACTGCACGTAGGCATAACTTAAACTTTTATGTAGGGCTCCTCAAGTCTTTTCGTGCAACGGCTGCCTCATTGAAAAAAATTAAGTTTATTCCCACGTTGAGTATATATTATACTATACTATAATAATTTGCAAGAAACAAAGTGAAAAAACTGGGTTCCTTTATTTATTTCCAACTCCCCCAAAGCTAAAGCTTTGGATACTAAAATCATTTCAATCATTGTTCAACTTATTTAGGAGAAGTCATATTTTATGAAACGTATAAAACGCTGGTTAAAATACTCGCTTTTATTGGTTTTATTATTACTAATAATACTCCTTGGCTCAATTAGCGGAATCGTTAGCACTGAAACAGGTTTACAATTCATCGTAGCACGAACTCAACAATTGATCCCAGGAGAAATTCAGTTTGAACAGCTAGAAGGGCAGCTCACAGATGAAGTGAATATCACCTATTTTTCTTATCAGCATGAAGAGACTGCCATAAAAATCGATTCATTCCAATTGGATTGGGATGCTGAAATGTTGTTGGAGGGGCGAGCGCATGTTGAAAAGCTGCATATTGATAATATTGAAGTGAACTTGCCGAAAATGGAAGAAGCTCCCGAAGAAGAGCCTACACCATTCAAACTCCCTGAGATAAAATTGCCCTTGCAAATTGCCCTGGATGATGTGCATATTGGCAAAATTTCAATTAAAATCCCTGGGGCAGAGCCTATCATCATTGATAACATTGAGTTACAGTCAACGACGACTGATGATGTTTTATCTTTACAGCATTTACTGATCAACTCTCCACAGTTTAATGCTAAATTGGTTGGTGATATTGGTTTAACGGTACCGCATGTTGTGCAGCTTGACTTAGAGTGGTCCGCTAAATTGCCTGATATGACTGTTGTTGGACAAGGTCAATTAAGTGGTGATATCCAACAATTGATTTTAACCCATACGGTCAGCGAACCTTTGGAGATAGATTTAAAAACGACCGTAGAAGATGTGCTTGGTGCTATGAATATGGAGGCGGAGTTGACCTGGCAGGAAATTTATTGGCCCTTTAATCCAGCTGTGGCTAAAGATTATTTGGTAAATAGTCAGCAAGGACGCTTTTCTTTATCCGGGACATTAGAAGACTATCATGTTGATTTAACGACCAAAGTGACTGGAAAACAAATTCCTGCAGGGCATTGGACTATCGCAGCCCAGGGCAATCAACAACAATTAACCATCGAAAAACTCCATGCTGACATTTTAACAGGTATGATTGATGCCACCGGTCAAGTGAGTTGGCAACCTAAATTAATGGGACAACTCAAGCTTAATACCCATAATATTAGCATTAAAGATTTTTGGCAAGATTGGCCTGATGAACTCAGGATTAATTCCCAATTAGTGGCTAATATGGATGGCGACCATTTTCAAATTCAGCAACTTAATGTCAATTTGCCTCAAACTAAAGCTAAATTGTCTCTCCAAGCTGAAGGAACCTTGGCGGGTGAAAATACGCAGTTGAAAACCGCGACTTTTGCCTGGCAAGGGGTGCAATGGCCTTTAGTTGGTCAAGACCCCCTTGTTACCAGTGAAACTGGTAAAGTTAATGCCACCGGGACACCGCAAAATTATCATATTGATTTAAAGACCCAATTCGCCGGGGCGCAAATTCCACCAGGTCTTATAGCACTCGCAGGAAGTGGTAATTTAAAAGAGTTCACTTTGGAATCGCTTCGCACCGATATTTTAAAAGGGGCAGTGAATGCGACCGGCAAAGTTAATTGGCAACCCAAATTACAGGCGCAACTTAAACTCAATGTTGCTCAAATCACGATCAAAGACTTTTGGAAAGAGTGGCCGGATGAATTAAGAATCAATAGCCAATTAGTGGCTAATCTGGATGGTGAAGATTTTAACATTCATCAATTCAATGTCAATTTGCCTCAAACCGATGCTAAATTGTCTTTCCAAGGTAAAGGGACGCTAGCGGGTGACAAAACGCACTTGAAAACCGCGACTTTTGCCTGGCAAGGAGTGCAATGGCCTTTAGTTGGTAATGAACCCCTTGTTACCAGTGAAACTGGTAAAGTTAATGCCACCGGCACCCCGCAAAATTATCATGTTGATTTAAACACCCAATTCGCCGGGGCGCAAATTCCACCAGGTCTTTTAGCACTCGCAGGACGCGGTAATTTACAACAGTTCACTTTGGAATCGCTCCGCACCGATATTTTAAAAGGGGCAGTGAATGCCACCGGCAAAGTCAATTGGGAACCCAAAATACAGGCGCAACTTAAACTCAATGTTGCTCAAATCACGATCAAAGACTTTTGGAAAGAGTGGCCTGATGAATTAAGAATCAATAGCCAATTAGTGGCTAATTTGGATGGTGAGTATTTTCAAATCAAGCAACTTGATGTCATCTTACCTCAAACCGATGCTAAATTATCTTTCCAAAGTAAAGGGACTTTAGCCGGTGAAAATACGCAGTTGAAAACCGCGACTTTAGCCTGGCAAGGGGTGCAATGGCCCTTAGTTGGTCAAAATCCCCTTGTTACCAGTGAAACCGGTAAAGTTAATGCCACCGGCACCCCACAGAATTATCGTATTGATTTAAACACCCAATTCGCCGGGGCGCAAATTCCACCAGGTCTTATAGCACTTGCAGGGCGTGGTAATTTACAACAGTTCACCTTAGAATCACTTCGTACCAAACTATTAGAAGGGACAGTGAATGCCACTGGCAAAGTCAACTGGCAACCCAAATTACAGGCGCACCTTAAACTCAATGCTGATCAAATCACCATCAAAGACTTTTGGAAAGATTGGCCAGATGAGTTAAGAATCAAGAGCGAGTTAATCGCCAAACTTGATGGGAACGATTTTAAGATTGAGCAATTAAAGGTAAATTTACCTGAAACATCAGCCCAATTATCCCTTCAAGGTGAAGGTTCACTGATCGGCCCTCGTTTTGATGCAAGCTTGGTCTGGCAAGATGTACAATGGCCACTCAAAGGTTCACCTGCTTTGATCAACACAAAAATCGGTACTTTCCAAGCCTCTGGTACGCCTGAAGCTTATGCTATCCGTTTAGATACCGATATTCAGGGTCAAGACATCCCCGCCGGTCATTGGCAAGCAACTGGTTCTGGCAATACCAGCAGCTTCCAACTCGAAAGCTTGCAAAGTCAAGTCTTACAAGGTGCTTTAGATTTAAGCGGCGAAGTGAGCTGGCAACCAGAAGTCAAATGGAAATTAGCCCTGAAAGGGAATAATATTAATCCAGGGAGTCAATGGACAGAATGGCCTGGCAAAATCGCCTTAGATGTTCACAGTCAAGGTAAACTTAAAAACGGTCTTTTAGATACCCAAGTCAATGTCAAACAGATAAAGGGCCAATTACGCGATTATCCACTTTACCTAAAAACTGAAGTAGCCGTCCAAGATAATGTCTATCATATCAAAGACTTAGACTTTAAATCGGGCAAAACGCGCCTCACTGCTAATGGTCAACTTGGACCACACTCAAAATTAGATTGGACCATCAATGCGCCTGATTTAGCAGCCCTATTGCCAGAAGCACAAGGTCGTCTCTCTGGAAAAGGTCGTTTAACCGGTGCCCTGAATTTACCCCACCTCACCGCTAAAATAGAGGGTAAGTCCTTGGTTTTTCAAGATATAAATTTAGATAGCATAAACGCTAATGTGGATGTTAATCTGGACACTCAAGAGGATTTACATTTGGATATTGTCGCCAAAGAGTTTAAGCAGGGCACGACAAACATTAAGGATTTAAGTCTTCAAGGTGAAGGCAGTGTCACGAATCATAGTTTAGTTGCGCGTATGACGATGCCTCAAGATAGTTTTTCATTCGCCGTTACGGGCGGATTTTTTGAGCCTCGTTGGCAGGGACAATTACAACAATTAACGGCTTCAACTGCAAAATTTGACAACTGGCAATTACAAAGCCCCGCGGCACTCACTTTATCAGCAACAGAAGCACTACTAGGTCGTAGTTGTTTAAAAAGTACACAAAAGGCGAAAGTCTGCACCCAACTCCACTTGAAAAAAACGGCTGAGAGTACGGTGCAAGCCACATTATACAATATTTCCTTGGCCCTTCTTGAGGGTTTTTTGCCTGAGAATTCTGAGTTAAGCGGCATTATTAATGGACGTTTAGCAACGACTTTGCGTCCCGACGGCGCGATTAATTCAGACGCAATTATTAAGCTATCACCAGGTGCTTTTAAAACTCTGATGTTAAACGACGAACTTAATGAATTTCCTCATCAGGGCGGACAATTCACATTGCAAATCACTGAAAATGGTTTAGCAACTCAGTTGAAATTTGATTTACTTGACAAAAGTGGTTTACAAGCTGATTTTAAGATGCCACGTTTGACTCATGTACCGCCTCTGGGTGAGCAAATGCTGGAAGGAGAAATCAAAGTGACTTTGGCTGATTTAGGTATTTTACCGACTTTTGTCTCCCAAGTTGATAATACCCAGGGTCAAGTTAATATGGACATCGCACTTGGTGGAACACTGACTACGCCACAAGTACAAGGAAAAATACGAGTACAAAAGGTTGCGACGGATTTACCTGATTTCGGCTTAGAAATCAAAGACTTCAATCTGTCAATTGATAGTGAGGGATATGACACCTTTAAGTTACAGGGACAGGTTCGTTCTGGAGAAGGTGAACTTAACCTCAAAGGAGAAGCGAAATTAACCTCTGCCACCGACTGGAAAGCTGATTTGAACATCGTGGGAAAAAATTTTGAGGTGATTAATATTGTGGATGCCTGGGGATTAGCTTCGCCTGATATTGATATAAGCTTTGCTCCAGATAGCCTTGATGTCAGGGGTAAAATCACCATTCCAGAGTTGGCTATTACACCGTATAAAGCGGCGAGTGGAGCTGTCAGTGTGTCTAAAGATGTCATTATTGTTCATCCGATTAACCCTGAACCGGTAGAAGTAGAAAAAGCACCAAAAGCCATGGCACTCTCTAGTCAGGTCGAAATTATTTTAGGTGATAAAGTCACCTTTGAAGGGGCGGGCTTCAAAAGCCGTTTTGGAGGAAGTGTGATTGCGAGTAATCAACCGGGCAAAGTGACCGTTGGTAATGGCGAACTTTATATTATTGAAGGTCGTTATAAGGCTTACGGACAAAACTTAACAATTGACCGAGGGCGTGTCTTTTTCAGTGGTGGTCCCATTGACAATCCAGGGTTAGACATCCAAGCTTATCGCCGTATTAAACGTCAGGGCGAAGATGATGTGATTGCGGGCATACATATACAGGGCAGCGCACAATCACCCAAACTAATCTTATTTTCTCAACCGAGTCTAGATCAAAGCAATACCCTATCTTATATTGTCTTAGGCAAACCGGTTGCCGAGGCGACTGGCGGTGAAGGTAATCTTCTGCTCAGTGCAGCAACCGCTTTACCTTTTAAATATGGTGATAAATTAGCGAAAAAAATGGGAAAAGATTTTGGTTTAGATGAAGCGGGCATTTCAACCGATGAGGGTATTGGACAAGCTGCATTGGTACTCGGTAAATATCTCAGTCCCGGTTTATATGTCAGTTATGGCATTGGCTTATTTGACGGTAGCAATGTTTTGCGTATGCGCTACGAATTAAGCGAGAGGTTAACTCTAGAAACTGAAACAGGTATCCAAAGTGGCGTTGATTTGCGTTATACGCTAGAGCGGTGATTTAGGTAAGAGACACCTGACAGGTTTTTAAAATCTGTCAGGTTTATACTCCTGAATATGGGATCACACTTAATCACTTTCTACAACTTCGGTGTTTTCAATAATAACCGGTTCCACCGGCACATCTTGGTGACCAAAACGGCTAGTTGTTGCTACTTTTTCGATTTTCTTCACCACATCCATACCGTCTACGACTTCACCAAAAACGCAGTATCCCCAACCTTGCGAGGTTTTCGCCGTGTGATCCAAGAAGGTGTTTTTAGCCATATTGATGAAAAATTGTGAAGAGGCTGAGTGGGGATCAGGCGTGCGTGCCATCGCAATGCTTCCAACCACGTTACTTAAACCATTGGTGGCTTCATTTTCAATTGGCGGATTAGTTGTTTTTTCACGCAACGCAGGTTCCATACCACCGCCTTGAATCATAAATCCATCAATGACGCGGTGAAATAAAGTACCATTATAAAATCCTGAATTGACGTAATTTACAAAATTTTCGACCGTTTTGGGGGCTTTTTCCGAGTTAAGTTGTATCAGGATAGTGCCCTGGTTGGTTCGCATTTTGACTTGCTGCATATATTATTCCTTTTAATAAGGGTAAAGTGTTGAAATGATTTAGAAATTCGATTGAAATACTGAAAAAGCTAAAGCTTTGGATTCCAAAAAGCCAATTGTTTGGAGTTTTCAGCTTTGGGATTTTTATGGGTGTTTCCGGATAAACACTATTTAATCAGGAAGAGGTTCTGGCTCATCAGGCTCAGATGGGGCATCTGGTGGTAAAAAAAATATTTCTGACGATTCTCTAGTAGATGTTTCAGATATAAGTTCTTGAATTTTGGGTTTAACCAATAATGATGCCTTTTCTTGACTAACCGATGTATTAGGCACTAATGGCGGCGCATTTTCTACAGTCACTTTTTCAATGATAATAGGGCTTTGCGGCACATGTTTTTTTAAAGGTTCTTTAGCACCTGTTTCAACCTGTTGAATTTCATCTACCACATCCATGCCCTTAATCACACGCCCAAACACCGTATAACCCCATTTTTGTTCTTCAATAGCGGCTTGTTGGTAATTGAGGTTGGCATTATCTCTGACATTAATAAAAAATTGTGAAGTAGCAGAATCAGGCTCATAATAAATACGAGCCATCGCAATGCTACCGCGCACATTTTTTAAGTCATTATCGCTTTCATTAGGAATCGGAGCATAAAGAGACAACTTTTTTTCATTATTTTGTGTATAGCCACCCCCTTGAATGATAAAATTATTAATCACACGATGAAAAATAGTGCCGTCATAAAAGCCTTCCCTCGCATAGCGGAGAAAGTTAGCTACACTTTTTGGTGCTTTTTCCAAATTCAGTTCCAAAATGATCACGCCAAGATTAGTTTGCATTTTGACAATGGGCATTTCTTCACTGTGAACGGTAAATGCTAATAGCAATAATAAACCGGTGGTAAGATATTTCATCTTTCTATTTAACATATTTCTATTTAACATAATAAGAAATGGGTATCCTTTTTGTATAGTTCAATCTAAATATCCAAATTTATTTTAATTCCCATTCGAGGTTTAAGTTTTTTGAAGAAAAACTCAAACCTCGAATATATATTTTTGGCAAAAATAAGCCTTTTAACTTACATTTCGCTGTTATAAAATCGAAAAATAAATTTGATATTAGCTGTTGCAAAAACTTTCAAATCAATTATAATTCAAATCAAAATTATTAGTTTAATAGAATCAGGAAAAATGAAAATGCAAAACAACTTACGGGTATAAAAAAAACGTAGAAACTTTACCCCGTCATGAAAAACCCGATGAATGTTAAAAGACTTTTGCGTACCTACTTAAGTTTACAATTTTTAAGGGCAAAAAAAAACCTGACAGGTTTTAAAAAACCTGTCAGGTTTCAAGAAATCCGATTTTTTGAAAAAATCGGATTTCTAAAAGCGTTAAAGTTTCTAACGATTATTTAGGGCAGAACATTCCAATCATCCTGATTAGAGCAATCCCCAGTTAATATAGTCACTAAGTTCATATCCTTACCACTCATCAATTTGCCGAGTTTTTCAAGATCAGCATCGGCATAAGGTGAGGCATCGGTTGTAAATAGTATCACGCCACCATCTTTGAGATGTTCGATAGCGAGTGTTAGGGCTTCCGCTGAGGCTTCAGGGCAGGTGCCACCGCCCTCAGCTTTTAAGTCTTCCACTGCACCGAGTAGGATATCCAAATCCCGCGTCGCCGCTTTAAATCGCACATCGTCTTTAAACTCAACTAATACGATAAGGGGGGCTTTGCTGGGATCAATTTTCTCAATGAAATTTCTCAGGGCAACAATGACACCATTTATTTCAGCAGCCATACTATTAGTGGTATCTATCACAAATACCATATCTACTTTGACATCACCGATGAAGATTTTAGTGCGCTCTTTCACAGAATGCGCAGGATAATCAGTCGATGTCACTTTGGCATCGTGAGTTAGGAGCAATAATCCCATATCTGTCAGTGTCACGTTTAAGTTCACCGTGATATGACTAATCGCTTCCGCACTGGCAACACTGAGATCGTTAATCGTACAAGTCACCGTTGGTAATTTGCTGGTATCGCAAGTTCCATGATCGGTTGTCGCGTTTTCCAGTTCGACACCGCTCGGTAATTGTAGAACGAGTTCAACGCCCGTCGCATCTTTCGGCGCGAATTGGCTGAGATCAACTTCTACCGTATAATGCAACGTACCACCCATTGTGACAGGATCGGGGGTATCGCTCAGAGATACGGAGAAATAAGGTGTTACCGTTGTTCTCGTTATTTGCACATCAGCCGGATAGTCATTGGCTGTCACTTTAGCGGTATTTACTAATTGAGCCGCTTTAGTATTGCTAATAACCAGCTTGATAGTCGCAGTCGCGCCGGGCGTTAAGTCTGACAAAGTACAACTGACCGTTTCAGCCGAACAAT
>Ga0190358_1000008_pt1 | contig 107573 bp, 90 predicted proteins | sample 48721812_MG_FD_161666 | JGI IMG/M metagenome (GOLD analysis project Ga0190358, IMG submission 161666) | Hydrothermal vent microbial mat bacterial communities from Southern Trench, Guaymas Basin, Mexico - 4872-18-1-2_MG | ecosystem: Environmental > Aquatic > Marine > Hydrothermal vents >... | reverse complement strand
AGCGAATTTTCCCTCCTCAGGAAAATTCTTTGTGAGGGAATGAACCCTTTTTGCATGTAATTTTGCTTTCTTCCAAACGTCAGGTTTCTCAAAGTTAAACATGTACATGATTTAATTTTTAAGTTAAACAGCGAGTCATCATCTTGGAATTACTAAAAATTCCCCAAAACTCATTCTCAACTCACCCTCGACTTTTTCAACCTTTAAATGTCACAAAGCATTTGTGATTATTCAGTTGATCTGTTTAAATTAGTGGATCAGAAAAAAATAAAGCACTCCTGTTATGGAACACCGGGTACAGATCTTGATAGTGATGGTTATCTACATGGGATTATTGATCCTGTGGGGTTTATACCAGGGAAGAAAGGTTAAGACGAGCAAGGATTATGCCATTGCGGGGCGGGGTCTCCCCGGGTGGGTGGCTGCCCTGTCGGAGCGGGCAACAGGTGAATCATCATGGGCCTTGCTGGGACTGCCGGGTGCTGCCTATGCCATGGGGCTGACAGAGGTGTGGACGGCCCTGGGCTGCGTGCTTGGAATAATAACGGCATGGGTGGTACTTGCCTGGCGACTGCGGGATGAGGCCGAGAAATACAATGTCAACACTTTTTCCGAGTATATATCCAAAAAACACGGGGAGAACGGGAGGCAGATCAGGATAGTCGGAAGTCTTACCATAGTGTTTTTCTTCTTTTTCTATGTTGGTGCTCAATTCCTTGGCGGGGGAAAGACCCTGCATACAATGTTTGATATCGATGCCCGGCCGGGAATGTTTATTACTGCTGCCATTATTGTGCCATATACCATATACGGAGGATTCAGGTCGGTAGTCTACACCGATGTTATACAGGCTATAGTGATGATCATAACACTTGTGATTGGTCCCATAGCAGGTATTATCTACCTTGCAAACCATCCCGAACTGTTTGCCCGGAGCATACCTGGAGCCCTGGAGTCGGCCGGTGCTTCATACACCTCCTTAACGGGTGCCGCCGGGGGTTTTGGGGCGGGACTTATCATTGCCGGTGGTTTTTCATGGTTCTTCGGCTATCTGGGAGGACAGCCGCAACTGAGCATGAGGTTTATGGCCATAAGGGACAAAGGGCATGCAAGGAAGGCGCGCAATATAGGTATTGCATGGACCATAGTTGCATACATAGGAGCACTCAGCATAGGATGGATAGGTATAGCTCTCTTTGGCCCTGCGGGACTTGACGATCCCGAATACGTAATGCCAAGGGTTATCCTTACCTTATTCCCTCCCGCTTTTGCCGCCCTGCTGATAACGGGTGCCATAGCCGCCATGATATCAACGGCTGATTCACTGCTTATACTGTCGGCTACCGAGTTGTCAGAGAACCTGCTCAGGAAGGAAGGGCCTGAGGCGGCAAGGCAGAAAAAAGACAGGTCGCTGCGCCGCTCAAGGCTGGTGACGGCATTGCTGGCAGTGATAGCCCTGGCCATAGCCTACGTGTCTCCGTCAAACCTGATATTTACCCTGGTGAGTTATGTATGGGCAGGCATAGGATGCACCTTCTCCGTTGTCATTTTGCTGTCGCTTTTCTGGAAGCCTTACCACGGAAGGGCTGCACTGGCTACCATAATTATTGGCCTTCTCTTTACCGTTTTCTGGATAAGCGGCGGCTTCGAGCAGCATTACAGGGTGACGGAAGAAAAGACAGTCTTCCTGGTGGAACAAAATATAATAACAGCAGAAGAGAAAAGCCTGCTGGAAGAGATGAGAGGTGAAAAATATATAGGTTCAGCACGTTTTGAAGCGGATCTCAAAGCCAGGGTGTCAGAGAAATGGGGTGAGCAGGAGCTTCAGGAAAAGATCCCGGTAATGGTGACCTCATATACAGAGAAGGGTATACCGGCAAGACTGCTGACCTTCATCGTGGCATTTATTGTGGCAGTAAGCACCACATACCTGGTACCGCGGAAAGAGGCGGGTGAGCCCGAAGCAGGATAATTTTAACTGCTGTGGAAATGGTTTGATTATTACTGAAAAGATTTTAACTTTACCTTAGAACAATATTTATAAATCATGGAAAAAGAAAAGCAACTTGTTGTTGTCCCATGGGATTTCACTCCAAAAGCTGAAGATGCCCTTGCGCATGCAGCCAAGATATCCAGGATGATAAATGCTGAGATATCCCTGCTTCATATAGTGGAAAGGAGAGTAAAGACCGGTGAATACAGGAAGAAAGAAACCAGGCTTAACAAGATAGCAGAAGATGCAAGGGAAATTTATAATGTTGAGGTAAGAACTGCTCTCATCCCCGGGTCTATTTTTACATCAATTGCAGAATATGTGAACGAGGAAGGAGCAAGCGTGGTGGTTATGGGAACACACGGGATGAAAGGCATGCAGAAACTGACCGGGAGCTGGGCTCTTAAAGTACTGGTAAAATCAAAGGTGCCCTTTATAGTGGTCCAGGATAAACCAAAGGACATGGAAAAATACCAGAATATTGTTTTTCCCGTTGACTTCAGGACTGAAAACAAGGAGAAGCTCAAAATGGCCATTTTCATGGGTAAATATTTTGATTCGAAAATACACATCCTTAAAACGGTTACAACGGATAAAAGCCTGCTGAAAAAAACCAATATTAACCTTAATTTTGCAATCAAATATCTTATACAGAATAATATAGAGTATGAGATACATGATATGAATAAGGGTAATCTGGCCCAGCAGACTATTGCTTTTGCAGAAAGTGTTGATGCTGACCTGATCCTTATAATGACCACAAAGAATATTACCCTTGCCGATTATATGCTGGGAGCCCAGGAACAGCAGATAATCGCCAACAGCTCCAAAATACCGGTATGCTGCGTTAACCCCATGTCAAGCTTTGCATCGAAGGCACAGTTCATGTATGGGTGATGCGGATTGAGGGTATTGACGCTGATTGACACAGATTGAGCTGATTGAAGCAGATTACGGAGATTGACACAGATTGAGCTGATTGAAGCAGATTACGGAGATTGACACAGATTGCACAGATTGAGGCTGGTTTACGCGGATTACCCTCAGGGGAGTGTATTTACCTACAAAAATCATGCTAAATTGAATATTAGTTTTTATTTTTGTCAATAACTAAAATTGACAAAAGCAGGATTTTTATGGTAAGGGAAAAAATAAAGCAACTGCTGGAATCTGAACCCGGAAGGGATGTGCTGGTCAAGGGATGGGTACGTACAAGAAGGGGAAGCAGGCAGGTTTCATTTATTGCATTAAATGACGGCTCCACGATAAACAATATACAGGTAGTGCTTGCTATGGATGCCTTTGACGAGGATCAGCTTAAGCTGGTAAGCACGGGCGCATGCCTCGCGGTTGAGGGCAAACTGGTGAGATCAGAAGGCAGGGGGCAGGCTGTTGAGATACAGGCTAAAAAGATAGAGGTTTACGGCGGGGCCGACCCGGAGACCTATCCCCTGCAGAAGAAGGGTCATTCAATGGAATTCCTGCGTGAGATAGCCCACCTGCGGTTCAGGACCAACACCTTTGGGGCGGTGTTCAGGATAAGGCACGCAATGGCCTATGCCGTTCATAAATATTTCAATGATAAGGGCTTCTGTTACCTCCATACACCGATAATAACAGGTTCTGATGCCGAGGGTGCGGGAGAGATGTTCAGGGTAACCACCTTTGACCTGAATGATCCGCCACGGGATAAGGAGGGTAAGGTTGACTTTTCAAAGGACTTTTTCGGTAAGGAAACAAACCTGACAGTGTCGGGTCAGCTCGAAGGAGAGCTGGGGGCCCTGTCGCTGGGCGAGATATATACCTTCGGCCCTACTTTCAGGGCGGAAAATTCAAATACGCCAAGACACCTGGCCGAGTTCTGGATGATAGAGCCGGAGATGGCCTTTTATGATAATAATGATAATATGGACCTGGCGGAGGATTTTACCAGGTACCTTATAAGGTATGCACTTGAAAATTGCCGCGACGACCTGGATTTCCTGAACAGTATGATTGACAGGGGCCTGACAGAGAGGCTGCAGTTTGTGCTTGAGAATGATTATGTCAGGATAACGTATACAGAGGCCATTGATGTTCTGTCGGGAGCCGGCAGGGACTGGGAGTTTCCTGTTGGATGGGGCAGGGATCTGCAGGCAGAGCATGAGAGGTACCTGGTGGAGCAACACTATAAAAGGCCTGTTATGGTGACTGATTATCCAAAGGAAATCAAGGCTTTCTATATGAAGCAGAATGATGACGGAAAGACTGTCAGGGCCCTGGATGTTTTGTTCCCGCTTATAGGCGAAATAATAGGAGGATCGCAGAGAGAAGAAGACTATGCCAGGCTTGAAGGAAGAATAAAGGAACTGGGCATTCCTGAAGACCAGCTCTGGTGGTTCATGGAAACACGCAAGTTTGGAACTGCCCCTCACAGCGGCTTCGGACTGGGTTTTGAAAGGCTGATGCTCTTTGTTACCGGGATGAAGAATATAAGGGACGTGATACCCTTCCCGCGGACACCGAGAAATGCGGAATTTTAGTACTGATATGAGGTTAAGATGTTAAAACAAAAATTATCACAGAAGCTCCTGCAGAAACTGTCTCCACAGCAGATACAGATGATAAAGCTGCTTGAAATACCGACCATGCAACTGGAGCAGAGGATAAAGAAGGAGATTGAAGAAAACCCCGTCCTTGAGGAAGGTGCCGATGAGGAGGATGATAATGTTAATTCAGCCGAAGAGGATGATAATCAGAATGATAACGACCAGGATGAATTCTCTGTTGATGATTACCTGGATGATGAAGACATCCCCGATTACAGGCTGGAGTCAAGAAATTACAGCAAGGGAGAGGACAAAAAACAGGAGATCCCCTTTTCCGCGGGGACGTCCTTCCGTGAATATCTTGCCACCCAGGCAGGACTCAGGTCACTTGATGAGAAACAGGAAATACTTGTAGATTATATCCTTGGTAACCTGGATGAAGACGGTTACCTGCGCAGGGAGATTGAGAATATTGTTGATGATCTTGCCTTTTCGCAGAATATAATAACAACGGAGGGGGAGCTGAAGGAGGTGCTGGAGATAGTGCAGGATCTTGAGCCCGCAGGGGTTGGAGCCAGGGATCTCCGTGAATGCCTTATCCTGCAGATGGAAAGAAAAGACCGGAAGCATCCTGCTGTAAAGAATGCCATGGATATCCTTGATAAGTGTTTTGATGAGTTCACAAGGAAACATTATGACAAGATTAAGACAAGGCTGGGATTGAGTGATGAGGACCTCAGGGAAGCACTGGATGAAATACTTAAACTGAATCCCAGGCCGGGGAGCTCCTTCAGTGATCCCATGACCAAGAACAGCCAGCATATAACACCTGATTTTATCCTTGAGTATAATGAAGACGGACTGGAGGTAAGCCTGAACAACCGTAACCTGCCTGAACTGAGGATAAACAGGACCTATGCGGAAATGCTGGAAGCCTATTCGGCAAACAAGGAAAAAAACAAAACACAAAAAGAAGCCGTTTCCTTTGTCAGGCAGAAACTGGATTCTGCAAGATGGTTTATTGACGCGATGAGGCAGAGACACAATACCCTGCTTCTGACGATGAATGCAATTCTGGATTTCCAGGCTGAATATTTTATGGAGGGTGATGAAACCAAGCTGAGGCCAATGATACTCAAAGATATTGCAGATGCCACCGGGCTGGATATATCAACAATTTCCAGGGTGGCCAACAGCAAGTATATACAGACGCATTTCGGTATACTTCCCCTTAAGTATTTCTTTTCAGAAGGCATGCAGACGGATACCGGTGAAGAAGTGTCGACTCGTGAGATAAAAAGCATATTGCAGGATTGCATAAGGAATGAGAACAAGAAAAAGCCTCTGACAGACGAGAGCTTAACAGAAATATTACAATCGAAGGGCTACCAGATTGCAAGGCGCACGGTAGCCAAGTACCGTGAGCAACTGAACATACCCGTTGCGAGACTAAGGAAGGAGGCATGATGATAAATTTTTCAGATAACAAATCGCTTACTCTGGCATCACAGATACTGTCAGTTATATTTTTCCCGGGTTTCCTTCCCATTTACGGGCTGCTGATAATCTTTAACGCCCCTACACTTTACTCGTATGAGCTGGCAGCACGCTACGGGAGCCTAAAAGGTGTTATTTTATTGCTGGCATTTGTAAATATGACCCTTGTACCTGTTGCTTTCATGCCCCTTTTGAAATACAGGAACATTATATCGTCTTACAGCATGAATACAAGGACAGACAGGATCATCCCCATGGCTATAGGATCACTGATGTATATTGTTACAACGGTAATATTTTATTCATTCCGGATACCTGTAATAATTAAGTCATTTATCCTTGCCACCACCATCCTGGCTATCCTTATACTGCTTATAACCTTAAGGTGGAAGATATCAATCCATTCTGCCGGCCTGGGCAGCCTCCTGGCTGCTGTTATGGCCCTGTCGGTCAGGATGTATGCCAACCTGACGGCCTTATGGCTGGTGCTTATACTCTGTTCGGGGCTTGTAATGGCTGCAAGGCTGTATCTTAATTCCCATAGGCCTGCCCAGGTTTATGCGGGTTTTGCCCTGGGCTTTATTGTTATGTGGCTTTTCATGGCAGTTTTCTGAGAAGGTCATCCACGGCATCATCAAGCAAGCCTTCATTATCTCCGTTCCATATTAAGTCTTTGCTGATATCGGGGACCGCACCGGCCGCTGCCAGTTGTTTCTGTGTAACGAAGGCAAAACCATATTTGCCGGAAAGATATTCAGCAAGATATTCCTGTTCAGGCTGACCGGGTGTGGGTACCAGGAGTGCGGTTTTTCCGATACTGAAAAGATCCATGATAGTGCTGTAACCCGAGCGGCATATGATGAGCCGGGCTTCACGCATAAGCCTGAATAACAGGGCTCCGTCCAGCCACGGATATCTCAGTATATCCTTATCATCATGCTCTTTTTTATCGCCCGGTCTGCCGGCAACAATTACAAGTTTGCCGGGAAGAAGGCTTTCCCGGGATATTATTATTTTTTCAAGCAGGGTGCGTTGAGGCTCAGGGCCTGAGAGGAGGGCCAGGGTGAAGGGGTAACGGATTCGACGGGAGGAGGAAGCCGGGATGACGGAGCGGCTAAGTATACCAATATAGCGTGTTCGTGCAGGCAGCCTGCAGTTGTGTGACAGCCTTCCGCTCAGATTCTCTTCGCCAGGCAGGTCGGGTATCCAGCATTCATCATACCTGTCGGCAACAGACCTGTGCAGGAACGACACCGGCGGGCCTGCACAGCCAAAAAGCCGGGGCAGGGCAACCACGGGCTGGTGTGTAATATATATACTGCAGACTTTCGGGCTCCACAGGCCGAAACGGTTATCACTTATCACAAGGCTGATGCCGTATTTTTGTATTATCCGGGGCAGTATGAACCTGTCGTAAATGAAGCCCGCAAGTAAAAGGGGCACCTGGAAAAGAACGCCAAGGTAAAGAGGAAGAAACCGGGGGTAGGATACCGGAGGCGACCATAAGTCTGCAAGTTCATCATAAACCTCCTTATCAAATGTCATATGAAGGGAAGAAGGGGCTGCAATGATGATTCTATGTCCCCTTTTTTTCAGATTATATGCCACCGCCTGAACCCTTGTTGCGTGACCAGCACCCCAGTTGAGGGGACAGACAAGGATGTTCATGGCATAATTTTTTTTCATGAGGACGGTGTTACGGAGATACAAAAATACTATATTTTAAAAAATATAAATTATTGTTTTATGTCAATGACTAATATCATTTTATTAGCAATACTGTGTTGTATATTTACAATCTAAGCAGACAGGCAATAAAAATCAAATTTTATCATATGAAACGAGCATGAATGAATTTAATCTCTTACTTCACAATAGAAGGTGATTAAATTTTTCATGCGGGAGCGAAGCGGTTGCATTCGTTCTCGGATTTTTAATTAAGTTATACTCATTAATTATAAAATTTTAAACGAATGAAACGAAAAATTAGCCCTGATCCATATAAATGGAAGAAGGAGTATGAACTTCACCATGAGCTGTATGATGAACAGGCTAAAAAATTCCTTGATATCATAAACCAGATGAGAAGGATAATTGCCGGTGGGGTAAAAGATCGCGATATATCTGATATTTTTTTCCAGCTTACCTATTATTATGAACAATACATGATAAGGGAGGAAATTAATATGAAGGAGACGGGATATGACAAGATCGATAGCCACAGGTCATCACATAGAAATTTCATTGACTCTATTCTTGCATTCAGGGAAGGTTACGGGAAGGGTGACCCCGGGGTATACAATGACATGTATTTCTACCTTGAGAAATGGTTTGATGATCACATGATGAAGGATGACAGGTCTGCGGTAGATTATATTTCCGGAACGAAGAATTAGTTTTACACCAGTCGTCTTGCCCTGCTTTCCCCTGTCAGGCTTATATTAGCGAGGTCTGCATTTTCTATAAGGACCAGGCCGGGTTTTTTCCCTTTTTCAATGCTTCCGTAATCATTGTCTATCTTAAGGGCCCTTGCCCCGTTTATGCCTGCCCACCGTACCATTTCTTCAAGCCTTACAGACGGGAAATTGCTGCTGATTATTTTCATTTCCCCGAGTATATCCAGGCTTTTGTTTGATGCCAGGCTGTCGGTGCCAAGCACTATGTCTGAATTCATCTGCATTAGTGTATTCACCGGCGGGAGTGCATTTTCAATATGGAGGTTTGATCGCGGGCAGAGGCAGAAAAAGCAGTTGCCTCGTTGCCCGGCTGCCCTTATCTCTTTCCTTCCTGCGAAGGTATTATGTACAAGAATAAGATTTCCTGATGGGCTAATATAATCCCTTATCCCTGTGATATGGTCGGGTACACGGTCGTAGAGCATGCCGGGGCTTATACCCATCGCCCCGTATGATTCCATAAGCCCGCCACCGGCATCTTTTAGAAGGCTTATTTCCTGTTCCGACTCCATGAAATGCACTGTATTGAGCTCGTTTCCCGACGATACTCCCCTGACCATGTTAAGGAGTGTGGCCGACATTGAATAGAAAGAGTGGGGGACTATATATGAGTCCGGGGAATATCTGCCGGCTTCCTTTCTGAGCTCCTTCACCTCGCTGATTCTTTTGCCGGCTTTACGGGGATCGATGCCAAAGACTTCAAGAAAGTTGATATAATGTATCGGGCTCCGTTCCTTTGTTTCAAAGCTTATACTGCTGTTGCACACATCGCCACAGGCTGATATCCCGTGTTGAAACATCATTTTATCAGCTTCTGCAATACTTTTCAGCTCATCCGTATTTCCCGTGGTACCGGTCTCCCTTACCTTTCTGATAAATTCGCCCAGCCCCGTATGTTCACCCGGCTGTTTGTGCATTCCCGACAGTTCAATATGGCAATGGCAGTTTACGAAGCCGGGAACTATGATGCCATTATAGAATTCGGTTTTTGATAATTCAGGCGGACTGCCCCCCGTATCTGTAATATCTGTTATACGGCCATCTGTGCCGGTTGTTATAATACCTCTCTTGAGTATATCACCTGTGCCGGTAATGATATATTGTGCAGACAGTCTTCTCATCCCGGTTCCTGAATATCGATTGTTTCAACAGTCCTGTTTATTGTAATGTTTGTCACCATGGCATGTTTTTCCCAGTGACCCGGCTGTTCGTCATGGTTAAGAAGCCTGCCCCTGATATGGGTAACCTTCGGGTCGGTAAGTGCCTTTCGCAGGGTGACTGTTACGGGTTTGCCGGTTTTAGCAAGTTCATACTTATCCCAGGGTATTTTCATTCCTTCTTCCGTTCCGTCGTCGTACCAGAACCAGACCGCTATGTGCGGGTCAATGCTCTGGTCATCTTTATAGAGGGTTATCCTTGCTTTGAGGACATATTCACCCAGCCCTGCTGTTTCGACGCTGAATTCAACCGGGTTGCTCACACCCACATCCGGCAGGCTGTAGCTCCTTTCCCCGTTCCACAGGTTACGGTTAAGGTTGGCTTCCTGTGAAAGCTGCCGGATCACGTCGGCTTCCATACCTGAAAGTTTTTCTATTACCCTGTCATAAATGGAAGAGTATTTTTTTGGCTTATCAATAAAGTAATATTCAATGCTTTTATCCACTTTTTCTTTTGTATATCCGTGTTTGCGGATTACGTCAACATAATTCTCAACGGAGTCTTTTTTTGAAAAATCAGTTCTTATGGGCGGGTAATTAAGAAGCCCGTCGGTAAGGTAGAGGTCGCCCAGTATTTCTACCATTTCATCTTCCGGTATTACTTCTGATTTTGGAATGCCTGATTTGGTGGTCTTGTTGCATGACGGCACCACAGTTAACAGAAGGGTCAGGGTGAGCACAATATGTTTATTTCCTTTTTTCATTCCTGAGAAATTTTTTTGACATATAGCGGGCCGGATACCATGCTGCAAGATATCCTATCAGGAGCACTGTTCCAAGCACTGCAATGAAATCTGCCGGGTTCATTGCCACGGGGTATGCGTCCATTATCAGTGTATCGCCCTGGAGTTTCACAAAACCGAATTCCTGTTGCAGCCAGCATACCAGGAAGCCCAGGCTAAGACCAGTAAGGGCACCTATGGCGGATATGAGCCATCCCTCGAAGATGAATATTTTTTTGATAAGCTTATTGTCAGCCCCCAGGTTACGGAGTACGACAATATCTTTTTCCTTTTCAATAATCAGCATGGTAAGAGAACCTATGATATTGAAGGAAGCTATTACCAGTATGAAGGTAAGGATAAAGAAGATTGCCAGTTTTTCAGATTTCATCACCTTATAAAAGATCTCCTGTTGCTGGTATTTATTCTTCACCGTATAAGCAGGGCCGAAGAGTTCTTCAACATAGGCCTGCACAGCTTCTTCCTTTGCCCCTCCGGCAAATTTTATTTCCAGGGATGACACTTCACCGGTGTACATAAGCAAGTCCCTCATTACTTCAATTGGGACATAGATATACTGTGAATCGTATTCCTGTTCAATGGAGAAGATACCGGAGGGGAATATTACATACCTGACAAAGGCATTGGCAGGGTTGGTGACCCTTCCCAGTCTTTCGGGCACATAGATGATCAGGGGGGTGATAAAATTAAGTCCTATCCCAAGGTTATTGGCCACCCCCAGTCCGACCACGGCGAAGGGTCTTCCGTTTTTTTCCTTCAGCAGAAACTGCCCGTCCCACATCACACTGTCGAGGCCGGTAATGTGAGGGTAATTTTCAGTTACGCCTTTGACGGTGGCAATATACTGCTTTTCATCGTAGCGCAGCAGGGCGTTTTCTTCAAGAACGGGTGCATAATCAGCTATACCCTCCATTTCATCGAGTGCTTTTAGCTGTCCGGCTTCGGGAGTAAAGACCTTGCCCTCATTTATCCTTACTTCGAGGTCGGGGTCGAAGGTTGAAAAAAGCATATTGACCATATCTTCGAGTCCGTTAAAGACCGAAAGCACAATAATGAGCACCATGGTGCCCACGGTTACCCCTGCAGCCGAGATACCTGATATAACATTAATGGCATTACGCGATTTTTTCGCGAACAAATATCTTTTTGCTATGTAAAGTGAGAGTTTCAATTGTTCTGTTTTTTTGCAATAACGAGGAGGCCCGTTCCTTCCCCGTGGTTTAAACGCAGGTCAAAATAATTAAGTATAAGGGCAAAAGGCATTGCCAGAATATAATAAAAGGGAAGTATAAGGGCAAGGATGAATGAGAAATTGAGCATAATAACCGGGTATTTCATTGACAGCTTCCATGATAATTTCCCGGGCCGGCCATAGGTATACCGGCTTATTATATTGCCGAAACCTGCCGACTGTAATTTTTCCCTTATTTCTTCAATGCCGTAACCATCCCTGACATGTTCCGCGATAAATGAATGGTCATCTTCACTGTGAACATCAGATCCCCCCTTATCGGATGGTGTCGATATTATCAGCCAGCCGTTTTTGCGCAGGGCCCGGGAAAAATTACCGAAGACAGCCCTGTCGTCATTTATATGTTCCATCACGTCAACAGAAAGGATGAGGTCATATTTTTCATTTTCAGTAAAGGTGGTAAGATCAGCAAGACGGAACGATACCCTGCCTGCTGCCCCGGTTTTGCCTATGAAGCTGTTGCAATCGTCTATTTGTTCCTCCTTGATGTCAATACCCAGAATGTTCCAGTTTTTATTTAATCCGGACATCCACCAGGAATACTGCCCGAATCCGGACCCGGCATCAAGTATATTTTCAGCATCAGTCTTTTCTGCAGCGAACTGCCTGACAGCCTTTTTAACATGCCATGTCCGGAGAAGCAATATGTCGAGCAGGGCATAAAATATTTTTCTCAGCACTGCCGATTTGCTGACCATCCTTCCAATAAGGCCTTTTACCGGGTCATATCTCATTGGACGTATCTTAGTCTTTGTTCAGGAGGTTGTCAATATTATCAATATAATCGAGGCTGTCGTCGAGATAGAAAGCTATTTCAGGGATGATCCTGAGCTGGTTACGTACCTTTGATCCCAGTTCGTTACGTATCCGGGGTGTATTGTCGGTTATGTTTCCCAGTATCTCCTCACTTTTTTCTGACGGGAAGATACTGAGGTATATTTTCGCCAGGCTCAGGTCGGGGCTTACTCTTACGTTTGTTACGGTTAACATCTTTCCTCTTGCCATCTCCGTTGTTTTTTGCCTCAGTATCTCAGCCAGCTCTTTCTGCAGTAGCCTGGATATTTTCTTCTGTCGTGTCGATTCCATAAGCATGCTGATTTTTGCAAAGATAGTAAAAGCTGAAAGGGCATGGAATCTTATATTGCTAATTTATCAAAAATAAAGTAGGTTTGCGATGGAATTTAAATTAAAGCAGATGGATACGGTAGTAAGCGGAATCAGGTCGACGGGGAACCTGCATCTCGGTAATTATTTCGGCATGGTGCGCAATGCGCTGAAGATGCAACATGATAACAGGTGTTTTTTCTTCATAGCCGATTACCATTCCCTGACCACTCATCCCCACCCGACAGACCTGCATCTGAACATAAGGCAGGTAATGGCCGAGTACCTTGCCTGCGGTGTTGATCCCGGGGTAGCCACCCTGTTTATCCAGAGTGATGTCCCCGAAGTATGTGAATTATACCTCCTGCTTAATATGAATGCCTATGTTGGTGAACTTGAGCGAACGGCTTCATTCAAGGAGAAGGTGAGAAAACAGCCTGATAACGTGAATGCCGGGCTGCTCACCTACCCGGTGCTTATGGCTGCCGATATCATTATCCACAGGGCCAACAAGGTACCCGTGGGCAAGGACCAGGAGCAGCACCTGGAGATGACACGCAGATTTGCCCGCCGTTTCAACACCATGTATAATGTTGATTATTTCCCCGAGCCCGATGCCTATAATTTCGGTGAGGAACTGATAAAAATACCCGGGCTGGATGGCAGCGGGAAGATGGGCAAGAGTGAAGACAACGGGATTTTTCTTGTTGATGACGAAAAGACTATACGCAGGAAACTTATGAGGGCGGTCACTGATACCGGTCCCACGAAACCAAATCAGAAGCCATCGGGGCCGGTAAAAAACCTTTTTACCCTGATGGAGGTGATGTCGGACCCTTCAACAGTGGAATTTTTCAGGGAGAAACATGCTTCCTGTGAGATACGCTATGGCGAGATGAAAAAGCAGCTTGCCGAAGACATCAATAAGTTCACCGCTCCCATACGTGAAAGGATAAAGGAGATTATGGCAGACAGGGAGTATATGGCAAGGGTTGTCAGGGAAGGAGCGGAGAAGGCCAGGGAGAGTGCGGGGAAGACGATCCGGGAAGTCAGGGAGATTATTGGCTATAGAAGGTTTTAAGGAAATTTTAAATGGGTAGTACAAAGTAAAAGCCAGGTAAGATATTGTTTACCTGGCTGCCCTTTCTTCTCAAGGTATATATTGGAGATTGCCTGTGTATAAAACAAAAAGCAAATAGCGTGCCAAAGTGCTATTTGCTGTATCTTATAAAGAAAGGCGGTCGCAAACCCTAACAACCAGACTGTCGAATGGAAATGCAAATGGAAATGCAAATGAATTCATGTAGAAATAAACCTAACTCTTTGTAAAGAACCATTGACCGCCTTTCGTCATTTTACCTGCAATAAAAGCAGGCGGTTTTCCTGATGTAAAAGTACCTGTATGTAAGCCAAAAACCAAACACAAACAGTGATGTTGCTCATAGCTAAGGGTAATTTGCGTCATAGGATCGGGGTGACGCTTATCATTTACGGTAAAATTAGATTATTGTACTGACACAAGGGCTGAGTCGGGTACTGCAAATATGTCACGGTTACTGCCGCCGGACCATTGAATTACCCTTCGCTCATGCACATTATACCTGTCGCCTTCCCTGAGCAGGAAAAATTTACCTCCATTGGCAAGGCCCGGTTTACCATCATCATCTTTCTCCCAGAGCTGATAGTCATATATAGCCACGAAACTTTCACCCATGACTTCAAATTCGTCACCCCGGACTATAATTGCTGTATTTTCATCGAGGCCTATGCCGAGGAGATGTGGGTGAGCTTCCAGTACTTCCACGAGATCGTGCTGCCGGTTACGCACCAGGAGGTGCTGATCAATGACTGAGGCTTTAAGGTAGTTGAAGCCTCTTTCATGGTCGCCCATCATAATTTTATTTGTCTTTGTGTCTCCCCTGGCAAGATAAGTTCCCTGAATTGTTGCCCCGGCTGATGATCCACCGATAACCCCTCCCCGTTCAAGTATCTTCCTGATCTCTTCCTCTGTCGCAGTGCCTCCATAGGCATTAACAATACGCCATTGCCTGCCACCTGTAAACCAGAGTCCCGCAGCCCTTTTTACCGGTTCCGTGAATTCCGGTGTATCTGCCTCCAGGGAGTCGTAGGTATGGACCACCGTGACATCTCTTGCCCCACGCTCAGTAAGGAAGCGTATTGTTCTTTCATTGTTGATCTCAGGTGCTCCCGATGCAGTCGGGATGACAACTATGGGAGCATCCGGCCCTCCCGCAAGTTCAATGAAGCGATCAATAATAGATGTATCCCGCATTGCACCACCCACAATTACCAGTGAACCTTTTTCAGGGCCACGGGTAAGTGATGTGTCAACGGAAAGAGACTGAGCCTCCCTGTCGCCGGAGCATGAATACATCGTGAGAAAGACAAGGGTTAAGACTCCAGGAAGAGCTGATGAGATTTTCATAAGTATAAGATTTTAAATACCGGCAAGTTGACATTAATTTGCCGGTCAAAGATAAAAAAGTAAATGTAAAAAATAAGGCCGGAAATCCCGGCTGAGCAAAGCGAACGCCGGGGGAAAAGGGAAAAAAAACAGGCCGGAAATCCCGGCTGAGCGAAGCGAATGCCGGGGGAAAAGTTATATAATCAGGCAGGAAATCCACTTTGTGTTGAAGGTGTTTATTTCTTAATAATTTATTACTTTTGGGAGCATTAATATCTATGAAAATAATACTGGAGTGTCAAGAACCCCGACAATAATAATTATAGCGGTACTATTTGCAGGCATGACAGCCCTGGCCTATTTCCTGCAGGAGAAGAAGAGGGCATATATTGCCAGTCCTTACGGGAGCATTCCCCTTGATGCCGGGATAATTATTGAAGCCGTTGATATGCCCGGCCTTTTCGAATCGCTTTCAGCCGATAACGAGATGATAGACGGGATGTCTGAAATACCCGAACTGCAGGGTTTCACCGGTGCCATCGATCTTGTTGATTCCCTGGCTCACAAGAGAGAGTACGGCCAGCTTGCGGGTAATAATCCTGTCCTTATCTCAATTCACCTGCTGGGCAAGAACAGGCTTACTCCTTTATTTTCTTTTGCAGCAAGCCCGGAGATACGGGATAAGCACCTCAGATCAGTTATGGAGGGTGTCCCGGGCTACAGGTATATACAGAAAGAGTACCAGGGAAGTAATGTTTACGAGGTGGTGAAGGAAACAACAGGTGAATCATCATTATTCCTGACCATGGTGAAGGGGGTGATAATTATCAGTCCTTCAGGTCTTCTTGTTGAAGCCGGTATAAGACAGATTGAACAGGAAAAGGATATCCGGGACAGGCCTGGATTCATATCGGTAGCATCAGCAGCAGGAAAGAATGAAAACAAGGTTTACATCCTCTTTGACAATGTGGCAAAATTTGTTTCACTCCTTACCGGGAGCCTGAATGAAGGCCTGGCGTCTTATATACCCGACCTGGCTTCATGCCTTGAAACCGATATTTACCTTAACAAGAACAGCTTTGTAATGAGCGGTTATATAGAAACACGCGATACCGGCCATATACTTTATAATTACAGGTTCCAGGAACCGGGTTCATACGATATCTACAGGTATATACCGGCCAGCGCGGCCATGTTTGAAATAATGAAAAAGTCTGTCGGGGGACAGGTTGTCACCACGACTAATGATACCAGGTACATATCTGATATTCTGAAAGCCCGGTTTACCGGTGAAATGGCAAGGGTTTACCTTGGCATAAAGGGGCAGGATAAGGAAATGAATAAGCTGATGCTTTTTAAGCTCAGGGGCAGTAATGCCACAGAAGAGGCTTTTGCCGGTGAACTGGGACAGTATTACCGGAGAGAGGGTGTTTCAACTGATAAATACATCATTAATTATAAGCCTGATGCGGAAACGGAGTATAAGATATACAGGCTGCCGGGGGAGAACCTGGGCTATGAGCTGGCAGGTGATTTCGGTAAATACCTGAAGTCGGCTTATGCCACCTTTTATGATGACGTGCTGGTTGTGGGTACTGCCCGGGGGACACTTTCAAAATTTATTTATGATAATATTCTCAGCCGCACCCTGGCAAATGACCTTTCGTACAGGGAATTTGAAAGCACACTGCCCAGCAAGGCGGGGTATTATTTCTACTGTGTGCCCTCAGGGATTATCCCCTTGCTGGAAGGGGTTCTTAAAGAAGGGATAGTGAGCGGCCTGGAAAAGAATTCCGGGTCATTGCGCAAGCTGCAGGCCATCGGCTACCAGTTCGTGTCAAGCAATGACATGATCTATAATACCCTTTCGGTAATGTATAAACCGGAGGTGAGGGAAGAGGCAAAGGCTGTATGGGAAAGCCTGCTGGATACCGTGGCCGGTTCCAAACCCCTCTTCTTTACCAATCATTATACAGGCGGGAGTGAGATCTTCATACAGGATCTCAATAATAAGCTGTATCTTATTAATTCAGCCGGAAGAATATTATGGGAGAGACCGGTAAATGAGGCTATCATGGGCAATGCATATGTGATAGATTATTATAAAAACGGTAAACTGCAGATACTTTTTGCCTCAGAAAATTACCTTCACCTGATCGATCGTAACGGCAATTATGTGGAGAGGTACCCCGTACAGTTACGGTCGCCTGCCACGAACGGACTGGCGCTCTTTGATTATGAAAACAATATGGATTACCGTTTATTTATCTGTGGTGCCGACAGGAAGGTCTATGCCTATGATAAAACAGGTAACACGGTAAGGGGCTGGAACCAGTTCAGGACTACCACAACAGTGAGCAGCGAGGTGGAATTCTTCAGGGTTTCAGGCAAGGATTACCTTGTGCTTAATGATGAGGATAATATGTATATACTTGACAGGAGGGGCAATGTGAGGGTTGAAATGAAAGAGCAGGTAGCGAGGTCGGACCGTTCAATGTTAAGGCTGACCACGGGTACAAGCCCCAGGATGGTGCTTGCGTCAGATGATGGCTCAATCAAAATGGTAAATTTTAACGGCGGGGTGCAAACCTACAAGGTGAACGGGTTTTCTGAAGATCCTGTTTTTGAATATTTTGACCTTGATGCAGATGGGATGGGTGAATATATATTTATTGACGGGAACACCTTATCAGCCTATGACGACGACAGGAGCAGGATGTTCAGGATAACTCTCAGTTCGGATAATATCCTGGGTCCTTACGGACTTGAATTTTCTTCAAATGACAAAAAGATAGGATTTACAGATGCGGGGGCTAATAATGTTTATGTGATTGATGAAAGGGGAAAGAACCTGAAAGGCTTCCCCCTGAAAGGAACCAGCTCTTTTTCTGTGGGCAAACTCAACAGGGGCAGCGGCTTTAACCTCATTACGGGAGGGAGTGACAGTTTTTTGTATAATTATGAGATAACACGTTAAAAAAAAACACATGAAAAACAAAAAGATACTTATTATCCTGCTATTTTTTCTAATTATGCCTTCATGTATAAAAGAGACCTATGATATGGATAAATTATCGGGAGATGTGGCGCTCAATCCGGGGCTGGTTTTAAGAGCCGTAAAGGGACAGCTTAGCCTGGATGATGTGGTTGAGCAAAACGACACGGTGGTCTTTGACGAATCCAGGCTGTTGAAACTGATTTTCCGGGAAGATTCATTATTTGAGTTCGGGGTGGATAATTTTTACACACAATTCACGGAACCAAGCTTTGAGAATACCACACAGATTGCCTCTGACCTTGAACCTGACGGACGCGACACCCTTGTTATTGAACCGGGTGATGATATTAAGATAAAGAAGATGAAAATATCGTCGGGGCAAGTCAGCTATACCCTTACATCATGGTGTTCCTTCGACGTGAGGATTGACCTGCTGGTGCCGGGCATCGTGAACGAAACAACACCCCTTGGCTTAACGGAGAACATCCCTGCCGGATCAACGGTTAGCGGCTCCCTTGACCTGTCCGGTGCACTGGTCAGTTTTGACAGTGACCCGGAAAAGCCCTATAACCGTGTCCCGGTAGAATGGTCCCTTACCGTATTGTCACCCCCGGGAGGCTATGTCCCGTCAGACAGCGTAAGGCTGTTCATTGAAATAGAAAAGCCCGACTTTGATTACGCCACAGGTTATTTTGGTAACCATGCGGAGGAATCGGAAAGAGATACCCTTGACCTGGGCATGGAAGAATTATTTTCAAGGCTCAGCGGTTCAATTTACCTTGCCAGTCCTTCCATAACAGTGAATTACAAGAATTCATGCGGACTGCCCATCAGGATAAACACGGAGGTGAAAGGCATAGATGATGAAGGAGAGGTGGCACTTGACAGTGACCCTGTTGACCTGGACTACCCCAACTCAGTCGATAACAGGGATGTGAGCTCATCCTTTACGATTGATAAAAACAATTCTAACCTGCCCGCGCTTATATCAATGTTACCATACAAGATTGAATTTATGGGCTCGGCAACAATTAATCCCGATGGTGAAACAGGGGAGGATAACATTATTTTTGGTGATAGCAGGGTTATTGCTGATATTGAGGCAGCTATACCAATGGACCTGCGGATAGACAACCTGCAATTGTCGGATACCACGGAAAACTTCCTGAGAAGTGATGATCCGGAGGAAGAAAACCCTCTTGAGATGCTGGAAGAAATGAAATTTGACCTTTACGTTGAGAACGGATTCCCGCTGGATGCTTCGGTAATGGTAGAATTATATGATTCAACCACAATGACGGTACTGGAAACAATAAATACCGGCGAGCTGATCCAGGCGGCACCGGTTGATGCAAACGGCAAAGTCACAGGACCAAATATAACAACGGTTGAGGTGGAGGTGACATCCGATTTTATTGATGAGACAGAGAATGCTGATCAGATAATAATCACTTTCACGCTCAATACCACGGATAATGGTACCAGGGATGTGAAGATTTATTCCGATTACAAGCTGGTGTTTGCCGCTGCCATAAGAATAAAGGCAGGGATTAATTTGAATTTTAACTCTGAAGACGAATAATCATGAAGAAGAGAATAAAAGCAACGAGTTTGATTACAATGATCCTTCTTATGGGATCGGGAGTATTTGCCCAGCATATACAGACACAATATTTTCTTAATATTCCCCAGTCAGCACAGATGAACCCTGCATTCAGGCCGGATGCCAATCTATATTTGGGTTTGCCGGTGCTGTCGGGAGCTTACCTGGGAATGAGCAATAACCTGCTGAACCTTACCGACCTTTTTCAGCCCATGCCCGGAACTGATTCGATAATGACCATTCTGCATCCTGATTATGACAGGGACAGCTTTTTCAGGAGTATAGGCCGGAAAGGCTTTGTGTCAACCGAGATAAACGTTCCCCTCTTAAGCGCAGGTTTCACGGTGGCTGACATATGGTGGCTTGAGATGGGTATAGGTCTCAAAAGCTCGGCGAGGGCCAAATTGCCTGCAGACCTTTTTACCCTGGCACTTGAAGGCAATGAGGATTTTGTGGGATCGGCGGCAAACCTTTCAGGAACGGGCTTCAATGCCCAGGCCTACCTTGAAACATATGTCGGGCTGTCGAGGAATATTACTGAACGTTTACGTGTGGGAGGCCGGCTGAAAATAATGCAGGGAGCACTGAGTGCCTCGCTGATTGCAAATGAGCTGGAGGTGCAGGTCAATGAAGACTATTCGCACGTGTTTAATGCTGAGGTGGCCCTGAAGCTGAACGGTCCCTTTGATCCGACACTTGACGAGGATGGCTTTATTGAGGATATCCTTTTCAGGGAAGACCCTGCTTTCAGCGAAGTGGGGCCCAGTTTCAAAAATACCGGGCTGGGGATAGACCTGGGCGCTGAATACAGCCTGATGGAAAACCTTAAACTGTCGGCCAGCATTATAGATTTAGGTTTTATCAGGTGGGGGAAAGAAGCCTATACCTTTACGGCATCCAATGATTTTACCTTTGACGGGATTGACATAACGGAAGGAATAATCAGCGACAGGGATATTGGTGAGATAATTGAAGAGTTCGGGGATTCGCTGCTGAACACCTTCGATTTTGTTGAAAGTGATGAGCCCTATACCACGGGGCTGCCTGCAAAAGTGTACCTGGCTGCGGCATACAGGCCGGTCGATTTCCTGTCGCTCGGACTCCTTTCACGTACAAGCATAGGTATGGGAGTCAGGGAATCACTTACACTTTCGGCAAGCCTTTTTGCCGGGGATGTCTTATCGACGAGTCTCAGTTATACCATTACCAACAGGAGTTTCAATAATTTTGGATTTGGTCTTGGAGTGAGAGGCGGTCCTGTTCAGTTCTACGCGGTTATTGACCAGATCCCGGTATCGTGGGTTGAGTTTGTCGGCAACAATGGTAATGATCATGTCGTTTTGCCGCAGAGATTCGATTATATAAATATGCGTTTTGGATTTAACCTGATGTTTGGCAGGGCAGGGATAAACAGGATTGATAAACCAATGTTAGTTGAATAGGAGGAAAGGTGTGGCTTAGAATAGTTTTAACAGGGATATTGATATATCTCATAATCAGCATGATAGGACGTTATCTCTCCGGTGGTAAAAAGAAGGGCGGAGATGATGACAGCGATATTAAAAGTACCGGCCGGGGGAAGGAATTTCCCGGCGATATGGGTGAGTATGTTGATTATGAAGAGGTTGACGATGACAACTAGTGTTTTAACTGTCTTGTCAGCTCACTGGCAAAAATAAATTCATTAAGGGACTTACAGTCGGATTTGAGGATCTCCCTGTTGGTCCCTTCCCATTGTTTTATACCCTCTGCAATATAAACAACTTTTTCACCTATTTCCATCACGGAATTCATATCGTGGGTATTTACTATTGTGGTCATTTTAAACTCATCGGTGATATCCTTTATCAGCTTATCTATCAGGATTGCTGTCTCGGGATCCAGACCTGAATTTGGCTCGTCGCAAAAAAGATAGCCGGGATAAAGAACAATAGCCCTGGCTATGGCAACTCTTTTGCGCATGCCACCCGACAGTTCAGAAGGGAGCAGGTTATTGGCATCGATGATATTAACACGGTCAAGGCAGTAATTGACACGTTTCTTTTTCTCACCGCGGCTCATGTTTGTAAACATATCGAGCTTGAACATCACGTTTTCTTCCACCGTCATTGAATCGAACAGGGCACTGCCCTGGAAGAGCATGCCTATTTCACGGCGGATAGATTTCCTGCTTTTGAAATCAAGGGTGTCGAAGCGTGTATTGTCATACCATATTTCACCGCTGTCGAGTTCCAGGAGACCGACAATTGATTTCAGCAGGACGGTTTTTCCCGAGCCGCTGCGGCCAATTACCAGGTTGGTCTTCCCTGCCTCAAAGTTAACTGATACATTGTCAAGCACCTTATTGTTGCCGAAGGCCTTATAGGAGTTGATAATCCTGATCATGACAGCAGTAGTTGGGTTAGGACGAGGTTAAACAATAATATGAGTATGCAGGCGTAAACGACCGAGCGGGTGCTTGCCTTACCCACGTCGAGGGACCCTCCCGATACATAATATCCCTGGAAGCCTGAGACGGAGCTTATAATAAAGGCGAAAACCACAGTTTTTATGAGTGAATAGGTTATATTATAAGGTACAAAGGCATATTGCAAACCATATATAAAATCACCTGAAGATACCACCCCGGTGCTGATGGCTGACAGATATCCGCCGAAAATGCCGAAAGTTATGCTTATAAGTGTAAGGAAGGGGAAAAAAATAAGTGTAGCAACAATTTTTGGCAGTATCAGGTATGATATCGTATTGACTCCCATTATATCAAGTGCGTCTATTTGTTCTGTAATCCTCATGCTGCCTATTTCGGAGGCTATATGTGAACCTACCTTTCCGGCAAGTATAAGGGCAACCATGGTGGAGGAGAATTCAAGGATTATTGAATCGCGGCATCCGAGGCCTATAAGGTAACGCGGGTAGATGGGGTTATCGGTATTATATGCTGTCTGCAGTGTTATTGCCGCACCCATAAAGACAGATATCACTATCACTATACCTATTGAGTTTACACCCAGGTTAATAAGCTCTTTCATCGTCTGGCGGTAATAAACCCTGTGTTTCTCGGGTTTCTTGAAGGATTTACCAAGAAAGATGAAGTAGCGGCCTATGGATGCAAGAAGTTTCACGAGGTTTAATTTGAGGGTAAATGTACAAAAAAGAGGGAATATTGGTTTGATGGAATAATGGATTATTTAGCCGGGGCCCCATTAATCCGTTATTAAAGTATTCCAATATTACAAAATTACATTTTAAATAAGTTTTTCATCTTGCTATTAGTACGGTATTTAGTATCTTTGTTTAACATAGGTCTAAGCATATAATAATATGAAAAGCAGATATATAGTTATTATGGCCGGTGGGGCGGGCACCCGTTTCTGGCCTCTGAGCCGTGATGTAAAACCCAAACAATTCCTTGACATACTCGGCACCGGAACAACTTTATTACAGGATACGGTCAATCGTTTTGAGGGCTTATGTCCCAGGGAGAATATTATGATCGTAACAAATGAAAATTACAGCGACCTTGTGAAAGAGCAGGTTGACATACCTGTGGAAAATATTCTTACCGAACCAATGAGGCGGAACACTGCTCCGTGCATAGCCTATGCCGCATTCAGGATTTTAAAAAGGAATCCTGATGCAGTTATGCTTGTGAGTCCTGCCGACCATCTTATCAAGGACAGGGAGGAGTTTCAAAAGGTTATAGATGAAGGCTTTAAATTCGCGGGTGGTGATGATGTGCTTCTTACCCTGGGCATTAAACCCGACAGGCCGGAAACAGGTTACGGATATATACAGGCTAATACAAAAATGCCTGTTGAAGCTTATAAGAATCTCATGAAGGTAAAAACCTTTACCGAAAAGCCCAACCGTGAGCTGGCCGGGATCTTCCTCAGGAGTGGTGATTTTTACTGGAACTCGGGCATATTTTTTTGGAAGGTAAGGACTGTTATTTCTGCTTTTGAGATGTACATGCCGGACATGTATTCAACCTTTGAAATGCATAAGGATAAGCTGGGCACGGGAGGGGAAGAGGATGCAGTGGCAAGGATATATTCAGAATGTCTGAGCATATCCATTGATTACGGAATAATGGAAAAGGCTGATAATGTATATGTAAAATGTTCAAATTTCGGCTGGTCCGACCTTGGCACCTGGAGTTCGCTGGGTGAACATAACCATAGGGACCGTGACGGAAATTCGGGTAGCCTGGAATCGGTCTTCAGGTACGGTGTCAACAACAGTATTATCAAGCTCCCTGAGGGAAAGGTTGCGGTAGTCCAGGGGCTGAAGGATTATATTATTGTGGATTCCGGGGATGTCCTGCTTATTGTGGAGCGCAGCGAAGAGCAGGATATTAAAAAATATATAGAGGATATAAGGGATAAGATGGGCGATGATTTGTTATAAGAAAAAAGGCTAACGCCAATCGTCAGCCTTTTGTCGTATGTCGTTTTAGTATTCCCAGAGGTCGTGTTCGAACACGCGCAGTTCGTTTTCTATTTTCTCTGCTTCATAGAGTGCCGACTTACCCACTTTATACTGGTTTATAAGCCTGTCGTCATACACATTTGATTCGGCATACACAGTGCCTGAGAATCGCCGTTGCAGGAAGAGGTCGTCGAAGGATATTCTCTGGGCGTCATTAAACCTGTTGAAGGCTTCATGTTTTGCGAAGGTATCGCGGAAGTCTTCATATTTGATCCAGAAGAGCTGTACGCGTGACATCCTGTCGAGCTGCGGGTCAAAGAAGACCCTTATGGGGCTCATACCGATGATTCTTACCTCCATGGTTGAATGTTTCTTGTCGAAATACCATTCTTCGAGTATCATGAGCTGTTTCACATCAGCGGGATCGGGTTCATAATAGATCACGGTATCCCTCGGGACACCCTGCATATCGGGTATCTGGACCGTATCGATACCTCCTCCCATGGATGATTCAATATCGGAATATGTAACGCTTACATTCATTGCCTCGGGGTCGTAGGCATTAAGGTTTCCTGCCTTTACTTCGCCGAGAATTATACTGATAAGGTTTTTTCTTCCGTCAGGTCTTTCTGTCAGGGGGTAATAGAGTGTATGGTTCATTTTTTCCCTCATGTCAATCAGTCTCCATATACGTTTTGACCATGGTACATCGGCCTCTCTGAGGAAGGGATATGGTATTGCCTCGCTGTTCTCAATTGCTTTATTGTAGATATTACCAAATGACTGGCTGAATCCGGCTGATGAGAAGAGCAAAACAATTAATCCAAGAAGAAATATTCTTTTCATGATCCTATGCTGTTTTTAATTTATCGTTAATATAATTGGCGGCAGTCTTCTTGTCGACTTATCGGGTGCAACGGCCCTGATATTAATAATCGAAAGTTTCTGTCCCCTGTTAAGGGATTCTATCAGTGCTCTTTGTTCCTGTGTCAGCCTGGCACTGTTTGAGGTTTCGCTCCTGTCGAATCCTCTTTGCTGCACAGAGACGGTAAACTGTGTTATCCTGTATTCAAGGTCGAAGAGGAAGTTTTCGAGTACGGCAAAGACCCCGGGTTGTGCCAGGGCAATGTTTTTGTCGACTGTTCCTTCTGTCATGCCTGCAAATTTGGCTACGGGGTCGGGTATTCTCTGTACCCTGAATTCATAGGGAGGGAAGCTCATTCTTTCACCGTTGATCATGGCGCTGACATTTATTGCTGCCGTCTGGCCTATATTCTGTGGTCGGGCTGCCCATTCGCCGCGGTATCCTTCAACGCGGCCCCTGCGTATATTACCGTTTGTCATGGTAGCCTGTATCATATTGGATGCGACACCCGGGACGGATATATCTATGGGGTTATCGATGCCGACGTAAAGAACGTTCATGGCTGTTGGTGATACTATCACGTTCGGAGCACCCACGTTGAATGATTCTTCGAAGGGGTAGGCCACTTCTGATCCGTCGGGAGCCCGCAGCTTAATAAGTCCCCTGTAAGTCTGCTCACCCAGTGATGAGGCCGTTCTCCTGAATATGCCGCGTCCTCTTTCATCGACTTCGAGCTTTGTATAGTCGCCTACCATTTCATATGATTTGGTTCCGTCGGCATTTATTGTTTCACGGTAATCGCCCACCAGTATATCCGGTTGTTTTGTTGTATCGGAGGCAGCAATAAACACTTCCGCTTCGTAGGTATTCCCTCTCATCACGTAGCTTGAGCTGGCCAGGACGGTTGCTTCGATATCGGTAAATTTAAAGTCACCGGCTGTTATCTGGTCATTCAGGAACATTATCACGTCTGTTTCCGAATTTCTTATATCGACCTGTATTTTTGACAGCATGACTATTGCAGCTATCAGAGGAAGTTCGGCAAGGGTATTTTCCTCCCAGTTTTCCACTGAGCCATCGGGAGCCTGTCCGGGTTCAGTGCTCAGTGTTTCCATTATTGATTCTTCAACCGCGATATTTTTACCCTGGATTATATCTTCGATGAGCCAGGTCCTGTACTCTTCGATCAGGGCACGCAGGGCGTAGGCTTTCTTGTCGTGGTTGGCTCCTATGAGCACTTCGGAGGGGACATTGTTTTCATCGTATTTTTTCACCGAGTCGATAACCACTGTTCTGCCCCGCAGTCCTTTAGTATCCTTCCCGTCGGCTTTAAGGATGATTTCAATTTTCAGATCCTGGACATACTCATATATTTCATCGGCTCTCTGCTTAACTTCGTATGCTTTTCTCCTCCATTCACCTGCCTTTGCTTCGTTTTCCGCTGCTGCCCGGTCAAACTCCTTATAGATTTCATTATTCTTTTTTTGATAGTTGGCAAGGGTCTTTTCCAGACCTTTTTCAACTTTGGCGAATGCATCCACGGCTTCTTTTGATACGTTGAGTGCCAGCATAGCCGTTAGGATCAGGTACATCATACCGATCATTTTTTGCCGTGGTGTTTCTTTTCCTTTAGCCATATTACGGAGTAAGTTTGTTTAGGAGGTTGCTTTTTATTTAATATTCATGGCCGAAAGCATATTTCCATATACTGAATTAAGAGAAGCAAGGCTTTCGTTCAGCCTGCTTATTTCAGTACGGTATTTTGAAGCTTCGTCAGCAGAGTTTTTAAGGTCGCTTAACATACCCTGTACGCCTTTCATCATTTCTTCGGTATCCTTAACCTGCTCATTTGCACTTTTTAGCTGCAGTTCATACACGGCGTTGAGTGCCGACAGGTTTTTATTTACGGTTTCCAGCTGGTCCTGGTACGATTTACTGCTGCCTTCTATCTGGGTGAGAGCCTCAGTCATATCCCTGTAGCTGCTTCCCGTTTCATTTATTATTTTAGCCGTACTGTGGTAAGAATGTTCAAGTTTCTCCAGGGATGATCCCAGTTCTTCACTTTTCTTTGCGTAGTCATCGGTTGTGGTTGACAATGTCTCAGCTGCTTTTTCCACAGACTCCACGAACTTCCCGGTTGCTGCCGTGGCATCGCCCATGGCATTGAGGCTTTCGGTTGTATTATTCAGTTTTTTAAGCCCTTTACCCAGTCTTTCAAAGACATCTGGTGATATGTCGGCATTAACCAGCATTTCATCAAATTTGGCCAGTGCTGCCGAGCCACCGGCGGGTACGGCTCCCATATGTGCTTTTGGGGACATCAGTCCCATTTCTTCATCATCTTCAGGCATACCTGCCAGTTCCGGATAAACCAGCGACCAGTCCGGATCTTCGTGAAGTGGTTCAAATGCCGAGAAGAAGAATATTATTGCCTCGGTAGTAAGTCCGATGAAAAGGAAGAGGCCTGCCATTGAATAATGCTGTATTTTAAAAAGGGCTCCGATAATTACTATTGAGGCACCAATGCCGTAAAGTTTTGCCATAAAACTTTTCCAGCCGCTGCTCTGTACTATTGTTGCTAGTCCCATATACCTGGATTTAAGGGTTTTGTCTTACTATTTATTTAATTAAGTTATATCTAGTCTACTCCAATATAAGATCTTACGTTCCGGAAACCGATGAAGCATTTTGCTGAATCCTGGTATTCAAAATCGCGGGAGCTAACCTGGAGGTAGTATCCTATATCTTTCCACGAACCACCTCTTATAACTTTGCGTTTAAGTACCGGGGGATCGTCGGGTTTTGCATTATACTTGTAATCGGGGCTAAGATCATGGGTGAATATATATGATGAAGGGTGATAGGAGCATGAGGTCCATTCGGCAACATTTCCTGCCATATCATATAATCCGAATTCATTGGGCTCGTAAGATGCCACTTCAGCGGTATAAGCTGCCCCGTCGTCGATATAGTTACCTCTGAGGGGTTTGAAATTTGCCAGGAAGCATCCTTCATAGTTTCTTGTATACGGGCCTCCCCATGGATACATTGACAGGTCGAGTCCGCCTCTTGCGGCATATTCCCATTCTGTTTCGAGGGGTAACCTGTAGTTCTGAACGTCTACCATTCCCTGTGCGCGGAGGTGGGCATTCATAAAATCGGTTCTCCAGATGCTGAAGGCAGAAGCCTGTTTCCAGGTAACTCCAACAACGGGATAATCATCGAATGAGGGGTGCCAGAAATATATTGATGCATGGGGTTCATTGAAGGAATAGGTAAAATCGCGAATCCATGCCAGGGTATCGGGGTATACATTAACCTGGTCCTGCATGATGAATGAAGAACGGTCCTGGACATCCGATTCTACACCGTCAAGGTCATATACCTTGCCTTCGTACCTGTCATTTTCAGCATCATAGGTAGCTTTTGCCGCCTGCTGGTAATCGACCCAGAAGTAAATATAGTTAAGTTTTCTTACGTCAACCTGTTTCCTGTTATTGAATCTTTCATCGGGAGGATAGTACATTTCCTCGACCACATCAGCTATTTCCAGCACATCCATGTCTATTTTTTCATCCCAGTTGATTACGGGGGGGTCGATTTCATTTCCTTCGTCATCCACTTTGAAAAACTCATAGTCAGGTATTTGTGCCTGGCCAAGCTTGGTCCTGAGTATTGAATCACGCACCCAGTAGACGAATTGCCTGTATTTGTTATTGGTAATTTCAGTCTGATCCATCCAGAAGGCAGGAACTGTGACCGTACGTGATAATGTATTCATTGAGAAGAGTGCGTCCTGATCGCTTGGTCCCATAACGAAACTGCCTGCGGGAATAAATGCCATCTCAAAGGGTTCAGGCTCAAAGAATTTTTTTCTTCCCGGTACGCCTACAAGTTCACCGTTATTTCCGGGCCCGCATGCTGTAATAATTACTGTTACTGTTAAAGCTAATAGGATTACCTTTTTCATATTGCAAGCTGATTTAATATTGCAAGTAAGTTATTTTTTTCAAATAATCATAAAAAACGAATACTTTTGTAACGCTTGGAACGCCTCCCCAGGCTTATGTCAAAGCAATAATTGATCATAAATTCGTGACTGCCTGAAGTGCCTTTTCTGATGTCGTTCATCGGAAAGTCATAAGAGTATCCGATACGTATTCCGTTATATAGTTCTATACCTATCATTCCAATCAGGGCGTCGGCTGCTCTATAGGAAACGCCACCCCAGACTTTTTTATTGTATCTCACCATTGCATTTACTGTAAGCTGGAATAATTTACCGTCGGTATACATCAGTGCGGAAGGCAGCAGTTCAAAGTTGGGATTGGGCAATCTTACTGTATATCCGGCAGTTGCATAGTATTGCCTGGCTATGTAAGGAGTGGCCGTGGTATATTTTATTTTAGGTTCATTAATATGGGTTACGGATACACCGGCATAGTAATTTATTGAATTATAGAAGAGTCCGAAGCTCATATCATAAGCCAGGAAGCTTTCTTTCCCATCGGGGATGAGGGGGTCGCCGGAGGGCTGCACAAAGATGTCTCCTGAGGGTATATTCCATGTCGGGTCAATCGACTTGTTCAGTATTCCCGCATTAATGCCTATACCGAGATTGCCGTTTCCAAGAGAGGTAATATATGAATAGGTAAGCAGGAGGCTGTTATCGCTGTCAAAACCTGTCTGGTCGCTAATAATGGTCAGTCCCACGCCTGATCTTATTTTAAAGGGACGCACTTCGGCATTTACATGGAAGACTGTTGATGCCGGGGCTCCTTCGAAGCCCACCCATTGCTGCCTGTTCATGGCAGTGGCGCATATCCTGCCGGAAGCTCCTGCCGAGCCCGGGTTATAGAGCATATGATTAAACATAAACTGGCTGCTTACAGGATCGTTCTGGGCAGAAATACCTGTAAGCATAATTGTTGAAAGCAGTATTATCAGTAGCTCTTTTTTCATAAAATTGTCCTCTCCCGCTGTTTCAGGCAGGATGAGTTGTTAGTAAGAGTAAAGTAAATGAAAAAAAAATACATTGTTGATAAATTATCTCTCAAAAATTAAGCCAATTACATAAAGTTATTAACGGATTAAGTAAACGGATGAAAAATGAGAATGTTACAGTAAAGGCATATTTTTTCAATGTGTTTTCAGTTTATCCGTTTAAGGGCCTTCATGTATCTCCAGGGTATTTCATTCTCCCCTGCCAGGAGGTAATCGTTGTATGAACAGGCGATAAAGTGTTTTTCGCCTTTTTTGCTTGTATATTCAATCCACCACCGGTTGGTTATATTGCTTTTAACAAAGACCAGGTCTTCGTTGCTGTCTTCAATGCTTACATGGTAATTCACAAAGCGACCTGAATTTTTCTTATCGAGCACTGATGACTCATTTTGTTTCTGTGTGAATCCTTCGAGGAAGAACCATATCATCTGTGCGGTCATTGCTGTTGTTTGCCTGCGGCTGTCGAGCAGCGGATTAACTTCAAAAAAACCGGCAGCCTGCAATGAGTCGGACAGGCCTGCATACCTTGAGAGAAGGCATATCTCTTCCCCGTAGAAGCCGTTTGGCGAGGGGGCGAAGGTGCCCGGCGCATCGGCCTGCCGCACGGCTGAGATATCAAAGGTGATGAGTCCGGAATCGCGGAACGAGGGTTCAATTTCATGTATGTCATCTCTCACCTCACCTATTCTGACAAGGTCATAGTTAAGTTTCCTGAAGCGGTTAAGAACCTGTGGATCGTTCAGGTATGACTGATAGCCCACGACCATCAGATTATTGAGCTTACTGTTTACATTGATAATATCTGAGAGGTAATTGAATGAGTCTTTTTCCTTTCTTTCATTTATCCAGTCGATACGTGAATCGACAGAGGCATAATTAAAGCTGCCCTTAATATTTTTTGCTATGGCCGGTATCAGTGTGCTGCTGCCTCCCAGTACCAGGGGGAAGGTATTTGAAGCAAGCAGGTATTCAACCATATCACTCAGTGCAGCCAGGGTGTCATCAAAGCTGATACCTTTTTTCAGGTTACCCAGGTCGGCTATCTTAATTTTCCCGGGCAGGCGTGAAAGCTGGTAGAGGTCGGCTCTTATTTCATCGGGGGCTGAAGCGCATCCCTTATTGGGTGAGCGCCTGTCGTCGGGCACGCCCACTATGGCAAGGCGGAAACTGCCCGGGTCTTTGACCTGCCTGCTCTCGGTATTTATTACAAGGTTATGGGAGAAACGTGAAGGTTCAGCCAGGTGAGCCCATAGTGGCTTGTCTATGCTTACGGGGTCAAAATAGTCGTTCAGGTCAAGCATGGTAGTGAATTTATTTCTTTTTTCCCGGGCCCGGTTTTTTTTCAATAATCTTCAGGCAATCCTCTTCGCTTAATGATTCGGGCTCAGTCCCTCCGGGTATTTTGTAATTCTTCTTTTTATGTGAAATATAAGGGCCATAGCGGCCATTTAGTATTACAATATCGCCAAAGCGCTTTATTTCCTTCTTCTTATCTGCATCCCTTTTCTCATTTATTAATTCAACAGCACGTTCGGCGGTGATATCATAAGGGTCGTCCTTCCCTTTTTTGAGTGAGAAAAATTTATTTTTATGCTTTACATAGGGTCCGAAACGGCCTATACCAACCAGCATTTCTTCACCCTCGTACTCACCCAGGTGGCGTGGCATTTTAAACAGCTCAAGCGCTTCATCGAGCTCTATTGTCTCTATCAGCTGATCTTTACGCAGGCTGGCAAAGCGTGGTTTTTTGTCTTCGGAAGCAACACCAAGCTGCACCACAGGGCCAAAGCGGCCCATTTTGACATATACTGGTTCGCCTGACTCAGGATCAGTCCCCAGCTCCCTGACACCGGTTTTACGGTCGGCTTCCTTCAGGGTTGAACTGACCTTCCTGTGAAAGGGACCGTAGAATTCCCCTATCATCTTGTCCCATTCCTTCTGCCCTTCTGCAATCTTATCAAATTGCAATTCTATATTGGCGGTGAAATTATAGTCAAAAATATTACTGAAATGTTCCACGAGGAAATCATTTACTATAATACCTATATCTTTAGGGAAGAGTTTTGACTTTTCATATCCTGCCTTTTCTGTTTTACTGCCTGCCTTTATCTTTCCTCCTTCAAGGAACAGGGTATTTAATTTCCTTGGCTCACCCGGCCTGTCTTCACGGGCCACGTAGCCCCTGTTCTGTATGGTTGAGATGACGGGTGCATAGGTTGACGGCCTTCCGATTCCGAGTTCTTCCATTTTCTTTACCAGGCTGGCTTCGGTATAGCGGGGAGGCGGTGATGTATATCTTTGCTGCGCACTGATCTTATTATAGCCGAGGCTCATGCCTTTTTTTACCGGAGGTATTATTGTATCTGACCCGTTATGCCCGTTGTCGTCACTGGATTCACGGTATACTTTCAGGAAGCCATCAAACTTGATTACTTCAGCCTGAGCGGTAAAGGGAGTGTCGGAGTTGGACATTCCGATTTTAATACTCGTTTTTTCAACTTTTGCATCACTCATCTGTGAGGCTGCCGTTCTCTTCCATATGAGGTCATACAATTTCTTTTCCTGCTGGTTCCCCTGGATGTCCTTATTTTCCATATATGCCGGCCTTATAGCCTCATGCGCTTCCTGGGCTCCTTTCGATTTTGTTTTATACTGCCGTGGCCTGGAATATTCATCACCGTAGTCCTGCTTAATGACCCTGGCTGCGGTATTGATTGCGAGTTGAGAAAGATTGGTCGAATCGGTTCTCATATATGTTATTTTCCCGCTTTCATACAATCGCTGGGCAAGCGACATTGTCCGGGCAACCGGGAAGCCCAGTTTCCTGTATGCCTCCTGCTGAAGTGTCGAGGTGGTAAAGGGGGCTGCCGGCGAGCGGGTGCCCGGTTTTACACTTATGCCGGCTATCTCATAGGAAGCATCGGCGCATAGCTCAAGGAAGGCCATTGCATCTTTTTCATTGCGGAATTTTTTTGATGCTTCAGCCCTGATAAGCGCTTCTTCACCATTGTCCTTAAGGATAATAAATTCACCGGTGACCCTGAATGAGGATTCGGGCTTAAAAGAAATTATCTCACGTTCTCTTTCGACTATCAGCCGGAGGGCAACCGACTGCACCCTTCCTGCCGATAGTGCCGGCTGCACTTTCTTCCACAGTATGGGGGATATCTCGAAGCCCACCAGCCTGTCAAGCACACGGCGTGCCTGCTGGGCATTTACAAGGGAGATATTTATTCCACGGGGTGAATTTACGGCTTTCTCAATGGCTTCCCTTGTAATCTCGTGGAAGACTATCCTCTTTGTTTTCTCGGGGGAGAGGTCAAGAACCTGGGCCAGGTGCCATGCAATAGCCTCTCCTTCACGGTCTTCATCGGAGGCCAGCCACACAAGAGAGGCATTCACGGCCTGCTTGCGCAGTTCTCTGACAAGCTTCTTCTTGTCGTCGGGAATAATATATTCCGGTTTAAAACCGTTTTCAATATCAACACCAAGATTATTTTTTTTTGAAAGATCGCGTATATGACCAAAGCTGGATACCACCTTAAAATCCTTTCCAAGAAATTTCTCGATTGTTTTAGCTTTTGCAGGCGACTCTACAATTACGAGGTTCACACTCATATCCATCTGAATTACTTTCCACAATTAGCTGGACAAAGTAAAGCATTTCTGTATCATTGTTCAAAATTAATACCGATAATTCTTTAATTAATATTTAGTACTTTTGACACAAAGTCCACATAAAAATGGCAAAGAAAGAAGATAAATACAGGAAATATAAAATATGGTTCTGGGCAATTTTTGCCTCACCTTTTGTATTGATAATCACAATTTTCATCCTTATATCCCTTGAGCTTTTCGGGCCCATGCCCGGCTTTGCCGAGCTGGAAAATCCGGATAATAACCTGGCCGCGGAAGTATATTCGGCCGATGGTGTTTTGCTTGGTAAATTTTTCCTGCAGAACAGGACCTGGGCCGATTACGATGAAATATCCCCCTATGTTGTGGCTGCTCTCATAGCCACCGAGGATATCCGTTTTCATCGTCATTCGGGTATTGATGTGAGAGGCCTGGCCAGGGTTGTGATTAAAAGCATCTTGCTGGGACAGGAGTCGGGTGGCGGTTCAACCATAACGCAACAGCTGGCCAAGAACCTGTACCGTACCCGTGAGATCATGCAGGATGGTACCGTCAAAAGCTATTCAATAGGTCTTGGGCTGGCTAAATTCAAGGAATGGGCTACGGCGGTAAGACTGGAAAGGAATTATACCAAGGAAGAGATTATAGCAATGTACCTCAACCAGTACGATTTCCTGTATAATGCAGTGGGTATCAGTTCGGCCTCGTCGGTTTATTTCAATACCACCCCTGACTCGCTGAAGATTGAAGAAGCAGCAATAATAGTCGGGATGCTTAAAAACCCGATACAGTACAATCCCAGGCGCAATCCGGAAAATATGATGGAGAGGCGCAATATTGTCCTTTCACAGATGGCTAAGTATGGGTACCTGGAGCGGGAAGTTGCAGATTCACTGCAGCAGTTACCAATTGAGATTGATTTCAGGGAAGAGGGCCATGATACCGGTCTGGCCACTTACCTGAGGGAATATGTCAGGAAAACGATGATAGCCTATGAACCCGACACCAACATGTTTGTTCTGCGCAGCCAGTACCTTGATGCCAGGAAAGAATGGGATAACAATGCCCTCTACGGATGGTGCAGGAAGAACAAGAAACCTGACGGGTCGAACTATAATCTCTACAGTGATGGCCTTAAGATATTCACAACCATTGATTCGAGGATGCAGAAATATGCAGAAGAGGCTCTTGCCGAACACCTTGCCCTGGACCTTCAGCCTGCATTTAACAATATAGCAAAAAACTTCCGGAATCCTCCCTTCAGCAATGATCTTACGTCAGCCCAGGTGGAGAGGATAATGGATGTTTCCATAAGGCGCACCGACAGGTACAGGAATATGGCGGGAAGGGTTTCCCAGGACTCTGTCTGGATTGCTTTCAACACACCGGTCCCCATGAAGCTTTTCAGCTGGAAAGGGGATATAGACACGGTGATGACCCCATACGATTCAGTGCTTTACTATAAATATTTTGTAAGATCATCGATGATGGCAATGGATCCTCATACGGGTCATGTCAAAGCCTATGTTGGCGGGCCTGATTTCAGGTATTTCAAATATGACGCTGTGAACCAGCAGAGGAAGCAGGTGGGATCTACAATAAAGCCTTTCCTTTATACCCTGGCCATGCAGGAAGGTTATTCACCCTGTTACGAGGTGGAGAATATACCCAGGGAGTTTGAGGATAATGATACAGTCTGGTCACCCAGGAGCAGCGGCCCGAAGGAATATCACGGCAAAATGGTTACCCTGAAATGGGGACTGGCCAATTCAGAAAATTATATATCGGCATGGCTGATGAAGCAGTTTACCCCCCATGCAGTGGTGGACCTGATGGCAAGGATGGGGATTAACAGGAGGTATATCGACCCGGTTAATTCAATCTTCCTGGGCACCTCTGCTCTCACCCTCAATGAAATGGTCGGGGCTTTTGGGACATATGCCAATAAGGGTGTATTTACCGAACCAATGGTTGTGAGCAGGATAGAGGATAAGGACGGTAATGTTATCTCACTTTTTACCCCCCGCATTGATGAGGTGATGAGTGAGGAAGAGGCCTGCCTTATGGTAAGTCTACTGCGTGGTGTGGTTGATGAAGGTACGGGTATAAGGCTGAGGTGGAAGTATGAACTTGGAGGCCAGATAGGGGGAAAGACAGGCACAACCCAGAATCACTCAAATGGTTGGTTCATGGGTATTACTCCCAACCTGGTGGCCGGGGTATGGACAGGCTGGGAAGACCAGGCCATACATTTTGAAGATATGACCCATGGGCAGGGTGCCAATATGGCCCTGCCGGTTTTCGCTATCTTCCTGCAAAAGCTGTTTGCTGATGCCGAACTTGGAATAATGGAGGCTGATGAGTTCGACCAGCCTCCCGGTTTTGATATTGAGCTTGACTGCGATAAGGTAAGGAGGCAGGGACAGGCGAGGAATATCTACGACCTGGAGGAATTTTAAGTGTCAGCCAAATAATTTCTTTACCAGCTCGTCAACCTTGCCAAGCTTAACGATATTGATCTTTTCTTTTTTTACCCCTTCGGTACGGGAGTATTTTGATATGTATATAGTATTGAAGCCCAGCCTTGAGGCTTCCTTGATCCTCTGGCCGATATGACTGACCGGCCTTATTTCACCCGAGAGACCTGTTTCTCCGGCAAAACAGCCTTTTCGTTCAATCGCTATGTCGAGGTTTGATGACATGACGGCACTCAATACAGCAAGGTCAATGGCGGGGTCGTTTACTTTAAGCCCGCCGGCAATATTCATGAATACATCCTTTACCCCCAGCCTGAAGCCTGCTCTTTTCTCGAGCACGGCAAGAAGCATATTAAGCCTGCGGGCATCAAAGCCCGTGGAACTTCTCTGGGGAGTGCCGTAGACCGCACTGCTAACAAGAGCCTGTGTCTCAATCATAAAAGGGCGTATGCCATCGATAGTTGCAGCTATAGCTATGCCACTGAGTGCTTCTTCATGCTCTCCTGTAAACATTTCTGAAGGATTTGCCACTTCACGCAGTCCGGTGCCCAGCATCTCAAAGATACCGATCTCCGTGGTTGCACCGAAGCGGTTTTTTGCAGCCCTCAATATGCGGTATACATAGTTATTATCACCTTCAAACTGAAGAACAACATCTACTATATGCTCCAGTATTTTTGGTCCGGCCAGGCTGCCATCCTTGGTTATGTGCCCTATCAGGATGACAGGTATTCCGGTCTGCTTGGCATATTTAAGCAACATGGCAGCACATTCCCTGACCTGGCTTATTGTTCCCGCTGAGGAATCAAGGGTGGATGTGCTGATGGTCTGTATGCTGTCAATAATAATTATCTCAGGCCTGATAAGCCCAGCACTGTTTATTATTGATTCAAGTGCTGTTTCCGGATACACATAGCAATTTTCGTTGTTATATCCGAGCCGGCAGGCCCTGAGCTTTATCTGCTCACCGCTTTCTTCCCCCGAGACATATAGTATTTTCTTATTCCCGAGCCTTAAGGCCAGTTGCAGGGCAAGTGTTGATTTTCCAACCCCGGGTTCTCCCCCTATCAGTATAAGTGAGCCGGGCACTATGCCCCCTCCCAGTATCCTGTCGGTCTCCTCCATACCAGACCTGATGCGGTTTGTCTCCAGGGCCGAAATATCATTCAGCAACTGCGGCCTCGGCTCTTCTTTCCCGAAAGAAAGTGCTGCACCTTTCTTTGTGGGTATTATTTCTTCAACGCAGGTGTTCCATTCTCCGCACGCATTGCAGCGGCCCACCCATTTGGGCGATTCAGCACCACAATTGCTGCAGACCCATACTGTTTTACTCTTTGCCATCAGTTGTCAGGTTTAAATTAATCTTCTTTCTTCCTCTCCTTCCCATGATAATATAAAATGAGATTGTACCCAGGATGGCAATCAGTAGCAGCTGTGACTCATGCGAGAGAGTTGCATAGGCGAGACCGTCTTTGAGATCTATATCATAGACAACATTCAGTGCCCTGGAGACGATCCAGTGAAAGGCTCCTATGCCGCCCTGCACAGGCGCGGCCATTCCCAGGCTGCCAATTACAAGAAGGAAAACGGCATCAACAAACTGCAGGTTTGAGGTTGTCGGTATGGCATAGAAAATAACCCAGGTCATTATTACGTAAAAGGACCAGATAATAAGAGTATGAAGGATGAATTCAAATTTATCCATCATCTTCATTTTAATAAAGGTTTTGAGTCCGCTGAATATCCCTTTTATTATATCACGGATCCTGGTAAGTAGTTTCATTTGCCTCATCCTCCCGCGGTAGAGGAGAAAGAGGATTAAAATGGCTGCATGGAAGAGGACAAGGATGATTATAAAAAGTGTAGAGAATCCGAAAAATGAAGATATTTTGTCACCAAGGGGCTGGAAGATATCAGTCCTGATAAAGGAATCCATCCTGTTGCTGCGCCCCAGGATCATAATGAGCATAATAATAAAAATGCTGATCATGTCGAATACTCTTTCGGCGATTACCGTACCGAAGAGCCGGTCGACAGGTATTTTTTCTTTTTTCCCGAGAGCCACGCAACGGGTCAGTTCGCCCAGCCGGGGAGCAGCAAAGTTGATAAGATAGCCAGTCATGAGTGCATGGTAGGCGGATGCAAGTCCGGGCTTATAACCAAGTGGCCTGATTAATAATATCCAGCGTCTTGCCCTGCTTAAAAAAGCCAGTACAGAAGCGGCCAGTGCCAGCAGGACCCATGAATATTCAGCTTTTTTCAGTATCCCGAATACTTCGGAGAGGTCAATATTCCTGAAAGCTAACAGCAAGAGTATTACACCGAGGCTTATCAGCAGCCCCAGTTTAATTACCTGCTTAATTTTACCTTTCAAGATCAGACCAGTTTATTTGTATCGGAATCAGGAAATATCAGTCTTGGTTTGAATGATTTTGCTTCTTCATATTTGACAGAGGCATATGATATAATTATTATCACGTCTCCCACTGCAACTTTTCTTGCGGCAGGGCCGTTGAGACAGACAGAGCCTGAGTGACGTTCACCTTTTATCACGTATGTTTCAAGCCTCTCCCCGTTATTGAGATTTACGACCTGTACCTTTTCATTCTCCAGGATATCCGCAGCCTCCATCAGGTCTTCGTCTATGGTAATGCTCCCTACGTACTGAAGGTTGGCTTCAGTAACCGTTACCTTGTGGATTTTGGATTTCACTACTTCTATAAACATGACCGCATATAATTATTTACGCCACAAAGTTAATCAACCTTTGGGAAACCGGAAAGAAAACTTAATATTATCAATCAGCCTGACATCACCGGCATAAACAGCCACACATCCCGTATAGCTCTTCCCGCTGATGATATCCTTACGGGAGTTCACCGGTTTCAGTTCATCATCATCCACAATTTCAAAGTACTCGACATCAAAACCACCGGCTGCGTTTATTTCTTCTGTTACATTTTCTTTCAATCTTATAATATCAAAGGGCATGCCTGGTTCACTGTATTTCCTCAAAGTATCATAAATAATACCGGCTTTTGCGCGCATTCCCGGTGAGAGCCTGGCATTTCGTGAGCTCATGGCCAGTCCGTTGGCTTCCCTTATGATGGGACAGTCTATTATTTCCGTTTTCAGGCCTGTTTGTTTTACCATGGTCCTTATCACTGCCAGTTGCTGGAAGTCTTTACGCCCGAAGTAAGCCCTGCCGGGCTTGCAGAGATCGAGCAGTATTTTCACTATGCGCACCACTCCCATAAAATGACCGGGACGGTGTTTGCCTTCCATTATTGTATCGAGATGACCGAGGTCGACAGAAGGTATTTTTTCATCACTGTAAATATCTGTTGTCTCAGGAGTGAAAACAATATCATCAGGGCCCAGTATACCGGAGAGTATTTCAAGGTCGGCATTAATTGTACGGGGGTATTTGACAAGGTCGTCCGGGTTATTGAATTGTGTGGGATTGACGAAAATGCTCACCACGGTGAGGGCATTTTCATTTACTGATCTTTCAACCAGCGAGGCATGCCCCGGGTGCAGGGCTCCCATCGTTGGCACCATGCCGGTAGTTTTGCCCTGGTGCCTGCCCAGTTCTCTTTTCAGATATGATGGTGTATTAATGCATTTCATCTTTTATCAGGGTAAGTTGACGGGCCGTGCAAATTTAGTCAAAATTGCTGAGAATGATAATATTCAATAAATCAATAAGCTGATCGGGAGTTCCAGTATTGGAATATTTTTGTTATCTTTGCAATCTGTTATTAATAGGCCAAATGGATAACAAGAAGGTATTATTCGTATCGCAGGAGATAACCCCATATTTAACAGAATCGGAAATTTCCAGGATCAGCAGGTATTTACCCCAGGGCATACAGGAGAGGGGTAAGGAGATAAGGACATTTATGCCACGGTATGGGTGCATCAACGAACGGCGTAACCAGTTGCATGAGGTTATACGTCTGTCGGGGATGAATTTAATAATTGATGATACCGACCATCCCCTGATCATCAAGGTTGCAAGCATACAGGCTGCAAGGATGCAGGTTTATTTCATTGACAATGAAGATTATTTTCAGCGAAAGTATGTGGACAGGAATACAAAGGGTGAGGAGTTTTCAGATAACGATGAGCGGGCAATATTCTTTGCAAGGGGGGTTCTTGAGACGGTTAAAAAGCTTAGATGGGCGCCGGATGTGGTACATTGCCACGGATGGATGGCCGCACTTGTGCCGGTATACCTGCGGAAGGTTTATTATGATGATCCTCTCTTTGCCGATGCGAAGATTATATATTCGGTCTACAATAATGAGTTTAAAAAACCGTTCAGAGAATCGTTCACCGGTAAGCTCGTGTCCGACGGGATAGATAAAAAATACCTTGACTTCCCGGGAGGGGCTGATTATTATAATTTATCCAGAGTGGCCATTGATAATTCAGATGGCATAATTATTGGTAGTAAAGAAATAAATAAGGAAGTAGAAAAATATATCAGGGCAAAGGACAAGCCTTTGCTTGGCTATCAGGATGAAGAGGAATATATTGATGCGTATAATGAATTCTATGATAAAATTGTCTGAGCATTCAGTTTCTGCAACTGCAATAATAAAATCATTAAAGAGCCAAATTCATAACATACTGACACTGCTTGCAGTGCCTTTGTTTATGATGTCGTGCGAGGAAGATCCCGCTACCATCGGGGAGGGGATCCTGCCCGGGGCTGATTTTGACAGCATAGTGGCTGTTGATACCCTGCATGTGGAAATGTATACGCTTTTTACTGACTCTGCAACATCAATGGTTCCGTCAACTTCATACCTCGGAAGCATTCTTGATCCTTATTTTGGCCTCACCAGCTCTGATTTTGTAAGCCAGTTATGGCTTACCATCGGGTGGCCGGGGGATGGCATTAAGAGTATTGATTCGGTTAAATTATATCTTGACGTAACAAACGTCATGGGGGAGATGACGGGTGCGGGCTCCTTTAATATTTACGAGCTCTCTGAAAAATTATCCACTGACTCCACCTACCTGGTTGGCACTGATGTACCCGTAAATGATATGCTGGCCAGCGTTGATTTCGGACCACTGCCTGAAGGCTCTGACAGCCTGCTGGCACTCGACCTTCCCGTATCTTTCGGCGAATATATACTGAGAGATACATCCAGGCTTTTCCTTGGGACCGACACCATTGACTTCAGGGATTATTTCTATGGTTTTTACTTTGAATATCCACAGACCGGTAATTACCATATGCTGGAACTTGATCTGATAGGCGCCGACACTTACCTGGTGGTTTATTATACCAATGCCGCGGACAATTCGAAGTTTTACGAGTTTCTCATAAATGCAAAATGTATACGTTACAACAGGTTCCTCCATGATTATGAGCAGGCCGAGCCTGATAAAAAGATTAAGTATATTAATGAGCCTGTTAAGGATACACTTGCCTATGTGCAGCCCATGGAAGGGGTGTACGCAAGGCTGTCAATACCGGGCCTTGAATACCTCAGGTCTCTCCCGGGCAGGATAGCTGTTAATAAGGCCAGGGTATACCTGCCGGCATATCTGAATGAAATTGATTATACCGAGGATATGGTTCCTTCCAGTATACTGGTAAGATATGACAGTGCCGGGGTAAAAAGGTTGTTGCCTGACTATTACGTGGATTCCGGCGGGGCTTTTCTTGACGGAACCTACAACAAGTTAACCGATCTTTACAAGGTGAATATCTCGAATTTTGTCCAGGAATATATTGAGGGCAATATAGCTGACCCGGTCATTGAAATTTATTTACCTGAACTTGGGACACAAAACCTGATAGTCAAAGCCAACAGGGGCAGTGATGATGCTGTTCGTTTCGAGTTAACCTATACTGTTCTGAAGGAGGAATAATTCCTGTCTCCCTGATGGGCTATCATCTTTTAAGGTACTGTTCTTCATAGTATTTCCCGTAATCTCCGGTAAGGACATTCTTCATCCATTCTTCATTCTCCAGGTACCAGTCGATCGTTTTGCCGAGGCCTTCCCTGAAATTATGTGCGGGGTACCATCCCAGGTCCTTCTTTATTTTCGATGAATCGATGGCATAGCGTTTATCATGTCCGGCACGGTCTTTAACAAAGGTTATTAGTTTTGCCGATTCGCCGGCCGGCCTCCCCAGCTTTTCGTCCATCAGTTCGCACAGAAGTTGCACCAGGTCAATATTCTTCCACTCATTACCCCCGCCTATATTATAGGTTTCACCGTGCACCCCTTTATGAAAAATAAGGTCAATGGCTGCCGCATGGTCTTCCACGTAAAGCCAGTCCCTTATATTTTCCCCCTTGCCGTAAACAGGGACGTCTTTTCCTGTTTTAATATTATTTATGGCCAGGGGGATAAGCTTTTCAGGGAACTGGTTGGGGCCGTAATTATTTGAGCAGTTGCTTATTACCACAGGTATTCCGTAGGTATTGAAATAAGCCCGCACAAAATGATCTGAACCTGCCTTGGATGCAGAATAGGGACTGCGCGGGTTGTAGGGAGTGTTTTCGGTAAAGAGTCCTTCCGGTCCCAGGGAGCCATATACTTCGTCTGTTGATATGTGGTAAAATATTTTTCCCCGGCTTTCATTCCATATTTTCCTGGAGGCATTAAGCAGGTTAACGGTGCCTGCAATATTTGTAAAGACAAATTCCCCGGGGGATGATATGGAACGGTCGACATGCGATTCAGCGGCAAGGTGTATTACCCCGTCAAAATTATATTTTACGAAGAGGGATAAAACGGCATCTTCATCTGTTATATCTGTTTTTTCAAACCTGTAATTATCAGCATTTTCAACGTCAGTCAGGTTCTGGAGGTTACCGGCATAGGTCAGTTTATCGGCATTTACGATAAGGTATGAAGGGTAGTTCCTTACAAAACGGCGGACCACATGTGAGCCTATAAAACCTGCTCCTCCTGTTATGAGTACTGATCTTTTCATATTATGCAGCTTGGTTATGCTATTATTTCATCTTGCGATAGTTCAGCTCCCAGTCCCATGCCGATTTCATTGCATCGTCGAGGCTATAGTGTGTTGACCATCCCATCTCCCTGTTTGCCAGCGAAGGATCGGCCCATATTTTTTCAATATCCCCCGGCCTCCTTTCGACAACACGGTATTTCAGCTTTTTCCCCGATACCCTTTCAAATGATTCTATGACTTCAAACACCGATACCCCCTGGCCTGTTCCAAGGTTAAAAACCTCATAGTTTTCCCTGTTTTTTCCTTCAAGCAGTCTTTTCAGGGCAACCACGTGGGCCTGAGCAAGGTCGACGACATGGAGGTAGTCACGTATGGCTGAACCGTCGGGGGTATCGTAATCATCGCCAAATACTTTGAGCTCATCCCTTATACCCGCAGCCGTCTGGGTAATAAAGGGCACAAGGTTTTCAGGGATGCCTGTTGGCAGCTCCCCGATATGTGCCGACGGGTGTGCACCGATAGGGTTGAAATACCTCAGGGATATTGCCTTTAAATCTTTACATGCCTTCATGGTATCCCTTATTATTTCCTCCCCTATCTGTTTCGTATTCCCGTAAGGGGAAAGAGCCTCCTGCACCGGAGAATCTTCAGAAACAGGCAGGTCGTCAGGTTGGCCGTATACAGTGCATGAAGAGGAAAAGACCATTGCCGGGATATTAAAGACCTGCATGCACCGCATCAGGTTTAAGAGGGATACCAGGTTGTTATGGTAATAGAGAAGGGGCTTTTCCACTGATTCACCTACGGCCTTGTAAGCGGCAAAGTGTATTATTGATTCAATATCGGGATTAAGGGAAAAAAATGCCTCCAGTCTTTCAGGCTTGCACAGGTCGATCTGTTCAAAGACAGGTTTCTTGCCTGTGATGCGTTCGATCCCGTCAAGTACCCTGATATCCGAGTTTGCCAGGTTGTCGATTATGTAGACCTCAAATCCTTCATTCTGCAGTTCCACAACGGTGTGTGACCCTATATACCCTGTTCCTCCCGTTACCAGTACTTTTTTATTCATATTTAAAGGCTCCAGTAAGTTAATTTAAAGGCTCCAGTAAGTTAAGTTTTTTATCTTACTCCTGTAAATGCCCTTGATGTCGACAACTATACCGTTCTCATCAAGCAGCTTGTCGAAATATTCTTCTTTGAGTTCAAGGTAGGGAGCATGACTGACTGCCACAATCACCGCGTCATATTTATTTCCAGGATTGTCTATCAGGTCGAGTCCGTATTCCTTCTTAACCTCACCGGGGTCTGCGAAGGGGTCCATGACGTCAACAAGGCATCCAAAATCGGCCAGCTCATCAATAACGTCAATCACCTTTGAGTTTCTGATATCAGTAACATTTTCCTTGAAGGTTATTCCGAGGACGAGTACCCTGGCTCCCTTGGGGCTCTTGGCTGCCGCTATTATTTTTTTCACGGTTTGTTTTCCCACGTATCCTCCCATGCTGTCGTTCACAAAGCGGCCTGAGTCGACCATCTGGGGATGATAGCCCAGTTCTTTGGCCTTGTATGACAGGTAATAGGGATCGACGCCGATACAGTGTCCTCCCACGAGTCCCGGGAAGAATTTCAGGAAGTTCCATTTTGTTCCCGCGGCTTCCAGTACCTCGTATGTATTGATGCCCATCCTGTTAAAAATTATTGACAGCTCATTCATGAAGGCAATGTTGATATCTCTCTGCGTATTCTCAATAATTTTTGCTGCTTCAGCCACCTTTATAGAGCTGGCCCTGTGTACGCCGGAATCAATTATCAGTTCGTAAGTCTTTGCTATTTCTTCTGCTGCATCCTCATCGCAGCCGCTGGTAACCTTTACTATTGAGGTAAGGGTATGCAGTTTGTCACCAGGGTTTATTCTTTCGGGTGAAAAACCGGCCTTGAAATCATCACGGTATTTAAGAGAGGAGAATTTTTCAAGCGCGGGTACGCAGTCTTCTTCTGTGCATCCCGGGTAAACGGTTGATTCATAAACCACGTAATCTCCTTTTTTCAGTATTTTACCTACGGTTTCAGATGCTGCCATTACAGGCCTGAGATCGGGGAGCTTATGCTTGTCTGTCGGAGTGGGCACCGCTATTATATGAAAAGAGGCTTCCCTGAGGTCTTCAGGATCTGTGGTGAAATGTATACTGACATTATTAAAGGCTTCATCGGGCACTTCCTCGTTGGGATCAACTCCCTTCTTCATACTTTCAACCCTGTCAGCCCGGATGTCAAAGGCAATTACATCTAATTTCCTTGCAAATTCGAGGGCTATTGGCAGACCCACATACCCCAGTCCTATAACTGATAATTTAGCCTTTTTTTCTACTAGTTCCCTGTACATTTTTATGATTTTTTATTTTAATATTCTATTTACAAGAGGGTGCATTTCGCCCTTCCCTGTACCGGGTTTACTGTTACGTATCTCATATACCGTTTGTACGGAATTACGGGCATCCTCCAGTCCGAATCCCTTACCTTCGAGAATATGCCTGTAAGTTTCGGTATGAAGATCAGTGAAGCCTCCGCTGAATTCAATTTCATTATCTTCAATGAGTATTGAGCGGTATGTTCTTTGCCCTTTCTTTTTTATTTCGTCAGGCAGGTCCCTGTGATCGATACTCAGGAACCATCTTACCCTGGCATTTTCCAGTTCGAGGTATCCTGCGGCTTTATTCTCTTCAAGGAGGTGCACATGATTATTTTGCACGTCACCGAAAACCCAGCCGAGCATATCGAAGAAATGAATACCTATATTTGTAGCCACTCCGCCTGATTTCTGAATATCACCTTTCCAGGAAAATTTATACCAGTTACCCCGGCTGGTGATATAGGTAAGGTCGATATCGTACTTGCTGTTCTTTTTCTCCTTCATTATTTTTTCCCTCAGAGCATAAACCGAGGAGTGTAGCCTCAACTGGAGGACCGTATACACTTTTTTCCCCGTATTTTTTTCTATTTCCTGCAGGGCATCAATATTCCAGGGGTTTAGGACTATGGGTTTTTCGCAGATGGCATCAGCCTGGTGCCTGAGGGCAAACCTTATATGTGAATCGTGAAGGAAGTTGGGAGAGCAGATGCTGACATAGTCCACCTTTATACCCGATCTTTTTAGTTTTTCAAAATGGCGGTCGAAGCGTTCAAATTCAACAAAGAAGTCGCTATCAGGGAAATAACTGTCAATTATTCCAACGCTGTCGAAGGGATCCAGGCTGGCAAGCAGCTTATTCCCGGTTTTTTTTATTGCTTCCAGGTGCCTCACCGCTATATAACCTGCCACTCCTATCAGTCCGAAATTATTTGACTTTTCACTCATGATGAGATATTTAATACTCGTATTACTATTCAATAATTTTAGAAACTTCGTTTTCCGAAAGCCGGTATTTCTCTCCGCTTTCGGGGCATACTGCTATATTTTCGTCATTGAATTCAAGCCTGTGTCCGTATTCACTCATCCAGCCGGCATGCCTTGCCGGGTTACCAATGACAAGCGAGTAGGGTTTAACTTCCTTTGTTACCACGGCACCGGCACCTATGAAGGCATACCTGCCTATATTGTGACCACATATTATGGTCGCATTTGCACCTATGCTGGCCCCTTTGCAAACAATAGTCCTGACATACTGGTCCCGCCTGATTACGGCACTCCTGGGATTAACTATATTGGTAAATACCATTGAGGGGCCGAGGAACACATCATCTTCACATATTACACCGGTATAAACGGATACATTGTTCTGCACCTTTACATTGTTTCCCAGTATGACCCCGGGTGAGATTACCACGTTCTGTCCGAGCTTGCATTTCTCACCCAGTTCAGCCCCGGTCATAATATGTGAAAAATGCCATATGCGGCATCCTTTACCTATTTTGCAGCCTTCGTCTATGACTGCTGTTTCGTGGGCAAAATAATCTTCCATGATCTATCTTTCTTCAAAAAAACTGTAAATATTATCACAAATATACTGTAACTGGTCAATTGTCAGTTCGGTATGCATGGGCAGCGAGAGTACCGAGGAGCAGAGGGAATTTGTCACAGGGAATTTTTCATCTTTCATGTCCGGGTATTTATAAGCTTTTTGCCGGTGCATGGGAACGGGGTAATATATCATGGATGGGATGTTTTTTGCCGCAAGATAATCGCGGAGCTTATCCCTTAGTCCGGGATTCGTTTTAATGGTATACTGGTGGAAAATATGGCTTGACTGGTTTGATCTTAAGGGTGATTCAATCCACTGCGCACGGCTTAACTGGCTGTCATAAAATGAAGCGGCATTCCTCCGGGAATTGTTGTATTCATCAAGATACCTGAGCTTGACTCCCAGTATGGCAGCCTGGATGGTATCGAGCCTTGAATTCACTCCTATATCATCGTGGCAGTACTTTATGGTGCTGCCATGGTTGGTAATGCTGCGCATGAGTTTTGCCAGCCTGTCCTCATTTGTAAATATGGCGCCACCATCGCCATAGCAACCAAGGTTTTTTGAGGGGAAGAAGGAGGTACAGCCAATATCTCCGATGGTACCGGCCTTTTGTCTGGTGCCGTCTGAAAATATATAGTCCGTTCCCAGGGCCTGGGCGGCATCTTCTATTATATAAAGATTATGTTTGCGTGCTATTTTAAGGATTTCCTCCATATCGGCTGACTGCCCGAAGAGGTGAACGGGTAAAATTGCCTTTGTTTTTGGCCCAATAGCCTTTTCAATGGCCCCGGGTGATATATTAAATGTATCAGGTTCGGGATCTACGAAGACGGGTTTAAGCCCCAGCAGGGCAATTACTTCCACGGTGGATATAAAAGTAAAATCGGTCGATATTACCTCGTCGCCGGGCTCCAGGTCAAGGGCCATCATTGCCACCTGCAGCGCATCGGTCCCGTTGGCGCAGCTTATTACATGCTTAACACCGAGGTAAGATGCCAGCTCTTCTTCGAAGCTTATCACTTCAGGGCCCCTGATGAAGGCAGAGGAATCAATCACTGACTGTATGGCAGAGTCAATTTCGTCTTTTATTCTATCGTACTGACCCCTAAGGTCGACCATCTTGAGTTCTTTCATTGCATTCCTTATTTTCAGGGATAGCTTAGGCGAAGATAATATTTAGATTGCTCAGATGAAATAATAATTCAAAGACTTTTACTATTTTTGTGACTAACAGAGGAGATATTATTATGAAAGACCTGAATCCGTTTATAAAAGAACTTTTATTCGGTAATGACTGTGTTATCCTTCCCGGTTTCGGGGGCTTTATAGGGAACTATACCCCTGCAAGGATAGACAGGGAGAGCCATACCTTTTATCCGCCGGTAAAATCCATATCCTTCAACAGCAAGTTAAGCCATAATGATGGCTTGCTCATGGGTAAAATATCCGGGGAAAAGGGTATGGGCTATGCTGACGCAAAACATCTTGTCGAGACTTATATCAGGGAACTCAGGGATAAGATTGAAAAGGGTGAACGCGTACACCTTGATGATATTGGTCATTTCCAGCTTAACGGGGAAGGCGGTATACAGTTTGAACCGGAGAATAACGTTAATTTTTTGCTCGACTCCTATGGCCTGTCACCTTTTACACGGGAGCCTGTTGAGGATTATGATATCTCAAAAGCAATCAGCCGCAGCCATGAGAGGGATCCCATTGTTATTGCCAACCACCGGAGGATGGTATGGAGGGCTGCAGTGGCCATACCCTTTGTCCTGGCACTGGTAATCGTTCCTCTCAGGACCGACCTTTTCAGGTCTGAAGCCGGACTGAACCCCCTTGCCAGGATTGAATTTGAGGAAATCAGGTCAGCCCAGGAAGCCCTGTTCAGGGAAATGCCCGTTACGAATCGTGAAGACGTCCTGGAAAAGCCTGATGCGGAGGCTGCGGTTCCGGATCAGGAGACACCTGTGCCAGCTGAGCCCCGGGACCTCAGGCCTTCTTCTGGCCAGACCCCGGAAGACCAGACCGTGGAAGGCCAGACCCCGGAAGGCCAGACCGTGGAAGCCAGGCCTGCACATCAGCAGGCAAAGGGTACCAGTGGTGCAGGCGTTTATTGCCTTGTTGTGGGAAGCTTCGGGGATGCCGGTAATGCAAACAGGCTCCTGAAGGACTTGGCTGCCAGGGGTTATAACGCTGAAATGGTGAAGGCAGCTAACGGTTTTTTCCGTGTTAGTGCCGAATCATTCGGCACCATGGAGGAAGCAAAAAGTAAGCTTTCAGGCATGAAAGAACCCTTCCCCGGGATATGGATATGGAAAAGACAATAACCTTATCTTATCCTGCTGCCGTTTTTTGTATTCGCCGGGGGAGCAATGAAGACCAGGCGGCCGTCGTCCTCCTCAGCCATCAGTATCATTCCCTGTGATTCAATGCCCTTGATCTTTCTTGGCTCAAGGTTTACAAGCAGCGATACTTTCATGCCCTTTATGGCTTCAGGCTCAAAATATTCAGCTATACCGGCGACTACGGTTCTTTTATCAAAACCGGTATCGAGTGTCAGCTGAAGAAGTTTCTTCGTTTTCGGGACCCTGGTGGCCTCAAGGATGGTGGCCGTTCGTATATCCAGCTTTGTGAAGTCTTCAAAACTAATATTGTCTTTCAGAGGCTCCGTCTCTTTAGTGGCACTGTCATTCAGTTTTTTCGTTTCCATAAGCTTGTTTACCTGTTTTTCTATCTCTTCATCTTCTATCTTCCTGAAAAGCAATCCCGGTTTATTGATCATGTGACCGGTTTTGAGAAGCTTATCACTGCCTGCCCTGTCCCATTGCAGCTTCTCTATATTCAGCCATTCCCTCAGTTTGGCTGTTGAAAAAGGGAGGAAGGGATCGAGGAGGATGGTAAGGTTTGCTGTTATCTGCAGGGATATGTTGAGAATTGTTTTAACCTTTTCTTTATCGGATCTGGCAACTATCCATGGTTCGGTATCGGCAAGATATTTATTCCCGAGCCTTGCCAGGTTCATAGCTTCTTTCAGGGCTTCCCTGAAGCGGAAAGCATCGAGCGAGGCCGCCACCTTCTCTTTCATTCCGGCCATTTCCCTCAGGACTTCCCTGTCATATTCATCCGTTGACGACATTTGCGGCACTTCACCATTGAAGTACTTGTGGGTAAGGACAAGGGACCTGTTGACGAAATTACCCAGTATGGCAACCAGTTCATTATTATTCCTTGCCTGGAATTCTTTCCAGGTAAAATCGTTATCTTTTGTTTCAGGAGCGCTGGCGCACAGGGCATAGCGCAGCACATCCTGCTCACCGGGGAATTCTTCCAGGTATTCATGCAGCCACACTGCCCAGTTACGGGATGTTGATATTTTATCATTTTCAAGATTGAGAAACTCGTTGGCCGGCACGTTTTCAGGAAGGATATATGAGCCTTCTGCTTTCAGCATAACGGGGAAGATGATACAGTGAAAAACTATATTGTCTTTTCCAATGAAATGCACCATCCTTGTCCCCGGGTCTTTCCAGTATTTTTCCCAGTCATCTGTAAGTTCTCGGGTGGCCGAGATATAACCTATGGGGGCATCAAACCACACATAAAGCACTTTTCCCCCTGCTCCGTCAACGGGTAGGGGCACGCCCCAGTCGAGGTCCCTGCTGACAGCCCGGGGCTGCAGTCCCTGGTCGAGCCATGATTTACACTGCCCGTACACATTGGGCTTCCATTCCTTATGTTCTTCAAGGATCCATTTCCTGAGCCATCCCTCATACTTATCGAGGGGCAGGTACCAGTGCCTGGTTTTTTTCATGACAGGCTTGGTACCGCTTACCATGGAACGGGGCTTGATAAGCTCAGTGGGATTCAATGATGTGCCGCAGTTTTCACACTGGTCGCCATAGGCAGCATCGTGCCCGCAATGCGGGCAGGTGCCCCTAATGTAACGGTCGGCCAGAAAGCATCCGGCTTCATTGTCATAATACTGGTCGCTTGATTTCTCTATGAATGCACCTTTTTTATACAGGGTGCTGAAGAAATCTGAAGCCGTTTCGTAATGTATCTTCCTGCTCGTCCTTGAGTAGATGTCGAATTCTATTCCAAAATCTTCAAAGGCCTTTTTATTCAGTTCGTGGTAATGATCGACTATTTCCTGTGGCGTAACGCCTTCTTTCCTGGCTTTCAGTGTAATGGGCACTCCATGCTCATCCGATCCGCATATGGAGATTACATCCTCACCTTTGATCCTGAGGTACCTGGTATAAATATCGCTGGGTACATAAACCCCTGCCAGGTGTCCTATATGAATGGGCCCGTTGGCATAGGGCAGGGCTGAGGTAATGAGGTGTCTGTCAGGCTTCTTCATTTTATTTTGCATCAGATTCGTGAATTGGGACAAAGATAAGAAATTAATGTAACGATGGACTCATCTCCGCGGTATTCCATTTTCCTGCGAAAACCTCTTATCTTTGGGCTATGATGGAAAAAATGATTAAACCACCACTGCTGTCACGGGGCGACATGGTAGCTCTTGTCGCTCCTGCGGGCCTTGTGGAGAGGGATGATATAGAAAATGCAATCAGGAAAATTGAATCCTGGGGTCTCGAGGTATCACGTGGTGAACACCTTTATGAAAGGTATGGGATATTTGCCGGGACCGATCAACAGCGTCTGTCAGATCTTCAAAAGGCCCTTGATGACACCGGGATAAAGGCTGTGATATGTGCCAGGGGAGGTTATGGCATGTCAAGGATAATAGGCAGAATTGATTTCAGCACCTTCAGGAAGAATCCCAAATGGATAGTTGGCTACAGTGATATAACGGTATTGCACCTTTTCCTTAATTGCCGGAGCCGTGCATTTACGCTGCATGGCGAAATGCCTCTTAATTACCATAAGGCGGAGGGTGGTTCGCCGGGTCTTGAGACATTAAGGAAGGCACTCTTTGAGGGTCCGCAGGATTATGAATGGGAGACGGGGTTAGTGCGGGAAGGAGAGGCCGGAAGCATCCTGGCAGGAGGGAACCTTTCCCTTATATATAATCTTATGGGTAGCGGGATAAAGAACTGCCTTAAAGGGAAGATACTGTTTATCGAGGAGAAGGGAGAGTATCTGTATTCATTTGACAGGATGATCACCGGTCTTGCGCTTGCGGGTGTTTTTAAGGACATCAGGGGCCTGATAATTGGCGGGCTCACAGATATGAAGGAGTCCGATGTAAAATATTCTTGTGGGGCCGCGGATATAATAATGGACTGTGTAAAGGATTATTCTTATCCCGTGGCTTTCGATTTTCCGGCAGGTCACATCAGTGACAACAGGGCGCTTGTTCTGGGAGCCCCGGTAAGCTTTAAAGTAAGGAGTGGCCTTGCCTCCGTTCAGTATTAAGGGTGGTCAGAAAGCTGCCAGCAAGAGGTTGATATCCTTTGACAGGAGGTTAAATTTCTGCCCCAGTGTTTCATTAGTAAGTATGCCCTTATAAACATAAACACCTTCAGTAAGTCCTGAATTGCTTTTCAGCATTATATCCAGGCCTCCCTGGTCGGCCATTTCCTGTATAAGGGGTGTAAATACATTGCTCAGTGCTATTGATGCGGTTCTTGCAACCCTTGAGGGCAGGTTCCAGGCAGCAAAGTGTATCACACCGTGTTTTTCGTAAACCGGGTCCTTCAAATCCCTGCATTCGATTGTTTCAATGCACCCGCCCCTGTCGAGGCTCAGGTCTATCAGGAAGGATCCTTTTTTCATTTTCCTGACCATGTCTTCTGTTATATGGTACCATGGTCTCAGGTCTTCAATCTGTATTGCCCCGATAAGCACATCGGCTGATTTAAGGGCTTTATGAAGCACCTGGGGGTGGTATACGGAAGTCTGAAGCCGCTGGCCCAGTAATGACTGGAACTTTCTGAGCCTGTGGACCGAGTTATCAAATATTTTCACCTCGGCCCCCAGCCCGAGTGCAGCCCTGGCTGCATATTCACCGGCCGTGCCGGCACCGATTATTACAACCTCGGTGGGCGTTACACCCGATATCCCGCCCAGCATGACCCCCTTGCCGCCATACTTGTTGCTGAGATATTCCGATGCAATGAGCACGGCTGTCACACCGCTGATCTCGCTCATCGACTCAACCACGGGCAGTTCATCGTTCCTGTCACGGATCCTTTCAAAGGCAATGGCGGTGATATTTTTCTGCATCATGCCGGTAAGGGCGGACCTGTCCTGTTTGAGCACTTTAAGGAAGGACAACACGGTGCTCCTGTCGCGAAGCTTCTTAATCTCTTCCGGGGAGAAGGGAGCAACCTTGATTATGAGGTCACAATTGAATACTTCATCGCCGGTTTTCGTTATCAGTGCCCCGTTTTCACTGTAATCATTATCGGAGTAATTAGCGCCCTTCCCGGATCCCTCCTGGACATAAACCTGGTTGCCTGCTTCAACAAGGATATTTACAGCTTCGGGTGTAAGGGGAATGCGTTTTTCATTATCATCTGACTCACAGGGTATTCCTATGCTCACCTTTTTCTTTTTCAGGCCTGTCTCGAGCAGCTCTTCCTGGGGCATAAGAGCCGTACTGGAAATATATTTTTCCTTCTTTTGCTTCTCCTGCATATACCGGGCTTTAATTGATGAAACCAAAGGTAAAAAAATAATTGATCCGGAGCAATAGAATTATGCGGGGGCAGATACGGCAGGGGCTACTAATGCAAGGCGGGGATTTCTACTGTGCGGCTGTTATCAGGATTAACTCTTATATAAACCCTTAAAGTCTCATCAGGCAGGAGGGCTTCCACTTTTTCAGGCCATTCCATGTAACACCTTCTTCCTGATGCCAGGTATTCTTCAAAACCGAAATCATAAACTTCTTCCTGTTTTTTTATCCTGAAGAAGTCAAAATGGTATAATATTTCATTGCCGGCAGTCAGGTATTCATTCACCAGTGTGAAGCTGGGGCTTGTCGCTGTATCTGTAATGCCCAGCTTATTACATATGGCTTTTATCAGGCTTGTTTTACCTGCTCCCATTGAACCGTAAAAAGCAAAAATATTGAAGCCTTCAGTATGTTTAATAAATTCCTCTGCGGCCCGGTCAAGCTGGTCAGTATTTTCAATAATAATCTGCATGTATCATTAATTTGATTTACTTAGGCTCAAGGCTTACTACCGGGATAAGCATTTCCTGCATAGAGATGCCCCCATGCTGGAAGGTGTTCCTGAAGTATTTTACGAAATGGTTATAATTATTTGGATAAACCAGGAAGTCATAGTTGCGGGCAAAGATATACCTTGATGAAATGTTTGATTTTGGCAGGCCTGCCCTGTTGGGGTCGGTTAATTCAAATACTTCCGACGAGCGGTAATCGAGGTTCCTTCCCAGTTTATACCTCAGGTTTGTCGAGGTGTTCCTGTCGCCTGTCACTTTAACGGGATTGTTTACCTTAACAGTGCCGTGGTCTGTACTTATTATTACCTTTACCTTTTCCGTGCTGAGATACTTAAGCAGGTCATACAGGGGTGAATGCATAAACCAGGAATGGGTAAGTGACCTGTAAGCGGGTTCATCACCGGCAAGATCCCTGATCAGTTCTATTTCAGTGCGTGCATGGGAAATAAGGTCAACAAAATTATACACCAGTACATTCAGATCGTATACAAAAAGATCCGAAAGGCTTTCGTTTATCTTATTACCTGCCGCATTGCTGCTTATCTTGTGATATTTGCATCTGACAGCAAGCGGGAGTCGCCCCAGTTGTTTATTAAGCAGCTCACCCTCGTTCCGGTTCTTCCCCTCATTTTCATCGTCATATACCCACAATTCCGGGTAACGTTTCTGTATTTCTACCGGCATCAATCCACTGAAAACAGCATTTCTCGAGTACTGTGTTGCAGTGGGCAGTATACTGTAGTAAACCGATTCACCGGTGATCCTGTACATTGGCGTCAGCTCTTCTGATATTACCTTCCAGTGATCATAACGCAGGTTATCAATGACTATGAAAAACAGCCTGTTCGTTTTATCAAGATGGGGAAATACCTTTTCTCTCATGAGAGCGGGACTCATAAGGGGTTTATCATTCCCGTCGCCGAGCCATGATAAATAGTTGGATGAGACAAAGCGTGAAAAGGCATTGTTTGCTTCCTGTTCCTGCATAAGGAAAATATCTCTCAGGTTGGCATCAGTAGTTTTATCAAGCTGTATATCCCAGTAGACAAGCTTTTTATAAATATCTGCCCATTTCTCCGGTGTATCGGCTTCACCTATAAGCTGGCTTATTCTGTTGAAATCACTCCGGTAATCACTTGTTGTTTTCTCCGTCACTATTCTCCGGCTGTCGGTATTTTTTTTCAGGCAAAGAAGTATCTGGTTTGGTTTTACCGGTTTTATCAGGTAATCGGCTATATGTGCACCTATTGCATCATCCATGATATTTTCTTCCTCGCTTTTGGTAATCATGACAACGGGTACGGCAGGTCTTATCTGTTTTATCTGCTTAAGGGTGTCAATGCCGCTCATTCCCGGCATATTCTCATCAAGAAAGATAATATCGTAATTATTGTCACGCACCAGGTCCAGGGTATCATTGCCGTTTGTGCATGTTTCAACCTCATAACCCTTTTCAGTCAGGAAAATGATATGAGGCTGCAGGATTTCAATCTCATCATCGGTCCAGAGGATGCGTATTTTTCTCATACTGTTGCAAAGGTATATCACCTGAGGTAATTTTCCCTGAAAAAGAGATAATATCTGTCGGGATTCCTGTCGGACAGGAAGCTTTCATAGTTGGATGAGCTTATGACGAAGGTAAGCACTTCATCCTTCCCGGTGGTTCCGAGTATCTCCTGTGGTTTGAAATTATTAAAATATTCCATTGCAGAATTAATATTCCCGAAGGGGCCTATTGCTATCATTATGTATTCATTGGCCACAAGCTCTCCGCGGGTGTTATAATTCTGGTTGGTATAGTTATCAATATTGTAATTTATGACGTCAAAGGTAAACCTGTTCATATCGAGGCTTTCATCTTTGAGTATCATAATAAACCTGAAGGGTGGTGAATTCAGGGTGTCATAGAGCTGGACGGCTATCTCTCTTTCTTCCTCTGTCTTCAGTTCCGGTATTTCACTGTCAAGGTAAGCTATCAGTTCCGATGCCCTCCCGGCTTCGTCTGTCCCGGGGTACCGGTCTCTTATTGCACGCAGCTCTTCCCTGAGGATTTTTTCGCTTACCGAGGGAGCCATGGCATAGGCTTTCAGGAGCATGAATTTAGGTAGCATTTCTGAATCAGGGAATTCATCCACGGCCCTGCTGCATATATCAATCACTCTTTCCGAATTTCCGTTTTTCCATTCCCTGAATGCTTCTTTATATATTTCTTCAGCCCTTTTTTCCTCTTTCATTCTTGATTCCAGGTAGCCGGGGTCAGACACTATCCTGGCGTATTCACTTTCAGGGTATTTGTCGATAAGCTGTTGCTTATAGGTATTGGCCAGGCGGATATCGCTTTTTTCATTTATCCTGTATAGTTTGTACAGAGCCTCGGGGAGCCTGTAGTGACCGGGGAACCTGGTCATAAAAGTCCGGTATGCCTCGTTTGCCTTTTCGGTGTCATTGAATTTCTCAGAATAGACACGAGCTGAATTATAGAGTGCATCGGCAATCATTGTATCTGACACAGCTACCAGGGAATCGTTCAGCGGAAGTTTCCTGAGGTAATATTCTTTTGATTTAATATCTGTTTCAGGACTGATATATTCTTCTGCCTGGTCCGGGCTGCCATCCATTGAACCGCTGATGGCCCCTGTTGTAGATTTGTTCCGCCGCCGCCAGTTATCTTCCAGTTCCCTGTCACCCCACCTGTTGCGAAACTCTGTCCGCCCGAAGGTAAGAGCCTGCTGGTTGTAAAAATACCACTGTCCGTCAATATCAGTCCTTTCCCTGAATCTCCTCTGGCTTTCATAGAACTCTCCCATATTGTACCTGTCATCCACTGACCTGCCAGCCAGCCTTTCTTCTTCTGTTTTTCTTATTATACCGTTTATGATATTGTCAATTTCGCCGGGGCTCAGTGAGGCAACATATTGCAGGCTGTCCTGGGTACTTATTATGTCGAGATAGCCGGTAAGTTCATTCAGGTTCAGAGACCTTGCATAGTAATCGCTGTACCCCGGGTAGTCCCTGTCAAGGAAGGTAACGGCGCTATCGTAATACATCTGTGAGACCCGGTAGTCAGGTTTGTCGAAATAATGCCGGGCGAGCATCAGGTATGATCTTCCTTTCTGGTTATTATTGGAGGTACTGGCAACTGCTGACTGTTTATAATATTCAAGTGCTTCTTCTGTTTTCCCTTCACGCATTGAGAGGTTACCGTGGGCAAAGTATATCTGGTCGCGGTATTCATTGTTTTTGGCATCGCGAAGAAGCCTGTTCAGCTCTTTTCTTATATCCTTTATATCACCTGCTTCCACATCGAAGACGCCCGCATGGCTTATTTTTGCATTAAACTCCATCTCATATGGAGGATTAAGCCTGAGCACTTCTTTATAATACTTCGTAGCCAGTTCGGTGTTTCCCGTTTCCTCGTATAGCCTGGCCAGTATGTATGCCGGCCGGTTTTTATCTTTCTTGCCCGACAGGTTCTCAAGGGAGGCAGACAGGGGTTCAATGGCATTTTCATACCTGTTCTGCCTGATGTTCATATCGGCGAGGGTAAGATAATAATCCGCCCTTATTTCCCTGTCCAGTGTCTGTGGCTTCATATCCGTGAGCAGCCTGTTTGCCTCGGCATAATTAGCCATTTCGTTGTATGTCCTTGCCAGCCAGATATATGACCATGCTTTCATCTTTTCATCATGCGTCTCCCGTATATTATAAAGAAAAGTGATCCTGGCATTGTTCAGGTCATGTTTCATCAGGTAGGCTTTGCCCATCAGCAGGTAGCTGTTGTCTACCCATTCATTGTATTCTTTTCTGTCATAAAACTCCTTTTCTTTATCACTCAGGGACTCTTTGCTGTCCATTTCGGGCTTTGCCGTCAATGAGTGCAGGCTAATCAGTTTTGATGTTTTTTGTATTACTCTCTCCATATCCCCGGTGGCTGTCCTGGCAGCATCAGCATCGCTGTATTCGAAAACAGGTAATATGGTTGAATAATCATCTTTATAGGCTTCCTTAATCCTGTTCATACCCTCGCGGTACGATTCAGAGGCATTGAAATAGATATTGTAGTTTGAAGTGAGGTTATGGTAAAAGCGGCTGAGGCTGGTGTTTTTTTCAACGGAGCATGAGGCTGCCATAAGGCAGGAAGCCAGCATAATAAGCACCTTATTTGACTTAAGACATTTTCCCAAATCAATTACTTTATTGTATTAACTGTCAAAATTGTTAAATAGTATATTAACAGCCGGGAATTTGATCAATTACAGGTTTATACGGCAAGCACCCCTGCTATTTCAGGCACTTCTTTCATAAGAGCCTGCTCAACACCGCCTTTCAATGTTTGTGTACGGAAGGGGCATCCTTCGCATGCGCCTGTCAGTTTCACTTTTACCATCAAATCGTCTGTAATATCAACAAACTCTATATCGCCTCCGTCAGACTGGAGGTAAGGCCTGAATTTTTCGAGAGTTTCCTTTACCCTCGACCGGAGGTTGTTTAATGTGCTTTCTTCCATATTTATTTTAGTGATTAACATGCACTTTCTGCGTTGGGCCCTGTCTTTTGTTTCTTTCTTCCGTTGCGGCAACCAGTTCCATTGCCAGTTTTTCGAAAGCTTTTCCAATGGCATCATCTTGCAGGGCAACGGGCAATCCGCTGTCGCCACTTTCGCAGATACCCTGTACCACGGGTATCTGTCCCAGCAAGGCTATGTTCATGTCTTCGGCAAGTTTTTTACACCCTTCCTTCCCGAAGATATAATATTTATTATCGGGCAGTTCAGCAGGGGTGAACCATGACATGTTCTCAACCAGTCCAAGAATCGGGACATCTATCTTTTCATTGCGGAACATGGATATTCCCTTTATGGCATCGGCCAGTGCCACTTTCTGCGGAGTGGATACTATAACAGCTCCCGTAACACCCACCTCCTGGACAAGGGTCAGATGTATATCGCTTGTTCCCGGGGGGAGGTCAACAATGAGGAAGTCGAGTTCACCCCATTCGCCCTGTCCGAGCATCTGTTTCAGGAAATTTGATGCCATGGGCCCGCGCCATACCACGGCGTCATCCTGTGATACAAAATAACCCACTGACAATACCTTTATGCCGTATTTTGTAACAGGCACAACAACTTCTTTTTCCCCGTCCTTCCGGATACCCGGTCTTTCATTTTCGGTAGCGAGCATTTTAGGCGCTGAGGGGCCGAAGATATCGGCATCGAGCAAACCAGTTGCATAACCCTGTCGTGCCAGGGCAACGGCGGTATTTACTGCTATGGTCGATTTACCCACACCGCCCTTGCCTGATGCTATTGCTATAATATTCTTCACCCCAGGGACAAGCTCCGAATCAAGTCTTTTAGTCTTCACCCTGGGCACAGGGCTTTTTATTTCAACTGATGAAACTACGGTTTCGGGCCCGAAAGCGTCTTTGAGGGCTTTTACGCATGCATGTTTCAGAGACGATGCAACGGGATCTTTCTGCTTATCAGTCTTGAGTACAATTACAATACCATCGGCGGTATGTTCAGCTTTTTCCACCATGCCAAGACTGACAATGTCTCCTTTACCCGGGTATTTAACATTTTTCAGTACTTCTGTTATCTGTTCAACTGTATACATTTTATTAAAATTTAGCGCTTGTTTTTATTTAAATTAAATATAAGGAAGCAAGTTTAAGGATTTTTTTTCTAAGCTCAAAGGACTAATACAGTTCTGTTGAGGGGTCCCAGAATTTCTCCTTAAAATTAAGTATCCTGTCATTCTCAATGATTGCACCCTCATTCTCAAGCAACTGTTGCATGGTGCTGGAATTACCGAAATGGTGCTTCCCGGTAAGGAGGCCGTTCCTGTTAACTACCCGGTGTGCCGGGATATAAACTTCCATTGTATGACAGTTATTAAGGGCCCAACCCACCATTCTTGCTGATCCTGGGGCAGCGATATATTTTGCTATTGCTCCGTACGACGTGACCCTTCCGTAAGGAATTTTTGCGGTTATTTCATATACTTTCTGAAAGAAGGAACTACCGGTCATCATCAGGTTTAGGTTCATTAACGGGCTTTGAAATATCAGGCCTGAAGCAGATATAAGTTATTTTCCTGCCTTCATCCAGGAACATCTGTTCATAGTGTGTCCTTATCTGAAGTATATCATTAATGTTTTTTTCTGCATACAGGTCATCTGTATTCCTTATTATTTCCAGTTTATTTTCACTTATTAGCTTCAGTGTATAGTCATATAATTCGCGGCTGTCTGTTTTAAGGTGTATGAGGCCTTCTTTTTTCAGGAAGGAGCGATAATGATTCAGAAAGCGCGGGCCTGTCAGCCTCTTTTTGTTTCTTCTTTTTTTCAGCTGGGGATCGGGGAAGGTTATCCATATCTCATCCACTTCCCCTGTGTCGAAGAACGATTCTATCAGTTCAATCCTTGTTCTCAGGAAACCGACGTTGGTAATTGCTTCCCTGATTGCAGTCCCGGCACCCTTCCACATCCTTGCACCCTTGATGTCAATTCCCAGGAAGTTTTTACCGGGGCATTGCCTTGCCAGGCCAAGGGTATATTCTCCCTTACCGCAGCCCAGTTCAAGAACGAGAGGATTGTTATTACCGAAAAAATCATTTTTCCATTTTCCTTTGAGCGCATGGTTTTTCCTGAAAACATCTTCGAAGCGTGGCTGCAAAACATTTGGATATTCTTCCATGTCGGCCCATTTCCTTATTTTGTTCTTAGCCAAGGCTTTCCGGGTTTTATTATTTTCTTTTAACAATCTGCAAGCCTATGTCAGTGACGCCCTCAAGGTTTTCTTCCCGCATGCCGTGCTGAATACTGAATTCATATGTTCCTTTTTCAGGGAACAGTACATTGGTCTTGAAAGGAAGCGATAAGTCGTTTATATCACCGAGCCCTGATCCATACCAGTTCCCTTTTTCATCGGCCAGGAAATATTCAACAGTGTCTTTTATGCTGTAAGCGCCAGGGGAGGAGGTTTTAATGAAAAGAAACAGGTTACGGTAGGGATATGAGTTGGTGGTACGAATCAGGAAGTTTACATCGTAAGCACTGGTGGTATCTGTTACGGGAGCCCTGAATGTTATAATATTGCCTGCATTCCAGGTATAGTCGGGGATTTTCTCACTTTCCGAATAAATGCTTCCCGTGTTACATGAAAACATTATGGACGATGCAATCAGGAAAGATATTATTAAAGGGACCGGCCTATCTTCTTTTTTCATTTTTATTTTTCCTTTTTCCCCGTTTATTTTTTTGCAGCTTTCTACCTTTTTTCTTCTCGAACCGGGTCAGGCTGTCATTTCCAACAACATTGCCGAAACTCATGGTTTTGTCATCATCATACAAATTTTCAATAAGAGCGGGAGGTTTTTCCCCTCTGTTATTCATTTGTTGTATTTCCCTGACTCTTTCCACCGGGAGGGCAATTATATTAACGGGATTATCCCTGTCGAAGGAGTACCAGTATATTCCCTTGTATATTTCCATTTTTACGAACCATGCTTTGCCTTCCAGGGTTTCCAATGGCTCTTTGGAAGGGAATGATTTCTGTTTATCGACATAGCAGTCGAGTTCATAATTAAGGCAGCATTTCAGCTTGCCACACTGGCCTGCCAGTTTTTGGGGATTAAGAGACAGGTCCTGGCACCTTGCATAGGCGGTTGTAACCGACACAAAATTCGTAAGGTAAGAAGAGCAGCACAATTCTCTTCCGCACGAGCCTATGCCTCCTATTCTGCCGGCCTCCTGCCGTGCACCTATCTGCCGCATTTCTATCCTCACCCTGAACTGTTCGGCAAGCACCTTTATCAGTTGCCTGAAGTCGACCCGTTCATCAGCTATATAGTAAAATATTGCTTTTGTCTTATCTCCCTGGTATTCGACGTCTCCTATTTTCATATTGAGCTTAAGGTCCTCTGCAATCTTCCTGGACTTTAGCATAGCCGGTATTTCCTGGCTCATGGCTTCTTCCCATTTTTCTATGTCAACGGGTTTGGCCTTGCGGTAGATCTTTTTTATTTCATCGGGTGTCGGGGCTGCTTTTTGCTGCTTTAATTTTGAATTCACCAGTCTGCCGGTCATTGACACCCTCCCGATATCATGGCCGGGTGAGGCTTCAACGGCAACAATATCACCTTCTTCAAGCCTCAGTTTATTTACATTGCGGTAGAATGCTTTTCGTGTGTTCTTGAACCTGACCTCCACTATATCGGTCTCAATCCCTGGATCGGGTATGTCTGAAAGCCAGTTTATGGAATTCAGCTTATGGTTGTCATGCCTGTATATTGAACTTAACGGAGTGTAATTCTCCTCATCCTCTATCCTGTTCTCCTCACTGTCCATTGTCTCTCTTTTTTTAATCCCCGGCAATCAGGGGATGAATTTATATAGTGTACGGGTCTTTACTTTACAGTGCGGCAAATTTAATTATAATTTGATTTAATATCAATTATTACAGGACAGCAAAATGGTGATCTATCGCAACATGCCTGTAACCCTGAGGGCAAGGTCGAGGAAGATAATTTTTGGATTGCCGTTTGCCGCTATATGTGTATAGGCTGATGAAAATTCACCCTTCAGTGCGGCAATATTATTATTGTTAATGAAGGGATTGAATTTTCTGGCAAATTCAGCTTCCTTTCCTTCGAGAAAAACCAGCTTATCGTCATTCCCGGCAATATTAAGGATGTAATTTTCACGAAGCTGCGACAGGGAGAAGCCAAGGAATCCTTTTTGGGCCTCCCTGCCCCTGGTGGCTATTTCTTCAGACCATTCGGCCAGGGCCGGTATATCCCTTTTATATGCCAGCCTCATCAGTTCAATGAAGCTGGACAGGTTTTCTTTCCTTGATTCATTTTCTTCAATAAATTCCACAGCCCTCAGGTAGTTGCCCTGTGAAAGGTGGGCTATCATGTCAGCCTTAGGTCCGTCCAGCCTGCAGCTTTCCTGAAGATGCTCCCTGAGTGCTTCCCTGCTTATTGAGGGTATCCTCACAAACTGGCACCTCGACATTATGGTGGGTAATATAAGGTCAGGTTCCTCAGACACCAGGAGGAAAAGGGTTTTGTCAGGCGGTTCTTCAATAAGTTTAAGTAACTTATTTGCCGTGGAAACATGCATTCTTTCAGGCATCCATATTATCATTATCTTATAATCAGACTCATAAGTCTTAAGGCTCAGTTTCTTGATGATCTCCCCGGCCTCTGTGGCATAAATGAGACCCTGCTGGTTCTTCACCCCTATACGTTCAAGCCACTGGTTAAGGCTGAAATAAGGTGATTTGTTCACGAAGTCCCTCCATTCGCCTATGTAATTGTCACAAACCGTTTCCCCTGATCCCTTGTTTATTACCGGGAAAACAAAATGGAGGTCAGGATGAACCAGCTTAGCGTACTTGATGCATGAGGGGCAGGCACCACAGGAATCATTCCCCTGCCTGTTCTCGCATGAGATATATTGTCCAAAGGCAATTGCAAGGGCCAGCTTGCCGCATCCCTCCGGACCGGCAAAAACCTGGGCATGGCTTACCCTTTCCTCTTCAACCGACCTGGTCAGTTTATGGATGATTTCTTCCTGTCCTATTACCCCGGTAAACTTCATTTCGCTGTCTTTAAATCAGAACAAAAATAGAAAATTAGATTCATTTTTAATGAAAATATCGTAGGTTTGTATGTCGTTGTAATAATATGGTTTATAATATTTTAATATGTTTATATCATTAACTGACAGGCCTTTGGTGTAAGCCGGGTATTCATGGCCTTAATCTGAAACAAAAAATAATAACACCGATGAAGAAAATTAACAGTTATAATTTTAAGGATAAAAAAGCTATAGTAAGAGTGGATTTTAATGTTCCTCTCGACAGTGACTTAAAGGTAAGCGATAATACCAGGATAAGGGGAGCCCTGCCAACAATTAAAAAGATTGTTGAAGACGGGGGAGCGGCTATCCTTATGTCGCATCTGGGCCGTCCAAAGGAAGGACCCGAAGAGAAATTCTCCCTTAAGCATGTTATCCCCGAACTGGAAGAACTTACCGGAAGAAAGGTCAAATTTGCACCTGACTGCATAGGCGATGATACATTGAAAATGAAAGAAAACCTGGAGCCGGGCGATATATTATTGCTTGAGAACCTAAGATTTTACAGGGAAGAGACCGGGGGTGATGAGAACTTTGCTTCCATGCTGGCAGAAGGATGCGATGTATATGTGAATGATGCTTTTGGTACGGCACACAGGGCCCATGCTTCAACAACGATCATAGCCCGGTTTTTCCCCGGGGAAAAACTTTTTGGCTTCCTCATTGAAAATGAGCTGGATAGTATGGACAAGCTTATGCATAATCCGGAAAAACCCTTTACCGCAATTATGGGTGGAGCAAAGGTTTCTGACAAGATACTTATAATTGAAAATCTGCTGGACAGGGTGGATAACCTGATAATAGGAGGAGGGATGGCTTACACATTTATCAAAGCACAGGGCGGGGAAACAGGAGATTCACTTTGCGAGGAAGATAAGCTTGACCTGGCCCTGGATATTATGGGAAAGGCTCAGAAAAAGAATGTAAACATTTACCTTCCGGCAGATAGTGTTAACGCTGATAAATTCGGTGCGGATGCAAAAACAATGGTCTCTGACTCAGCATCCATTGATAAGGGATGGATGGGTCTTGATATAGGTGAAAAAGCAGTTAAAGAATTTGCTTCAGTAATCAGGGACTCAAAAACAATATTGTGGAACGGCCCCATGGGCGTTTTTGAAATGGAAAAATTCTCCCGGGGGACCAGTGAAATTGCAAGGGCTATAGCCGAAGCAACATCCGGGGGAGCTTTCAGCCTTATCGGCGGCGGCGATTCAGTGGCGGCAATTAATAAAAACAGGCTGGCTGACAGGGTCAGTTATGTTTCAACGGGAGGAGGCGCCATGCTTGAATATATGGAGGGCAAGGTACTGCCGGGTATTGCAGCAATCAGGGGAGACGGGGAATAAAGAGATATGAAGCAGACAATTCGCATATTCTACCTGCTTGGGCTGATAATTATTTCAGGCCTGATGGCATCATGTGATAAGGAACCGGAAAGCGTAATCGCGGGGGAGTTTACCATAGATAATGCCCTGTATGGTTTTGGTCCGTATTATGCCATTGGCTTTTCATTTGAACAGGGATGTAAAGTGCAGACAAACGAAGCACCTGAACCCGATATTACAGTGCATGCCAGGACAGATGCCCGGGGCGCTGTCTCGGGCGCCTACCTGGATACACCCAACCTGGTCCCTTCATTTGCCCTGGCCGGCGATTTCGCTACGGGAACAGCAGCAAAAACTTTTTTTGATGCACTCCTGACAATAGGTTCATACACATGGACTCTCTTTGCGGATGATATAAGTGAGAACCAGGTTTACATATTTAAAACAAGGAAAGAAAACTATGTCAAGTTCAGGATTAAAAACCTGGTGCTGAGCGATACAGATGACGGTCCATATGCGGAGGTTAACATTGAGTGGAGAATACAGGCCGACGGTTCAACTACTTTTTCACAGTGATGGATCCACCGGTAAGGAAGGTGTTTAATATATCGTCTGAGAGCGATTTTGAGGAAGCAGCCATGGAAATATTCAGGTTCCAGGCTGAGAACAATCCTGTTTATTCCCGCTGGATAAATGAACTGGGGGTGGATTATCAGAGGGTGGAAGGAATAGATGAAATACCCTTTCTTCCAATTACGGTCTTTACTGATCATAAGGTGCTGGCAGCCGGCCTTAAGGCTGAAAAAGTATTTTTAAGCAGTGGTACTACGGGCATTAAAAGGAGCAGGCATTATGTTGCCGACCCCGGTATTTATGAACAAAGCTTCACCCGGTGCTTCAGGATTTTTTACGGAGAGCCGTCTGATTATATAATACTGGCCTTGCTGCCATCTTACCTTGAAAGGGAAGGATCATCCCTGGTATATATGGCGGATGGCCTTATTAAACAAAGCGCTTCCCCTCTCAGCGGCTTCTTCCTGGATGATTACCCTGCACTGGAAGAAAGGATTAAAGAAGCAGGGGATGGGGCCGGGAAAATTATATTGCTGGGCGTGGGTTTTGCGCTCCTGGATTTTGCTGGGCACTCTGATATAAGCCTTAAAAATAATATAGTAATGGAGACAGGCGGGATGAAAGGAAGGAGGAAAGAGATGATAAGGGAAGAGCTTCATTCAGTACTCCGGAAAAGCTTTAAGATTGACAGTATTCACTCGGAATACGGGATGACGGAACTGCTCAGCCAGGCTTATTCACAGGGAGGAGGGATATACAATACCCCTCCCTGGATGAAAATACTGATACGAGACCCCCATGATCCCTTTGCCTATCTTCAGTCCGGCAGGACGGGAGGTGTTAATATCATCGACCTGGCCAATATTTATTCATGCTCATTTATCGAAACCTCAGACCTTGGGCTGGCTCACCCCGATGGTAGCTTTGAGATTACAGGACGCTTCGACAATTCCGATATCAGGGGATGTAACCTGATGGCCATGTAGTGGGCGTGAAGATTCAGATGTTCAGGGTTTTGCGGATTGAGAGGTTGAAAAGTCAACCTCCTGGCCTCAAAACCAAAAAACTAAATTCCCAGTTTTTCCCTTATGCCGGCGGGCACTGCATCCTTATGAACCATGATGAATATCACCTTGGCCTTAACATAGCTTTCTGACATATTGAGGTAGCCGCCGAAAGTATTGCGATCGGTGCCCCATGAGTTTTTGGTGATATAGTATTTTGTTCCGTTCTGGTCCTTAACAATACCCGTGACATGCATCAGGTGATCATCTGTTGTGGTGAAAGCCTCATACCACTGCTGCCTGATCTCCTGTGTAACATCTATTTCAGGCAGGGGTTTGTCAAAACTGTATCCTTCATCAGATCTGCCTCTGGCTATATTCTCAAACCGGGCCCTGTCAGTTTCTGAGAGGTCTTCCATCTTGTCAACATCAGGATTGATAGCCACCCCGTTGGCATGGGAGAATCCCTTTTCGCTGACATCACCGTCCCAGTTCACCGTGTATCCGTTTTCAAGGGCATAGTCCATTATTTCGATCAGTTCATCAATCGGTACATTGTACATCTTTTCATGCCTCCAGTTGTCCGGAACTTCAATCAGTCCTTCGGTATAGAAGGGGAAATGAGAGAAGGAAGTGATTTCGACATAATCATCAGGATCAATGCCAAGGCTCTGGGCAAAACTACCGGGCGAGTATGTTCTGCCTTTATAGTCAAAGGATGAAGGGATCTCACCAAGGTAGGTATCCAGTACTGCATCAACTATCTTGTGATACTGCTCACTCTGGTGCCTTCTCTGTACGGGTACTTCAGCTATGGCGTTGATGAAGCCCTGCAATTCACTGTGATTATGTGTTTCCGAGTCATAATTGATACCCGTATACACTTCTTCGGGTACCATTCCGTGTTCCTTGAAAACCTCCAGCCAGTCATGGGCCAGGCTGCCGGGGCCCAGATTGCCTTTACCCCTGCGGAGGTAGTTATCCTGGAGCCTGTCGACATAATTATGTCGCACGATAAACATTTCGGAAAGATCATACTCGCCTTTACCAGTGCGAAGCAGTTCTGATTCCATAAATGAAGTTGTGGCGAAGCACCAGCAGGTACCCGTACGTGACTGGTTTTTTACGGGTGTTGCATCCAGGCTTACCACAGTAGTAAACCTGAAACCTTCGGGTTTCTCGTCTGTTTTTGCCCTGTTCCTCTGCCCACTGGCATTCAGGAAAATAAAGGCAACAAGAAGAATACTGATTATTTTCGATTTCATAGCAATTATGGTTTTTGAATTTAAATGCCAAATTAAAACTTTATTATGACAGTTACAGAAAAAAATGTTCAGAAACATCCTGCTACAGGTTCAGAATTTTTTCCATCCATCCAAGGACTTTTTCCTGTTCTTCCTTTTTGCACAGGTCCAGGCTCTGAACACAGAGGAATTTGATCCCGGCCTTATTCTCACACAGCCTGATCTTCTTCTCAATATAGCCGGCGCCGTGCTTAAATGGCTGGAGGTAAGCCACTTCCGCATCGGCAATCTGCCTGTTGCCTGCACGAAGCTGTAAATGATTTGACAGTGCGATGAAGGTGAACTGTTTATAATTACGAAACCGGTATTTAATATTATTTTCCAGAAGGGAGGTATTTTTTACAAAGAACTCTTCAACTGTTTTACGTTCCACGGGATGCGGTGTGTGGCTGTTGGTAAAATACCTTACCCTGTAAGCTGCCAGATAGGCAGAATTCCATTGACCCATGTGGAAAGAGGCCCTTGGCCGGTAGTCTTTGTTAGCCAGCAAATGCCTGTTGATGCCTGTTTTGAGCCTGGTCCATAAAATTCTGGTCAGGGGTAAAGGCACCCACTTTCCGCGTAATACCGGCCTGTTGTTTATGAACCAGTCTTCGGGCTTTATCTCCCTTATCAGGAAGGTATCGTCGTTGAAATAGACAAAATTCTCAGACAGACCCCTGATACGCCATATCATATTCCCTATTGATATGCTGTTGAATGTTGGTAAATATTCTTCAAAACCCTCAAAAATTTCTTTATGATCAACAATTCTGAATGAATCGAGCCTTTCAGGAAAATAGGTTTTGATGTCGTTGTACAGATCCGGGTCCTGTCCATCCGTAATAATAAAGATATTTCTTATAAAGGGTGCAAACTTCATGATGGAGAGAACACAGTACCTTATTTCATTTATGGATGCAAAACGTGTAGAATGGGCACCTGAGCTGAGGCTGCTGCTTTTCCCCCCGCTGATGTAGTGGCTCCTCTTTTCAGCCAGTCCGGGATCATTCCCGTCGACCCATGCTATTACTGCATCGACCGGATGTGGGGCTTCCTTATTATTTTTTGCTGTCATCTGTGGCGGTACTTAAAATCCTGTCCATAAAGTTAAATATTCTTTCCTGCAGTTCTTTATCGATCATATCCAGGCTTTGAACGCATACAGATTTGACGGATGGCTCATTTTCGCACCTTCTTATCTTCCTTTCCAGGCGTTTATTTGAATAATAAGGATGCAGATATACCATGTTGAGTGGTTCCAGGTTTTTGTTCCCATCCAGTATTTCCAGATGGTAAGCGAGGGCGGGCATAACAAACTGATACTCACTTCTGAAGCGGTAAGAAATGTTTTTTTTAAGCAGGTCTGTGTTACTGGTAAAGAAATCCTCCAGCCTTTTCCTGCTCAGGGGGTGAGGTATATGACAATAAAAATAATACCTGAACTTCATCCCGGGAAGTCTGGCCGCCTTCCACTGCCTGATGTAAAATGACAGCCGTGGCTGATAATCAGGATTCTTCAGTATGTTCCTGTTTATAACTGTTTTTATGTACTTGCCCAGCATCTTTTTATAAGGAGGAATCTTCCATTTCCCCCTCAGAACAGGTTTGTTGTCAATAAACCAGTCTTCAGGTGTTGTTTCCCTTATCAGGAATACATCATCGTTGAAATAGATAAAATTATCTGACAGTCCCTCTATTCTCCAGATCATTGATTCTATGGATGAGCTGTTGAAGCTTGGCAGGTATTGATCAAAGCCCCTGAATATTTCTTTGTGATCAATTATTCTTACTATGTTTGATTTTCCGGGGAAATGATGGTCAATTTCTTTATTAAGTCCGGGATCCTGGCCGTCTGTGACGATGAATATTTTCCTTACAAAGGGGGCAAAGGCCAGTATTGACAGGATACAATACCTGATTTCATTATTTGACGCAAAGCGTGTGGGGAGGGCTCCTGAATGCTTGACGGTTTTATTTTCCTTCCTGAGATAGCTCTTCCTCTTCTCAGCCAGGACAGGATCATTGCCATCTACCCATAAAACAACTGCGTCAAGTGGATGACCTGACTCTATTCTGACCTTGTCCGGCATTTTTTTATTTTAAAGGTATCGATTTTAATATTTTTTCGCAATTTTGATCTGAATATAATTTTAAGTCATTATGCGCGTCAACGGTCCGCCCGGAATTGCAGTAATATCAATGGTAAGGAATGACAGATTTTTTGCCGCCAGGTGGATAGAATACTATGGTAAGCACCTTGGACCCGGGAACCTTTTCCTGCTTATTGACGGCCATGATCAACCCCTTCCCGCGGGAAGCGAAAATATCAATGTGCTCCGATTACCGCATAAGGAACAGGGCAGGTCAGGGGGTGACCGTAACAGGGCGAGCTTAATTTCATACCTGGCAAGATGCTTATTCCACAGGTATGATATCGTCATTGCTCACGATATTGATGAAATACTTGTTATTGATCCTTCACTTAACAAGTCATTCAGGGAATATTTTAACAGGCGGCCCGGAAGGTCATCACTTTCAGCCCTGGGCCTGGATGTGGGACAGCACCCGGAGAAGGAGGAACCGATAGATTTCACCAGGCCCTTTCTTGAACAGAGGTCTTATGCCCACGTCTCAGCACGGTACACTAAGGCAGTGGTTGCTGCCAGGCCTCTTACCTGGGGCTCAGGCTTTCACAGGGTAAAGGGCAAAAACTTTTATATCGACCCCAATTTGTTTCTTTTCCATTTTGGGATGCTTGATTATAATATCTCGATGGAAAAATTAAATGATGATTCCCTTCTCAGGGCAGGATGGGAGGGACATCTTAACAGAAGATACGAACTTTTTGACCTGATCAGAAAGGCTGATGCCATTGAAGGTGACGACTTTTTTGAAAAGGCCAGGAGGCGACAGAGCCTTTTCAGGCCGTTTTATGCACTGAATAAGCCCGGGATGCTGAAAGAAAAGCCCATAATAAGAATTCCTGAGCGGTTCAGGTCAGTGGTGTAAAAGATAGTCCGGGGCTATCCGGGACTGACCGGTGTGGAATATATTAATGACGGGTGGTTATAAGGTGGGATAAAAGGCATCCTTAATATGTTCAAGCACATGGCCGCTGCCATCCATAACAAGGGTAATAATATCAAATCTCGCCTCTTTTTCAATACTCTTTCCCTGGATATAGCTTTGTGCCGCATTAATAATATTGCGTTGCTTGGCTACAGAAACCGCATCCCGGGGGTGGAGCCGGTAGTCTGCCGTCCTGGTTTTTACTTCTATGAATATTATAAATTCGTCATCTTCGGCAATAATGTCTATTTCCTTGCATCCCGTGACCCAGTTTTTTTCCAGAATGCTGTAGCCCTTATCAATGAGGTAGTTAATTGCTAAAATTTCACCGTTTTTACCCAGGGAATGAGATTTTGCCATGACAGCGGTTAATGGTTACGGTCATACTTCAATTATCTTGTTTTTAATTGCGTAAAGTATAAGGCTGGCAGTATTCTTGGATTGTGTTTTGCTGAGCAGGTTAGCCCTGTGCTTATCGACGGTTCTTTTGCTTATAAAAAGTGTGTCGGCTATTTCATGGTTCGATAATCCCTCACATATCTTAAGCAATATTTCCTTTTCACGTTTGGAAAGATTGGCATGCCTGGTTTCGGTTTCCCTGGACCTGATTTTATGAATGACATGCTGAAGCAATTCCTGGGAGAAATAATTTCCTCCCTGATCAACTGTAATGATGGCGTCTTTTACTTCATTAATATCTGAATCTTTTAAAAGAAATCCCTTTGCTCCGGCCTCAACCATCCTGTGATAATATTCTTCTTCACCGTACATTGAAAGGGCAATAATTTTTATATCGCGATTAATCTCCAGGGACCTGCGGCTTGCCTCAATACCATCCATAACGGGCATGTCGATATCCATCAGGACAATGTGGCACTCGGTATTTTCAATTATTTTGAGAACCTCCTCACCATTGCAGGCTTCCCCTGCAATCTCAAATTCATCAAAGGCATCAAGCAAAATCCTCAGCCCGTTTCTGAATAATTGATGATCATCTGCCAGTAAAATTTTTATCTTATTCATAATTTATTTAATCTTCCCTGGTGTACTTAATCTTCCCTGATGTTGATTTTTATCAAAGCATGCATGCCCTCTCCCTTCCTGCTTTCAGGGACAAATATCCCGTTCACTGATTTCACACGGGTCTTGATATTGGAAAGGCCCATTCCCATGTTTTCTTCACTGTCAAGAATTGTAGTGTCGAAACCTCTGCCGTCATCCTTATATTGCAAAATAATGAAATTTCCATGAATATTCAGGTCAATAATTATTTTTGATGCACCAGAATGTTTAAGTGTGTTATTTATCAGTTCGCATACCGACCTGTACATAACTGCCTCAATATCACCATCCAGTCGTTTTTCACCAACATTACTGTTAAAGGCAAAGTTCACATCGCCGGCTTTATTTATCCTTTTTATAAAGGAACTTATTGCACTTACGAGGCCGAAATCTGTGAGCACATGCGGACTAAGGGTGTTTGAGATATCCTTAATGGTTGTTATGGCCTCATTAACGATGTGGCTTGCATTATTGATAATATCTTTATCGGCCGGGTCGCTTGCCCTGGCCGCCAGAGCGGTAATTGACATTTTGACTGTTGAAAGGAGGGGGCCAAGGTCATCATGAAGGTCCTTGGCAAAGCGTTTTCTTTCGTTTTCCTCCGTATTTATTATGGCATGAAGTACTTTTCTCTCTGATCTTATCCTGTCAATCTCGGCTCTTTTAAGGGAAAGGAATAATTCCCTTATCAGAATCACTCCTCCGAATATCAATATTGAAATGAAGGCTCCTATCCATTCATCAAGCATTGCCACATGCATTGTATCTTCGCCGTGCATCAGTTCTATGAGGTGGATTATTTTCCTTACCGCCATGAAGGTAAAGGCGAGTGAAAGCAGAATCCATGAAAGCCGGTACTTTGTCAGCTTCATAAAGCGCAGGGCTATAGATGCCGCAACAATCTGCAACCCTATGGAAATTACGAGGGCCAGTAAACGTATCATAAGCTTACCTTGTTGTTTAACATTACAAAATTAAGAGAATATTCCGGTCTTGGCTGTAAAAAGGATAATCATGGAGCCAGCGCGGAAAATCAGCCGGGTTATTAACAAAATAATGTTAATAAGCTGTTCATAAAGCCCCCTGTTATTGTATATAAAATCTAAGCGAAATTTAAAAGGTATGGAAATGCAAAGCTTTATATTAGAGCCCCGATTTAAACAGACCTGTTAGTTAAGAAAAGTTATGAGCTATAAAAAGCTGTCAATAATCTCAATAGAAATAATTTCTAATTTAAATTCTAACATACATGAAAAAGCGAATTCTGTTAATGTCGCTGCTTGCGATATTTGTTTGCGTTACTAATGTTTACGGTCAGCAGACGACCGTTTTAAAAGGCAAGATTATTGATTCCCAGGGGGAGTCAATAGTTGGGGCTAATGTTTATCTTAACGGGACAACTATCGGTACTGTAGCTGACCTTGAGGGTAAGTTTACCCTTAGAACATCTGCTGAAGGCAGTCATGTTCTGGTAATTTCTTTTATAGGTATGCTCCAGATTGAACGGCCTGTTCAGCTCACGGGTTCGGAAATTGACCTGGGGACAATAGTAATGGAAAGTGATGCTGTAGGCCTGGCCGAAGTATCAGTCTTTGCAAATATTGCCATTGACAGGAAAACACCTGTTCCGGTGGCAAATATTAAACCGGCCTTTATAGAAGAAAGACTGGGGATGCAGGAATTTCCTGAAATTCTGAAATCAACTCCCGGGGTATATGCCACCAAGCAGGGTGGTGCCTTCGGTGATTCAAGGATTAATATCCGTGGTTTCAATGCCCGTAACTCTGCCGTAATGATAAACGGGGTGCCTGTGAATGATATGGAGAACGGATGGGTTTACTGGTCAAACTGGGCAGGCCTGTCAGAAGTAACCAGGACCATGCAGGTACAGAGAGGCCTGGGTGCTGCTAAAATTGCCCTGCCCTCACTTGGAGGCACAATTAATATACTTACCAAAACCACCGATGCTGAACAGGGTGGCAATGTGTATTATGCTGTTGGTAATGATGCTTATACCAAGATGGGTTTCACACTTTCTTCGGGACTTACTGACAATAACTGGGCAACTACCCTGTCAATAGCCAAATCAAGTGGTGAGGGCATGGTTGACGGAACACAGTTTGAATCATATTCATATTATTTGAATATATCCAAACTTGTAAATAACAAACACAGGCTTGCTTTTTCGGTCTTTGGTGCCCCTCAATGGCACGGACAGAGAAGTACAAGCATGTTAATAAGCACTTATAAGGATCCCGGGATAAACAGTATTTATTATAACTCTGACTGGGGATACAAGAACGGAGAGGTTTATCACGTGAGAAAAAACTATTACCATAAGCCAATGGGTATTCTCAACCATTTCTGGGACCTGAATGAGAACCTTAACATATCAACTGCCGCATACCTGTCAATAGGAACGGGAGGCGGAACAGGTCCCCTGGGTGTGGAAAAATTCTATGATCTCTCTTACCTCAGGGAGAACCAGCCTGACATAGACAGGATAGTCGATGAGAACATAGAAAATGGTGCCGGGGGTTCAGAAGCAATTATCAGGTCATCAAGAAATGACCATTTCTGGGCCGGCCTCCTGTCGAATGCAACTTATAACAGGGACTGGCTGACAGTAACCGGCGGTGTAGACCTGAGATATTACAAGGGTATCCACTTCCGCGAAGTTATTGACCTGCTGGGCGGAGACTATTTCCTTGACAACAGCGATATTAATAATCCAAACAATGCGGCTGCTGTAGGTGATAAGATTGATTACTACAATGACGGCCTCGTTGGCTGGCAGGGTGTGTTCGGACAGGGTGAAGCCGGGTTTGGAGACCTGACTGCCTTCGTCGCAGGTGCCCTGTCCAATAAGTCGTATACAAGAGTGGAATATTTCCTTGAGACTCATGACGGCTCGGGAGCCTATTCCGAAAAGTATAATTTCCTTGGCTATAGCTTCAAGGGAGGAGCTAACTATAACCTGACCGGCGCTCATAATGTGTTCCTGAATGCAGGCTACTTCCAGAACCAGCCTGATTTCAGAACAGTATTCTATAATTATACAAACGATGCCAACGATGATGCCCCCAATGAGAAAGTATTGTCATTTGAACTGGGTTACGGCTTCCGCAGCAGCTTTATTTCGGCCAATATTAATGCTTATTATACTACATGGAAAGATAAATCAAGGGTTATTGGTTACAGGGATAACGGAATTGACAAGTTTGCCAACCTTGAAGGCATTAACGCCATGCACAAAGGCATAGAGATAGATTTTACCTCCAGGCCGGTCAATAAACTTACCATCAGTGGTATGGCTTCATTGGGTGACTGGAGATGGATGAATGACATCATTGATGCGCGTTTCTATGACGACAGCCAGAACCTTATCGCAACACAGTCAGTCTATATTGCTGATGTGCATGTTGGCGACGCTGCCCAGATTACTTCTGCTCTGAATGTGTCTTATGAATTACTGGCAGGACTGAAGTTCGGAGTCGATTATAATTACTATGATAAGCTTTTTGCATATTTTGATCCGGAAGGACGCACCTCGGAACCTGCAAACGGGAAAAATCCCGATGCATGGGAGCTCCCTTCATACCAGCTCGTTGATGTATTTATGAGGTACAGGTTTGACCTGGGCCCATACCGGGCTACCCTGGTGGGTAATGTAAATAACCTTTTTAATACGGAATATATTTCAGATGCCCGTGACGGTGCATCACATTCCTGGTCAGATGCACTAGTATATTACGGATGGGGTCGTTCATGGATGATAAGCCTGAAGATAAATTTTTAACCCTTAAGCATGTATACAACAATATTTAAAATGGACAAAATGAAAAAAGCAATATATTTCCTGATGGCAATTTTCCTCCTCCTCGCATCATGCGACCCGATGGCTGAGATCTATGACGCACTGGAGGATGTGGATACAGGCTATGCAGCAGAATTTTCCTATGACCTGGTCTCTGATGATTATGCTGCCATAGCAGATATGACTTCAAACGGTGATGCGGCTGACTTTATCGAAGATAATGAGGCTTTCAGCGATGAATACCCAGCTTCATTATATCTGCCCGCGTATATCGAAGAACTCTATCCTGCCCTGGGCAAAAACTCGGTAGGTAAGATAGGATATAACTTCTTTAAAGGTTATCCCGCTTATCTCGATAATTATTACGGGCCCGAAAAATACTATGTTGGTGATGACGATTATGACTCAATGGGCGGAGACAACCAGACCTTCAAAACCTTTATCGGCGATGATGAACCGGAAGATTATATACCCGCCTTCCTCGAGGCAGAATATCCCGATGCAGCAGAGGACGACGTAGTACTGGCCTTATATAAATATGCCGCCGAAATAAATGATCCCTCTGTTGTTTATGCAATGCAGTCAGCCGACTTCCAGGTAATAGTCGATCATGTGGCAAATGACATTAATCATGATTATGTCAGCAGTTACGGCGATAGTGAATTCTATTACGGGGCAAACGCTCACTACAGCAACTTTGATGCAAGGATATCTACAAGATTAAGTTATAATGTGGAAGGCTTTGAAGGCCTTACTGAAGAAGAAGCAGAAGCACTTATAGCCGAACGCATACAACTTGCCTTGGTTTACTGGCTCGAGCAGACCTACCCGAATGCCGTACCGGAAATTGAGGGGCAAAAAGTATATTATAATATACAGTATGATACATACGACGAAGCAGGACATACATACTATGTTGTCTATGAATGTACAGCTTCCGGATCACCGGCGACTTTTGAACTGGTTGCCGGCCCTTCAGAAGATTTCCTCGTTTATTCAAGTACCGTAAAGGAAGACAGGGGCATGTATTTCCGGTTCGACGGAAGCGAATGGGAAGCAATGGATGGAGTATACTATCTCAGCTCTGCAGATTATGACAATATGGGAACACCGGGCAAGTATAACAATTTCTCAAGCTCCGACAGACCGGAAAACTATATACCCCAGCTTCTCGACGAAATGTATCCCTATGCCCAGCAGGGCGATAAAATGGCCGTGTCGTACAGGTACTATTCAAGCGGCTCAACTACCGTAAGGGCAATGGAATTCATCTTTGATAACGGGTGGGCAGCTTATGAGCCTTATACAGCCCGGCAGGATCAGTTTATTCATAACGGCACTGAATGGGTGTTTGATCCGACTGTTATGTTTACCATGGGTAGCAGCGACTATCTGATAATTGTAAACTATGTCAAGAACAATATAGGCACGAGTTACATAGATTCTTACGGTACCGCTGAATTCTATACGGGTGCCAGCTCCTATTACGGTAATTTTGATATCAGGAGTGGTAACTTCGAAGATTCAGTATTTGACTCATGGGAAGATGCAGTTGCCTTTGCTATAGGCGAGGCACTGCTGCCGACGAAATACCCCGATGCCGTGACCCAGGTTAGCGGAATAGACGTTTTCTATATTGTAACCTTTGATACATACGGCGGAGTAGCCGGGAGATATTCAATGAAATTCCAGGTTACCAAGGCAGGTCCCGATCCTGAGTTTACACTCGTTGAAGGGCCTACGGCGAATTAATTAGAAGCTTGGAATAATGTCAAAAAGGAAGGAAGTTTTTCCTTCCTTTTTGATATTAATATTTCCCGGATAACTACTCCCGGAACCCTGTATTTTATGCTCCGGTCAGAGACCGTCGCATCATATGCGGCACTTGTGTATATATCTAATTAACAGGTCGTTGTAAGCCGGAGTTGATAACTAGGCCTGATTGTTAATAATTATGACTTGCTTCTCCTGAGGTCCTTTCTTATTTTAGCAAAACCTGAGATGGTTACCAATTATAATTCGAACTAGCTAATTTTCAAGTTAAATCCAAAAAATTGATCTGTCAATGGGAGAACTTTTTGTCGATGAACCTGCGCTTACCTCAAAAAAGGAAATGAAAGAAATGGATAACGGACTGATACCGAAAGTCGATAAAACGAAAACCGGGAAAGACCATATTTCGCAAAAAGAAGCCGGGGGAAAAGAGGCTGAAGATAATGGCAGAACTAAAATATACAGCCATGAGGAGGTAATAGAGGCTTCCATCGGGTATTTTAATGGAGATGATCTTGCGGCAAGGGTATGGGCCAATAAATATGCGATGAAAGATTCTTACGGCCGCTTGTATGAAAAGACTCCCGATGATATGCACCGCAGGCTGGCAAAAGAAATTTATCGTATAGAAAAAAAATACCCGGAACCTGTTAGCGAAGAAAAAATTTATGAGGCACTGAAGGAGTTCAGGTATATCATTCCCCAGGGTGGCCCGATGACAGGAATAGGTAATAATTACCAGATAGCATCTCTCTCAAATTGTTTTGTAATAGGGAATGACGGAGAATCTGATTCGTACGGCGGAATACTCAAGATAGACCAGGAGCAGGTCCAGCTGATGAAAAGAAGGGGAGGCGTGGGGCATGACCTCTCGCATATACGCCCGCAGGGCTCACCGGTGCTTAACAGTGCGCTTACTTCAACAGGAGTGGTGCCTTTTATGGAAAGATATTCAAACTCAACCAGGGAGGTGGCACAGGACGGCAGAAGAGGGGCACTCATGCTTTCAATATCGATCAAACATCCGGATTCAGAAAAATTTATTGATGCAAAACTTGAAACAGGGAAAGTAACAGGCGCCAATGTGTCGGTTAAAATAACCGATGAATTTATGGAAGCAGTTAAAAATGACCGCCCTTTCAAACAGCAATACCCGATTAATTCAGATAAGCCCAAATTCGTAAAGGAGATAAATGCGCGGGAACTCTGGAATAAAATAGTGCATAATGCCTGGCAGTCTGCCGAACCCGGTGTGCTCTTCTGGGATACCATAGAAAGGGAGAGTGTGCCCGATTGTTACGCTGACCTGGGATATAAAACCGTCTCCACAAATCCCTGTGGCGAAATTCCCCTGTGCCCCTACGACAGCTGCAGGTTGCTTGCTCTTAACCTTTACAGTTACGTGGACAATCCATTTACCCCGAAGGCAAAATTTAATTTTAACCTCTTTACCGAACATGTGTTCCTTGCGCAGAGGATAATGGATGATATCATAGATCTCGAACTCGAAAAAATTGAAATCATACTTGATAAAATAAATAAAGACCCCGAATCCGAGGAAATCAAATCGGTGGAAAAATCACTCTGGGAAAATATTCATCATAAAACCAGGCAGGGAAGAAGAACAGGCATCGGGATAACCGCTGAAGGTGATATGCTGGCTGCCCTGGGACTGGAATACGGCAGCGATACGGCAATAGATTTCTCAACGGAAATACATAAAACACTGGCTGTCGAAGCATACAGGTCTTCAACCATGCTTGCAAAAGAAAGAGGAGCCTTTGAAATATACAGTTCAGACAGGGAGAAGAATAATCCCTTCATCCAGCGGATCAGGGAAGCCGATAAAAACCTCTATTACCATATGATCGAATACGGGCGCAGGAATATAGCTCTTCTCACAATAGCACCAACAGGGACCACAAGCCTGATGACCCAGACTACCTCGGGCATTGAACCGGTCTTTATGCCCGTGTATAAGAGAAGGAGGAAGGTAAACCCGAACGATAAGGACGTAAAGGTTACATTTAAAGATGAGGTGGGCGATTCATGGGAAGAATACAATGTCTTTCATCATAAGTTTGTTGAATGGCTCAGAATAAACGGGTATAACCCCGATGAAGTGAGGAATATGGATGATGACGACGTTGATGAGATCGTAAAGAAATCACCCTACTACAGGGCAACAGCCAATGATGTGAACTGGCTGGCAAAGGTAAGAATGCAGGGACAGATACAAAAATGGGTCGATCATTCCATCAGTGTAACAATTAATATACCACGGGATGTGAAGGAAGAACTTGTGAGCGATCTGTATATGGCAGCGTGGGAATCGGGATGCAAGGGAGCAACGGTGTATCGCGACGGCTCACGAAGCGGGGTCCTTATCTCGGGTAAAAAGGATAAAGCCGATGGTATACGGAAAAGACCAAGGATGCTGGATGCAGATATAATAAGGTTTAATAATAATGATGAAAAATGGATAGCTTTCGTCGGACTGAAGGATGGAGTGCCCTATGAAATATTTACCGGCCTGGCCGATAACGAAATATTTCCCATACCTGATTCCATAGTGAAGGGGAAAATAGTTAAAACAAAAGATGAGGACGGCAGGAACAGGTATGATTTCCTGTATACCGATAAGTACGGTTATAAAAATACACTCGGAGGTTTATCCCATATGTTCAAGCCTGAATTCTGGAATTACGCAAAACTGATCTCCGGTGTTCTTCGCCATGGGATGCCCATTCCAAGCGTGGTTAACCTGGTAAGATCATTAAGGCTGGACAACGCATCAATAAATACATGGAAGAATGGTGTTGAGAGGGCTTTGAAAAGATACATACCGGATGGCACAAAGGCAAAGGGCAAATGCGAGGACTGTGGCTCCTCCAACCTGGTATACCAGGAAGGCTGTCTTATTTGCCGGGACTGCGGCTCTTCTAAATGTGGTTAATATATTTGTATGGAAAAGCAAGAACCCCGGCAGTCCCTGCCGGGGTTTTGTCTATTGTATTACTTTAAGTTCTTTACCGATTTTTTCAAAGGCCTTTATTGCCTTATCAAGATGTTCCTGCTCATGGGCGGCTGACAGCTGAACCCTGATCCTTGCTTCGTCTTTGGGTACAACCGGGTAATAAAAACCAATAACATAAATCCCTTCGTCAAGCAGCCTGGCAGCAAGCTCCTGTGCCAGCCTGGCATCATACAGCATTACCGCGCATATGGCAGACTGTGTCGGCTTGATATCAAAGCCCAGTTCTGACATCCTGTTTACAAAATATGAAGTGTTATGGTGAAGCCTATCCTGCAGATCATTGGTTTCGGTCATCATATCTATCATCCTGATGCCTGCGGCAGCCACAAGGGGGGGGATGGAATTTGAAAACAGGTAGGGTCTGGACCTCTGTCGGAGCATGTCAATTATCTCCTTTTTACCCGTGGTAAATCCACCTATTGCTCCGCCGAAAGCCTTTCCAAGGGTGCCGGTTATAATCTCCACCTTAGCCCTTGCATTAAACAGCTCGGTAATACCCCTGCCGGTTTTCCCCACCACACCGGCTGAATGCGATTCATCCACCATGACCATTGCCCTGTATTTTTCTGCCAGGGCCAGTATTTTATCCAGGGGGGCCACATTACCATCCATCGAAAAGACACCGTCAGTTACTATTATCCTGAACCTCTGTTCCTGGGCTGCAGCAAGCCTGCTCTCAAGATCTTCCATGTCGGCATTTTCATACCTGTAGCGCCTGGCCTTGCAGAGCCTTACTCCATCAATGATGGAGGCGTGGTTAAGAACATCGGAAATTATGGCATCCTCACTTGTAAGAAGAGGTTCAAACAAGCCGCCGTTGGCATCGAAACAGGCAGCGTACAGTATTGTGTCTTCCGTACCGAAAAAGGCTGATATTTTCTCTTCAAGCTCCTTGTGAAGATCGCTTGTGCCGCATATGAAACGGACTGAAGACATACCGTATCCATGTGTGTCGAGAGCCTCTTTTGCTGCTTTAATCAGCCCGGGGCTGTTTGATAGCCCAAGGTAATTGTTGGCGCAGAAATTCAATACACGGCTTCCGTCCGTCAGCTCTATCTCAGCTGCCTGCGGCGAACCGATTATCCTTTCTTTCTTATATAATCCGGCTTCTTCAATCTTGTTTAACTCTGATTGCAGGTGCCTTCGAAAATCGGTGTACATTATTTCAAATCTCAGAGTCCGTATTTATCTATTATTTCCTGTTTTGTCAGGCCCAGTATTCCGTATTTCTTTCCAACCTTTATAAATGCGTCCAGCGCTTTTTCAAGGTGATGCATCTCGTGTCCGGCGGAGATCTGTGTCCTGATCCTTGCCTGCCCGTTAGGCACCACGGGGAAAAAGAAGCCTATGGCATATATGCCGAGGTTAAAAAGGTCTTTTGAGAAATCCTGAGACAGCTTGGCATTAAAAAGCATCACGGGGACAATGGGACTGTTACCTTCCTTAAGAACAAAGCCTGCATCTGACAATCCCTTTCGCCAGAAATTAGTGTTATTTTCCAGCTTATCCCTTCTCTCCGTGCTCTGTGAGAGTATTTCAAAAACCTTCAGCACACCGGCAACCACTACGGGGGAAATGGTGTTTGAGAATAGATAGGGCCTGGCTTTCTGGCGGCACATCTCCACTATCTCCTTCCTTCCCGATACGCATCCTCCGGATGCCCCTCCGAGAGCCTTGCCAAAAGTGGTGGTTATGATGTCAATCTTACCCATTACACCGCAATGTTCATGCGTGCCGCGACCGGTTTTTCCTATAAAGCCTGATGAATGAGAATCATCAACAAAAAGCAGGGCATCATATTTCTGGCACAACTTTACCATCTCATCAAGTTTGGCCAGGTCACCATCCATGGAGAACACGCCGTCGGTTATTACCATTTTTATCCTTTTGTCGGCATGAAGCTGCAGTTTCTGTTCCAGATGCTCCATGTTTGAATGCTTGAAGGTATCATGTTCGGCACTGCATAACCTCATGCCATCAATTATGGAGGCATGTACAAGCCTGTCAGATATCATTATATCCTCGCTGGTAAGCAGGGCTTCAAATACACCTGCGTTGGCATCCATACATGAGGGGAACAATATGGTGTCTTCAGTACCGAGAAATTCAGTCACCTTATTCTCAAGCTCCCTGTGAATATCCTGTGTGCCACAGATAAACCTTACGGATGACATTCCATAACCCCTGGTATCAAGACCTTCATGGGCCGCCTTAAGAACCTCGGGGTGACTGGAGAGGCCCAGGTAATTATTGGCACACATGTTAATGACATTCTTGAGATCCGATCCACGGGGAAACTCAACCTCAATATCAGCTGCCTGTGAGGAATGAATAAATCTTTCCTCCTTGTAAATGCCTGCAGATTTTATATCCTTCAGCTGATTTACGTAAAGATCTTTTACTTTGTTACTGTAACTCATAATCCGGGAATTTTATTTTTTTTCAAGATATCCGTTTACCAGGTCAACGATTTTATTCACCGAGTCAAAGGCCTCCGGTGTAGCTTCTTCATCAGGTATACTGATATTAAATTTTTTCTCAAGGAATACCTTAAGAGATACCATTGAGAATGAGTCTACAAAACCACTTGAAATAAGTGGTGTGTCATAAGTTATCTCATCGTCTTCGTCTTCCTGGTATTCGTTAATCACGTAATTCAGAACCAGGTCTTTAATGTCTTCCATTTTTAATCTTATTTAATGTTGATATATAAATCCAATTTATCATTTATCATTGCCTCACCCCGGATTCCCGGGTTTCAGCGGGCTTGTCCCGGTTGCCCGTACCCTGTTCATCATGTCTACTCGTCTTCCAGTGTCGACGTATCCCCTATGTCCTCTCCCCATTCTTTTGCATGCAGTATCCTTCTCATTATCTTACCGCTTCTTGTTTTGGGTAAGCTGTCGACATATTCAATGTCCTGCGGCATTGCCAGGGGCGACAGTTTCTTTCTTATAAAGTTCATGATAGACAATTCAAGGTCGTCATTTACTTCATAACCCGGTTTTAGTGTAATAAAGGCTTTGACAACCTCCATATTTACTTGATCGGGTTTCGAAACTACCGCTGATTCTGCAACGGCTTCATGCTCTATCAATGCTGATTCTACTTCAAAGGGGCTCACCAGGTGGCCTCCTGTATTTATTACATCATCATCGCGGCCAATAAACCAGAAGTATCCATCGGAGTCGATTGAAGCCCTGTCGCCGGCCAGGTACCAGCCATTGGAGAACTTCTCCCTGTATTTTTCCTCGTTATTCCAGTAAGTGGTCATCATTGACGGCCAGCCGGGTTTAAAAGCAATAAGTCCCACCCTGCCCGGCTCTTCGATGGGCTGGCAGGTATTGGGATCGAGCACTACCCCGCTTATCCCGGGAAAGGGTTTACCCATTGATCCGGGTTTAACCTTCATTCCAGGGTAATTGCTTATCATCATACACCCGGTTTCAGTCTGCCAGTAGGTATCGAGGAAGGGCAATCCGAAAACTTTTTCGGACCATATCACTGCCTCTGCATTAAGCGGTTCACCCACACTGGCCAGGTGGCGCAGACTTGACAGATCGAACTTTTTAACAAGCTCATCTCCTGCCTTCATCAGGGACCTGATGGCTGTAGGTGCCGAATACCACATGGTAACCCTGTATTTCTCAATAAATTTATACCATGATTCGGCAGAAAAACCCTTATCGAGCACACATTGTGTCACGCCCATGCTCCAGGGTCCGATTATACCATATGAAGTACCCGTTACCCAACCCGGGTCGGCTGTACACCAGTAAATATCATCATCTTTCAGGTCAAGTACCCACTTTGTTGTAAGATACTGGGAAATAAGTGAATAGTGAACATGCCTGACGCCTTTCGGCTGACCGGTAGTCCCGGAAGTGTAGTGAAGCACAGATGGGGATTCGGCCCTTGTCGGGAATATTTCCAATTTCTCAACGGGTTCTTCCTTGGTAAGGTTAAAGGCCACTTCTCTCTCCTGCAAGGGTTTAGCCTCATTGTGATCAACAATGATGATATGCCGGAGCCCGGGGAGCTTATCTATTATCTTTCTTACCTTGCCCACATGTTTTCTCTGGGTGATAATTGCTTTAGTGCCTGCATTTTCAAGTCTTACATAAAGTGACTCATCGCCGAAAGCTGAAAAGAGGGGCTGGACTATTGCTCCAATCTTTAATACCCCGAGAAAAGAAAGATACAACTCGGGAATCTTATCCATGAACAGGCATACCCTGTCCTGGTCACGGACACCCAATTTTTTCAGGAAGTTGCCTATGGTATTGCTGGCAAGCCTTATATCATTGAAAGTATACTTTCGCACTTCGCCGGTAAACCCTTCATGGTAAAGTGCTACCTTATCGGATTTACCCTGCTCACATATTCTGTCGGAACAATACCAGCCAATATTAATTACGGCTCCTTTCTTATAGCCAAGTTCCTTTTCTGATATGGACCAGTCAAAATTTTTTACCCTTTCTTCATAAGAGCCAATATTACTCATAGGTCAGATTAATTTTAATTAATAATGGCCCTTAAGATAATGTTATTTTTGCAAGATTAATAATCAGAAACAATCAAATTTATTCTGTTTGGCAGCAGTTAAAAGATAGCCCTCTGCCCGGCTCCTCGTTAAATTTACCCGCCGGGCAAATTATTTACGCCCGGTACTCTCTTATCTCTCACCTCTCCTTTTCAGTACCTTCCCGTTACATCCTTAAATTTCCTGTACACTGTCCTGAGTTTCTCCAGGGAGGGTTTCTCATCATAAATACGTATGAAATCAATTAAACCCTTTTCGTCATACATTGTTGCCAGTGCAGCATCAAATGAAAATTCGGTAATATTATTCCTGACGTCGCGGTAGATTTTCTCAAAGGTGTTCCAGTCCATGTGCCTGTCGATATGCAGGTAGGCAAAGAATGGATTCTCCAGGTCAAAGAATATACCTTTTTCAGCTTCTTCAGTCTTAAAATACTTTGTTACCCGTATTATGCCTTCAAAGGGAGGGAATTTCCGGTGCGACATAAATTCCAGGCCTTCTTTCCTGAAAGCCATTAACAGAGCAGGAACATGTTCGTATGAAACGCATCTCACCCTTATTACACCAAGATGTTTATTCAGGAAGCTTATCGTTCCCGGAACAGCGTCAAAGTCGTATTTAAAATGAGTCTTGATCGCCTGTATTGTTCTTATTATCCTGTCATCATCATAGTTCTGATCAGTTACCAGATACATTGACTGAGGTTCCTTCTTGTCGGGTACTGTTGTACCGTAATATCCTGAATAGGGATGTTCAGCTATAAATACCAGGGCTGACCTGTCATCGATGCGGTCGTTCAGTATTATTGAATCCTTTTTGGTTACTGTGCCTATAGAAAATAATCTGTTATGTTCCATGGTGACCGGTTAATAAAAAATAATTATCTAATAACAAAGGTATTAAATATTTAACAACCGGGATAAAAGAATTGTTTTCAGGCCCGGCACCCGGTCTGCCATTCAAGAATGACTTTTCCGCAATCACCCTTCTCCATGGCATCAAAACCTTTCTGGAAATCGTCAATGGGGAAATGATGAGTAATCACTGGACTGAGATCTATGCCTCCTATAATCATTTGTTCCATCTTGTACCATGTTTCCCACATTTCCCTGCCGTATATTCCCTTCATGGTTATGGCCTTGAAAATGATATCACTCCAGGGCACCTCAAATTTAGAGGGAAGGATTCCAAGCAGGGATATGGAAGACCCGTTATACATATTTTCTATCATCTCGTTAAAGGCCCTGGGTGAGCCTGACATTTCCAGGCCTACATCAAAGCCCCGCATACCAAGCTTTCTAACGGCATCAGATATTTTTTCCCCCTTTGAAGGATTTACCACCATTGTGGCACCCATTTTTTTTGCAATGTCGAGCCTGTAGTCGCTCAGGTCACTGGCAACAACATAGCGTGCACCTGCAAACCTGGCAATGGCAATTGCCATACTGCCAATGAGCCCGGCACCTGTAATCAGCACATCCTCGCCAATCAGGGGGAAGGACAGGGCAGTATGTGTGGCATTACCGAAGGGATCCATTATTGCTGCCCAGTCATCGGGTATACGGTTATCAAGATGTATTACATTCTCTCCGGGTAATTTTAAATATTCAGCAAAGGCCCCGTTTATATGGACTCCAATGCCGACGGAATTTTCACATACATGTTTTTTTCCGCGGCGGCAGTTGCGGCAGTGGCCGCAGGCAAGATGCCCTTCACCCGTCACCCTGTCGCCCGGCTTGATATGTTTAACACCTGCTCCCACAGCTTCAATATGACCCACATATTCATGACCGATTGTCATTGGCGTTTTAATGGTTTTTTGAGACCATTCATCCCACATATATATATGCAGGTCGGTACCGCAAATAGCAGTTTTCTTTATTTTGATTATAACATCATTTAATCCCGGTTCAGGAACAGGCACTTCTTCCATCCATATTCCTTTTTCCGGCTGCTTTTTCACAAGGGCCTTCATTGTATTCATGATATTTTTTTGCCTTTGGTCAATTATACTGCAAATTTAAGTTAAAAAAGATGATTTTTCGCAGCCCGCATTCTTCTTGCAGATTCTGTATCTTTGTAAGGCAATAAAAAATATTGAATATGACCGGTACCGTAAGAGTAAGATTTGCACCCAGTCCGACAGGGCCATTGCATATAGGGGGCGTGCGTACAGCCTTATATAACTATCTTTTTGCCAGGAAACATAAGGGTACCCTCATTTTAAGAATAGAGGACACTGACCGTTCACGACTGGTTGAAGGTGCTGAACAATATATAATGGAAGCTCTTGAATGGTGCGGAATCCTTATTGATGAGGGAGTGAGAGAAGGGGGCAATTACGGACCCTACAGACAGAGTGAGAGAAAGGAAATTTACGGTAAATATGCCGCTGAACTGCTGGAGTCGGGATGGGCTTATATGGCCTTTGATACACCTGAGGAACTGGGTATACTGAGAAAGGCCCATGAAGAAGGGGGCTCTGTCTTTATGTATAATGCACAGACGAGAGACAGACTGAAAAATTCACTGACTCTTCCTGCTGATGAGGTTTCCAGGCTTACAGCCGAAGAAATACCCTATGTTATCAGGTTCAAAATGCCTGCCGGTGAGGATATTGAAATGCAGGACATGATCAGGGGGAAGGTGCTTGTGAATTCAGGTACACTTGATGATAAAATACTGTATAAGTCTGACGGCATGCCAACCTATCACCTGGCCAATGTAGTTGACGATCACCTTATGGAGATTACACATATAATAAGGGGAGAGGAATGGCTGCCTTCACTGCCCCTGCACGTGATGCTTTACCGTGCCTTCGGATGGGATTTACCTTCCTTTGCCCACCTGCCCCTCCTGCTTAAGCCCACGGGCAAAGGTAAACTCAGCAAACGTGACGGGGATAAAATGGGATTCCCGGTTTTCCCCCTTTTCTGGCCCTATGGCGAAACGGCCCGGGGTTACCGGGAAGAAGGATACTTCCCCGAGGCCTTCGTTAACATGCTGGCCCTGCTGGGGTGGAACCCCGGAACGGATAAAGAGCTATTCTCAATGGATGAACTTATCAGTGAATTTAGCATTGAAAGGGTAGGCAGGTCGGGAGCACGCTTCGATCCTGAAAAGGCCAGGTGGTTTAATCACCAGTATATGCAGATCAAACCGGTGGAGGACATAGCTCGTGAATATGCGAAAATGGTGGAAGAAAAAGGCTACAGTATAAAACCTGAAGATGCTGCCAGGCTGGTTGAGATGGTAAGGGGAAGGGTGGATTTCATATCCGGATTATGGTATCAGACAAATTTCTTTTTTGAAGCACCTCAGTTCTATGATGAGGCAGCGGTAAAGAAAAGATGGAAGGAAGATTCTCCTGTCCAGATGAAAGAACTTAAGGCAGTGCTTGAAGGTATAAGCTCCTTCATTTCTTCCGATATTGAAGAGAGAGTCAAAAGCTGGATCCGGGAAAGAGACTACGGCACGGGTGCCGTGATGAATGCTTTCAGGTTGCTTATAGTAGGTGAATTGCGTGGCCCGCACCTCTTTGATATAATTGACTTTATTGGTAAGGAGGAGACTCTTGAAAGGATTGACAGGGGACTGGAGGTGCTGGGATGAGAGGCCCGGGTAAATATGATTTCATAAATATCCATGATCATGGTGCCGACCCTCATAAGGGGGTTTTTACCATTGACAATATCATGGTGCATGAGGATCGCTACCCCGGAGAACTGGAAGGCATTGCCTTCAGTTGTGGCGCTCATCCATGGCATCTGGAGAAGGACAAAATGGAGGCCCAGTTAAACAAAGTGAGGGAATATGCGTCCCTGGAGACAGTGATTGCCCTCGGAGAAGCAGGCTTTGACCGTTTAAGGGGGCCCGAGAGTCAGGTTCAGGAGAAAGTCTTCAGGGCCCACGTTGCAATATCTGAAGAAAAGAGGAAACCCCTCTTTATTCACTGTGTGAAGGCATGGGATGAATTACTGAAATGCCATAAGGAAATGAAGCCGGAGATGAACTGGATAATTCATGGTTTCAAGGGGAAGCCTGAACTGGCAGCACAGCTCCTTGACAGGGGCTTTTATCTGTCCCCATGGGTGGAATGGGCAATCAGGCCTGAATCAACATCAACACTTAAATCAATACCCCCTGACAGGCTCTTCCTCGAAACAGACGGATTTGACATTGGCATAGAGCCGGTATACAGGGTTGTGGCAGAGCACCTCCGGGTTGACATGCAGACACTTAAGAGACAGCTGTGGGAAAATTTCTGTTCTTTATTTAGAACGGATGAAGGATAAGCCTTATAAACCCATTTAATATGTGGCAGTCAAGAACAGAATTATTGCTTGGTAAGGATAAACTGGAAAGACTTTCTTCAGCCAGTGTCCTTATTGCCGGCCTTGGAGGTGTTGGAGCTTATGCAGCGGAAATGCTTTGCCGCGCAGGAATTGGCAAAATGACCCTTGTTGACGGCGACAGGATAGATAAAAGCAATATTAACCGACAGCTTCCTGCAATGAACAGCACTGTCGGCAGGTATAAAACAGAAGTAATGGCTGAAAGACTCATTGATATCAACCCGGAATTAAAACTCCATGCAATCAATGAATTCATACGTGATGACCGGATGACTGAAATACTTGAGGAAGGATATGATTATGTTGTTGATGCCATTGATACTCTTTCTCCAAAGGTCTTCCTGATTTATCATTCCATGCAGAAGGGTATTCCCATTGTTTGCTCCATGGGTGCCGGAGGGAAGGTAGATCCTGCATCCATAAGGATCGTTGATATAGAAGAAACATTTAACTGTAAGCTGGCCCGGACTCTCCGGAAAAGACTCCGCAAGCTGGGTATACACAGGGGCTTTACAGCGGTTTTCTCTCCTGAGGAGGTCCCCGGAAGGAGCATTGAGCTCACAGAAGGAGAAATGAACAAAGCTTCCAATGTAGGAAGCATCTCCTATATGCCGGCAGTCTTTGGCTGCGCATGTGCTTCGGTTGTTATCCGCTCCCTGATTTCCCGGAAACAAAAATAATAGCCCGGTTCTCACCCGGGGTAGGATGCATATGGCAGGAGTCAGCTATACTTCCTGAACAACAAATAAGCAGGGATGCCTGCAGCGACAGTTCCCAGTGCTATTGAAGATTCTACCGGCCTTTCCATGAAAGACAGCACCAGTATCATCAATCCTGTTGAAATATATACAAGCTGTGGTACAGGGAAACCGGGAATCCTTGTCTGTATCTTCCCGGTTTTTCTTATTTTGAAAGAGCCGGCAATGGTCAGTATCGGGAAAATACCCAGGGAGAAACCCATGTAGGTAAGTATCTGGTCAAAGGTCCCTGTGAGAATAAAGATTATTGCTATGAGCGATTGCAGGTAAATGGAATAGGTTGGGACATTATGCCTGTGATGTATTTTTGCCACTGACTTGAAGAACAGTCCGTCACGTGCCATGGAGAAATATACCCTGGGGCCTATGATAATATAGGCGCTGAGTGATGAAAAAAGGGCGAAGGCTATAAGCAGCGAGAACACTGTTTCTGCACCCGGGCCGAAAAGTCTGCCCATGGCCAGGCCACCTACGGAAATTACTCCCTTCATCTCACCCGGGGGGATGGCATATATATATACAGCGTTAAGCAAAAGGTAAAGAATGATGACAAGACCTGTCCCGATAAGCAGTGAACCCGGCAGGTTAAGTTTTGGCTTTTTTATTTCTGATCCTATATATGTTGATGCATTCCATCCGCTGTATGCGAACATTATCCACATAACCGACAGTCCTATTGTTTTCCATCCTGACAGGCCATTGCCCAGGGTATTTTCAGCCCTGAAGTTTTCAACATTCCCATCCCCGAACGCCAGCCCTGCCACTATTAACCCTGTAACAAGCACAATCTTAAGGATAGTGAGAATATTCTGAACCTTTGATCCGGATTTAATCCCCCTTGAATGGATGAGTGTAAAGGCAAGAACCACTACAACAGCAAACATTTTTCCAGTGCTGTTGACACTCAGGAAGGTGTATCCAGATATCCATTCTGCCAGTCCCGGGAAGGCTCTGATCAGGTAGTCGCTGAACCCCAGGGCGGAGGCTGCAATGGGAGCAGAGAAACCCACTATAAATGATACCCATCCACTCAGGAAACCCAGGGCAGGGTGAAATATTCTTGAAAGGAACATGTATTCACCACCCGCTTCGGGCATATTTGCCCCCAGCTCACCGTAGGACAGTGCTCCGCATATAGCAATTATTCCGCCCACAGCCCATAGCACTATGAGAAGGAGGGGAGAGCCGAGGTCAGCCATCAGAAGCCCTGAGGTGGTAAAAATACCTGCACCTATGATATTGGCTATCACAATATTGGTGGCAGGGAAGAGACCGAGACTTCTTTTAAGACCGTTTCCAGGCATAAGGCTTGTCTGCTTTCTATTTGCTTTTTTTATAACTTATTGAAAGACCACCACCGGCGGAGTTCACGGTTGTTTCATAATTTTCAAGGCTTTTTACATAATCCAGGAATTCTGCCTGGCCGTAACTGAACCGTGACCTTCTCTCTGAGATATTATGTGCAGTGAAACATCCTCCTGTTTCAAGTTTGGGATCTATAGCCATGAAATAGTTTTTGTACCAGTTCTTATCTGCATCACTGAAGACAAAATCGAAGGGACCTTCAAGCCCGGGAACGAGTTCGTGGGCATTGGCCAGGCGGGCATCTATATACCCTGAAAGGCCTGCTTTTTTAAAATTCACAAGAGCTTCCTTATGTCTTCCTTCATCTAATTCGATGGTTATGAGCTTACCGCCGGTTTTGCTCAGGGCCCATGCTATCCATATCGCTGAGTGCCCTGTTGAGGTACCTATCTCAAGGGCCCGTGTATAGCCCTTGTCAAGGATGATATCATATAAAAGTTGTCCGTCAATAGCCGGGACATTCATATCACGCCAGCGATACCTGTTTTCCTCAAGGAAGGCTTTCACTTTTTTATCCAGTTCAGGGTTTTGTATCAGATCCTGGGACCGGAGGCAGGGTGACAATATAACTGATACCAGGATTAGCAGCAGGAATATTTTTATGGATTTCATTTTTTTCATGACTTATCGGACAAGATAAAGGATAAATATAAAAACTCAAAAGTTAAAAGTGAATATACCTTATGCGAAAGGCTGTAAAATAAAAGTCGGAGCACGAAGAGGAAACACCTGCTGAACGAAGTGAACACCCCGGCTAAATGCAATGATAACAGGGGAAAAGCAGATGGCCTGTTTCACAAAAAAGGCGAGGATGAAAGTATCCGCGTCTGTGTAAGTGTTGCTTCGCCAGGGCTCGAACCTGGACTCTTCTGATCCAGAGTCAGACGTGTTGCCAGTTACACCACGAAGCAATTAAGGATTTGCAAAGTTAAAATACTTATTGCTCAGTAGCAAGTGTCAACATTATTTTTTTGATACTTTTCCCCAGGTGTCCTTCAGTGGGACTGTCCGGTTAAAGATTATATTCCCTGGCATCGAGTCTTCATCAACACAGAAATAGCCAATACGCTGGAACTGGAATTTGTCCAGCGGCTGAGCTTCGGCCAGAGAAGGTTCAAGTTTGCATCCCGTAAGTATTTCCAGTGATTCGGGATTAAGGAATTCTTTAAAATCGTGATATTTTTGCCCGGCCGGGTCTTCATGGTTAAAGAGCCTGTCATAAAGCCTCACTTCGGCATCGATGGCATGAGCTGCCGACACCCAGTGCAGAGTTCCCTTAACCTTCCTGCCGGCGGCCGGTCCACCGCTTTTGGTATCGGGATCGTAGGTGCAAATGATTTCTGATATCTCTCCGGTTAATTCATCCCTTCTGAAATCTGTGCATTTAATAATGTAAGCTCCTTTCAGCCTTACTTCGCGGCCGGGGCCCAGGCGGAAAAATTTGGCCGGAGGATCTTCCTTAAAATCATCCTTTTCAATATATAATTCCCTGCTGAAAGGAACCAGGCGGCTTCCCATGTTCTCATCCCCGGGATTGTTTATGATTTCCATTTCCTCATACTTTTCTGCAGGGTAGTTACTGATTACCAGTTTGACCGGATTAAGTACTGCGAATACCCTGGGAACTCTGGCATTAAGGTCTTCGCGTACTGCATGTTCAAGAAGTGCAACATCATTGATGGCTTCGAATTTTGTATATCCTATGCTTTTTATAAAATTACGAATTGATTCGGGGGTATATCCCCGTCTTCTCAGTCCTGAAACTGTAGGCATTCGTGGATCATCCCAGCCTTTCACCAGCTTTAATATCACAAGCTCCTGCAATTTTCTCTTGCTCATGACCGTATAAGTGAGGTTGAGCCTGTTGAATTCAATCTGCCTGGGACGGTAGTCCCCTGTTCTTAACCTGTCGACAAGCCAGTCGTAAAGAGGCCTGTGAACCTCGAATTCGAGGGTGCAGAGTGAGTGGGTAATACCCTCAAAATAATCACACTGTCCATGGGCAAAATCGTACATGGGATATACCTTCCACTTATTGCCGGTACGATGATGAGAACGCTTGATGATACGGTAAATAACCGGATCACGCATGTGCATGTTAGGGGATGCCATATCAATTTTAGCCCTCAGCACACGGCTGCCCTCCTCAAACTCACCATCATTCATTCTTTTAAAAAGATCAAGGTTTTCAATCGGGCTTCGATTCCTGAAGGGGCTTTCCTTGCCGGGCCGCGTGGGTGTTCCTTTCTGTGCTGCAATATCTTCTGAGCTCTGGTCATCAACATAGGCCAGCCCCCTTTTGATAAGGTCTGTGGCAAAGTCAAAAAGCCTGCCGAAATAGTCAGAGGCGTAAAATTCCCTGTCTTCCCAGTCAAATCCCAGCCAGTGAATATCTTCTTTAATCGAATCAACGTATTCGGTTTCTTCCTTCAAAGGATTGGTGTCGTCAAACCTGAGGTTACATTTTCCCCCGAAGCGTTCGGCTGAACCAAAGTCAAGGCATATGGCCTTGGCATGGCCGATGTGGAGGTAGCCGTTGGGTTCGGGCGGGAAACGTGTATGTACCCGACCATCATTCTTTCCTGCCCGGATATCCTCAAGGATAAATTGTTCGATGAAATTCATTGAAGAACCATTACCCTTCCCGGTGTTATTTTCTCTTTTCGTCTTGCCTTCCATTGTCAAAGTGCTTTTAAGACTACAAAAATAGAATGAATTTGTAATTTTTTTTTAAATAATGATACCAAGTAATACTTTTAAGGTCTTATTGACAAATTAAATCAACAAGCATGGCCTTAATAGAAATAGAAAAAATGGAGTTTTATGCTTTTCACGGTCATTTCAAGGAAGAACAGATTGTGGGGAATAAATTTCTCATAGACCTTACAATTGAAGCTGATCTGGATAAGGCATCGGAAACCGACAGGCTGAAAGACACACTTGATTACCAGGAGGCATTCAGGATAGTGAAAAGGGAAATGGATAAAAAATCAAATTTGCTGGAGAATATTGGAAAACGGATACTGGATTCAATATACTCAAACCTGGAGGGAGTAAAAAAAGCAACAGTAAAGATAAGGAAGATGAACCCCCCGATGGGAGGACATATCAATTCGGTGGCAGTTATAATGAGCAGGTAAAAAATTTGTGTCAAGGCAGTTTTTTATGTATCTTATTAGAGCAATTTTAAAAAATATAGTGCCATGAAAAAACTGTTCTGTATTTTCTTAGCATTGCTGCCTTTATTGTTTGTTCAGGCACAGATAGGGGAAATGCACAGTCAGCACCCTCTGTTTGATCCCATCCCCGGATTCAAATTGCTCGACCTCGAGAAGCAGGATTTTGGAGCCTTCAGTTTCTGTGATATTAATGGTGACCATTTTCTGGTTGAGGGCCAGATAACGTACTGTTATTTTGAATCGGATAATACGGTGGACCCAAAAGCTATACTCACAAGGTTCCAGGAGATAGGAGACAGTCTTAAAGCCAATATCTACGGAGACGGGAAAAACCAGTTATACATGATAATCCATACAACTAACAAGCTCACATATGTTAATCTTTATGCCGAGGATTTTTATTATACACTGAACATTGTTGAAAGGGGTGAATTGAAATCGGCTATTGATTCAGAAGCTCTGCTTAAAGACCTCAGGGATATAGGCAAGGCTGTTCTGTATTTTAATTTCAAGCGTAATGAATGTGAGCTCACAAGCGATTGCAGGGAGATAATTGAAATGATTGCAAAAGTCCTTAAGAGTGTACCGACCATGGGCATAAGCATTGATGCCTACACCGATAATATAGGACGCAGTGATGAGAACCTTGAACTTTCAGAGAAAAGAGCCGAGATGCTCTGTAATGAACTTGTGAAACTTGGTGTTGACGGGCAGAGGATGGTATTTAACGGTTTTGGCGAAAAAAACCCGATAGCTGACAATAATACCGTCATGGGCCGTGCCTTCAATAACCGCATCGAGCTGGTTAAAAAGTAAGTTTATTTATCCATCATTATACTGGACATAAAATCATATGCAGTCTTTTCTTCATTAAGTTCCAGTGTACGGTCCGGATCATACTCAGGCGCATTCTTTATCGAGTCTTTTTTCAGGCTGATACTGACTTCCCGGTTAACATAACTTATTTTATCAAGGAAATCCAGGGGAAGAATCACCTTTTTGCTCCAGGGCAGCCAGTTGCTTGTGTCAGCGATAAGGTGTACTATCTGCCAGTCGTAATCATCGCTTATGATGTCATCAATATGTCCGAGTTTACCGTCGAGTGTACTGATATGATATCCTTCCACTTCATTGAAACTTCTCAGGTGGGTATCAAGATCTTTCTCGCTTACTGTTTTTGAAGGAATGTCCAGGGGTCGGAAGGGAAATAACATCGGGCTTTCCACTGCACCAAAATCATAGGTCCAGTAGTGATCAATATTGTAGTGCCTGTTCAGTTCCATCTCGTATGCCCTTGAAACAGGGATCCCCTGATCCGGATCGGGGCATGATTCTATATCTTTACCCTCCAGGGCGAGGTCAATATTTTCATTTTCCGGATCAGGATTTTTTATAAATAACCTTGGTATCAGAACCTTTTTCATATTGAAAAAGCTCCCGAAATCAGCTTCCAGGTAGCGGATAATCCAACGTTTTTCATCAAAAAGGAAATCCTTTATTTTCCCTTCTTTTCCATCCTGAGTTTTAACAGAATATTTTGATAATTTTTTTACGCTGTGTTTCATAAATCAAATAATTTAAGTTTAATCCATAATAATTACATTATCATGGACACTATATAATATACATGATCTTAATGAAATTTCAAAACACAGCAGGCAAAACCTTTAGAATTTCATAGCCACACCCAGGTTCAGGTAAGCAATACCGTAACCGAGCTCAACCATACCTGCTATTGTTTCCGTGAAATAGTACCTTGCCCCGATGAACCATGACCATACGAGTCCACTGGAAGAACTTGAATAGTCATAGCCCGGGATTAGTTCACCGAACTCCTTGGCGGAAACAATATTGAAGCCCACTAACAGACCTGTATAAGTATCAAGCTTTTCCATAAAAGGATAATGGAAATTACCTCTTGCTCCTATAATGATATTGGAATACTTGTATCCCCAACCTGAATACTCCCATTTATAGGATGCAAATCCCAGATAAGGGCCAACACCTACTGAACCCTTTTCAATAATTTCATCAACTATACCCAGTTCAAGAGAAGCTGATATCGGAGGTATCTGCAGTTTATAAAAACTACCGGTATACAAAGTTGTTCCAAGGCCCAATCCGAGGTTAAGTACTTTGTCACCCTTGACGAAAACAGGATCCTGGGCTGATAATTGTGCAAGTGCAAAAAATGTAATTAGTGGTAGTGCAAGTAGTTTTTTCATGGTTTCAGAATTTTTTGGTTGATAATAGGAATATAAAAGCAATTTATTTATTGATATTTTCAGCTATGATTTTCCGGGTTATACTGTTTGGAAAATATTTATCATGGTCCCGGATATCAGTATGTTATTACAGATACAGGCTCAGTTGTCAGGACAGGCGGACCGGCTTCTTCCTTCTGGCATGCAAGAACCATTCTTTTGAGTCACCGGCATATTTCATGGGGGGCAGTCCCACATGAAGAATACAAATCCGCCGATCACTATAAATAGTAATCCCAGGACAATGGGATTAGCTTTCCCCGGTTTTCTTGTTAGTCTGTTACCTATTCTCATAATGTTGTTATTGCTGGATGATTTTCCTGGTAATATTTCATTTTGCACCGGCTGCTTTCAGTATCCCAGCAATGCCGGAAGACTCATTGGACAGTGCAAGAGACAGGGGTGTCAATCCTTCTTTTGTTCTTGCATTAACATTCGCGCCCTTTTTTACAAGGAAGCTTACCAGTTCTTCATTTCCATTGCTGACGGCATAGTGGATCGGTGCCCAGCCTTCTATATCACCTGTTGAAGCCGCTTCATTTACGTCCGCCCCTTTTGAGATAACTAATTCAGCCAGTTCGATGTCAATGTTTTTCATAAGAATGCCAAAAATGACGCTCGTAAATATTCCTCTACCGTCATCTCTCACGGCTTTCAAATTGGCTCCCTTTTCGATCAGCAGCCTGGTAATCTCTTTTGAACTTTCAGCAGCTTCAAGAAGTGCTGTAGAACCATCATTGGCAACTACATTCATATCTGCACCTGCAGAGATGAGAAATTTTGCCACTTCGGCATATTCTGGTTTTTGACTATAAGTACTGGCCCACATTAGCGAAGTATATCCATTCTTGCTTTGCCTGTTAATGTCGGCACCATTCGCAAGTGCCTGCTTCACCCCATCAACGTCTGCTTTGATCGTTGCACTATAGAGAGGATTCTGTCCCCGGTCTTCCTGTGCACTTAGTATAAAGAAGCAGGAGAAAACAAGCAGGCCTGTGATTGTAAGTTTCTTCATTTTATGGTTTCAATTTATTGATTAGTGAATAAAAAGTCTTGCGCTTGATCTTATGTGCCTTATGGTGTTGTTTATTATTTTTTAAGGCATCATTTTCGGCATATCCATCACCTGGTAGCCTGCAGGTATTTCAAAGCTTTTTGCATCGGGGGTCCAGGGTTCTATATCTTTCAGTTCCATGGTTGACTCATCCGACCCGTCTATATGGGTTATGAGCTTAATCGGGAAATCGTACTTTTCGGAGGTCCATACAGTGTACATTTTTTGGCTTGGATTTTCCTTGTTATACAATCCTGAGCGGGTACACTTGATACCGTTTATAGTTTCTTCACCTTCCACTTTTGTTATTCCTTCATCCTGGTATTGGCTATATGAGGCAACAGGATCATTGCCCATGCTCATTGGGTTTGTAGCGGATCCTTTCATTGCTATTTTTTGCCGGGGCATCAGGATAATAACCTCGGGGGATCCTTTTTTAACTATTACTACCCCTTCCATACCATTCTCGTTGAATTCATAACGGTATGCGGCATCGGTGGAAAAAACAGTGAAGACACGTTCCTGTCCCATACTGGTGAAGTACATCTTTGCAGTAAACTGGGAGAACATCGGGATTACCAGCAGGCTGGCAACCGAGAGTAAGATAAATTTTTTCATGATTTCATATTTTACTATTTGTTAACTTTTCTTCTTGTCATCTGCCAGCTATAGGTATGAAATTCTCTTTCATAACCATTTTCCCTGGGTTTGTCTATCTCCTTACTGCCATTGCCACCAAAGGATCTAATGCCATCTCCAAAGCTCACAATCAGTTCAGGATTTATCTCCGGTACTTCTTCTGATGAGGCTGACGGGATAGGTATGTCAGGTATGGCGCTAAAAAGAGAATCACCAACCTCTTCCTTAAGATAGTCCCAGATACCGGAAAGACCGGGCTTAAATGTTGGATCGGGTATGGGATCTTTAACGGGACCCGCTTCAAAGGTAAGATCCTCTGAAGTTTTAGTCTCTTTTTTATTATCACTTTTATCCCCGTTACTACTCCACTGTCTTGATTCTGTTTCAATCATGGCTTCAAGATCATATGAAATACTGTAACCACCCGGTATTAGTTTTACCGCTTTATTGGTATTATTATCGATTGCAACGATCCACATGGCTGCAAGAGGCTCAGATATCTCAGGATTGGTGACCGTGTAATCGGTAGTTACAGTGGTTTCATATCCTCCATTTGCACATCCTGATCCAGAGACAGAGCCATACATTTCGTGCGATTCATCATGAATCAGGTTAAAACTTGAAATGTTTGCCATGATAGGTTGATAATATTCCCAGGTCTGGTTAAATATTGGCATATCCGCTTTGTGCGAAAGTTTACACTGCACATATACTGTAGCGTTTATATTTTCATCTATACGTCTTACATCATCTGTTTGTGTTGTACATCCATCCCTGTCTGTTTTGTTTTCATGGTTTTCGTCAAGGAATTCCTTCCTCGTGGTTTTGGTAATGGTTATGGCAGCGTCATACTCGGGTGGTTTAACCTTTATAAATGCTCTTCCGGTTGCTTTATCAGGGTAGTCTTCAGGCTGAAATGAAGCTGATACCTGAATCATTTCATCCTTATCGCCCGCCTTGTAATGAAGGCGCACTTCTCCTCTGCTGTCAGTGACATAATCTGATTTTGGTTTTACCTCCCCGTTATTTAATCCGGTGATTCTTACGGAGAGTTTTTTCCCTGAAACGGGTTCATTCTTACCATCAGGATCCGTTTTATTTAGTGAGAGTATAATATCGGTTTCTTCCTCCTGGTATATTTCTTTGCGAATTGGCCTGACTTTTACTTCAAGGCCTTTTATTTTCAGACTTTCCAGCTCTTCAATAAAGAATGATACAAGGCCACATGTTTTTACAGATATAGCAAGATTTTCCGCTTCTATTCCGTTTTCCAGCGTAAATTCTGGTTCTGCCTTCCCCTCAGCATTAGTAAATACCACAAGAGTATTTGACTCGGGTCCGCCTCCCATGAATGAACCTGACCCACCTCCAAAACCCAGGGGTAATTTGAGATATCCTCTCTCACTATCTTTAGGTGAGAAATAAACATGCTGGTCCAGCATCCTGCCATAAACTGGGTTCCCTTCACAATTGAGCACTTTTGCTTTGATCTTCAGTGTGCGTTCTTCTTTAAGAGGGGAAACAAACTCAGGCTCCAGTTCAACGCTCAATTCAGGAGCCCTTGGTGGTACAGGGTGTTCTTTTTCATACTCTTTCAATCTTTTGTCAATACTGAAATAATCCGCTACATTTGCTTCAACCACGACTTTGAGATCGCGGCTTTTGGCAATGATATGGGGGCCTGTATACATTCCTGGCCCACAAGGGTTTACTATGCTTATGTCAGAACTCATCCTGTAATACACTGTCGAAAATTCATCAACAATTGATTCTTCAAAGTCATAGTCTTCTTCTGCAATTGGTGCAAGCATCAGGAGGTAGTTGAAAACGTATTCATATGATTCTCCTGATCCGGCAAGAGTAAAAGTAACGCTCGGATTATTTCTGCGCAGGGCCTGATACACCATATTCTGGATTTTTGTTAGCCAATAATCCTTTGAATCTGGCTGACCCGGGTTGTCGTTCAGTATCTTTTGAAGAAAACCATCATTCATTTCTCCTTTCTCAACGGCCACCTTTATTTCCGGGCAATCACCTTCCTGGCTATATAAAATAGTTATACCTGAGAAAAAGAAAATAAGAAGAATGGCAGTCAATCTTTTCATCATTGTAGTATAGTGATTAATAGTGTTATGTGCATAAAGAAGGGGAGAAACCTGAGTAGGTGTTTTATTAATGTCTCTCCCCTTTGTCTGGTTGAGGACGAACCTAAATTAATGAGTATGATTTCAATTGGATTTAACGAACTCGACCCTGCGGTTTTCTGCCTTACCTTCGGGTGTTGCATTTGTGTTTATGGGCATCGATTCACCAAATCCTTTGGAGCTTAACCTGTCGGCAGATATTCCCATCGACACCAGCTCTTTCATAACAGTTACTGCCCGGTCTTCAGATAGCTTCTGGTTAAAATCATTGTCACCGTCGCTGTCGGTATGCCCTTCGATGCTCACGTTAACACCGGGATGTTCTGAAAGCATTTTATAAATTTCATTAAGCACACCCATTGACTCGGGGCGAAGGCTTGCCTTGCCGGTATCAAAGCGTATCCCGTTGGATACTATCTTGCCATCCTGCAGGAAACGGTCATAGTACTTAACTCCACCTTCGGCTATGCGTATATTTTTAAGCATATAGAGGTTATCATCTTTGGCATGATAGGTATAGAGAGTCATACCGGTCGGATTAAAGTCAAGATGGGGTATGTTGATAAGCCGTGTTTCATCCATGTAAGCTTTCAGTTTGCCGGAGGTGTAAGCAATTGAAATATGAAACCACCTTGCTTTATTAGAAAGGCTTTTATCAGGATGTGTGCTTCTTGCCTGGCCAAACTCATACTCGTTTTCCACAATTCTTAAATATGAATATCCTGTGGGGCTCGGATCCTTCTGGTTTTTCCTGTCATAAAGGTAAATTTCGAACCATCCGTTTCCGGGATGATATAGATCCATCTCTATAGTAAATACATCCGGCAGGTAATCCTGCCCGGGGTTTTTAAGGTATGGAATAATAGAAGGAGCTCCATCCCTCATCATAATAACATTTTCACCACCGAAAACAGCGACTTCACTGTTCCCCCTCACCAGGTCCCATCGCGAAGGGAATTCGCCATTCTTTTCTCCAATGAGGTTATCTTCAAAAATTATCTTATCCCCCGGCACAAAATCGTATTTGCTCCAGACAAGCGCCATGGCCTCTCCTTTGTTCTCCGGCAATTTAACATCAGCCGGATCTGCCTGACCGGCAGCCTGTCCCTGTGCTGTTGACGAATCACCGGCTTGTCCCTGTTCAACTGCTGTGCTGTCCTTCCCGGTAACCGCTTCTTCAATCCCTTTTTCCAGGACATCAAAGCCTTTCTTTACGGCCTTGTCTGCCTTTTTGTTGGCACGCCTGTTTGCTTCCCTGTTTATCTTTTTCCTGAGGTTAATTTTAACCTGGCAGTTTGCATCCACCGTTGTAAGAAGAAAAACAGCAATAATAATTGTGAAAACTGTCTTGATTTTCATGATACTAAGTCTTTTTTCTTTAAAATTACGGCTCCCCGCGAAGATTTAACAGAACAGATTAGTATCCGCCCGGAATGAATTAGTATCCTGCGGAAAATTGGTAGTAATGGTAATTATTACAGGTAGAGGGAATCATTAATTGCCTGGATAACCTGTTTCCTGAGGTTCTGTGAGACGGGTATCTTGGATTTATCCTTCAGCACCAGGTAGCCGCCGTCGCGTTTCACGAACCTGTCAACAAAGGCAATATTTACCAGGTGTGACTGGTGTACCCTTATCATTCCTGAGCCTGACAGCATTGTATCAAATTCCTTTATGGTACGTGAAACCATGATCCTGCTTCCCTCAGCCAGTAAGAAAAGTGTATAATTGCTGTCGGCCTCAGCTCTCACAATATCAGAAATCGGTACAAGATGAAGATTTTCAGCAGTATGCAATACTATCCTCTTGAGGACCTTCCTGTTCTGCAGGTTTTCCTGCAGGGTTTTCAGTTTTAGGCGTTCCTCTTCAATATTTATAATACTTTTTGCCTTATTGACAACCCTTTTTATATCTTCCGGATCGAAGGGTTTTAGGACGAAGTCGAGTGCACTTACCTTGATAGCCTGAAGGGCATATTCCTGGTGTGCGGTAATAAAGATAAGCCTGAAATCTATTGATGGCAATTTCTCAAGAAGATCGAAGCCCGTGCCGTCAGGCATTTCAACATCAAGGAAAACGAGGTCGGGCTTATGTTCGAGTATCAGGTCATATCCTTCTTTTACTGAGGCTCCCTTGGCTGCAATATCAATATCCGGAAAACCGTCCTTCAGGATGGCCGAAATGGAATTCCTTACCGAAGCTTCGTCATCAACTATAATAATCTTCATCAATAAAAATATTATTCAGGCAAAAACCTTTTTTACCGGCATAACTATTACAACTCTTGTCCCTGCAGGTTTCGAATTTTCAAACAGGTCTTTTATGTCATAGGATATATTCCTGCTTTTCATCACTTTACGGAAATAATCAAGCCTGCTCCTTACTACTTCTGTTGAGATTGATTTTTTCTTTATCTTTCTATCCTGACTTTCGGCTGCCATGGCTCTTCCCACGCCGTTATCCGTTACCTCCAGCTTCATGAATCCGTCTACGAGCTTATATGAGATTTCCACTTTTCCTCCATCCTTCTTTTTCATAAGACCGTGTTCAACGGAATTTTCGAGGCATGGCTGGGCTAGCATTGGAGGCACGGATATATTTTCAGAATCAATTGAACTGTCGACTGTGAACTCATATTCAAATCCGCTTTCAAACCTTAATTTCTGGACGTCAAGGTAAAGCTTCAGTGTCTCAAGCTCTTTTTCCAGTGGAATAAATTCTTCCCGTGAATTCTCAAGTATATTCCGCATCAGGCTGGCTATTTTCACCAGGAAGGTATTAGCCTTTTCGGGCTGGCCTGCAAGGATAAGATCCTGTATGGCACAGAGGGAATTAAATATAAAATGGGGATTCATCTGTGCCCTGAGCAGCCTCTGCTCAAGATCTATTCTTTTATATCGCGCTCTCAGGCGTGTATTTCTTATATAGAACAGGGATATTACAAGGAGCAATATTATAAGTAGGATCAATCCTTTAACATAGAGATTCTGTTGTTTGATTTTGTTTTCCCTCATTAGAATCTCCTGCATATGCTCAAACTCAGCCGCTTCCTGCTTCCTGTCATATTCATTCTGTATCTCGAGCCTTGTCACTTTCTTAAGGAACTCATTATTGCTTATACTGTCATTCAATGCATGATATTCTCTAAGGTAATCATAGGCAAGGTCTTTCCTGCCTGTTTCACCGTAGATGGCGCTGAGCAGACCGGCGGCAGAAGCTGTTGTTATTGCATCGTTTTGTTCCCCGGCCATATTATAAGCCTTAAGTGCATTATCCAGAGCATCATTATACTTCCTCATTCTTCTCTGAACTCGACCCAGGGTAATAAGGTAGGTGGCAAGTCCGGGATCATTATTCTTTTCCGCTAATTTTATTGACATTGATATATAGTGAAATGCTGAATCGGCTTCACCTTTAAGTGAAAATGTTGAGGCAATATTATGATATGCACCGGCCATCCCGGCAGGGTAGTTCATTTTTTCGTTCAGCAGCAGTGATTTTCTGAGGTAATAAAGTGAACTGTCATGGAGGGATTTGGCTGTATATATCTGGGCAATATTATTCAGCGTTTTGCTCTGTTCCCACAGGTCTCCCGAACGCGCTGATATTGGCAGTTTCTTCTGGTTGAACTCCAGAGCCTTATCATATTCTTCCTGGTAGAAGTACATGAGCGCAATTGAGCCATATGCTATGGCCAGTCCGTTTGTGTCTTTCTTTAATTCCCACAGTTCAAGGGCGTCAAAATATGAATCAATTGCTTCATTGAAGAGCAACATATCCTTATAAAGGTTACCGAGTGTATTCAGGGCATCTGCAAGCGGGGCGGTGTCATTCACTGACCTTGCCGTTTCAATGGCCCTGTTTGTCAAGACAAGTGCACCCTCAAAATCATTTTTCTGTCGCGCCAGGTAAGTAAGAGCGCTGAGTGAATTCAGTACACCCTGTTTATCTCCTGCCTTTTCAAAATTCTCAAGGCTCAACCTGCTGTATCTTTCCGATTCATCGATCATACCTTTAAGGCTGTATACATAGGAAAGGCAGTAATATGCACGGGCTTTGCCGGCCAGGTCCCCTGTTTCATCGTAAAGTTTAAGGGCCTGATAATTATAATAAGAGGCACTGTCGCCCGGATTATACCTTGCAAAATAGGCCATCCCTATTGCCAGTGAGGCATCGGCCATCCCTTTTTTGTATCCTATCTTACTCGATTCAGACAGGGCTGTTCTTGCATCCCTGATGGCAATGACAGGGTCTCTCCTTGCCATGAGATATGCTTCCTGTGTCTGTTTGTTTATTACGGCGGTATCCACATCAATTTCCTGCGTGCTACCCGGAGACAGGCCCTGGACAGACACCGTAATAAGCAATGTGGCAATAAATGACAGAGACCGCATATGACAAGTCCTTTGAATAAAACAGAATTACTAAAATTATGAAATTTTAATAATATTCCCGTATTAGTTGTTATAAAATAATGGCCTGTGTACCTGACGACAAACACCCTGCATTAAGGTTTTCGTTAAAAAACTAACGAACAGACTAAGAAATAAAACCCCTGATACTATTGAAGGATATCCAGTTCTATTCCCATGTAATTTACTTTAAGGTTCTTCAAAGTTGTGTTTTATTGTTTTAAGTTTTCTTTAATAATTATCCCTGAACGGTGACTGGTAAATGTTCTGACATATAATCTATATAAAGGTAAAACAATTTTTGCCTTCATTTTGTTCAGGGATTCTTTAAGACAGTGACCTTCCCGCGATGTATCATAATCATTTTCAAACTTGTATATACCGGTTGAAAACCATACCACTTATCAATGCTTATCTTCACTCATTTTTCACAAATGAGGGAAGACTAAAAAATGATAAGAATGAGTACAAAGCAAAAAATTATCCTACTCAGGTACCGGGACGGTTATTCAGAACGTAGAATATCCCGGGAATTAGGGATAAACCGTGAGACGGTACGTCGTTACCTGACAGAATACAGGAAAGCCAGGGGAAAGTTATCCGATACACCAGAGGCAGACGAAGTACTAATTGAGGAGATTGTCAAGATCCCCAAATACGATAGCAGCAATCGGGAAAATAAAAAGTTCACTGATGAAATAAGCCGGGAAGTTGACCGGTTATTGCAAGTCAATGAAGAGAAGCGCAGCCGTGGTTTACATAAGCAGGTGATGAAGAAGATCGATATTTTGGAACACCTGCATGAACAGGGTTATAATATCGGATACACAACGGTATGTAAACACATAAACAGAAAACAGGTCAAAAGAAGAGAAGCCTTTATCCGTCAGGTATATAATCCGGGAGATGTTTGCGAGTTTGACTGGGGTGAGGTTAAGCTTGAGATAGGGGGAAAGTTACAGACGCTCTGCATGGCTGTATTTACACCAGCCATGAGCAATTATCGCTATGCGGTACTATTTCACCGGCAGGATACTGCGGCGTTTTTACAGGCGCATGTTCTGTTCTTCGAGCATATTGGTGGTGTTTTTCATACCATGGTTTACGATAATATGCGGGTTGCCATACGCAAGTTTGTAGGTCCGTCGGAAAAGGAGCCCACCGAAGCATTACTGAAGCTATCCACCTATTACCAATTTCATTTTCGTTTTTGTAATGTTGCCAGTGGCAATGAGAAAGGGCATGTTGAACGCAGCGTTGAGTTTGTAAGGCGAAAGGCATTCAGCAACAATGATCGTTTTCCTACCCTGGAAGCGGCCAATGTCAGGTTAGCAGGTACCTGCAACCGGCTTAACACTCGTTTTAGCCGGGATAACCAGGGTAAAAGATCCATTGATCTATTGGAAGATGAGAAAAAACAACTGGCCCCGGCTCCTCCCAGCTTTGATTGTGGTCAGATGGAACAATGCAAGGTGGATAAATACTCCGTGATTACCTATGCCACCAATCGATACAGTGTGCCGGATCATCTGGTGGGTAAGATAGTGGATGTTAAAGTATATCCGGAGAAATTGCATTGTTACCATGAAAACCGTAAGATATGCTGGCATGAGCGCCAGTACACCCGGCAAGGGTGGTACATCAACCTGGATCATTACCTGTATACTCTCAGGCTCAAACCAGGCGCACTGGCCGGTTCGCAGGCAATGGCATCGGCTCCAGAGAAAGTGAGGCGTATTTTCAATCAATATTTTGAGGATACTCCAAAAGATTTTGTTGAGCTGTTGATTTTTCTGAAGGATCATGACTATGCTTTTGACAAGGTTACCCAAGCCATTGACAGACTTAAACAGATCAGTGCGCATGATATCTCTGTTGATAAGATTAAAACGCTGTGTATGCAAAAAAATGAGGTTTATGCGCCTGTTCTGGATAATGATGATCAGATACTTCAGCAATCACGCG
>Ga0190358_1000007_pt1 | contig 109284 bp, 86 predicted proteins | sample 48721812_MG_FD_161666 | JGI IMG/M metagenome (GOLD analysis project Ga0190358, IMG submission 161666) | Hydrothermal vent microbial mat bacterial communities from Southern Trench, Guaymas Basin, Mexico - 4872-18-1-2_MG | ecosystem: Environmental > Aquatic > Marine > Hydrothermal vents >... | reverse complement strand
AGATCTTCCTCGCCTGGGGGAGAGGGAGCATAGAATGAAAAACCAAGATCCCCCTGATTTGCTTCGCTCATCTTCCCTTTTGACTCTCTGTGGTCGCCGAGCTCATCCCGCAATGCGGGATTCGGGTCAAAGGGAGATCCCTGCCAGGTCAAGTATAAATGCATATTCCAGGGCAGTTGTTTTCAATCTTTCGAAGCGTCCTGATGCCCCGCCATGGCCGGCTGTCATATTTGTCTTGAGAACCAGCAGGTTATCGTCTGTTTTCACGTCCCTCAGCTTTGCCACCCATTTAGCGGGTTCCCAGTACTGTACCTGTGAATCCCAGAAGCCTGTGGTTACCAACATATTGGGATAGTCCTGCTCTTTAACCTGGTCATAGGGTGAATATGAAAGCATATAGTCATAATAGACTTTCTCCCGGGGGTCACCCCACTCATCCCATTCAAATGTAGTAAGTGGTATTGTGGGATCAAGCATGGTAGTAACAACGTCGACAAAGGGTACTGCTGCCAGCACGCCCCTATATAGTTCAGGTTGCATATTCACTATAGCTCCCATCAGCAGACCACCGGCACTTCCTCCCCGGGCAAAAAGCCTGTCGGGGCTCGTATAATTTTCATCAATTAGAAATTCGGCACAATCGTTGAAATCCGTAAAGGTATTGATCTTATTTAACAGTTTACCATCTTCATACCATTGTCTTCCCATCTCACTGCCTCCCCGTATATGTGCTATTGCATAGGCAAAACCCCTGTCGAGAAGGCTCAGCACATTTGAATTAAAAGAAGGATCATTTGATGAGCCATACGAGCCGTAGGCATACAAAAGCATTGGTGATTCACCGTTCTGCTCAAAACCTTTGCGGTAAACCAGTGATATTGGAACTTTTGTACCGTCATCAGCGGTAGCCCAGAGTCTTTTAGATTCATAATTATCCTTTGAGAAATCTCCCAGTACTTCTGTCTCTTTTAGGAGTTTCTTCTCCCTGGTCTTCATATTATAATCAAAGGTAGAATTAGGTGTTGTGAGAGATGTATAAGTATACCTCAGTACGTCCGAATCGGCTTCTTTGTTCACTGAAATCCGGCTGCTGTACACATCTTCGTCAAAACCGATATAATGATCATCGCCGGTAGCCAGATCGAATATCCTGATATTATTCAATGCATTAATTCTTTCGCTTACAGCAAGGTAGTTATTAAACAATGTAAATCCCTGCAGGAGTACATCATGCCTGTGAGGTATGAAATCTTTCCAGTTATCCCTTTTGTAATTATTCTCAGGAGCCACCATCAGCTTGAAATTAGTTGCATCATCAGTATTTGTCCTGATGAAGAATTTCTCATTAATATGATCAAGTGAATATTCATGGTTAATTTCTCTTGGGGTAAAAATTCTGAACTGACCCTCAGGATTATCTGCTTCAAGTATTCGTGCTTCAGTCGTAAGGGTCTGGTTTGAGAATATGACCAGGTACTTTTCACTCTGTGTTTTACTGATGCTACAGGTAAACTCCTCATCATCTTCAAAAAATACCAGCACATCCTCATCAGTCGGCGTACCCAATTTATGTCTCATAATTCTTTCAGCCCTGAGTGTTTCATAGTCCTTACCGGTATAGAAGCAGGTTTCACTGTCGGCTGCCCAGGTAACTCTTCCTGTAGCGTTCTCTATTACATCGGGTAACATCTCCCTTGTGTCCAGGTTCATGAAATGTATTGTATATCTGCGCCTGCTGACAAAGTCAGTACCATAAGCAAGAATTTTATTATCAGGACTTACACTCAAACCCGTTACACTGCAATAATCTTTACCTTCAGCAATTTTATTGACATCAAGCAATAATTCTTCCTCTGCTGCCAGTGTTTCTTTTTTCCGGTAGTAGATAGGATATTCCATTCCCTCCAGATACTTTGTATAATAATAATACCCGTTATCGAGGTAGGGCACTGATTCATCATCCTCCTTTATCCGGCCTTTCATCTCTTCAAAAAGTTTGTCTGCCAGTCCCTGAACATCCGCGAGCACTTTTTCAGTATATTCATTTTCAGCATTCAGATAATCGAGTACTTTTTGTGTTTGTTCGTCCGGGGTCTCTGCATTTTTTTGTTCGTCGCTCAGCCTCATCCAGTAATAGTTATCTATCCTGGTATGATCATGGTTAACAAGCTCTCTGGGTATTTTCTCAGCATCCGGTGGTTCCGGTGCTTTTTCTGTTTTACAGCTAAACATTAATACAAATATCAGTAATGGTGTTAATAAAAGTGTTTTTTTCATAGCAAAAATGTTAATGGTATTATAAGGAAACTAAAATAATAAAAAAAGAAGGATATAAAAATATAGACTGAAACTGAGGTTAAGGTTAGGATATAGCTGACGGCTAATTATTAAACATAGCTCTAACAGTTAGCTTTCAATTAATCAGACATGGTTGTAAGTTTTTTTTGGTTTGTACTTTAAAACTATTGAATCAACCGTGACTTTCTTTTTATTTTCTTATTATTCCAAATTTTACAGAAACAAAGTTACGTAGCGCACAAAAACACACAAGCCATAAGCTAAAACCAACTTCTTATGGGAAGAGCTGTTTTTTGACCTCGCAGCCCGGGTCAACTTTTACGATATTTGTAATAATAATGATTTAAAAATCCTATTTTTATAAATATCAATTGTGAAACAGGATATGAGAATTACATTAAAAATTAGTTTGATTATTGTATTTATCTTGTTTAGTTACACATATGGTTATAGTCAGCCGTCATTAAAGGTAATTAAGCTTGATAAAAAAATAAATATTGATGGTATGTTGGAAAGTTCATGGTCAAATACCGACTCATCTTCCAACTTTATTCAGCTTGAACCTTCGAAAGGAAATCCATCCACACGCAAATCAATTATCAGGGCTGTTCAGGATGAAAAATCAATTTATTTTAGTTTTAAATGTTATTTAAATCAACCTGATGAACTTGTAGCACGAATACAACGCCGAGACCAGTTAAACTACAGCGAAGACATTGTTACCATAATTTTAGATACATACAATGATAATCGCACTGCGCTAATGTTTCAGGTAAATGCACTTGGTACCATATCCGATGCTAAAATAAGTGATAACGGTAAAAATATAGATTATCTCTGGGACACTGAATGGGAAGCCAAGACTTCAATAACCGACAGCGTATGGATTGCTGAAATTAAAATACCTTTTAAAAGTATACCGTTCAAACCAGGGGTCAAAATATGGAGATGTAACTTCTCAAGGTCTATTCGGGCAAATAATGAAATCGCATGGTGGTCACCGGTTACGCAGAACTACAGAATTTCGCAAAATGGCAGGCTTAATAATATTCAAACTGGTCATGGATTAAAACATTCCCTCAGCTTATTCCCATATGCAACCGGAAGATATGCCAATTCAAATATACAAGTAATTGAAAATGGTTTTAAAGCGGATATTGGTGGAGATATTGAATATAAATACAGGTCGAATTTTAAGATAAACCTGACCTTTAATCCTGATTTTGCGACTGTTGAAGGTGACAGAGAACAAATTAACCTAACTCCCTGGGAACTGAAATTCCCTGAAAAAAGGCTTTTCTTTCAAGATGGTAACGATATGTTTAGTACACGTATCAAAACTTTTTATTCGCGCAGAATTGGCGATATTCAATATGGAAGTAAAATGACTGGGAAGATTGATAAATTCCAGTTCAACGGACTTCATGCACAAACAATAGGAAACGATGAATTGCAATTGCCTAAAGCAAAATTTAATGCTTTCAGACTAAAGGGTGATATACTGAACTCATCGACACTGGGCTTTATCTATACCGATAAAGTTACAGATACTGCCATTTATCGCTCATATAATTTTGATTATGTGCTAAATCTTGGAAAAACCTGGAAGTTGACAGGACAATATGTAGTAAGTACACCGGGCGATATAAAATCCCATTCCGCTTGGTTTGTCAGGTTTGCCCGGGAAAACAACATTTACCATTATCATATACGGTTCACGAGTTTAGGAACGAATTTCAGGGATAATGTGAACCAAACTGGATTTATACCCGATGATGACAGGTTGGAGGTAGATTCCGACATCGAAAATAAATTTTGGTTGAACAGAAAATTAAAATATCTATTCCTGTCGGGAAAAAACAATATCTTTTGGAGCCAGGAGGGTATATTAAGAAGTTGGAGACTCACATATGGCTTCAGAATGTATTTCAACAACAAATCTAGTTTCGATGTATATTATCGGGATGAGTTCCAGCTTTTGGATAAGAAATATTACAACAATTACTACCATTTTATAGCTGGGTATAATACCGATGAAGCTTCAAACGCTGCTTTGGCCTATCGTTTCGGCAGGAACTTCGACCGTGATTTTCAGTTAGCCGAGTTCAATTCGAGCTTTAAAATTCTAAAAAGGCTTTCAGTAAATTATGAGTTGAACTACCTCAAATTTTCACCCGACCCAAACCAAGAATCGACCTGGCTGAACATTTTAGGTTTCGATTATTATTTTACAAACGACCTTTGGATACGCATTTTTGCTCAAAATAACAGTAGCACAGACAAATATTATTTCTACAGCTTATTCGGATGGAGATTTAAACCTCCTTTTGGAGCGGTTTATCTAATTGTTAATACAGATAATTATTACGATTTTGACAAAAACTCGAATTATTATTCAGAAATATTGTTCATTAAATTAACTTACCCGATTTCGGCAATAAAATAAGTCACCAATCCTATTTGTAAGCACATCCCCTGGCCCCGTTGACTCCCTGCGGTCGTCAAGCTCATTCCTCAATGCGGGATTCGGTTCAACGGGGGATCACTCCCTCAAACATCTTTCAAAGACAGCTGGATTCTGTTTCTTTCTGTATCAACACTGACAACTTTTACTTTCACGTGCTGGTGCAGCTTAACCACATCCCCCGGATCTTTTACGAAGCCTTTCGCCATATTTGATATATGCACCAGGCCATCCTGTCTGACACCTATATCGACAAAGGCTCCGAACCTGGTAATATTGGTCACTATACCCGGCACAACCATACCTTCAGCCAGGTCTTCTATAGAGCGCACATCGGCAAATTTGAACTCTTTTATTTCGGACCTGGGATCCCTGCCGGGTTTCCTCAGTTCTTCAATAATATCTTCCAGTGTAGGCAGTCCAATATCCTCTGTTACATATTTTTTGATCTCTATCCCTGATATCTTTTCTTCATCTTTAATAAGGTCTTCCACTGCAAGGTCCAGGTCTGATGCCATTTTTTCAACAATATGGTAACTTTCGGGGTGAACGGCAGATTTATCCAGGGGGTTTTCAGCGTTACTGATCCTGAGAAAGCCTGCGCATTGTTCAAAAGCCTTATCGCCCATTCTTTTCACCTCTTTCAACTGCTGCCGCGATTTAAACGGGCCATTTTCATTTCTGAATTCAATTATATTACCTGCCAGTTGTGGACCGAGTCCCGACACATAGGTAAGCAGGTGTTTACTGGCGGTATTTACCTCCACCCCCACCCTGTTAACGCAACTAACTACCACATCATCGAGGCTTTGCTGAAGCTTAGCCTGGTCAACGTCATGCTGGTACTGTCCGACTCCTATTGATTTGGGATCTATTTTAACCAGTTCAGCCAGAGGGTCCATGAGTCGTCTTCCTATTGACACTGCTCCCCTTACCGTTACGTCGTAATCAGGGAATTCATCCCTTGCTACCTGTGAGGCAGAATAGACTGAGGCTCCTGCTTCACTCACCACGAATACCTTTATATCACCTTCAAATTTTATCCATTTGATAAAGTCTTCTGTCTCACGGCTGGCTGTACCGTTACCAATTGCTATTGCTTCTATCTTGTAAGAATTTACCAGGCTTGAAATTTTCTTTACTGAAAGGGCGGTCTGGTTCTGAGGCGGATGGGGAAAGATGGTCTCGTTATGCAGTAATTTGCCCTGCTTATCGAGGCATACCACCTTACATCCGGTACGGTAACCCGGATCAATAGCCAGCACTCTTTTCCCTCCCAGGGGGGGAGCAAGTAACAGTTGTCTGAGATTATCTGCAAACACTTTTATGGCCTCCTCATCTGCCTTTTCCTTTGACAGGCTCCTGAATTCATTTTCCATGGCCGGTCCCAGCAGTCTTTTCCAGGAATCTTTTACGGCTGCGAGCACTTGTTCGGCCGTGTCATTATCAGCTTTCACAAATATCTCATCAAGGAGTTCCAGGGCCCTCTCCTCATTAGGCATTATGCTTATCTTCAGAAAGCCCTCATCCTCTCCCCTGCGCATTGCCAGCAGTCGGTGAGAAGGGCACCCGGACAATTGTTCATCCCATTCAAAATAATCCCTGTATTTAGCGCCTTCCTCTTCTTTCCCTTTGACCAGTTTTGATTTTATCCGAGCGTCTCTGTCGAAAAGTCTGCGTATTTTCTTCCTTGCAGACTCATCCTCATTTATCCATTCCGCAATAATATCCCTTGCTCCCCGGAGGGCATCCTCTATGCTTTCAACATCATCATCAAGATATTTTTCGGCTTCAGTCTCAGGATCCGGTAATTCCTGCTTCATAATTAACCGGGCAAGTGGTTCCAGTCCTTTTTCGCGTGCAACTGATGCCCTGGTTATTCTTTTTGGCCTGTACGGAAGGTATAGGTCCTCAAGCTCTGTCATTGTGACGGCCTCATTCAGCCTTTCCAGCAGTTCAGGGCTCATTTTATCCTGTTCCTCAATTGAACGGATTACTGCCTCCCTCCTTTTGTCCAGTTCAACCAGTTTTTCATACTGATCCTTAATATGATTTATCTGCACTTCATCAAGGCTGCCGGTCATTTCCTTGCGATAGCGGCTGATAAATGGTATTGTGGCGCCATCATCAATAAGCCGTATCACGTTTTCAACCTGCCATTCATGATGCCCTAGCCGTGAGGCTAATAAGGCTATGTATTTCTTTTTATCCGTCATTATTCAATATATAAAACAAGTCCTTTCAGGTATTCACTTTCAGGGTGGTAGATATTCACGGGATGATCAGCAGGCTGGCTTAGTTGTTTGAGTATCCTTACATTCCTTCCTGTATTGGCTGCTGCAGCGAAAACCGACTTACGAAAATTTTCACGGTTAACCACCTGTGAACAGGAGAAGGTAAACAGTATGCCACCACTGTTTATTATCTCAAGCGCCTTCATATTAAGGCGTTTATATCCCTGTAATGCATTATGCAGCACATTCTGATGTTTTGCAAATGCCGGAGGGTCAAGCACAATGAGGTCATATTTTATATCAGATTCATCCATAAACCTGAAGGCATCACCGGTAAAGCTTTCATGCCTAGCATCTTCCCCGTAGTTAAGTTTAATGTTCTGTTCAGCCACTCCCATGGCCCTTGATGAAGCATCCACTGTATGAACCTTTTTAGCGTTCCGCAGGGCATATACAGAAAAGCCTCCGGTATAGGCAAAGAGGTTAAGAACATTACGCCCGGCAGAATATGCTTCGATCAGTTTACGGTTTTCCCTCTGGTCGACAAAAAAACCGGTTTTTTGTCCCTCTTCCCAATCAACATGGAATTTATAAGCGTACTCTTCCACTATGTTAGCCGTCACTTCTCCTCTCAGAACACCATTTTTATGTTCAATCCCTGCTTTGTAAGGCAAAGTCGCAGCACTTTTATCATAAACTGCAGAAATATGCGGTCTTTTCAGAGCCATCAGTATTTCTGCCATCAGTTCACGCTGTTGATGCATACCTGCTGAATGTGCCTGCATCACTGCCACATCATTATAGACATCGATTACAAGCCCGGGCAGGTTGTCGCCCTCAGCATGTATCAACCTGAAAACGTTGGTAGATGGAAGGTCAAGTATACCCATTCTTTCCCTGTAATTTACCGCCCTGTTTATCCCGGAAACAAAAAAAGTGTCATCAATCTTTTCGTCTTCAAATGTGAGTATCCTTACGGCTATTGTTCCCGGCTGGTAATGGCCACGTGCCAGGAATTTGTTTTTATTGTCGTATATATCCACCACATCACCTTCCAGTGGTTTCCCGGTCATTTTCTTTATTGCACCGCTGAAAATCCATGGATGGCGCCTTAATATCGACTGGTCTTTGCCTGACTTAAGTATTAGTTTAATATTGTCTCTCATATTATTTTATCAGGTCCTGTGCTTATCCAGTTTCTTATATATTTCACAGCATACCCAGGCATCAGTAGCTGCATAGTGTAATTGTGCCCCGGTAAGATCTTCCGCTTCCCAGTTAGAAACCTGTTGCCGTTTTGATATCCTGAAGCCAAGAATAATAGCAGATAATTTCCTTAGCCCGGAACTGGCAATTCCAAAGTCTTTAACATAATCCTGCAATTCTATAAATCCTCTTTCCTTAAAGTTTCTTATGGTTTTCAATGCTTTAATATCGTCATGAATAGCCACCCCTACTTTGGCAACTGACTCATCTGCAAGGATATTGACCAGTTCGGGAGGAAGTCCGATTTTATTAAGGCGGAACAAATATGCCCTGTTACTGTCTGCCAGCTGTAAGAGAGCCACTTTATTGTGTTTGCCTTTACTGAATTTGGGTTTTGTTTCGGTATCAAAACCAATAACGCTGACTGATTCCAGCATTCGCAGGCTTTCCTTGAGTTTACCGGGATCATCAACCAGTACTATTTCGCCCTTAAACCCTGAAACCGGATATTCCACCAGGTCTTTCTTATCTATATTCTCCTTAAAAGTCATCACCGTTCTCCTTTCTGAAATCATTCTGGCGCCGTGATATTATCCAATCAGATTTATCACTGTCAGCCCTGCTTCCTGTAGCAGTACCGCCGATTTTTTCAGAATCAATCAAAGCAAAGTGCACTGCTCTTATTGTATTTACCAGTGTCTGCCCCCAGTAAAGCCTGAAGTTCTCCCTGCATTCCCACAGTGCATCATTCATTAGTTCAGGGGTAGCCACCCGGTATACCATAAGGAAATCCCTGATATCCTGGTATATATCAGCCAGGTTCTCTGCAAGGTCGCCATAAACAAGTTCTTCAGTTGAATCCATATCATGGTTTACATCAATATAATCATTTGCGGCACCAAATTTAAGAGTGAGATTATCCTTAATAAGCTGCCAGTCTTCCTCTTTGACAAATTTTTCAGTTCCTTCATCAAGTTTTGACTCAATATCAGGCAGATATAAGGCTTTCAGATACAGAAGGGGTAATAATTTCTGTAAAACCATTAAGAGTTTATGTCCGTCCGCAGAAGATGCTTCTTCAAGTAAGCGGCAATATTCGTTTGCCACAGCGGTAAATTCTATAACTTTCCGTGAATAGACTACATTCTCATTCATAGGATAAATTTTGAGACAAAATTAATTCAAATAAATGATAATAACGAAAGGGTGTTGAACCGAGCCTGGTGAGTTCCCGGGCTTTCGGGGGCGAACCCTGCGGGTTCGGCGGATCCAATCGTCAAACTGCCGGAAGGTTTACTTAATCAGGAGTTCCAGATGAGGTTTTGCTTATCATCCTTCAATATTTTATCGTGATCGAGCAGCCATCGTATAACTTTAATTGCTTTTTCCTCGTCGGTATCCAGTTTAGACAGTAGCCTGTCAGCCGGCATCTCTTCTTTCATCAGTACCTCCTTTATGCCATCAAGTATCTGGTCAAACTCATATTTACTCAGATCAAGTTCATTGCGGCTCATACAAACATCACACATGCCACACCTCACTGATTCCTGTCCGAAATAATCCAGCAGCATACTGGCACGGCACCTTGTCTGTGAGGTGACATATTTAAGCATCTCGTTCAAACGGTCAAGGTATTTTTCTTTTACATCTTTATGGTTTTCAGGTGAAATATAAAGAGATTTCCTGTCGAGGCGCTCTTCTGTAAATATTATCAGGGCTGTTTTTTTACCGGGTATATAGTTTATTATATCGCGGCTGCTAAGCTTAACAAGGAATTTATATATTACATCGCGAGACAGACCTGACTTTTTCGCCAGTATTTCTTCGTTAACCGGCACGTATTCTGTAAACATTCCGGTATAGCTTCTAAGGAGCAATTTTATAAAGCCATCCATTGCAGCGTTTGCCACCTGGAATTTATACAGATCGTCGCGACTTACTTTAAAATGGATCCTTGAAGGATTATTCAGTTCCTCAGTTAATTCCAGATATTTTTCTCTTTCAAGAAATTTAAGGCTATTATATGCCTGGGTAACTGAAAGCCTGTATTTAGAGACAAACTCGGCCAGATTAAAATCATACACGATATTCTTACCACTTCCAATTGGTATTTGCAGGTAGTTGCAGAGCAATTCATAGATATTCTTTATATAATCCACGGCAGGGAATTTTGCATTCACCCTTTCCTTTGCCCGGTCAATATCGCTTTCATAATATAACTGGACGGCCCAGGCTTTTTTCCCGTCTCTTCCTGCCCTTCCGCTTTCCTGGAAATAAGATTCAACAGAATCGGGTATATCCCAGTGGATAACAAAGCGCACATTTGCCTTGTCGATCCCCATGCCGAAGGCATTTGTTGCAACTATTATCCTTGGTTTGCCTGCAGCCCAGGCATTTTGTTTTCGCTCTCTCAGTTCCCTGTTCAGGCCGGCATGGTAATAATCTGCCGAGATCTTACCGGCAACAAGGAATTGAGCTATTTCCCTTGTTTTCTTCCTGCTTCTTACATAAATGATACCGGATCCCTGGACTTTCTGCAAGGTGTCGAGTATATATTTATTCTTATCCTCCACCTTTCGTACCAGGTATACCAGGTTTTTTCTTTCAAAACCTGATTTCAATACATTTCTTTGCCTGAACTCCAGTTTATCCATAATATCCTCAACCACCCTGGAGGTCGCAGTAGCAGTGAGGGCAAGAATCGGAACATTTTCACCAAGCAGTTTCCGTATGTCAGCTATATACAGGTATGAAGGTCTGAAATCATAACCCCACTGCGATATACAGTGAGCTTCATCAACTGCAACAAGTGACACATTCATTGCTGCTGCCCTTTTTTCAAAAATCCAGGATCTTATTCTTTCCGGGGAGATATAGAGTAACTTATAATCTCCATAAACACAGTTATCGAAGGCTATATCTATTTCTTCCCTGGTCATACCCGAATGTATAGCCATAGCTCTTACTTCCATATGTCTGAGTTTATCCACCTGGTCCTTCATGAGTGCTATAAGTGGTGTAATTACAATACACAATCCGTCAGATGCAAGTGCAGGTATCTGGAAAGTAATTGATTTCCCTCCTCCGGTGGGCATCAGCCCGAGGGTGTCCTTCCCTTCGTCAATCGACTTAAGAATCTCTTCCTGCAGAGGCCTGAAAGAAGTATATCCCCAGTAACGGGTCAGTATTTTTTTATATTCATCCAGGCGATTCATAAGGGATCTGCTAAGGGTAAAATATTATGCTTTACATACAAAAATAACAACTGTAATTCAATTTTTTAGCCATCTTAAAAAATAAAAGACAGCTGTTAAGTCAATCATCATTTTTTTGTATCTTGCGCCATCTAAAACAAATACCGCTTGCTTATGTCTTTTCTTGATGATAAAGTAGTTATGGAGGGTATAACTTTCGATGATGTTCTGCTTATCCCAGCCTATTCAAAGGTTCTGCCCCGGCAGGTGAATACAAGCACAAATTTCACCGGGAATATCACTCTGAATACACCTATAGTCTCGGCCGCCATGGATACTGTTACTGAAGCCGAGCTGGCCATAGCAATTGCCCGCGAAGGAGGCATTGGGGTTATTCACAAGAATATGTCCATTGGGAAACAGGCCTTACAGGTTAAAAAGGTTAAGAGAGCAGAAAATGTTATGATACTTGAACCGGTAAGTATAGGTATTGATGCCACGGTATCAGAAGCCCTGCATTTGATGAAGGAATACAAGATAGGTGGCATACCGGTCATTAAAGATAATAATGTCCTGGTTGGTATTGTGACCAACAGGGATCTCAGGTTTGAAAATGAGATGACCAAGAAAATATCCGAAATAATGACCAGGGATCTTATTACAACCGATCAGGAAACCGACCTTGACACGGCTGCCCACATACTTCAGAAGCATAAGATTGAAAAACTGCCTATAGTAAATGAGAAGAATCAGCTAGTAGGTCTTATTACCTATAAAGACATTACCAAGACAAAGGACAGACCTTCATCATGCAAAGATAATAAGGGAAGGCTCAGGGTTGCAGCAGCAGTCGGCATAGCCCCCGACACCCTTGAAAGGGCTGAAGCCCTGATCAAGGCAAATGTGGATGCACTGTCAATTGATACTGCTCATGCCCACACAAAAAATGTGATGCATATCCTCAGGGAAATAAAAAGAAACTTTCCGGATATTGAGGTAATAGCAGGTAATATTGGCACTTCGGAAGCAGCAAAAATGATGGCTGACGAAGGTGCTGATGGTGTTAAAGTAGGCATTGGGCCAGGATCGATTTGCACGACAAGAATTGTTGCCGGTGTTGGTATACCGCAGCTTTCAGCAATATACAATGTCGCAAAGTATTTACAGGGATCAGGGATACCCATAATAGCCGATGGAGGGATCAGATATTCAGGTGACATCGTTAAGGCCCTTGCTGCAGGGGCTGACTCAATAATGGCTGGTTCACTTTTTGCAGGGGTAGAAGAGTCGCCGGGCGAAACAATCATCTATAATGGCCGCAAGTTTAAATCCTATCGCGGCATGGGTTCAATAGAGGCCATGCAGCAGGGATCGAATGACAGGTATTTCCAGGATATCGAGGATGATATAAAGAAACTTGTCCCTGAAGGTATAGCAGCTAGAGTACCTTATAAGGGCACCTTATCGGAGGTTATTTACCAGATGATTGGCGGACTCAAAGCCGGGATGGGCTATTGCGGTGCCAAAGATATTGAAGAACTTAAGAAAGCACGCTTTGTTAAAATTACTCACTCAGGAATAATTGAAAGTCATCCACACGATGTAACAATAACAAGAGAGGCCCCTAACTACAGCAGGTAAAAATCCTGAAATCAATTGTTTTACCATGAAGATCAGGAAAGCCATAACTTATACAATTGCTTTAGTATTTACACTTAACTCAAATGCCCAGAAACCTGACGCCCTGTTGAGGGTTAACGACAGGTCAGTAAGTGCAGATGAGTTTAAATGGCTTTATCTTAAAAACAATACCGGTGAACATTACTCGGATATAGAGGAATATCTGGAATTATATATCAATCTCAGACTAAAAGTTGAAGCAGCTGAAGATGCAGGTATACACGAGAGGCCTTCATTTAAGGCTGAACTGGAAGGATACAGAAAGCAACTGTCAAAAAATTACCTGACAGATCATGAGCTTAAAGACAGGCTGATAGAGAAGGCATATGAAAGGTACAAAACAGAAATTTATGCCATGCATATTCTTATCAGATGCCCTGCTGATGCACCACCTGATGATACCTTACAGGCTTATAAGAGAGCCCTGAATATCAGACAGCGCTTAAGGCTTGGAGAACCTTTTGAATCAGTTGCCAAAGGAGCCAGTGATGACCCTACGGCAAATATTAATGGAGGGAACCTGGGCTATTTTACAGTTTTTCATACACCCCTGCCTTTTGAAAATGCTGTATACAGGATGAAACCCGGGGAACTTTCTATGCCGGTGAGAACAGCGAGCGGGTATCATATAATTAAGGTTCAGGATAAGAGAAAAAACCAGGGAAGGATCAAGGTGGCTCATATAATGAAGTCGACCCCTCCGGGAAGTACAGAAGCAGCAAGGATGAGGGCCAAACATGAAATTGACAGCCTGTACCACTTGCTCGAAAACGGAGCTGACTTCAGTGAACTGGCAAGAAATAATTCTGATGACATTATGTCGGCCGCCAACGGAGGTGAACTTCCCTGGTTCGGAAGCGGAGAAATGGTACATGAATTCAGTGTGGAAGCTTTCAAACTTTTAAGAGATAATGATTACACTGAACCGGTAAAGACTGTATACGGCTGGCATATAATAAAGAGGCTCGATAAGGAAGCCTTGCTTTCCGGCCCGGAAGCAAGGAAATTCCTGGAAGGCAGACTTTCCAATTCGTACCTGATATCAGAAAGTAAAAAATCATTTGCCGAAAAACTTAAGAAAGAATATAACTATAGGCTGAATAAAAAGGCACTGGAATGGTTCTATGCCATTGCCGATTCATCTTTCAGGTACGGCAGGAAATATAACCTGCCGGGTCCCATACCGGGCGACATACTCTACTCATTTGCCTCTGAACAATGCACAATGCACGAATTTGCCACTTATATAAGTCAGAACGGTAACCAGGCACCAGACTACAATAATGAAGTTTTTATAAATGCCTTACTTGATCAGAAAGTGTACAAGGACCTCCTCGGGTATGAGAATTCAATCCTGGAAAAGAAGTACCCTGAATTCGGCTTCCTTATGAATGAATTTTATGATGGCATCCTTCTCTTTGAAATTTCGGACAGCCTGATATGGAAGAAGTCAGAAAATGACAGCACCGGGCTGAAGCATTACTATAATACCAGGAAAGAGGAATTCATGGATGCACCAAGAGCCAGGGCGAGGATATATGAAATCGATAAGAATGCAGGAAAAAGAAAAACAAGAAGGATTCTCAGAGTCATCAGAAGGCACCATAACAGGGACAATTATTACCAGAAGGTAATGGCTGAAGCAATCACAGGAAAAGACACTCTTGTTAAAATTACCGAGGGGATTTTTGAAAAAGGCGAAAATACATTTCTTGATAATATAAGATGGAACAGGGGCTTAAATCAACAGCAGGGTAATAATGGTACAATACTTGTTGACATTCTGGAAATTGAAAAGGATAGATATAGAGACCTTGAGGATGTTAAAGGGTTAATCATCAATGGTTACCAGGAATATCTTGAAGCACAATGGCTAAGGGAATTGAAAAAAAAGTACGAAGTATCAGTTAACAGGAGCATAATGGAAAAACTTAAAGCGAAAACAGGGAAATGACAAGAATAATAACATTCTGCAGTTTATTTCTTATTATGGCTGCATGCAACAAATACAATAACAATGGCAATCGTGAACTCGTTGCCCAGGTGGGTGACAAATACCTCTTTGCCGACCAGATACCCATAAACAAGAATAACGGCTTCAGTAAGGAAGACAGTATCAGTATTGCCCGCAATTATATAGACAGGTGGATCAGAAACGAACTGATCCTGAGCAAGGCTGAAGAAAATCTTTCGGAGGAATACAAGACGGAAATCAACACCAAGCTGGAGAAAACCAGGGCAAATCTTATGATTTACCAGTATGAGCAGCAAATGATGTTGCAAAAAATGGATACCACCGTAGGGGAGCAGGAAATAATGGATTATTATGACAATCATTTACAGAATTTCACACTTCAGCATAATATACTGAAGGCATTATTCCTTAAGCTCCCGGTTGAGGCACCAAATATCGACAGAGCAAGATCATGGTTCAGGTCAGATAGACAGGATGATATTCAAAGCCTCGAAGGTTATGCCTACCAGTTTGCAGAAAAATATGATGATTTTGGAGAAAACTGGATAAGCATGAATTTCCTCTTAAGGGAACTGCCTGATAATATCAAAAATGAATCATATTTTCTCAGAAACAACCAGTATTATGAAACAAGCGATTCAGCATTTCATTACCTGGTAAATATTCGTGACTTCAGGCTCAAAGGATCAATCGCACCACTCGAATATGTGAAGAATGATATAAGAACCATTATATTGAACAACAGGAAGATAGATTTTCTCCAGGACCTTGAAACAGGCATTTATAATGAGGGTATCAGGGATAATAGTTTTAAGGTTTTCAAGGAGTAGAAAGAGGAGTAATGAATTTTGAAGAAAATAGTAAAGTTTTAATGCATAGTTTAAAAATAAGGAATAATAAAAGAAATGAAAATATTTAATCACATATTTATCAGTCTGTTAATCTGTGTTTTAATCAATGGTACCGCCTCATCACAGTATCTTATTGATGAGGTATCTGCCATTGTTGGGGATGAAACAATATTTCTGTCGGATATTGAGAACATGGTATTGCAGCAGGTGACAATGGGAGACAACCGGCCTGAGGAGGTAATACGGTGTGAAGTTTTTGAAGACCTCCTCGTACAGCTTTTATTTCTGGACCAGGCAAGGATAGACAGCATTGAGATTTCGGGAGACAATATAAACAGGATGCTTGATGAGAGGTTGAATGATTTTGTCTTGCGTGCCGGCTCGGAAGAGAACCTCGAGGAATACTTTAAAAAGAGTATGGTTGAGATCAGGAGGGATCTGAGACCCATGATGGAAAATCAGCAACTGGCTTCACAGGTTCAAAGCAATCTGGCATCGGGTATAAACATAACTCCTGAAGAAGTAAAAAGATTTTACGAATCGGTTCCCTCCGACAGCCTGCCTCTAATGCCTGCCCGTGTTAAAATCAGCATAATACAGATTGATCCTCCCGGACTTGAGCAAAGCAAGATTCAGACCAGGCAACAGTTGCTCGATCTCAGGAGGAGGATTGTTGAGGGAGAAAGTTTCAGGGCCCTGGCCGTATTATATTCTGAAGATGAAGCTTCTGCAGCAGCAGGCGGAGAAATAGGCTTCCAGGTACGGGCGAACCTTGACAAGGCGTATGCCGATGAAGCATGGAGCCTTAAGAAGAACCAGGTATCAAAGATCATTGAATCAGAATTTGGCTTTCATATAATTGAACTCATTGAAAGAAGGGGAGATATGGTGAATACGAGGCACATTCTCATCAGGCCGAAGATTTCACAGGGACAATCAATAGAAGCCAAGAACAGGCTTGACAGCATTGCAAATCTTATTCGCTCCGATTCATTGAGTTTCCAGGAAGCAGCATACAGGTTCTCAACACACAAGGACAGCAGGATGAATGGAGGGCTTTTTGTCACACCGGATACCAGGGAAAGCCTCATAGAAATTGACAGGCTGCCCCGGGAAATGTATATGGTGGTCAGGGATATGAATATTAATGAAATATCTGAAGGATTCAGAATGCAGGATGAGAGCGGAAATACCGTTTTCAGGATAATAAAGCTCAACAAGCAGACTGAGCCGCATGTAGCCAACCTGAAAGACGACTATAATTACCTTCAGGAGCTTGCGCTCGCTAACAAAAGAGCGGGCATTTACCGGAACTGGATAGAAGAAAAAATGGAAATGACCTATATAAAGATCAGTGACAGGTTTAAAACATGTAATTTCAGGAACAAAGGATGGCTGAAGTGAAGGTGATAAGATTTATTATACTTATCGCACTTTTTATTTTACCTGACAGCATTTTAAATGCTCAGGATACTGAACCGGAGGGTAAAAAGAAAATAGAAATTCTGCATGCTGACCTGATGTCCAACCGTGGAGAGATGAGACAATTGCTCGGAAATGTCAGGTTCAGACATAAAGAAACCTACATGACCTGCGACAGTGCACATTTCTTTCCTGCCAGGAATCTTGTTGAAGCATACAGTAAGGTACACATTTTCAAAGGTGATACACTTCACCTGTACGGTGACTATCTGCTATATGATTCTGAAGCTGAATATGCCTATGTTTCTGATTCGGTTATACTCATAGATAATGAAACAAGCCTCTACACTGATTATATTGAATATGATATGATTAAAGAAACGGCAACCTACACTACCGGTGGACGGATAATAAATGAAGACAATGTACTCACCAGCATAATAGGTATTTACTATACTGAATCTGAAGTATTTAATTTCAAGGATAGTGTCAAACTGGTAAACCCCGATTATATAATGTATTCCGACACCCTGCAATATAATACCATCAATGAGGTTGCTTATTTTCTCGGTCCTTCAGAGATAATTGGTGACAGCATCTATGCCAGGTGCAACAGGGGGTGGTACGATACCAGGAATGAGTTAAGCCTTTTGATGGATGATGCATTCATAGACAATGAGATACAGATAGTTACCGGTGACTCATTATATTATGAAACAGACAACGGTTTTGGGACTGCTCACTATAATGTAACGATAAGGGACAAGGAGGAGGATATTATAGTAAAGGGTAATAAATCATGGTATTACAGTGAGCCTGAAAGATTTATGATAACCGACAGTGCGCAGTTCATACAGGTAAATGAAGATGATTACCTCTACCTCCATGCCGATACACTATGGTCTGTTACAATAGAGGATTCAACAATGAATTACCGCCTGGTACGTGCTTTTTACGGTTGCCGTATTTACAGTGAAGACCTGCAGGCTAAATGCGATTCATTATCGTATTCATTCTGTGATTCAGTCATCCGTCTTTATTATGAACCTGTATTATGGTCCGATGCCAACCAGCTTTTTGCTGACTCTATGGCGTTATATACAAAAAACAAGGAAATGTACAAGATGGAATTATACAATAATATATTTGTGATTGAGGAAGTGGATTCTGTGAGGTACAATCAGCTCAAGGGTAAAAACCTGATTGGCTATTTCAGGGAAAATAAGCTCTATAAGATTGAGATAAGAGGTAATTCTGAAAAGATATACTTTGCAGTGGAAGAAGATGAGCTGGTAGGTGTAGATCATTCCACCTGTGTAAATATGGATATATATATTGAAGAGGGCAAGATCAGCGAAATCTATATGCTGGATATGCCAGAAGGCACACTTGATCCGCCCTTATATAAAGAACCGTCTTCAAGGCGGCTTGAAAATTTTTACTGGTATGATGCCATCAGGCCAAGAAACAGGTTTGATATCTTCAGGAAATAAGGGATTTAATACTCATCTTCATTAAAGAAGAAGTCATCCTTACTGGGATAATCAGGCCAAATATCTTCAATACTTTCGTAGATATCACCCTCATCTTCTATTTCCTGCAGGTTCTCGATAACTTCCATAGGAGCTCCCGACCTGATGGCATAATCAATAAGTTCGTCCTTGGTTGCAGGCCAGGGAGCATCTTCGAGTTTGGATGCTAATTCAAGAGTCCAGTACATTATTCCCTTCTATTTTTTTTTGAATTTGGGTCTGCAAATAAATACTAAATTATTTAATAAAACAACAGTAAAATCCTATTTTTTTCATGGGATCCATTTACTCTGCTCTATTCCTGATTCATCTGCTGTTTTCCTGGCCACTACGAAAAGATAATCAGATAGTCTGTCAAGGTAACGTGCAACCGCTGTATCGCTTTCATTTTTATCGTCCAGTGAAATAGCCAGGCGTTCAGCCCTCCTGCAAACACACCGGCTTATATGCGTAAAGGCGACAGCATCATTTCATCCGCAGTACCGTAAGCCTCAATCCTTTCATGGTGTTTAGGCACCCTGTGACCTCCAGCCAATGATGTGGTTCCATCATCACCTGTTCGTGCATATATTTTCATTATCAGTTGAGGATTTCATCACTGGCCACTTCTCCGTCCATAAGCCTTACTATCCTCTGTGCATTTCTGGCTATGCCTTCTTCGTGTGTGACGAGTATTACGGTATTACCATCTTTATGTATCTTGTCAAGGAGTCTCATTATGTCAATGGATGTCTTGCTGTCGAGGTTACCGGTAGGTTCATCCGCAAGTATTATGGAGGGGTTATTAACCATTGCCCTGGCAATAGCAACCCTCTGGCGCTGACCTCCTGATAGTTCATTTGGCTTGTGTTTAACCCTGTCAGACAAGCCAACTGAATCGAGTACCTTCATTGCTATTTCCTCCCTCTCAAGGCGGGGATAGCCGGCATAGATTAGTGGCAGTATCACGTTTTCATGGGCAGTATATCTCGGGAGGAGATTGAAAGTCTGGAAAACAAATCCGATTTCCTTATTCCTTATTTCAGCCAGCTGGTTGTCTTCCAGTTTGCTGACATCAGTACCATTGAGTACATACTGTCCTTTGGTCAGGGTGTCAAGACATCCAAGAATATTCATCAGTGTTGACTTGCCTGAACCTGAGGGCCCCATGACAGCAACATACTCGTTCTTATCTATAGACAGGGTGACCGACCGCAGCGCCCTTACCACCACCGAACCAACCTGATAGTTCTTTACTACTTCCTTTATCTCAATTACTTTACTCATACTAAGTGCTTAAAAAAATTATCCGAAATTAATCCTAATATTTTAATATATAAAAATCAAACTCATTAAATAATGTTAATATCTTATAACAAAATCCTGTTTTACCATTCCCTGCCGGAAAAATACCAGTCCCATCTGGAAAACATCTATACTTACTGACACCTGTGGATCACTTTTTATTTCATTCCATGCTTCATTCATTTCAAATGAATAATTTATATCATCAAAAATTATAACAGAATCCCCGGGAATAAGTTCTTTAAGGAAGGCAAAATATTTCAATACTGCTTCTTTCCTGTGGTTTCCATCAACAAAGACCATTGACGGTCTGAAGTTTATATCCCTGACAACGGGAAGCAGGTTACCAAAATCACCCGTCAATATATCAATATTTTGCACTTCGCCACGGGAAAAATTTTTTTTCGCGATTTCTGCCAGGTTATTACAGCCCTCCATACTTATTATTTTGGACCCGGGAGCTCCAATAGCCATAAATAAGGCGCTTATGCCCACTGATGTTCCCATTTCCAGTATATTTTGGCCATTGTAACGAAGTGCCAGGTTATACAAAACCCTTCCATACCTTTCATGAACCGATGATTTACGTGATATGTCAGAAAGCTTCCTGTAAGATGAGGGTATACTGGCTGAACCTCCTCCCAGATCATTGACTCTGACGGTTATTTGGCTGTTTTGCATCAGTTTCTTTATACGAAGAATCACTTCCTTCCTTTCCCCTGGTATATCTTTACGAAGTACCGTATTTATAAAGTCAAAAACAAAGGGGCTGTGAATGCCATGACCCTTCCTGTGACGTGAACAGGTGAAATACTTTATAGCGGCCGCCATCCTGTAATAATTCATCAGGTGTAAAAATACTGTTGGTGAACAATTCAAAAATAGTTAATTTAGAATTCAGGTTTTAAATATTCCTCAACATTTTTACCAAACAATGCCTGATATCCTCGACACTGAAATAAAGTTCCTTACAGGAGTCGGACCCAAAAGGTCAGAACTGCTTGATAAAGAGCTGGGCATAAAAACCTTCCGGGATCTTCTATATTATTTTCCATATAAATATATTGACAGGACAAAATTCTATAAAATTTCAGAGCTTGACCCCGAAATGCCCTATGTACAGGTAAGGGGTGTTATAGACAGCTTCCAGGCAGAAGGAGCAGGACGAAATAAAAGACTTACCGCAAGCTTCAGGGATGATACCGGAACAGTTAAGCTGGTATGGTTTAAGGGGCTTAAATGGATCGTCGACTCTTATAAGCTGAACAAGGAATATATCATTTTCGGACGCCCGGGATTGTTCAATGAAGCAATAAACATAGTGCATCCTGAGATTGAAGACCCTGACCAGCTTGAAAAGAGGATCAGCAGCAATATACAATCACAGTACAGTACCACCGAGAAGTTAAAGAATAATTACATAAGTTCCAAAACCATAAATAAGCTACAGGGGAATCTGTTCAAGCAGTTAGAGCCCAGGATAAAAGACACCTTACCCTTATGGATGAGAGAAAAATACAGGTTGATGGATCTTCATGACGCACTGTTCATAACTCATTTCCCAAATGACAATAAAGACCTTGAAAGGGCTCGTTACAGGCTTAAGCTGGAAGAGCTTTTCTATATACAGTTAAGTTTACTGAGCCTTAAAATACACAGGGGAAACAGGTTCAAAGGTCATGTTTTCGGCATTATCGGAGAGAAATTTAATGATTTCTATTCCGGTAATTTACCTTTCAAGCTTACCGGTGCACAAAAAAGAGTGGTGAAGGAAATACGAAGGGATCTTGGTTCAGGGAAGCAAATGAACCGCCTCCTCCAGGGTGATGTAGGCAGCGGGAAGACACTGGTAGCTCTTATGAGCATGCTCATTGCGATTGATAACGGATTTCAGGCATGTTTAATGGCACCCACAGAGATACTGAGTATACAGCATTATAACACCATCTCAGAAATGCTCAGGGGAATTGACATACGAATATGCCTGCTCACCGGATCAACAAAGAAATCAGAAAGAGAACAAATTGCATCGGGACTTGATGATGGTGCAATAAATATTATTGTAGGAACCCACGCTCTTATTGAAGATACGGTCAGGTTTAAAAAGCTTGGACTGGTAATAATTGATGAACAGCATCGCTTCGGTGTGGCACAGAGAGCAAGGCTCTGGAAAAAAGACAGGAATCCTCCGCATGTACTGGTAATGACGGCAACACCCATTCCCAGGACCCTGGCAATGACACTGTACGGCGACCTTGATGTGTCAGTTATTGATGAAATGCCTCCGGGCAGGAAGGCAGTTAAAACGATGCATTTCACCGATTCCGCGAGGTTGAAGGTATTTGCATTTATGAAGGAACAGATAAGGGCAGGGCAACAGATATATATCGTGTATCCCCTGATCAAGGAATCAGAAAAAATGGATTACAAGGATCTGGAAGACGGGGTGGAAGCCATTAGCAGGGCCTTCCCTCCTCCCCGCTATGTTGTATCGGTAGTTCATGGCAGGATGAAATCAAAAGACAAGGCCATATCTATGAAGCTGTTCACTTCGGGCCAGGCTAATATACTTATTGCCACAACAGTCATTGAGGTGGGTGTGGATGTTCCGAATGCTTCCGTTATGGTTATCGAATCAGCTGAGCGTTTCGGACTCTCCCAGTTGCATCAGTTGAGAGGGAGAGTGGGAAGGGGAGCAAAACAGTCATACTGCGTACTTATGAGCTCTGACAAGCTTTCAAATGAAGCCCGTAAAAGGATTGAAATCATGGTAAGCAGCAACGATGGGTTCGAAATAGCAGAAGCCGATCTCAGGCTCAGAGGACCCGGCGATCTCGAAGGAACACGTCAGAGCGGGATTGGATTTGACCTCAGGATAGCAAACCTGGGAAAAGATGGCCAGATACTCGAATATGCCAGGAGGATAGCTGAAGAAATATTAAACAATGATCCCCTCCTGCAGGAAGCAAATAATGCTATACTGAAACAACAACTTAAAAATATCAGGAAAACCGAATACGACTGGAGTAAAATAAGTTAAATGAAAGATTGATTTGGTTTTTAAATTAAATGCTTATTTAGATTAATTCTATATTATTTTACCCCGTTTAAAAACTGATATTATACATATATAATTTAGCAGCATATTATAAATTTGCCCATTCTAACCATGCATGGTCGCAGATAATGCAAAAAGAAAGTACAATCGAGCATACCGGTATTGTTAAATCAGCAGGCGAAGACTATGCAATTGTTGATATTGTAGCGCATCCTGCCTGCTCAGGATGCCTGGCCTCAGGCATATGTGATCTTTCGGCGCAAAAGAATAAGGAAATAAGGACAATTAACAATACTGATGTAAAAGCCGGTGACCGTGTGCTTGTTGTAATGAGGCAATCATTAGGTTTCAGAGCCCTCTTTCTGGGTTACCTGCTCCCTTTTATCGTGGTAATGATTATTTTAATCATTATGACATCCTTATCCTTTTCAGAACCGATTAGTGGCATTACTGCCCTGCTGTCGCTCATCCCCTACTATATCATAATCTACCTTAAGAAGGAAAAAATCGGCAAGAGCTTTTCATTTACCATAAAAAAACAGATTACATGAGTTCTGTAGTACTAATCACAATAATATCATTAAGCCTGTTAGGTGTAATAGCCGCCCTTATATTATATTTTGTAGCCAGCAAGTTCAAGGTATATGAAGATCCCCTGATTGACGAGGTGGAAGCAGCCTTGCCCGCTGCCAATTGCGGCGGTTGTGGTTTCGCAGGTTGCAGGAACTTTGCAGAGGCACTTGTTAAGTCTGATACTTTTGAAGGGCTGAATTGTCCTGTTGGTGGAAACGAAACAATGGCCCTGGTAGCAAAGATACTCGGCAGGGAAGCACCTGAGGTTGAACCAAGGGTTGCCGTGGTAAGATGCAACGGCACTCCCGGGCACAGGAAAAAAACATCCCGTTACGACGGCGAACTGAACTGTACCATAGCACATAACCTCTACAGGGGTGAAACAGATTGCCAGTATGGTTGCCTCGGGCTGGGTGAATGTGTTGATGCATGCGATTTTGATGCGATGTATATGGACAGCAAAACAGAATTGCCTGTAATTATTGACGATAAATGTGTTGCCTGCGGAGCATGTGTAAGAGCCTGTCCGCGGGATATAATCGAACTCAGGAAAAGAGCCAGGAAAGACAGGAAGATATTTGTATCGTGTGTAAACAAAGACAAAGGAGGTCCTGCCAGGAAAGCCTGTGCAGTTGCATGCATCGGATGTGGAAAATGTCAGGAGGTCTGTAACTTTGATGCCATCACCATTGAAAATAACCTTGCTTTCATTGATTCTGATAAATGTAAGCTTTGCAGGAAATGTGAGCCGGTTTGCCCTACGGGAGCAATACTGGAAATTAATTTTCCACCACGTAAGTCTGAGCAAACGAAGGAAGCTGAGAAAGCAGAAGCATAATATAATATAGTTAAACCTAAAATAACATAAAGTGTTGAAGACATTCCCAAAAGGAGGCGTTCATCCACCTGAGAACAAAATATCTTCAGGCGTTCCAATTGAAGCAATGCCTTTACCTGAACAGGTCATAATACCGGTTAACCAGCACCTTGGCGCACCTGCTGAAGCGGTAGTGGAAAAAGGAGAAACTGTCAAAGCAGGGCAGATTATTGCCCGCAGTAAAGGTTTCGTTTCAGCCAATATCCATTCATCAGTCTCCGGCAAAGTACTGAAAGTAGATAAGATGCCTGATGCCTCCGGGTATAAACAGACAAGCGTGGTAATAAATGTCGAAGGAGACGAATGGCTTGAAACTGTTGACAGAAGCAAGGAGCTTAAAAAAAACATAAGCCTGTCAGGTGAAGAAATTATTAAAAAATGTGCTGAAAACGGAATTGTGGGAATGGGTGGAGCTACATTCCCCTCACATGTAAAGCTAAGCATACCCCAGGGGAAGAAGTGTGATGTCCTGATTATCAATGGCGTTGAATGCGAACCCTACCTAACCTCTGACCATCGACTTATGATTGAAAAGCCCGAAGAGCTTCTTACGGGTACTTCCCTGCTTATGAAGGCGCTTGGAGTTAACAGGGCTTTTATAGGTATTGAAAATAATAAGAAGGACGCCATAGATAAGCTTAAAGGCCTGGCCAGCTCTTATGATGGCATAAGCATACATGCCTTAAAGGTTAAGTACCCGCAGGGTGCTGAAAAACAACTGATCAAGGCGCTCATAAACAGGGAGGTACCCTCGGGTGGGCTTCCTGTTGATGTAGGCACGGTAGTCCACAATGCAGGAACTGCCTTCGCGGTATATGAGGCTGTCCAGAAAAACAAGCCACTGGTTGAGAGAGTGGTTACTGTTTCCGGTAAAGGCCTGGATAAAACTTTGAATCTTCTGGCCCGTATAGGTACCCCTGTCAGCAAGCTGATTGAGTATGCAGGCGGGCTGCCGGAAAGCACAGCCAAAGTAGTGAATGGCGGGCCCATGATGGGTAAAGCACTTGGTTCACTTGAAGTACCTGTAACAAAAGGTACATCAGGAATTATCATTTTCAGGGATGAAGAGTCACGCCGAAAGGAAAAAGGCCCATGCATCAGGTGTGCCAGGTGCATATCTGTTTGCCCGATGGGGCTTGAGCCCTACCTCTTAATGACTCTAACAGAAAAAGAACTTTATGAAAGAGCGGAAAAAGACAGGATAATGGATTGCATGGAATGTGGTTCATGCAGTTTTACCTGCCCTGCTAACAGGCCTTTGCTTGATTATATCAGGCTGGGTAAAGCATATGTTGGAAAGATAATCAGAGAGAGAAAACAAAAATAAGCATCATAAGAAATATACATTAAATAATGAACAAACTATTGACAGTTTCGCCCTCCCCACATGAGTACAGCAGGGAATCCACCAGGAAACTCATGTATGGAGTGGTAATTGCTCTTGCTCCCGCCCTCCTTGCCACTATATGGTTCTTTGGATGGGCGGCCCTTATTGTAACGTCAGTTTCTGTTGTATCCTGTATAATCTTTGAGTACCTTATCCAGAAATTTATTCTGAGGATAAAGCCAACTATAACGGATGGTTCTGCAATAGTAACAGGCTTATTACTGGCTTTTTGCCTGCCGTCCAATCTTCCCCCGGGTCTGGTAATTCTTGGCGCGCTGGTGGCTATCGGTATTGGTAAAATGACATTCGGAGGTCTTGGTAATAACCCATTCAACCCGGCCCTTGTTGGCAGGGTATTTCTCTTTCTTTCATTCCCGGCACAAATGACTACATGGCCCCTTCCAGGGGGATTTAATGCCAGCTTTACCGATGCGCTTACGGGTGCTACTCCACTAAGCATACTGAACGAGAATTATGACAAGGCAGGCATTGATGTGCTTATGTCCGACCCTGAGCTGTCGATGCCGGGTTATCAGGAATTATTCTGGGGCAATATGGGTGGTTCACTTGGTGAGATTGCCGCTTTTGCACTTATCATAGGACTGGGCTACATGCTGATAAGAAAAATTATTACATGGCACATACCGGTCAGCATCCTCTTAACCGTCACTGTTTTTACAGGTATACTTTGGCTGGCCAGGCCTGAAGCAAATGCAGACCCACTATATCATCTTATGACGGGAGGCTTACTTCTGGGAGCAATATTCATGGCGACAGATTATGTAACATCGCCAATGTCAAAGAAAGGGATGATAATATACGGCACAGGAATTGGCGTTATAACGGTACTGATAAGGCGCTTCGGGGCTTATCCCGAAGGTGTGCAGTTTGCTATCCTTATTATGAACGCATTCACTCCACTGATAAATATTTATATGAAACCAAAAAGGTTTGGAGAGGAGGTAAAAAATGGCTAAGAAAGAATCTAACCTGAAGAATATGCTTTTTGCCCTCTTGCTGATCACACTGATTGCTTCGGCCTCCCTGGGAGGTATCTATGAGCTGACAAAAGAGCCAATTGCAGCGGCAAAGCTTGAAAAAAAGAATAACGCAATAAAGCAGGTCATACCTGAATTTGATAACAACCCGACATCCGAAGTGTACAAGGCAGCTGTGAATGGAGATACCCTGTATTTTTACCCCGGGAAGAAGGGTAACGATCTGGTAGGTACTGCCGTTGAAACATACTCTAACCTGGGTTTCTCCGGTGAAATTAAGGTAATGGTTGGTTTCCTACCCGACGGAACTATAAATGATGTGGCCGTTTTGGAGCATGAAGAAACGCCGGGATTGGGTGATAAGATGGAAAGAAAAAAGTCGGACTGGAGTGTACAATTCCAGGGCAAGAATCCTGAAACATTCCGCCTGTCGGTAAAGAAAGATGGAGGCGACGTAGATGCAATAACAGCCTCCACCATCAGTTCAAGAGCCTTTTGCGATGCTGTAGCCAGGGCTTATGAAGAATATAAAAGTATTAATGATAATAAGTAAGAAAAAAGCCATAGATTAAAATGAACCAGCTCAAGAATTTCACAAAAGGCTTTATCAGGGAAAATCCGGTATTTGCCCTTTTCCTGGGCCTGTGTCCCACCCTGGGTGTAACCACAACTGCAATTAACGGAATGGGCATGGGCCTGGCAACAACCTTTGTCCTGCTGATGGCCAACATAGTGGTTTCGCTTATCAAGAACTTTATTCCTGACAAAGTCAGGATACCTTCTTTTATAGTTATAATCGCTTCTTTTGTAACCATAGTAGAGTTGACAATGCAGGCTTATCTGCCGGATCTGTTTGAAACCCTTGGCCTTTTCATTCCCCTGATTGTTGTAAACTGCCTTGTTCTGGGGCGTGCTGAAGCCTTTGCCTCCAAGAATAAGCTCCTGTCATCAGCCGTAGACGGCCTGGGTATGGGTCTGGGTTTTACCTTTGCTCTCACACTTCTGGGCTCGGTAAGGGAAATACTTGGTTCAGGTTCTATTTTCGGTCTGAAATTTATTGAAGGTGACGGTATGCTTATTTTCATTCTTTCACCCGGTGCCTTCATAGCACTTGGCTACCTGATTGTGATTATTAACAAACTAAGCAGGAAAGGAGCATAAAATGGAATATATCATTATCATCATATCGGCCATATTTGTTAATAATATTGTACTTAATAAGTTCCTTGGCATATGCCCTTTTATCGGGGTGTCAGCCAGGCTGGAAACCGCCATGGGCATGTCAGGAGCAGTACTCTTTGTAATGACTATAGCCACTCTGGTAACCTATCTTATACAGAACTACATACTTGTTCCTTTTGGGATAGGTTTTATGCAGACCATCACATTTATTCTTGTAATAGCCACCCTGGTCCAGCTTGTAGAAATAATACTCAAAAAAGTAAGTCCTTCGCTCTACCAGGCACTGGGCATCTTCCTTCCCCTGATTACCACTAACTGTGCAGTTCTTGGAGTGGCGATAATGGCAGGCCAGCAGGACCTTAACCTGATGGAAAGCATAGTGTTTGCCATTGCCAATTCAATAGGTTTTGGCCTGGCATTAATCCTGTTTTCGGGACTGCGTGAACAGCTCGAACTAGCTGAAGTACCGGGTCCGATGAGGGGTGTCCCCATCGCATTTATTGTTGCCGGCCTGCTGGCTATGGCCTTTATGGGCTTTGCAGGTATTGTATGATGTAAAAATTATTTAAAGGCTTTCTCCAACAAACCGTCTCCTTCAATCCTGAGCCTGTTGAAATACTCAGGAACGGATTTACCCATAAGCTGGTCGACATACATTCTTGCAAGATATTGCCCAAGCATGAATCCCTGTCCCCTCAGGCCTATGAATAAACCATTTTCGGGATCAACAAACATCCTGGGCTCTACATAATAACCTGCCCACACTGCCTGGAATCCCACTGATGACAGGCAGGGAAGCCAGTCAACGAAGACTTCAGTGACAATCTCAAGAAAATCCTGTGAATTTATTTTCAGGTTCTTCCCTGTTTCTTCCGGTTCAACCATAGGTGAAGCACATCCGATTATCTGACCTGTCTCAGCCAGTTGTTGTCCGTATACTGCCGTAAAACCCTTATACTTTCTACGGTCGATCAGCATCGACAAGGGACTTCCATTTACACCTATCATTGGTAAACGACGGGTGATGAAAGCCTGGTGTTTCACAGGATAGATACCGGTTTCGAGGCCCAATTTTGATGCGAATTTTGCACCTTCAGGACCAAGGGCATTAATAAAAATATTCGCTTGATATTCGATGTATTCATTATTATGATCACGGACAAGAACCCTGTATTCATTAGCGGTTCTGGTTACGTCAATCAGTTCACAGTCCTCCAGAACTTGTCCGCCGTGTTCAATTCCAATATTTCTTATTAAATCAATTACCCGGCCAGGTGTGGCCTGCCAGCAATTATCAGTTATAAGTGCAGCCCTGTATTTTTTCAGGTCAGGATTAAAATTAGGAGATACCTCTTTCCTGAAATCAGAAGGGGAAATCATTCTTGCGTCAGACCAGGCAACAGAAGCCTCAAGGTCTTTCATCAACCGGTCATCGTGGGCAAAGGTCACATATTTTATAGGTCTAAAATCAATATTTTTAATATCTTGTAACTCCTTAAATATCTGCAAATTATTATTGGCAATATCAGAGAGTTCCGGGAGACTGAAATTAGGACGGCCGCCGGCAATATTCCTCCAGGAGGCTCCCCGACCATAATTTATCAATACCGTTTTAAGTCCCGCTTCAGACAGGTAGCGAAACAGGGCACTTCCTCCTATTCCTCCCCCTGCTACAAATGATTCAGTTTTTATAATTTTACGTTTCTGCCCTTCAGGCTGTATAATAATATTTTCATGAACATTACGGGGAGCCAATTCGCCCATAGCTATCTGGTTTGACATGGGGCCGCGTGGTGTTGGATCACCAACGAGGGATATCCCATATTTAGGTAAGACCGTCTTAAGTCTTTTGATGCATCTTTTACCCCTGCAGGCTCCCATTCCCAGCCTTGTGGTATGTTTTATTTCATCTATCGAAATAAATCTCCTGTCTCCTATAATATTCAGTATATCAACCAGTTTTACATCATCACAGTGGCAGATATACTGATCACCCTCATATTTGTGAGATGAATTTTTAAAGTCTATTTCATCAGGGTACAGTTCCTTCAGGATGAAGCCTCTGACCTGTGATAGTTTTTCACCATGTATATCGTGAGCTTTAACTCTTGCGACATTGGTTTTATTAGCTTTCTTCAGTATTTTCTCAATAATCCCTTCACCTAATTTTCTGCCCTGGTTATCTACAAGGTAAACCTCAGAATTTTCCTGTGCCTCATATTCAAGAGGCAGGAACAACCAGTCCTTTTTCAGGTTGTACCCGAATATTGCCAGCCCGGGACATTGGTATACACATTGCATACAGCCGATACATTTATCAAAATCGATTCTGGGAACAGTACTTGTTGATGATTTGGTAATTGCCCCATGCGGGCAAGCAAAGGCACAGGGATTACATGCGAAACCATAAAGGCAATCGATCAGCACAAATGGTTTTTCTTCCATTCTTGCTCTTGAGGGCATATAAGGTTCTTCAATAATTCTTACGGGTTCCTGCTGTGAGTCAATATATTCTTTGGAAATTATTAGGTACTCTTTATAATTATATTTCACTCCCAGCTCCTCAAGAATCTCATAAGCAACCTGTTTGCCTCTCAATACGGCACTTGTTCCTTCTCCTATCCTGATGGCATCACCTGCCCCGTGGCAATTTCTTCCAAACACTTCCCTTCCTTTAATAAGGAGTGCATCATCAGGTATCAATCCGGTACAAATATTTATTGCGTCTATTCCGTCAATGACTCTTTCGGTTCCCGGCACGGGTTCGAAATTCACAGCATTGGCTACCACTGCTCCTCTTATACCATCATAGTTTTCATTTGGGATTGCCTTCACCAGCATTGTTGAAGTAAGTACCGGGATTCCCAGGCGTCTTACCCTGTTTGCCTGGACCGGGAATCCGCCCTCTGCCGGCATTGCTTCAATAATTGCCTTTACCCTGGCTCCTGCCTGTACTAGCTGGTATGACGTCAGATAACCGATATTTCCTGCTCCAACCGTCAAGATATTCTTACCGAGCAGGGTAAATTCCTGGTTCATCATTTTCTGGACTACGGCAGCCGTATAGACACCAGGGACATCATCATTCTCAAAGGGTGGCATAAAGGGTACCGCACCGGTAGCAATAATCAGATGGCCGGCATCGACATAATATATCTCTTCCGATTTAATATTCTTAACTGCCAGCCTCCTGCCTTCGAGTATATCCCAGGCCGTTGAGTCAAGGAAGATTCCATCATGATTTTTTCCTGCCAGGTGTCGTGCTATATCGAAGCCCCTCATCCCCCCAAATTTTTTTTCTTTCTCAAAAAAGAAGAACTGGTGTGTCTGCATTAAAAACTGGCCGCCTATCTGATCATTATTATCGATGACAATATTCCTGACCCCATGCTGATTCAATATCTCTCTGGCTGCCAGTCCGGCAGGCCCTGCTCCTATAATAAGCACATCAGTATTGTAAACATTGATAGCCTCATTCCTGTCGATCGTCAGAATATCGGGCTTATAATCATGTGGTACCTTTTTAACCTCTTTAACTCCGTTAACTTTTGTGATACATATTCTTCTGATTACACCATCTACAAGCATCTCACAGGCTCCACATTTCCCTATTCCGCACTCCAGGCTCCGTTTCCTGTTTTCAAGACTGAAGCTATGAACAGGATAACCCGCCTGATGGAGGGCTGCAGCAATGGTGAAATCTTTTTCTGCTACTATTGTTTTCCCTTCATATTTAAAACTTACCCTTGATTCTTCCGGAACTTCAAGGATGGGATGTTTATTTATCTTTTGCATACCTGTATTTATTTTACAAGTGCGAAAAATAATAACATAAAAACAGGAAATAACTGACATCTGTCAGCTGGCACTCTTACAGTGACCAAAAAAATATTGAATTGATTAAGCTGCAATTATCTCCGGCTTTGTGCGGGTTTCAATTTCCTTATAAAAGCATCAGGCTTATTCCTATGACTATAATCCCGCTTATCAGTCCGTAAATTGTTGTATGATGTTTACCATATTGATGAGCTGCAGGGAGCAGCTCATCAAAGGATATATAAATCATAATGCCTGCAACTACAGCAAATACATAACCCAGGATTATCTGGTTATGGAAAAATGAAAGGATAAAATATCCAAAGAAGGCTCCCAGGGGCTCAGACAAACCTGACAGGGCAGCCCACCAGAATGCTTTCTTTCTTGAACCTGTTGCATAATAAACCGGTACAGATACGGCAATGCCTTCCGGAATGTTATGGATGGCAATAGCGATTGCTATGCTTATTCCGACTGTTATATCCGATACTCCTGCCATAAATGTTGCTATACCTTCAGGAAAATTATGAATGGCTATTGCAACAGCCGTAATAATACCCACACGCAGGAGTTTTTTCCCACGACAGGGCCGGCCGTTATCCATTTGCTCCAGGCTCCTCATTTCGTGTGGGTTTTCCCGCGATGGTACCATCTTGTCTATTAAGGCAGTTAAAAAGACGCCAACTATAAAAAAAATGAATGTAAGCCAGGCAGAAGCATTTTCAGTATATTGCCTGCCTATAATTATGTTTGCCTCACCAAGAATCTCGGTAAAGGAAATATAAATCATTACACCGGCAGAAAAGCCCAGGGAATAAGAAAGGAAGGTGGTATTTGTCCGTTTGGCAAAAAAAGCTATTCCTCCCCCGATGGCTGTAGCAAGACCTGCAAATAATGTCAACCCGAAGGCAAGGTAAATATTAGTCCACTCCATTCCTGTAAAGTAAAACGAATTTGATCTGCAAAATTACAAAAAGTCAGTTGAATACAATGGTTAATTTTAAAACTTATAATTTCATCTTTCCCCGTACCGGTTCAGCCAGCTTTTTTTGTAAGGGAATGTATATGATAATACCTTCCAAATCACTACTTTTGCATCTCAGTAAAGTATATTGAGCCGGATAGAAAAATATTACCGCTTGCTTGGATTGGAGCCGGGAGCCCGGATTGATGATATAAAGAAAGCATACAGGATTTGTGCCCGCAAATATCATCCCGACCTTAATAAATCGGCTTCAGCAACGCAGTTATTCATAGAAACCACCGAAGCCTACCAGTTCCTGCTCGCGCATTATAAGAGACAGGACAACTTAAAAGACAGTGACTTCATTAATGAATGGGAGAGCTATAAAAAAGAGCAGGCCCGCCGTACCGCTTATACCCATGCCAGAAAACGATATAATAATTTCGTCAGATCAGACCTTTACAAATCAACACAAATACTTGACAGAACAAGGTTTTACATCGGAATTGTTTTTTCTGTTTTTATAATAATTATGGCCATACACGGGTATATTTACAGGCTAAAAATGGTTGACCTGGGATTTGAAAAACCCACCCTGGCAGGTTTTCTGTTTCTACTGTTTATCGGGATCCTCTTCCTTGTCACCTCACTCTTATTTCTTTATAATTACCACTGGAAAAATAAAAAATAAGCTGTAACTATGAGAAGAAAAATTATAAACCCCTATGACCCCCAGTTAAACAAGTGTTTCGGCTGCAGCAAGAGCAATCCCATTGGCCTGAAGCTCGAGTTCGAGGAAGATGATGATTATGTAACTGCCGCATGGGAGCCGGAAGAATATTACCAGGGGTATATAAATGTACTGCATGGAGGGATCATAGCCACGATGCTTGACGAGGTGGGTGCATGGTGCGTAACTGTAAAGACCGGGACAGCCGGGGTAACCTCTGAACTTAGGGTAAGATATCTTAAGCCTGTTTTTATGAACAATGGCAGGATACTGCTTAAGGCCAGGATAGTGAAAACAGAAGGGAGGATTGTATATCTTAAATGTGACCTCTCCGATGGCAATGGCAAAATATGTGCTGAGGCTGATACAATATTCTTCACATATCCCGAGGAAGTGGCAAAACGTAAATTTGGATATCCTGGCCAGGAATATTTCTTTGAAAAATAAGAACTTATATGGCATGTTTTTTGATGCTCTTAATCCAGGCTAAACCAAAAAACATACCGGAATGACACGCATTGTCTTATTTATCGTCTTTCTCTTAATACCAATCTGTTCATGTGAGAAGAATAACCCGGATAATCTGCCTGACGAGCCCATACCCATAGAACTTACAGTATCACAAAAAGAACTGGTGAGGGCCGACAACGCCTTCGGTTTTGATATTTTCAGGCTGATAATGCAGGACACTGATGACGAGAATGTAATGATCTCTCCTCTAAGTATTTCATACGCACTTTCCATGACACTTAACGGGGCAAACGGGGTAACACGTGATTCAATGATGAAAGCACTGAGGTATTATAACATCAGTTTAGAGGAAATAAATAATTCATACAAGGACCTGACAGACAAACTAATGAAAGTTGATAAGCGGGTGATAAGCGAAATTGCAAATTCTGTCTGGGTTGAAGAAAGATTAAGGGTAAAGCAGGCTTTCATGGATAGCCTCACGGAGTATTTTAATACCGAAGTCCATGATTTCTCTGTCAGTGATCCCGATATTGTGGATATCATTAACGGATGGATTGAAGATAATACTCATGGTAAAATAAAGGACATGATCAATGAGCTGCCCGCGGACATTGCAATGCTCCTCATAAATGCCATTTATTTTAACGGGAAGTGGAAATATGAATTTGACAGGGATAATACAACTGATATGCCGTTCTATCCTGAATCAGGCCCTGAAGTAAGTGTCCCCATGATGAACCAGGAAGTAACGGTAAAAATAAATTCACAGGCTGAATTCATGTTACTCGAGTTACCTTACGGCCAGGGAAATTATGTTATGGATATAATTCTTCCCGAAGATGGTTTCACAAGTTCAGACATTATCCCGATGCTCAATGCCGAAGACTGGGCTGACTGGACTGAAAATATGTATAAGACCAGTATTGACCTGTTTATGCCAAGGTTCAAATATGAATTCAAGACCGAATTAAAAAATGTTTTGAGTGCTATGGGAATGGGTATAGCATTCACCCCCTTTGCAGCAGATTTTTCTAACATATCTGAGCAGGATCTTTTCATCAGCAAAGTATTACACCAGACTTTTATAGAAACCAATGAAGAAGGTACTGAAGCAGCTGCCGCAACAGTTGTAATGATGGAACTGACATCCGTTCCCAGCGGTCCGCTTGTTGTAAAACTGGATAAGCCATTCATTTACATAATAAGGGAAACAAGTACCAATAGCATCGTATTTATGGGTAAAACAGGGAATCCTGCCAATTAAGAGTAAAAAATCCTTATCTTTAATTTAGTTCTTCCAACAATATTATATGATAAGGATTTCTATTTTTATCCTGGCTTTCCGGATAGCCACCCAATTTTCAGGCAATATGAATACGACATACACCAAGGAGCCTGGCGATGCTGTTTTATCATTCGGATTAATAGCAGATGTCCAGTATTGCGATTGTAAAAGTCAGGGATCAAGACATTTTGGCAAGTCACTTAATAAACTCAGTGAAGCAATTGACGACTTTAATGATAGTAACATTGACTTCATAATTAATCTGGGTGACCTGATAGAAGAAGATTTCCGGTCGTTTCAAGCGGTGATGGAAATCCTTGAAAAAAGTGACAAAAAGATATTTCATCTGCCAGGCAACCATGATTACAGTGTAAAAAGGAAGCATAAGAAGGAAGTAAATACTATCCTCACAGGAGAAAATACCTATTACAGTTTCTCTTCAAAAGGGTTCAGGTTCATTGCCCTGAATAGTTGTGAAATAAGCACATATTCAGGATCCTTCCTGTCCGAATTAAAGGCAAACACTATGCTGGCAAGGCTGCAAAGGGATTCACAGCCCAATGCTTATGAATGGAACGGGGCTCTGAGCAGAAGGCAGGTAAAGTGGTTTGAATCAGAACTTACCGAAGCGGACAGCAAAAATGAGCATGTACTGATCTTTTCTCACCATACTGTTGAGCCTGCCGGTACTCACAATATTTATAACAGGGAAGAAATCCTTGAAATTATTTCAGGCCATGATAATATAATTGCATGGTTTTCCGGGCATAACCATTCAGGAGGATACAGTAATTACAGGGATATACATTTTATTACTTTAAAAGCTATGGTTGAAACCCCTGATAGTAATTCATGGGCGCTTGTGGAGATTTATAATGATATGCTCCGGATAAATGGCAGGGGCAGGGAAGAAAGCCGTGTATTGACTTACTAGTTATTCTCACGACATTTCCACGAAATTAAAATCCATATCCAGCACTGAAGCAAAGTATTCGCCCCTTTCAAGTATATCTTCATCACCTTCCTCGTAGAACCAGTTCACAAAATACTTCTTATTCTTAAGTCGCACATTTTTAAGCTTTTGAAGCATTACAACAAGATATTTTGCTGTAGAACTGTTAAAATATTCCAGCTGTATATCCACGAAAGTGGTATCAGCAGGATCATTTATATATTCGTCTACCCAGTTCAGTACAGAGTCAAAAAAATCCTGTGTGTTCTCATGGATTGAGCGTCCCCTGAACTTCAGAGTACCTGAAGGATGGAGTTTTATCTCAGGTGATGTTTTTGTTGGCTCTATTATAAGCTGGTTCATTGGCCCGTATTTATTACTAATATAGTTATCGGGAAATAAATATGAAATCTTTATTTATAATATTTTTGAAATACTTCCTCATCCAGATTAATGGGTGAAATTTTCCTTTTACTGTCTTCGATTTCATGAATCATTTTAACAATAGCTTCATTTACCGGTGTGGGTACACCATACTCCCTTCCGTAAGTTGCAATATAACCGTTCAGGTAGTCTATTTCAGTCAGCTTACCCCTTTGCAAAGACTGCAATGATGACGATTTCAGTTTTCGGTATTTCAAACCCATCAGTCTCAATTTTATATGCCGCCTGAGTTCAGCAAAGGTTTTATTATCATCAACAAAATCATAATAATTCAGTCGCTTCCCATAATCTTCAATCTTTATCTGGAGTACATGAGCCAGTTCAACTGCTTCACGTATTATAGCTATGAACAATTTTCTGGCTTTCCTCCTGCGCATCATTTCCCCCAGCAATAAACCGGTAATTGCCCCGAGTGAGGTGATACATGCATTAATAATAAGTTTGGAAAACAGGTGTCCCATCATGTTAGCGCTTATCCTTACAGGATGGATAGTACCCAGGAGTTCGGCTATTTCAGCAAGCCTTTCATCCTCCGGTCTGTCAATATAGCCAATCACAAAGTCGCCTCCTGAGGTCATAAGCAATTCACCCGGCTTATCCATGGTTGCGCCCCAGCCGACAATACATCCAACGATATGATCATTGCCCAGTATCCGGCCCAGTTCAGGTTCACATATTCCATTTTGCATAGACACAAGCAGGCTGTTTTCCTTTAGCAGGGATTTAAGGTCTTCAGCAGCTTCAACCATATCAGTAGCCTTAACTGCCAGTAGTATGATATCTTTCTTACTACCAGTATCCTTAATGTTAATATACGCATTCATTTTCTCTCTGACAGCACCCTTTACGCCACTGACCGCTATACCTTCACTGATTATAATATCCCTGTATTCTTCATATTTACAGACTATTTCAACGTTATAACCTGCATTCTTAAGAAAGGCAGCTGTTATTCCTCCAATGGAACCTGCTCCCACCACCAAAATCGATTTTTCTTTTAAATCCATTTTCTTCGATTAAATATTAAACCTTGCCAGTGGAACTGTATCCTGACTGCTGAAATCACCGTCAAGATACTTAAAATAGGCGGTAATTGCAATCATGGCAGCATTATCGGTAGTATATCCAAGCTCCGGCAAATATATATTCCATTCATGCTCCTGCCCTATTTTAGCAAGAGCTTTTCTCAAGCCGCTGTTGGCTGTCACACCTCCAGCTATACCAACTTCCTTTATACCTGAACTGGCGGCAGCTTTAATCAGTTTATCCGTAAGGATCTCCACTATAGTTTTCTGAAGAGAAGCACAGAGGTCATTTTTATTCTCCTCTATAAATCGATAGTTACCCTTAACAGAATCGCGGAGAAAATAAAGAAAATTCGTTTTCAGTCCGCTAAAACTGTAATCAAGTCCTTCAATTCTGGGTTTTGTGAAATTAAACCTGTCAGGATTACCCCTGGCTGCCAGTTTATCAATAAAAGGACCGCCCGGATAAGGCAACCCCATTATTTTTGCACACTTGTCAAAGGCCTCACCTGCAGCATCATCAATTGTAGATCCTATCTCCTTCAACTTCATATCCTTTTCTACAATAATAAGCTTTGTATGGCCTCCCGACACCAGTAGGCACAGGAAAGGAAGGCCGGGCACTCTCCCTTCCTGTCCCTTCTCTCTCAGCCAGTGGGAGAACACATGTGCATGCAAGTGATTAACTTCTATAAGAGGTTTATTAAGTGCAAGAGCAAATCCTTTGGCAAAAGAAGTACCTACAAGCAGAGATCCCAGCAGGCCTGGCCCCCTGGTAAATGCCACCGCATCAATATCTTTCTTGTCTATGCCGGCCTTCCTGACAGCCTGGTCAACAACCGGTACTATATTTGCCTGGTGTGCCCGTGAAGCCAGTTCGGGAACCACTCCTCCATATGACCTGTGTACTTCCTGTCCTGCAATAAGATTTGAAAGAAGGTAACCATCCTTGACAATGGCAGCAGAAGTGTCGTCACATGAAGATTCTATGGCAAGAATAGTAAGTGGCATCTAGCTTTATTTTTCAGTTTTTTACGCTATTTTTGGAATGTTATTTGTGTATATAGCTAATAATGGGCAAAATTAAGAAAATATATAAAATACCTCTTTTTACTTTATTGCTTTTAATCATCTTTATTGCTATAGGTTTCATAAGCCTGCCAAGCCCGTCAGTACAAACATGGCTTTTCGAAAAATTTTCCTCCAGGTTTTCAAAGCATAATGAAATAGAACTTTCCGCAGGAAGAATAAGATTCACATTCTTCAATAAGATAGAAGTATCAGATCTTCTATTAAAAGATAATACAGCCGATACAATGCTGTATGCACCTAAAGTTAAAGCAGGTATAAGAAAAATAAAACCAAAGCAAAGGCTAATAAGCCTGGGCAAGATAGAGATGGATCACCCGGTAATAAAACTCCAACCTGATACAAACAATGTATTGAACCTTGCCTACTTGATGCAACTATTGGCAAAAAAAGATACTACAAAAAGAGATAATAATCTTCTTATCAGTCAGGTAAATATCAACAATGGCAAGCTGAGCTACAGGTCGGGAGCGAGGCCTGATACAGCCGATATGTTTGATATGCATAATTTTTCGCTCTCCGAGATCAATCTTAGCCTGGATAACTTGAGTAAATATGGTAAAGATCTGGGTTTTGGAATCTCGGAGTTATCCTTCATGACAGAAGCCGGGTTTGAATTAAAGAGCTTGTTTGCCGATGTGCAAATAGAAGAGGGTAAATACCGTTTGATTAACCCCACTATCAGGACTGCCAACAGTTTTATCAATTCAGAAGTTATAGCTCTGGATATCAAGGAGGGTGATGCTGATTTTGATTTCATCCGTGATGCCAATCTGCAGGTAAGCCTGCAAAGTTCAACTGTTGCATTATCTGACCTGGCATATTTTGTTAAGCCTTTGAAGGGGATGGACAAAGATATTATACTCTCGGGAAATATAAACGGCCAGGTTGCAGAGATTAACGGACGGGATATTATTCTGTCATATTCGGACAGTACAACGCTGGTATGTGATTTTGACCTTTCAGGATTGCCGGATATAGATAATACCTTCATGTTCATTCGTGTGGGCACCTTTATAAGCACTGCACATGAAATAGCAAATTTTGAGCTGCCGGGAATTGGCAAAATTGACCCGGGAGATGAGTTCAGGAGGTTGGGGGCAATATCTTTCAGTGGAAATTTCACCGGTTTTCTTCAGGACTTCGTGACATACGGTACCATAAATACGGAACTCGGATCAGTTTCCACCGATATATTGTTCAGGCCTGATACTTCCGATACTTTCTATTATAAGGGTACACTGCAGGCAGAATCAATAAGAATGGGAAAAATCTTAAATCGCGAAGACCTGTTCGGACCCCTGTCAGCCCGTCTGGAGGTAGATGGAATATCAAAATCATTTAAGAACTTCAGGGCTGAAATAGATGCCACTGTCAACAACCTTGAATTTAAGGATTACACCTACACAGATATTGAGATCAGTGGCCTGGTAACTGATAAAATATGGGACGGTAAGGTTAGTTCAAACACTGAAGACCTTAAAATGGACTTGCTGGGCCGATTTGATTTTACCGGGGATTTACCGGAAGTGGATTTCAGTCTAAACCTCCTAAATGCCGATCTATACAGGCTCAATTTAGATCACTCCGACAGTCTTTCAAAGCTCTCCATGTTACTTACAGCAAATTTTACGGGTAAGGATATTGATAGCTTAAACGGTGATATACGCCTCCTGAATTCAAAGCTCAAACGAAACGGTGATGAATTTGATCTTTTTGATTGCAGCATTAGTGCTTTCAATATTGACAGCACAAGCATGGGAATCGATCTCAGGACAGACTATATTGATGCCGATATCAGGGGTAAATACGATCTTGCCACCATTATACCGGACATTAAGCTCGCGGCCTCATCGCTCTTCCCTTCCCTCATCAATAAGCCGGAAGAAAAGTACTCAGGAACAAATGACTTCGGTTATGAAATAAGATTCAAAAATACAGACCAGATAAACGAATTCTTTCAAACAGGATTTATGCTCGCACCCGGTTTTAAAGTGCAGGGATGGATTAATCCGGGAAACATGATCAGCCTGGCAGCCTCAGGAGATTATGCCATTTACACCAGCAGCAGTATGGCGAGACCTGAAATCAATCTTCTTATTGAAGATACCACTATGGTATTCGATATAAACAGCGATAAGCTAAGTCTTGTTAACATGCTTAATCTGGAAGAACTGACCTTCAGTTCTGCGACAAACATTGACACCTTCAATATAAATATAGACTGGGATAATTCAGGTAATCTTGAAAACAAAGGGACCCTGGCTGCCCGGGGCATATTCTCCCTGCCCGATAGTTCTAATACACGGCTCGACCTTTGGATATTGCCCGCAGAAGTAATAATCAACAACAATCCATGGCTGGTAAACAGCAGCAGGCTTAGAATCGATTCCTCGGCCATAAACATTAACAGGTTTATGGTAAGCCGTGAGGATGAATACTTTCTGATTGACGGGAAAATTTCTGAGAGCCCCTCTGACAGCATAAACATAAGTTTTAATGGGCTTAACCTTGCAGGGCTAAATAAGCTTGACAGATCACAGGGCCAGGAAAACTCAAAACAGATAGAATTTCTTCTTGAGGGTTTGCTCAATGGCAGGATACTCCTGACAGACTTGTACAATAAACTGATGTTTGAAACGGATATATTGATACAGGATTTCAAGCTTAATGAGCAGGAGCATGGAGATGTGAGAATACTATCGGAATGGGATAACACAGACAAGGTTGCCGGCATAAGCCTAACTAACAATTTGGATGGGAACAAGACCTTCAAAGTTGATGGCGACTACGATCCGGCAGGAAAAAAACTTGATCTTGTTGCTATAGTGGATAAAATGCCACTTGACATACTCAACCTCTTTCTAAAGTCCTTTGCCTCTGATGTGAAAGGTCTTGGATCGGGATGTGTAGAGATAAAAAGTGACCGGGGGGATATGTCTTTACAGGGAAGAGTACTGGCTGAAAATGCTTCAATGACAATTGACTACCTGCAATCCAGCTTCATGTTTTCCGACAGTATACGTTTTGATGATAATAAATTGGTGTTTAAGAATATACAACTTCGTGACAACAGGGATAATAATGCCGTATTAGACGGCTATGTATCTCATAATAATTTCAAGGAATGGTTTGTTGATCTTCGTGTTAACGCCAATAATATAATGGTTTTTGATACAAGGCAAAAAGACAACAGTCTTTTTTATGGTACTGCTTATGCATCCGGGCTCATAACTATTGGTGGTCCTGCAAACAACCTTGATTTTAATATTTCGGCCAGGACCGAAAGAAACACGAGGATGTTTATCCCACTTGGTGCAGGTGATGAAATCAGCGATTATACCTTTATCAGTTTCAGGGAAGAGGGAGAGGAAACTGACAAGGATATCCCCATCAAACTGTCCTTGATAAAAAGCCCTGAGAAGAGCTCCATTTCACTGAACTTTGAACTGGAAGTAACACCTGATGCTGAAGTACAGTTAGTTTTCGATTCGAAAATGGGTGATGTAATGAAAGCACGAGGTGCAGGGACCCTCCATATGACACTGGATAAAAAGGGTGATTTTTCAATCTTTGGTGATTATGTAATAGAAGATGGTGAATACCAGCTGACCCTTGGCAATATATTCAATAAAAGATTTACGGTTGAGGAAGGAGGAACAATATCCTGGAATGGTGATATTTTGAATGCCAGTGTGGATGCCAGAGCCATATACAAGTTAAAGGCTTCACTTGAAGATCTTTTCCAGGATGAGGCATATGCGGCACGCATACCTGTTGAATGCCATCTTAATATGAGCGGGCAGCTGGTCAATCCCATAATAGGATTCGATATTTACCTTCCAACTGCTGATGAATCGATGCGGACCGACCTCAGGGCCGCCATTGATTCAGAAGAAGAAATGAGCAGACAATTCCTGTATTTACTGGTAATGAACAGTTTCTATCCTGATCCTGCCATTTCAGGAGTATCACTGAATACAACCAGTGCCGGTGCATCCGCGATGGGGGTAACAACCACCGAGATGTTGTCGAACCAGCTCAGCAACTGGCTTTCACAGATAAGCAATGATTTTGACATAGGCTTTACCTACCGGCCGGGGAATGAAATAAGCACCCAGGAAGTTGAGGTGGCCCTTTCAACACAATTGTTGAATGACAGGGTAATTATTAACGGCAATTTTGACGTGGGTGGTGAAGCAGGAGGATCACAGACAAGCACCTCCACCAATGAAATAACAGGCGACTTCGATGTAGAAGTTAAAATAACCGAAAAAATAAGATTTAAGGTTTTCAACAGGTCAAATGATAACCTGGTCTATGAAACTGCACCTTACACCCAGGGTTTTGGACTTTTCTTCCGGCAGAGTTTTGACAGGTTTGGTGATCTCTTCAAAAAGAAAAAAAGTGATATGATACGAGAAGAAGACACAGAGATTATTGAAGAATAGAAAAAAAATATATTTTTGTGCCTTAATAATTTTAAAACTCACTTTAATCACCTTACTAATACCTGGCAATTATGTTCCTATTAATGGTTGTTATTTTTATCCTGGGGTACACTGCGATAGCCCTGGAGCATCCCATAAAAGTTGAAAAAGCTGCTAGCGCCCTGCTGACAGGATCAATATTATGGGCACTTTATGCACTCTTCAGTGAACAAATCCTTTCACTCAACTTATCTCCTTCATGGACCGAGACACGAGAGCTGGCGCAGAGTTTTATAGAAAATATTAAACCCAAGATGGGTAATCTTGAGTTCGTAACCTCATCTTACCAGCACACTGTAGATATGGTCCAGCATCAACAGGAATTCGTAAAAAGTGAACTCGGGCATCACCTTATTGAAATAGCAGAAATACTGTTCTTCCTGTTCGGGGCCATGACAATAGTAGAAACCATTGATCAGAGCCAGGGATTTAAGATAATCACTGACAGGATTAAAACAACATCCAAAGTTAAACTCCTCTGGATTCTTGGTTTCCTTACATTCTTTATGTCAGCTGCCCTTGACAATCTGACAACCACTATAGTAATGGTGGCACTTCTGAGAAAGTTGATTTCTGACAAAGGAACCAGGTGGTTCTTTGCGAGTATCATTGTTATTGCGGCAAATGCGGGGGGAGCCTGGTCCCCAATAGGTGATGTAACAACCATTATGCTCTGGATAGGAGGACAGGTTACAACAATTCCAATCATAACCAGGGTTATCTTACCCAGCCTGGTAAGTATGATCATACCGTTAACTATCCTGTCATTCATGCTTAAAGGCAAAGTTACAAGGCCTGAGGCAGATGAATCGAGTCATGATTTCACGAGCCAGAAGGAAAGAACCTTTATACTTATACTGGGAATAGCATGTCTTATAAATGTACCGATATTCAAGAGTATCACACATCTCCCTCCCTATGTAGGAATGCTCCTTGGCCTTGGTATTTTATGGCTGACCACCGAGATTATGCACAGGAACAAATCTGATGAAGCAAAGAAGAGACTATATATTTTCAACATACTTAAAAAGGTTGATACACCCACCATCTTTTTCTTTCTGGGTATACTTATAGCCGTGGCATCACTGCAGTCTGCCGGTCAGCTGGCCGTGACGTCAAGATGGCTTGATGAAAACCTGGGCAGTATTTATACCATTAACCTTGCAATTGGTGCCCTGTCGGCTATTGTTGACAATGTGCCACTGGTAGCCGGAGCCATGGGTATGTACCCCATTGCTAGCCCTGAGCTGCTGGAATTGTCTGCGAACCCGGAGTACCTTGCCAACTTCATGCAGGATGGCCTTTTCTGGGAATTTCTGGCCTACTGTGCCGGAACAGGCGGCAGCATGCTTATAATAGGGTCAGCGGCAGGGGTGGCAGCCATGGGCCTAGAGAGAATCGACTTCATATGGTACATGAAAAAGATCAGCTGGCTGGCCGTAATAGGATATCTTTCAGGTGCAGGAACATACTGGTTACAGGTACAAATAATAGGTATGCACTGATAACTGTTAACAAAAAACAGGAAACGGGATATAATACAAAACATTATATCTCGTTTTTTTTATATCTTCGACTGGTTTAAAGAGTTACCGGCAAAAGAAGACATGGATAAGTAATTAATTAATTTATGGTGCAGGCCGGTGAGCCACACCCTTCATTAAATAGAAAACAATTAAATATTAATACCTAAATGACACTATTAAACATTGCATTACAGGATTCGGACCTGATACTTGAAGAAGCAGAACAGGTAACACTCTCTTTTGGAGAACTTGTATTAAAAGGCGGATGGGTCATGGTACCCATCATTTTACTTTCACTTATTGCAATTTACATATTCGTTGAAAGGTTTTATGTGATTACCAGGGCAGGTCACGAGGACATGAATTTCATGAACAGGATAAAGGATTATATATATGACAGTAAAATCGATGCAGCGGCAGCCCTGTGCAAATCAAGCAAGTCGCCCGCCTCACGAATGGTTGAAAAGGGTATTACCCGGATTGGCCGCCCGCTCAATGATGTTAACACCGCAATTGAAAATGTGGGTAAGCTGGAAGTGTACAAGCTTGAAAAGGGGCTGCCCACCCTGGCAACTATCGCGGGCGCAGCACCTATGATTGGATTTCTTGGTACGGTTATTGGTATGATTAAAGCGTTCTATGACATGTCAAATGCGGGTAATAATATTGATGTGTCACTGCTGAGTAACGGCATTTACACTGCTATGGTGACAACAGTTGCTGGCTTAATAGTTGGAATCCTGGCATATTTTGCCTATAATATACTGGTATCAAAGGTTGAGAAAGTGATCTTCAGGCTCGAAGCTACATCAACTGAGTTTATGGATATACTGAATGAACCGGCTTAACTGATTAATCATGGCAATTACTTCAAGAAACAAAATAAATGCGCAGTTCAGTATGGCAGGGATGTCTGATATTGTCTTCCTCCTTTTGATTTTTTTTATGATAACTTCAACCCTGATACATCCCACTGCACTGAAATTGCTGCTGCCACAAGGAAGCAGCCAGACTTCGGCAAAACCACTGACAACCATTTCCATAACAAGAGACCTGCAATACTACATAGAAGATCAGAATGTGGCTTTTGAGGATCTTGAAGCCGCATTGAGACAGAAGATCGGGCAGAGTGAAGAAATGTATGTTTCACTGCATGCTGACAAGACCGTTCCCATTGAGCACGTGGTTAAAGTAATGAACATAGCTAAAAATAATCAATATAAACTGATTCTTGCGACGAGTCCTAAATAACGACTTGTATGACTTTCCGTCTGAAAAGAAGAAAGGCATAATTGGTACAGTAATATTTCATATAATACTGGCCGTTATACTTATTGTGACCGGTTTTCAACCACCCGAGCCACCACCCCGGGAAGAAGGTATCCTGATAAATTTCGGAACCGATGAAACCGGTTCAGGCTTACTTGAGCCGGCACCATCTTCAAGCCAGGAAGAAAGCAGCCAGGCTGAAGAAATACCTGCTGCGCCAGTTACTGAATCCCGGACAGAAGAAACTCAGATGACACAGGATTTTGAGGAAGCGCCTGTTGTGGAGAAGAAGGTTGAGCAGCCTGACCCTGAAACTGAGAAACGCAGGCGGGAAGCCCTTGAAGCCGAAAGGACCCGTCAGCAGCAACTGGAAGAAGAACGCTTGAGAAAGGAAGCTGAAGAAGCTGAAAAAAGACGGCTTGAAGAAGAGCAACAACGCCGTACAGACATAATGAACCGGACACGCGATGCACTCGAGAGGGCAAATGCAAGGGGTACAGACACAAATGCGAACGAAGGAATTGCAGGAGGCCGGGGTAACCAGGGTGTTGAAACCGGGGTTGCAGGTGCTGCCAATTACGGTGAAGGATCGGGAACAGGAGATAAAGGAGTATCCTTCGATCTTAGCGGCCGACAGGCCAGGTCGCTGCCCAAACCTAACTATGATATCCAGAGTGAGGGCATAGTTGTTGTTGAAGTGACGGTCGACCGTAACGGTAATGTAACCCAGGCGGTAGCCGGTGTTAAAGGATCAACAACCCTGGAAGAATATTTCCTGAGGGTTGCCCGCGATGCCGCCATGGCTGCTAAATTCGACCGCAAACCGGATGCACCGGTCTTCCAGAAGGGAAAAATAACCTACCATTTTATCCTCAGGTAAAAAGGTCGAAGCCCCCCAGAAGTTTTACTGCGGAAACAAATACTGCCAGTAGAAGTATTATCCTCACGAATTTGGGACCCCAGCTCACAGCAGTGCGGACACCTATGAATGCTCCCAGCATATTTCCTATCGCAAGTATCAGGCCCACACGCAGGTTTACCTGCCCGTTAATGAAAAATATTACCAGTGCAAAAGCTGTGTAGATCAAAATGATAAACACTTTAAGAGCATTGGCCTTAACAAGATCTGCTCCCACCCCCAGGACAAGACCCGCCAGAAGGAAAAAACCAACACCGGCCTGGATGAAACCTCCATAAACTCCTATAAGGAAAAAAATTACTATCCGCCAGAACCTGGGACTGCCATCTATAATTCCGGCCTGTTCTATAATCCACCTGTCAGGTTTTATAAGGATTATAAAGAACATAAATATCAGTAAGCCTCCTATGAATAAGCTCAGTATATGTTCATTAAAATTAACGGCTATCAATGCACCAACAAGAGAGCCGGCAGTGGCCGGTATTACCAGCCATAAGCCTTCCCTGTACTCAAACACTTTTCGCTTCTTGAAACTACCTACGGCAACAATGTTCTGCAGAAAAATAGCCACCCGGTTTGTACCGTTAGCTATGGTTGCCGGCAGCCCGAGAAACATGAGCAATGGTAAGGTTAGGAGTGACCCGCTGCCAGCCATCGTATTGACAAAACCGGCAATAATACCAACCGCGATAATTGCCAGATAAGTATACCACTCCATAAATATCTTAATGATTGTCACCGCCCAGAATCTCAGCTATTGCCTTTTCCAGGTTTGAAATGAGTGAATTATCCTTTATTATATAATCGGTTATCCCTTTCCGGGCCATTTCCAGTACAACATCCCCCCTGTCCTGTCCCGATAACATCACAACAGGAATGCCAGGATTTATCTCCTTAATTTTATCGTAAATTTCCATCCCGTTTAAGACCTTAATCCCTGATTTGAAAAAATAATAATCGAGGATTATCATGTCAGGATTCCTGTCAAGGGCTTCAATGCACTCTTCACCATATTCAAACGGTTCAACTAGATACTCTTCTGAATTGAACCGTTTAATAACCAACTGGTTGATGAATGGATCATCATCCACTATAAATAATAGTTTCCTTTTGCTCATTAAACAGTCTGAGTTGGATCAGGTGTAAAGATATATAAAATGTTTAAAAAGAAAAGAAATATTGAAAACCCGGCCTTAAACTAAAGGATTACCAGCTAAAAAGAGGATAAGGCTTCATCATTTCCTTTACTTTAGCCCCGACAGAGGAGATTACTTTTTCATCCTCAATGTTTGATATAACCTTATCAATAAGTTCCACGATGAGACCCATAGAATCTTCCTTAAGTCCGCGTGTAGTAATGGCAGCGGTTCCCACGCGCAAACCTGATGTCTGGAAAGGTGACCTTGAGTCAAAAGGTACCATATTCTTATTTACTGTAATATGGGCTTTAACAAGGGTATTTTCAACCTGTTTGCCAGTTATTTCAGGATATTTTGTTCTCAGGTCTATCAACATCGAATGATTATCAGTTCCACCTGATATTACCTTATAGCCCATATTGAGGAATGTATCGGCCATCACGGATGCATTTTTTTGAACCTGTGACTGGTACACTTTAAATTCAGGAATCAGCGCCTCTCCGAAAGCTACTGCCTTTGAGGCAATTACATGCTCAAGCGGACCTCCCTGAGTACCTGGGAAGACTGCGGAATCAATAAGGGACGACATTTTCCTTACTTCCCCTTTTTTGGTGGTTTTGCCCCAGGGATTATCAAAATCTTTACCTATCAGGATAAATCCTCCTCTTGGTCCCCTGAGCGTTTTATGTGTTGTTGAAGTTACAATATGAGCATACTTAACCGGGTTTTTCAACAAGCCTGCGGCTATCAGGCCTGCCGGGTGTGCCATATCAACCATGAATATTGCACCTATACTGTCTGCAATATTCCTGATTCTTTCATAATCCCACTCGCGTGAATAAGCCGAAGCTCCCCCGACAATCATTTTAGGCCTTTCTTTCAGAGCAAGCTCTTCCAGTTTATTATAATCGATAAGCCCGGTGTCTTCATCAACACCATAAGCTACCGGCCTGTAAAGAATACCCGATGCATTAACAGGCGAACCATGAGTAAGGTGCCCTCCATGAGCCAGGTCGAGTCCCATAAAAGTATCCCCAGGTTCCAGTACAGTCATAAAAACAGCCATATTGGCCTGAGCTCCCGCATGAGGTTGAACATTGGCAAATTCAGCATCATATAATTCCTTCAGGCGTTCAATTGCAATTGTCTCTGACTGATCAACTATTTCACAGCCTCCGTAATAACGCTTCCCGGGGTATCCTTCAGCATATTTATTGGTCATAACAGACCCCATGGCTTCAAGAACCTGATTACTCACAAAATTTTCTGATGCTATTAACTCAATGCCATCAAGTTGTCTTTGTCTTTCTTTTTCAATAAGATCAAATATTATAGTATCTCTTTTCATTTTTTTTTGTTAATTAATTTTATAATATCTATTTCATTAACTCTTCCAGTCGATTGCCTTAAACAAATATAAGGCTAATTTTACTATATTAGGCGGTGATTTACTTTTATATTGTAAATCCCGTTAACATCTTTAGTTCTAAACATTTAATATTCAGCCATGATTAACAAATCAAAAAAAACCGGGACTCTGAACATAATAATCACCACATCAATAATTGTTGTTTTGTTCACCCTTGCAGGCTGTAGAAATGAAAAAACCTGCATAAGTTATTATGAAATAAGCCAGGAAAAAATTAAACTCCCTGCAACAGAATTCAACCCGGAATATTATATCTGCTATAGGGCTGATAAGATAATCATTGATGGGGTACTTGACGATCTATCGTGGAGATCCGCGGAATGGACAAAGGACTTTGTGGATATTGAAGGCGAACTAAAAACCCCTCCACTTCACAGGACAAGGGTCAAAATGCTTTGGGATGATAACTTCCTGTATATAGCTGCAGAGCTTACAGAACCACATATCTGGGCAAGGCTGAGGCAAAGAGATACAGTGATATTCTATGATAATGATTTTGAAGTATTTATTGATCCGGATGGTGATACCCATGAATACCTGGAGTTTGAGATGAATGCATTTAATACCTTATGGGATCTTCTCCTGACAAAGCCATACCGCGACAATGGCAGGGTCGCTGATGCATGGGATATCAGTGGAATTCAAACAGCAGTCAGTATCCATGGCACAATAAATGATCCTTCCGACATAGATGATAAATGGGTGCTTGAGCTGGCTTTCCCGATGACTGTTCTTACTGAGTTCGGACCCGGACCCCTTGATGGCTCCCAGTGGAGAATCAATTTTTCCAGGGTTAACTGGCGTACCGTGATTGAAGAAGGCAGCTATGAAAAAGCAAGAGATCCGGAAACCGGAAGAAGCTATCCTGAATACAACTGGGTATGGTCACAGCAGGGACTTATCAACATGCACTACCCTGAAAGATGGGGCTACCTCCAGTTTTCTGAAATAAAGGCGGGTGAAGGAATTGCTGAATTTATTGTAAACCCTGATGAAGACCTGAAATGGAGTCTAAGGACACTATATTATGCACAGAGAAATTATGCAGCAGAAAAGGGATTTTATACCCAGAATATTGATGAACTCCGGGAGTACGGGTATGAAGGTGATGAATATGAGCCATGTATCCTGCTTAAACCATTTGGTTATGAAGCATATGTGCTTTCAGAAAATTCTCAATTACTCTGGACAATAGATAATTACGGGAAAGTCTGCAGTAATAAAACAAGGTAATGGTCGATTGAAATCATGGACTTAAAACATATAACATGCAACTTAATCCAAAGACAGTTATAATAATCGTTCTGGTAGCTTTATCCTCATGTATGCACAGGCCTGAAAATGAAGAAGGTCCCTATTATAAAAAATCAGTATCCTTTCCTCCCGGCCTGAGCCAGGAAGATAAAATAAAAATGGCTGCAAGAGTAGTCCCTGACAGTCAACAACTTGAATGGCAAAAACTTGAAATGACCGCCTTCATTCATTTCACAGTAAATACTTTCACAGGTCTTGAGTGGGGAACGGGAGAAGAGTCACCTGAATTATTCAACCCATCGGAATTCGATGCAAGACAGTGGGCAAGGATAATTTCTGAAGCAGGCATGAAAATGATAATTCTGACATGTAAACATCATGACGGTTTTTGCCTCTGGCCTACAAAAACAACTGATCATTCCGTAAAATACAGCAGATGGCGTTCAGGCAGAGGTGATGTTGTTAAAGAGGTTAAGCAAGCCTGTGATGAGTATGGACTCAAGTTTGGTATTTACCTGTCGCCCTGGGACAGGAATGCTGAATCATATGGAGACTCACCTGCATATAATAATTTTTTCATGGAACAACTTAAAGAATTATTAACATGGTATGGTAAAGTGGATGAGGTGTGGTTTGACGGAGCCAATGGTGAGGGACCAAACGGGAAGGTTCAGGTATATGACTGGGAATCCTATTACCGGCTTATTGAAAGGTACCAGCCCGGGGCTGTAACGGCCATAATGGGAGAAGACATAAGATGGGTAGGCACCGAAACGGGATATGGCAGGGAAACGGAGTGGAGCGTAACAGCCCTGGCACCTGGTGGTGGTATTGAAAGCAGGAACATAAATGAAAATCTCGGCCTGCAGTCCAGCTCTCCCGATCTGGGCTCGGGAAAAATTATTGAAATGGCGGATAAACTTTTCTGGTATCCTGCAGAAGTAGATGTATCAATACGCCCGGGATGGTTTTACCATAAGGAGGAAGATGATAAGGTCAAATCACTTGAAAAATTGTTCGACATATATATTAATTCGGTTGGCAGAAACGCAGTTTTACTGCTAAATATTCCCCCCGATACCCGGGGACTGATTCATGAGAATGATGCCATGAGGCTGAAAGAGCTTAAGACCTGCCTTGACATGACTTTTGAAGATAATATCGCCTTCAGGGCCTTTACCCGCCATCCCGGTGCCCGGAAAAGTGTTGACGGTAAGGATGGCACATATACCAGTATTGATGAATTTCCGGCTGAAATTGAATATAAATTTCCTTTTACCAGGGAATTTAATCTCTTCATGATCAAAGAAAACATAGCAAAAGGTCAGAGAATAGAAGAATTCAGGATAGAAGCCCTGGTAAACGAAGATTGGGTTGAACTGGGATCTTCGACAACGGTAGGATATAAGAAGCTACTCACCTTCCCAAATACAACAAGTGACAGGATAAGACTTACAATCAAGCAATCAAGAGATAAGGCCATGATTACTGAAATAGGTCTGTTTTTAACACCTGACAGTATAAGTGCAGATTGAAAAAAACTTATTAAAATAATAATATCCAAGTTCTTACAAAACATTCTTCTACTGCAGAATTGCCTGTTACAGGAATTACTTTCCTGCTTTTAGTTACTGCACTGTTTACCAGGGGTTTTACCAGTGCACTCCTCCTGGAGGCCTGAGTATTGCTGGTTTCAATTAAGATAATTATGATGCATTATAAACATAGTCTCTCAACCGGAATACACTTAACAAGCCGGAAGAAATTGAAGAGATTGATAAAAACAGGGAATAAGAAACAGACGTGTCTCTCCTGCATCATTTCGAACCAAATATTTATTAAATTAGGGATTTAATTCTTAAATCCTTTATTATGAAACTTCTCAGAGCATTGTTTCTCTTTATTCTGATCTCTACAATTAACTTACATTCACAAGATTATAAAGCTTCCCTCTTCGGTATAGAGTCAAATGGCACCACTCTCAATACCACATCCATCCAGAAGGCTATTGATTATATCCATGAGAATGGCGGGGGAAGGCTTGTATTTTATGTCGGCCGCTACCTTACAGGTACCATTCACCTGAAATCCGATGTAACAATACAGCTTGAAGAAGGAGCCATACTTGCAGGATCGGCTAACCCCTTCGATTATGAACGCATTGGATCATGGATGGCTCTCATCTTTGCCCATGACCAGGAAAACATAGGTATAACAGGCAAGGGTGTCATTGACGGCCGCGGATACCTTGTAGCCAATAATATCCTTTCCATGGTCCACAAAGGCATCATCAAGGATCCCAGTGGCCTGCTATGGGATAGGCCCAGGGAAGGTATACGTCCGCAGAATATATATTTCAAGGGATGTAAGAACGTCCACATTCAGGGTATTATGCTGAAGGATCCGGCAAGCTGGAACCAGCAATATGACCAGTGTAAAAACCTTATTGTTGAAGACCTTTTGATCGACAGTAAATCATACTGGAATAATGATGGTGTGGATATAGTCGACTGTGACAGCGTTATTGTAAGAAACTGTTATATAGACGCTGCTGATGACGGCATCTGCCTGAAGTCACACAGTGCTGATTTCGTTTGCCAGAATGTATATATATACAACAATACAGTACGCACCAGTGCCAATGGCATAAAATTCGGCACAGTATCCCGCGGTGGTTTCAAAAATATAAAAATCATAAACAATACAGTTTATGACACTTACCGTTCAGCTATAACCTTTGCAGCGGTAGATGGCGGTTTTGTTGAGAATATTATTGTTGACAGCCTGCGGTCTATTAATAACGGGAATGTCATTTTCCTGAGGATAGGAGAACGACAGAAAGGACTTAAGGGAAGAATGGATAATATAAGCATTTCGAATCTCTATGCCGAAGTACCGGCCTCAAAACCGGATGCAGGCTATAATTATGAAGGGCCTGTCGAAGAAAATCCACGAAATATCTCACCCTCTGCCATCGTTGGAATGCCGGATGTTCCCATAAAGAATGTCAAACTTAAGAATATTGAAATAGTAATGCCCGGAGGAGGCGATCCCTTTTATGCCAGGGTGAAACTTGATGAACTGGATAAGGTGCCTGAAATGGCCGACAAATACCCGGAATTTTCGATGTTCAAGGAACTGCCGGCCTGGGGCTTTTATATAAGACATGCTGAGAATATTGAATTCGAGAATGTCATCCTCAGGTGCAAGAAAGAAGACTACCGTAGAGCCATAGTGCTTGATGATGTACATAATGCCGTTTTCAAATCACTCACAGTGGAAGAACCCGGTGAGGATAAAGAACCGGTATTCCAGTACAGGTCTTCAGGCATACAGATCAGGTAAGAAAAATGAAGCGAAGAACTTTCCTGATCAATTCAATGCTTTTCACAGGAGGTGGACTATTATCAGGCGGATTTCCTTCCCTGGCCTCACTTGTTGTTTCTTCAGAGAAAGGAAAAAGCAGAGACCTGTTCCATACTTTTAAAGATCCCGATCTAAAATTTTATCCCTTTGTCAGATGGTGGTGGAACGGCAATAAGGTTGAAGCGGATGAGCTCGTACGTGAACTGCGTTTGCTGAGAGAAGCCGGTATAGGAGGTGTGGAGATCAATCCCATTGAATTTCCTTCAAGGCAGGAAGGTGATGATCCTGGTATTCCATCCCTGAGATGGTTGAGCCATGAATGGATAGACATGCTGCAGGTATCATTTGATGAAGCAAGTAAACTCGGGATGACCTGCGACCTGATTGTAGGATCGGGCTGGCCTTTTGGTTCGGAAACACTCAGGCCAGATGAAAGGGCACAGGTAATGCTGCTCAACGCTATCGAACTTGAAGGACCGTCAGATTATGAAATTTCCCGCTTCACCATATTCAAAGGAACTGATCCGGGTGTGACGGTAGCCTATCCCGGCCGCACCTTTGATCTTATCTCGCTGAAGCTTGTCCCCGACCCTGTGAACAGCCCTGATGAGGCCATAGATTTAAATGATAAGCTAAATGATGAGGTAATTAGATTTAAAATACCGGAAGGCAGGCATTACCTCTATGCCGTGGTTCGTGTAAGTTCTTTCGCTTCTGTGATCAATGGTGCACCGGGAGCAGCCGGCCCCATCCTTAACCATCTGGACAGGAAGGCTGTAAGAAAGTATCTCGATCATATGTCAGACAGCATTCAAAAGCAAACAGGACCTCTGTCAAAACACCTGCGGGCTTTTTTTACTGATTCAATGGAACTGGAGGGATGCAACTGGACGGATGACTTTCCCAGGGCATTCATGGAAAAACGGGGCTATGATATCAGGCCCTGGCTTCCTTATATCATGTTCAGGGTTGGACGACTAGGTGGTGTGGTTGATTTCAATTACGGTGCAACAAAGACCGCTGAATTCGATGAAGAGGTGAAACGCGTTCGCTTCGATTTTGAATTAACAAAGGCAGAGTTGCTCAATGCACGCTTTAACAGAACATACCTCGAATGGTGCAGGGATAACAGGGTTTTATCGCGTGCACAAGCATACGGCCGGGGTTTCTTCCCTCTTGAAAGCAGCCTGGGCTATGATATTCCGGAAGGTGAATCATGGACTACTAACTGGTTGAAACATAAAGTGGGCGAGGAAATGCCCGATGATGATTACCGCCGTGGAAGGGCATATACAATGATCAATAAGTATGTGTCGTCAGCGGCCCACCTGGAAGGTAAAAGAATAGTGAGCTGCGAGGAGATGACCAATACCTATAAGGTATTCAATACTTCCCTTGAATTGCTTAAAATAGGTTCAGACCAGAGTATAATGTCGGGGATAACACATTCCATATGGCATGGTTTTAATTATTCACCACCCGGAGCACCCTACCCCGGATGGATACAGTACGGTTCATACTATAGCGAGAATAATAACTGGTGGCCATGCTTCAAATACCTTAACACATATAAGGCAAGAATATCTTCATTATTACAGAATGCAGACATGTATTCCGACATAGCAATAATGCCTGCCAACTATGATCTGTGGAGTGAACTGGGAGTGCAAACCGACCCCTTCCCTGAACGGCTGAACGTTCCTTACACATCTCTGATATGGGAGTCAATAAACAAGAATGGCGGTGCGGCGGATTACATCACTGAGATCATAATCAATGAATCAGGCATAAAAGACGGTTGTATATACTACGGTCCCAAAAAATACAGCTTGCTTGTCCTCCCGGAAGTATCGGGTATCAATCCCGGCACACTGTCCGGAATTTTAGAATTCGTTTCAGGTGGAGGGAAAGTAATATGTATTGAAAAATTTCCCGAAAAATCACCGGGCTATTTTAATTACAGGGAAAATGACAAAGAGGTCAAGAATCTTGTTACAAGGCTTAAAACATTCAGGGATAGCTTCATACTTATCCCAAAGCCAGGTAAGAGTACATATCTTGAGTGGATGGCAGACCTGGTCAAAGAAAAGCTTATACCGCGGTACATGGACATTGAGAAACCCGATCCCTTCCTGATGCAAACACGCTACCGGGCTGATGATGGCAGAGAGATAATCTTCTTCTCAAATTCCAGTATCACAAAGAGGCAGGATACGAGAGTAAAATTCTCGGAAGGTATTACAGCAAACAGGTACGGCTGGATATGGGACCCTGAAAGCGGTGATCGCTACAGGATAGAAGCGGATATAAACGGCTCCTACCGTTTAAGCCTGGGACCGGCTGAATCAAGAATCTTCGTTTTTGATAAGATGAAAACGGGAAGGAAATGGCAGGATCTTCCTGTCCAGGTCAAGGGAAGAACCAGCGTACAGGGTCCGTGGGATCTTGAGTTTCTTCATTGCCGGGGAGAAAAAACTAATCCCGTACGGCTTGAAATCCTTAATGATCTAAAAGACCTGGCTGCATATAATGATTTTTCCGGTACAGTTATTTACAGGAAAGAAGTAGTATTAAATGATCCTTTACCTGCCTTCCTGAACCTGGGTAGTGTATATAACATCTCGGAAGTGTACGTTAACGGCAAAACAGCAGGCCTCAGGTGGTATGGTAATCATATATATAATGTAAGCGACCTCGTCCACAGAGGCGAAAACCATCTGGAAATCAGGGTTATTACCCTTATGGGTAATTATATGAAATCTTTAAAGGACAACCCCAATGCACAATACTGGACCAACCTTGACAGGAAGAATCAACCTTTGGTTTCCATGGGATTAATCGGGCCGGTAACATTTTACAGGTAATTAAGGCAACTCCAGTAAGAATAAGAAAAATAACATCCGGAGGCCAGTCCGGCGTTGACAGGGCAGCTCTTGATGCAGCCCCGGAACTGGGACTTGAAACCGGGGGATGGTGCCCCCCGGGCAGGGTTTGTGAGGGCGGGATCATCCCCCGGGCTTATAATCCGGATGAAACGAATAATGAAAGATTCAGATTAAGCCCTCCTTACATATTTAACTTATTTGCAATACCTTGGCCCCTCTTATTCTACGGTTCTTAAGTTCATTGAGTGCTGTATTTGCTTCTACTAGCGGATATTCTGTAAAATCCGGCTTGATATTCACCTTTGCCGCCAGGGTCAGGAATTCTTCAATATCCTTCCTGCTGACATTGGCTACACTTTTTATTTCCTTTTCCATCCAAAGATCGCGGGGGTAATCGATCTGTAACAAATAATCCTTATCTATGTCTTCTTTCCTTATTGCATTTATTACCAGTCTGCCCCCGGGAACAAGATTATTCATAGCTGCAACAACAGGTTTCCAGACAGGTGTTGTATCAATTATACTATTAAGTTTTGCAGGTGGTTCATCTGTAATATCACCTGCCCATACGGCTCCCAGGTCAAGTGCAAAATTCCTTTCCTTCTCACTTCTTGCGAACACATAAACCTCTGAATCAGGAAACATAAATTTTACCATCTTCAGGACCAGGTGACCTGATGCTCCAAAGCCTGTAAGACCAAGTTTTTCATTGTTTTTGATATCTGTTAATCTTAACGACCTGTAACCTATTGCGCCCGCACATAATAATGGTGCAGCTTCTGAATCAGTGAAAGTATCTGGTATAAAAAATGAGGAATTTTCAGGAACCTTTATATACTCGGCATAACCACCATTAACATCCCTGCCTGTAGCTCTGAATTCAGGACACAGGTTATCATTCCCTGATAGACAATATACGCATCTGCCACATGAAGCAAAAAGCCAGCCAACCCCTACCCTGTCACCCGTCTTAAAACGGCTCACGCCCTTTCCTTTCTTCTCAACAAGGCCAACCACCTGATGCCCCGGTATTAGCGGCAAAACAGGAGGAGGAGTGCGTCCTTCGATCTCATCCAGTTCAGTATGACAAACACCACATACTCTAACTCTGATTAGTATTTCACCCATCCGGGGAACAGGTTTTTCCATTTCAACTAATTCGAGCGGGGTGGCATTCTTCGTCATATCAACTATATGCCTCATTACCATTGCTTTCATATTGATGACCATTCAGATTAAAACAAACATTAATTACATTCTCATTAATAATTTCAAATATAAATTTAAGACCATTAATGACCACATACAAATAAAATCCAAATACTTTTTCGTTTCTGATATCTTTGTATTTAGAATATTAATAAAGTAATTTGGGAGTGCCAAATAGTGTTTAGTGACCAGGACAATGAAATATTTCTTCAATTGGAGAACAAAATAAACTATAAAATTAAATGCGGATTGTCTGTAAGCGCATATCATCTTGGATAAGAAAATGAAAGCTATTTACCTGGACTATAATGCCACCACACCGGTGGCTCCTGAAGTGGCGGAGGAAATGATGCCCTATATTTCGGAATATTTCGGCAATCCTTCAAGCCTTCATTCTTTCGGGATAAAAACTAAGGCTGCAATAGAACAGGCCAGAAGACAGGTAGCCGGTCTCATCAATTGTGAAGCCTCAGAAATCATTTTCACCAGTGGAGGTACTGAGTCAAACAATTTGGCAATAAAGGGTATAGCCTCGAGGCATCGTGGCAGGGGCAAACACATTATTACTTCATCCGTCGAACACCCTGCAGTTTACGAGGTTTGCAGGCATCTTGAAAAAGCTGGTTTTGAAATAAGCTATCTTCCTGTTGATGAATATGGCAGGGTTGATCCGGAATCGGTTGAGGAAGCAATAAAGAATACTACCATCCTGATATCGATAATGCATGCAAATAATGAAGTGGGCACCATTCAACCGATAGAAGAGATTGCAAGCATTGCCAGGTCATACAATATATATTTACATACTGATGCTGCCCAGTCAGCAGCCAAAATAAAAACTGATGTCAGGGAGCTGGGAGTTGACCTGCTAAGCATTGCAGGCCATAAGATATATGCCCCGAAAGGCATTGGAGTATTGTATATACGAAGCGGAGTAGAACTGGATAAACTGATACATGGGGCTGACCATGAACAAAACTTAAGGGCCGGTACAGAGAATGTACTGGAAATAGTAGGACTGGGTAAAGCCTGTGAACTGGCAATCAAAAAGCTTGATGAATATCATGAACATTACAAAAAGACCAGAGATTATTTATACAGCCTGCTGAGGGAAGCTCTTCCGGAAATCAGGTTAAACGGTCACCCCGACAAGCGCCTTCCAAATACCCTGAGTGTTTCATTTCCCGGTGTGGAAGCAAATACACTTATTTCACGGCTTGACAATGTGGCAGCATCAGCCGGAGCAGCATGTCATGCAGAGAGCATTGATGTATCAGAGGTACTGAAGGCAATGAAGGTACCTGTTGAGCATGCTATGGGCACAATAAGGTTCTCAACCGGCAGGGAAACAAGCATGAATGATATTAAAAGAGCTTCTGAGGAGGTAATAGCAACCGTTACGGCACTTATGCCTCAGACGAGCAGATCTGAGGGTAAAAAAACCGGGAACACCGGCAAGATCAGACTTACACATTATACTCATGGCCTTGGATGCGCCTGTAAGATACAGCCACAGAATCTCGAAAAAATTCTGGGGTCAATACCCTTTGTTCATGATCCCATGGTGCTTGTAGGCACTGAAACATCGGATGATGCAAGTGTATACAAAATTAATGATAACCAGGCTATTGTACAGACCCTGGATTTTTTCACGCCGGTGGTGGACGATCCCTGCTCTTTTGGGGCAATAGCTGCTGCCAACGCCCTGAGTGATATCTATGCCATGGGAGCAAAACCCTTGTACGCTCTTAATATAGCGGCCTTCCCTGAGGATACACTGCCACTGGATATTCTTGAACAGATACTGAAAGGAGCAAGTGATAAGGCCCGGGAGGCAGGTATTGGAATACTTGGAGGGCATACCATCGAGGATACTGAACCTAAATATGGCCTTGTTGTCACCGGTATAGTGCACCCCGATAAAATAATAAGAAATAAAGGAGCCCGGCCGGGAGATAAACTGATCCTGACAAAACCCATTGGCACGGGTATACTTACCACGGCTTTAAAAAGGGGACTGATCAGCAGCGAACTGGAGCAAATATTAATCAGTATCATGGCATGCCTGAATAAGATACCATCTGATCTGATGCAGGAATATGATGTTCATGCCTGCACCGACATAACGGGATTTGGTTTAACGGGACATCTGAGGGAAATGAGTATGGCTTCGCAATGCGATGTAAAGATTTACGCTGATAAGGTACCCCTGATAGATCAGGCTCTTAACCTGGCTGCAGCAGGCATTATTCCCGGAGGCACTTATAATAATCTTGAATATGTCAATAAGGATGTTTTCTTCAAAGAACAAAGCAGAACCATGCAGCTTCTTTTATGCGATGCACAGACCTCAGGTGGATTGCTAATAGCTATAAATAATAAGGATGCATCGTCATACCTGAGTCGACTTAATGACAGAGGCATAACAGGAGCAGCCATAATAGGTGAATTTAGTGGCAAGGGAAAAGGCAGGATTACCGTCCTCTAATTAATTAAGCCATGACCATAAGTAAAACGTTTTTTTATACCACAAACATAATGTAAAATGGAACACGACAGTTCACTCGATTTCTCACCTGAATTACTGAAAAAATTAATAATAAAGTCAGCCGGCATAATTGAGGAGTGGTATGCTAACGGTCTCAGGAACAGTAAGATTTACAGTAACTATTCTCCGGGAGAAATACGTAGCCTTTTTGATGAAGAAATGCCCGTTAAAGGTGCAGATCCTGAACAACTGCTCGAAATTATCAGGAAGGATGTTTTCAGAACATCAAATTTCAATCCCAGCCCCAATTATTACGGCTATATCACAGGGGGTGGCAACCATGCATCAATTATAGCTGAGTTGCTGAAGACAAGTCTTAACCAGAATAATCTCAAATGGCACAGTGCCCCAGCCAATTCAGAGATAGAAAAGATAGTGGTAAAATGGATATGCCAGTTCATTGGTTATCCGGAAGATGCAGGCGGAGTACTCGTGAGCGGGGGTTCGGTAGCCAATTTTCTTAATCTTGCCGTCATGCGGAAAACAATGTGTCGCGGTGATATATCTAATGAGGGATTGTACGGCGGAACACGTATAACAGTCTATGTATCAGAACAGGGCCATTCGAGCATTGACAAGGCAATGGACATGCTTGGACTGGGCAAAAATTACCTGAGGAAAATCCCGGTAGACGATGATATGCGGATAAACACGAAAATACTGGAGGAGACAATAGGTAAAGACAAAAAAGACGGGCTCATGCCAGCATGCATAATAGGTATTGCCGGGACTACCAATAACGGTGCTGTTGACCCCCTGAAGGAGCTGGGTAATCTTGCCGGTAAATATAATATGTGGTATATGGTTGACGGAGCCTACGGACTGCCGGCTGCCGGCACGAAAATGTACTCCCCCCTCTTTGAAGGCTATGAAATAGCCGATTCATTGCTAATCAATCCACATAAATGGTTCTTTGTCCCCTTTGAAGCATCATGCGTTATTGTAAAAAATAAAAAGCTGCTGAGAGACACATTCAGCCTCGTTCCTGATTATTTGCGCGATACCGGTGAAGATAGTGAACGGGATGACCTGATGAATTACAATCTTCAACTCACAAAAGATTTCAAAGCCCTTAAAGTATGGATGACCTTTAAAACCTATGGAGCAGGCAAACTCAGAGGGGCCATTGAAAATGATTGTAAACTTGCACAATATACAGGAGACCTGATTGAGAAAGCCAGGGATTTCGAATTAATGGCCCCGGTCCCCTTATCCATCGTATGCTTCAGATATACAGGCAGGAATGGCGAGTTTACAGGTGATGAAAAAATGCTCGACACGGTAAATGAACAAATACTCAGGGGAATTGAGAAAGACGGCAGGATTTTCTTTGCCGGAACCAGGATCAGGGGTAAAACATCACTCAGAATAAATCTTACAAATCACCGCAGAAACAAAGAAGATATTGATTTCCTGCTTAAGGTTCTTCGGGAAATTGCCAATAAAAACATATATAGGAAATAATTATGGCACGATTTATTAAAGACCGTTCCCAGGCAAAAGGTAAAGCTCCGGGCTCACTGGTTCTTATCGGGCGGTAAAAAATGGAAAAACCCCGGATCAGGATAATGGATTACAGTCCTGACTACATGAATGAATCAGGTAATAAAAGTACTGACAATTTTCGCTTCCATTTTCATTCCTCTTACATTTATTACCGGTGTATATGGAATGAATTTCACAAACATACCTGAACTGAGCCTGAAATATGGTTATCTTTTCTTCTGGATCTTTATAATCATAATTGGCATTTCACTTATATTATTCTTTAAAAAGGAGAAATGGCTTTAGAATAAATAAATTTCGATTATATTTGCATATTGTTTAATCATGAGGGACTTGTGTTCCATGACTTCTTAACAGGCTTAATTAAGTTAGCAGACAAAAGACTCTCAGTAATTTTTTTATTTCAAATGAATATTTTTGTTGCAAAGCTTTCGTACCAGACAACGGAAGAACAATTAGAACAGCTATTTCAGAAATTTGGTGAGGTAGCAACTGCCAAGATTATCTTCGATAAATACGAAGGAAGATCAAAGGGTTATGGCTTTGTTGAGATGCCTAATGATGATGAGGCCCTCGAAGCTATTAATTCACTTAATGACACTGAATTTGACGGTCGTCAGATAGTAGTTAAAAAAGCCAGGCCAAAAGAAGATAATAACTCCCGGGGACGCCGAAACTAATACTGAGGCGTTTTACAGCAAGTGAATCCTGATAAAATATCAGGCCTGAAGAATTAAGATTTATTAGCCAGGCAACCAGCGGATATTGGTTGCCTGGCTTATTTTTTGAAGCCGGATTATAATAAATAAAGTATTAGTAAATTTGTATCTAATAAAATGGTGAAGCTATAGTTTAAATTGTATTGAAATAATATTCCCGGTTATGAAAAAAATAATTATGATTATGGTTATTGTGACTTTCTTTATTGGTAATGCCCTTTCTCAAACCAGGCAGGCAAGTCATTCCGCAGCTCTTAAAACAGGTGTAAAAACAGTAGACCTTATTAACGGACTGAAGATCAAAGTGGATTTCAGTCCTGAAAAGGGCACCCTGTGGTTTACAGGAGAATCCAAGGACCTTAAGATGTTTATTACTGAATTCATTCCCCTGACTGATCCCATTGAAACCGGAATTGAAATAGGGAAAAGCTACCACCTGGATAATATGTATGTCAGTATTGAGTATAAGGTCCTGACTATAGAAAATAACAGGGTTACACGTATCTGGTTCAGAATAGCAGCCGCACAACTTGAACTGCCCCAGAAGAACTGGATATGATATGAAGGCGGTAATACAGGAAAAACCAGGTGATAAACTGTACGTCAAAGATATTCCTATACCTGAGCCGGGAAAGGGTGAAGTACTGGTAAAAATGAATTATGCACCAGTCAATCCCTCTGACCTCAGCCTTCTACAGGGCACATATGCAGGCAGTCACAACTATCCCCTTATCCCTGGGATAGAAGGCAGCGGACAGGTAGTTAAAAGCGGCAAGGGTATTATTGCCAGATCAAGAGAAGGTAAAAGGGTGGCATGTACAGCATCAGGTCAAAGCTATGGAACATGGGCAGAGTATATGGTTACTTCAGCCCTCAGGACAATACCCCTGGACAAACATATAGATGATGAACAGGGCTCAATGCTTCTTGTTAATCCCCTTACTGCAGTAGCCTTTATCGAAATTGCCCGGAAAGATAAAAAGACTGCCCTTGTGAATAATGCTGCGGCCAGCTCACTTGGAAAAATGCTTATAAGCCTCTGCAGGGAAAATAATATAGGCCTGATTAATATTGTGGCAAGGGAATCCCAGTACCAGTACCTCAAAGAACTTGGTGCCGATTATGTACTTAACAGCAGCTCACCGGATTTTGAAAATGAACTTGCCAGACACTCAGATCTTCTCGGGGCAAGGCTCTTCTTTGATGCTGTGGGAGGGAAACAGGCAGAAACCATGTTAAAAGCATCACCTCCGGGAAGTACTATAATTACATATGCAAAGTTATCCGAACGGAATATACGTGTTGATCCTCGTTTACTCTTACAGCAGGGTAAGAAAATAACAGGTTTCTACCTGGCTAATTATATTTCCGGCAAATCAATATTACAGAAACTCAGAGCTACAGGAAAAGCCAAAAAACTACTGTCAGAAAATATTACCATAAAAGTGTCAGCCAGATACCCCCTGGAAAAGATTAATGAAGCCCTGGAATATTACCGAAATAATATGTCATCAGGCAAAGTACTGCTTTACCCGTGATATATCCTGATTTTTTATCTGCTGAATAACTTAAGAGTCCGGGACAGACTGTCACGTATTTTATCAAAGGCTTCATCACTAAAAACCATGAGTTCTTTTTGTAAAGCAATATATTCTTCATTCAATTTCTCATCTGGTTTTTCTGCCGAATTCAAAAATGCGGTAAGCGATCGTAACAGTACAGCATGGTCGTGCCAGTCTCCTATACAGGTTTCGGTAGCATTCAGGTGTTCATAATGACTTCTGGTAAAAATATTATCCTTCCGTCTCCATATCAGGGCCAGGAGGGGTTTGATATTTTTCATCACAATACGGACTTCGTGAATATACTGTAAATCTTCCTGTCCATCCAGCATATTCCTGATTCCATCTGTTTCTGAATAAATAAAGCCGGTAATAAAACTGACAAGCTCTGATCCGGTATGCCGTGAAAGCAATTCTCTTACCCGGTCGTTGCAATCTTTAAGCCCTGCATAACTAAAAGTATGGATTAGTTTATCAAGATCCGCCTCCCATCCTGTTCTCAGACGGGCAATATACCTTGAATATGATTTACATAACTCCCCTTCACAGGGAGCTTCTCCTAATAAACGCAGATTAATCTGACTCTCCCTTATCAGTCCGGCTTGCTTGAAAACAGGCTTGAAAAGTTGATAATGGTCTTTTGCATTGAAATCTGAGGAGTAAATATACCCGAGCAGACGGAAAATCGATTTAAGCCTTTTTATCCTTACCCGCAGTTTGTGCAGGTCTTTAAGCCTGTAACTTCCGGGGATGGCCTTCATGAAAGAATAAATATCGCCTATCTGCCTGTTATAGTACACCAGAAGAAATATTTTTTTCTGCCTGTTCATTATAATATATTGTAAGGCTTTAAATTAAGTAAAATTCACCAAAATGCTTAACAATTCAGGTATTCATTATAAATAATTCAATAACACAATAAGACCCAATTGTGTTAACTTTGAAAAAAATCAGGCCATTATGAAATTTGAATTTAAACCTGTCGGATTTATCAGGACACAAAACAGGGAATTGGCAGGAACCCCCATACAAGCCTCATATGCACAGGATTACACAGGCAAAGCAGAAATACTCCTTGAATATATCCCGGGCCTTAAAGATCTGGAAGGATTCTCCCATGTTATACTGATTTACGTTTTCGACAGGCATAAGAGAGGCGACTTTAAGCTTCAGGTTCAACCATACCTGGATGATGAAACAAGAGGCGTATTCGCGACAAGGGCTCCTAAACGGCCGAATAACATAGGCCTTTCAATAGTAAAGGTTCAACAGATAAAAAATAACATGATATTTTTTTCGGGGGCCGACATGCTTGACAATACACCTTTGCTTGATATCAAACCTTTTATCCCTGAATTTGATTATGGTGAGAACTTCCGCATCGGATGGCTTGAGGACAAAATAAAACTCAGTGAAAAAAAAGAAGCTGATGACAGGTTTAAATAAAAATTCCGGGGATAAAGAATACACAGAAGAGTCAAAGCCAATACAACATCCTGCAAAGAGACATCCAGGTTTCTGTATTGCAGGTCCTAAAGGCAGCACCCATGCATATAAGCGCAATACGGGCTTTTTAAAACTCAAAAGCCTTTTTGCCAGCAAACTCCTGCAAGGGTAAAATATTATTGCAATAATAGTCTCTGTCGTAGTCTTCCGGATTGGTTGATTTATTTCTTTAACAGAAAAATACAACATTCAGGCTGAATAATTATTGCAACCGGGAAATTCTTTTTTTTACCCGATTTTTATTGGTGAAATCCTTAAATCAAACGCATTTATTTATTTTTACTGTTTCTTTAAAAACTAAAGAAATGTGCTGATTAGGTTTCCATGAAAGTAAAAAGAAAGATCAGAAAAAAAACCTTTTACCTCTGGCTGGTGATTATTGCTATATTACTGGCCCTGTATTTTATTAACAAGGACTGGTTTGATATAAGCTTCCTGCAAAGATTTGTTGATGATAATAAATTCCTGGTAATCACGATATATCTTTTAATACTTACACTTATCGGTCTCACATTCATCCCTTCAACACCATTTGCAATGGCCGGTCTCCTTCTTTTTCCCGCCCTTGAAACATTTATTATAAACATGATTGGTATAATAAGCTCAACCGCTATTGTATACTATTTTACACGTTTTCTCGGACTGGATAAATGGATAGAGCTGAAATTTCCAAAGCAGATCGAAAAAACCAGGAAGGCACTGAGCAATAAGGAACTTCCCATTATTATCGGATGGAGCTTCTTTCCGATTGTACCCACGGATCTGATCATTTATGTTGGTAGTTCACTGCGTATATCGTATCTTAAATCTGTAACCGGAGTACTCATTGGTGAAGGCGCCCTTAACGCATTATATATCTTTTCATTTGACTTCTTTTTCCTTTAACCTGACAAATTTTGAAAATGCTTTTTAAAAAAATGTATTATGAAAAAATATCTAATATTGATCATCGCCGGTATTTTAAATATTATTACAGGATATTCTCAGGATGGCAAAGAACAAATACCATTTTTGCAGAATACCACCATATCAGGAGAATGGTTCCTCGGATTTGGATACAACGATTATACTGAAATCAGCGCCTTTTATCTCAAAAGGGGGTATTTTACTATCAGAACCAAAATTAATGATGTCTTTTCCGTAAGATACACACAGGATATAACAACAGATACTGAGGGAAGCGATATGGGAAATGTCGAAATGAGACTTAAGTACCTGCTGTTAAAAGTTAATCTTATAAATAACGATTTACTGAAGAATTCTTACCTGGAATTTGGACTGGTTCACAGGCCCTGGCTCTGTTATGAACAGAGTATAACAGGTTACCGGGTACAGGGCAAAATGTATACTGATAGATATAATCTTCTCAGCTCAGCTGATTTTGGGGTAACATATTCAGGTCTGCTGGGAGGTGAGATGAACCAGGAGTACAAGGATAGGGTAAGCTCATATTTCCCTGGCAGGTATGGCAGTTTCAGCTTTGGAATTTATAACGGGGGCGGTTATCATGCACTCGAAAAAAATAACAATAAAATCATTGAGGGCAGACTGAGTGTCAGGCCCCTGCCTGATAAAATACCTGGATTTCAATTATCCTATTCATTCTCTTACGGTAATTCTAATACTGCCTTGAACAATGCAAAGTACAGGTTAAATATTTTTCATCTTTCTTCACTGAGTAAAAATCATAAATTAATGATCCAATATTACCAGGGTACAGGAGGACATGGCGATGATTATACTGATTCCGACGGGTTTTCATACCAGAATAAGGGCTACTCGGGTTTTGCAGAGATAATGATACCCGGAACATCCTTTTCATTGTTCTCCAGGTATGATAAGTTTATATCTTACCAGGATACGAAACAGATACAGAACACTTTCATAGCAGGAATAACATACCGGTTCCTGAGAAATAAAGTTTTACTGAACTTTGACCAGAATGAAAATAGGGGTATTTATACAAGGATTTATGAACTTGCCCTTGAAATAAACTTTTAATAAATTAAAAAGCAAAAAGAATCAGTTATTTATCAACCGTGTATATTCTAAGGGTGTGCTTACAGCATGAACGTTCCCGGGTAATTCCCCTTAAATATTCCGTACAAGAACACCACTGGCAATAATGACCCGATCCTTAAATGCAGCGGAAAGAGCTTCAATGTATTCATCATTATTAATACCTGAAAACCCTGATGATGTTGATCAATTTTCTGAGATCATCGTCTGTATATCTTCTCCTGTTGGTAGAAGTGCGGTGTGGCCTGATAATACCGTATCTTTATTCCCATATTCTTATCGTATGAACTTTACTGTTCGAAAGCTTCTCCAAATCCTTTATGGTATACTCTCCCATCGGCCTGGTTTTATTGTTTTAAATATATCAATTTATTAAACAATTAAAATGTGTTAAATGGTTTAGTCCGGTTTCGAGGTCAGTATTATTCCTGTATTTTTTTTATATTGTTCAAAAAATGTACAGGTATGAATAATATAAGGTTTCTTTTGTCCCTCATGGTATTTATGCAAGCCTGTGTATCTGCCGACAACAATCCGGAAACTGTAACGGGTGTAATTAACGAAGCAGTTTATGATTCGGTTCTTGCCCGTGAACTCAAGGCTGACTCTTATGGCATGAAGCAGTATATAATGGCTTTCCTGATCCGTGGAGACAGCAGTTCGGCTGACAGCGCTGAAGCAGCAAGATTACAAAGAGCACATCTGGACAATATAACCAGGCTGGCACAAGAAGGTAAATTATTGCTTGCCGGCCCCCTCCTTGATGATACTGATATTAGGGGTATATATATATTTAACGTAAGTACTGTTGAAGAAGCAGAAAAGCTGGCCGGATCGGATCCTGCAATAAAGGCAGGCGTTCTTAAAATGGAACTTCACCCCTGGTATGGATCAGCTGCACTTCAAAAACTGAATGAAATTCATGCAAGGATTCAGTCCGGCAATATTTAATAATTCATTAAATATAAAATAGTACGGAAGGAACAAAACGAATATATTTATTTGTCATAGACGGTAAAATAGAAAAAGGGAAAGATATTCCTTGAAAAAGGGATGCAATAGGTATTGCGGAAACAGAAGAAATTGATATAAAAGCATTTAATTAATCCTATATTTTGTTAATTGAAATACCAATGACTTAATCAAATTTTACTATGGAAATAGCCAATCTGATAAAAACCAGGTGGAGTCCCGGAGCTTTCAGTGATCATACACCAAGGAATGAGGAAATTTACATTCAAAATATTGAAAATATTATGATGAGAGTAATGTTGAGGTTTTCATTAATTCTCCTGCTGCTTGTGCCGGTATCACTAATTGCCCGGGGACAGCCTTATATAATTGTTCTCGGGGTGGCACAGGATGGTGGTTATCCTCATATGGGCTGTACAAAGGAATGTTGCAGATCAGCATGGGAAAATCCCTCCATGAGGAGAAACGTAGTTTCTCTTGCCCTGGTGGATCCTGTTTCACAGCACTGGTATCTTTTTGAAGCAACTCCGGATATCAGGGAACAATTACATCTTTTCAGGCAACTTACATCGGGGAAATACAATTACCTTCCGAGGGCGGTATTTGTGAGTCATGCCCACATAGGTCATTATACCGGGCTGATGCAATTCGGGCGCGAAGTGATGAATACAGATGGTATTAGCCTGTATGTAATGCCACGGATGAAGGCTTTCCTGGAGAATAACGGCCCCTGGGATCAGCTTGTGAGACTTGAGAACATTATACCAGTGGAGATAAATGATGGTTCGGAACTTGCCATTTCAGAAGAAATTACCGTCAAGAGCTTCTCGGTGCCACACCGCAATGAATACTCAGAAACGGCAGCTTACAAAATAATAGCCGGTAACAGGTCTTATCTTTTTATCCCTGACATTAACAAATGGGATAAAATGAATAAGGATATTATCAGTCTTGTTCAATCATCTGACATATCTTTCCTCGATGGTACCTTCTATTCCCAAGGTGAGCTACCTGGACGTAATATGGATGAGATCCCCCATCCCTTTATAGTGGAAACAATGGAACTGTTCAGCCGGGAAGACAAAGAGACGAAGAATAAAATACATTTTATTCATTTCAACCATTCCAACCCGGTGCTTTACAATAAAGGCATCCGGGAAGAGATACTGACCAAAGGGTTTAATATTGCTGAGCAAGGACATAATTACTAGATCATAATACTATGGGTCCTGTCTGGTTAAGCATAGCATTTGTCTTTGGTTTCCTGATAAGGCTGATTGGATTACCACCGCTGGTAGGATATTTAATAGCAGGATTTGTGCTTATTTTTTTTTGGCGCCGAGTCGGGTGAGTTTATCGAAACAGTTTCTGACCTCGGTGTAACCTTATTGCTTTTCACCATTGGTCTGAAGCTGAAAATAAAGAACCTGCTCAGGCATGAGGTATATGGAGGTGCGCTTATTCATATGCTGATTATTACTGTTATATTTGCCGAGGCAGGTTCGGGGCTTGCCGACCATATATGCAAAACCTTTTCAAACAGTTGATAACTCTTCCCGATAAGGTCTATACAGGATAAGCGCCAATAAGATTCCTAGATAATTTATAATTGACTTTGGTGTTTTGGAAAATACTTAGTACTTTTGCATCGCCTTTTAAAAAGGACACGGAGATTCAGTAGCTCAGCTGGTAGAGCACATCCCTTTTAAGGATGGGGTCCTGGGTTCGAGACCCAGCTGGATCACCAGAAAGACCTGCCGATACGGCAGGTCTTTTTTAATCCTCAGAGACTTCCATAAGAAGTTCGCGGTAGGTCGAGAACAACCTTGATTTGGAAAGTAAGCCCACATATTTACCTCCATCCAGAACGGGGAGATTCCATGCTCCTGTTTTCCTGAAAGTATCCATTACGCTTTCAACCTTTTCTCTTTTATCAATATATGAAGGAGGCATGACCATAAGATCACTTACATAGGTTTCATCGTAAATATCCTGGTCAAACATTATATCTCTTATGTTATCAAGTAATACTACTCCCTCCAGCACTCCAATTTCATCTACTACAGGAAATATATTTCTTTTGGATGCTGAAATTACCCTGACCAGGTCACCAAGAGTGTCTCCCGATTTCACAGTTATGAGATCTGTTTCAATTTCTTTTGTCCAGTCCATCCTGGCCAGCACAGCCTTATCCTTATGATGTGTAATCAGCTCACCTCTTCGGGCCAGTCTTTTATGATAGAGGGAGTGTTTCTCAAATCTCATAACAGTTATATATGAAACCGTAGAAGTAATTATAAGCGGTACCAGCAGACCATATCCTCCTGTTATTTCTGCGATAAGGAAAATTGCTGTCAGGGGTGCATGCATTATGCCTGCCATAGCTCCGGCCATTCCTGCAAGGGTAAAGCTGCTTTCGGGGAGGGAGTAATCTCCAAGGGTATTTATCAGCCTGGCCATGAAAAATCCGCTTACCCCGCCAATAAAGAGTGAAGGAGCAAATATGCCCCCGACTCCTCCTGCCCCGTTTGTTGAACTGCTGGCCAGAACCTTAAAAAGAGTGATCGCAAGGAGAAAAGAAAGAATGAACCATGCCTTATTGCTCATACTGATGAAGAAGCTGTTTTCAAAAAGGGATGAGGTATCGCCGTTAAGAAGCTGACTTATAGTATTATAACCTTCACCGTACAATGGAGGCAGCATAAGGATTAAAATGCCGAGGACGGTGCCTCCCATGAGAAGTCTGACATATTGATTTTTAACTTTTTCATATAAAGACTCAAGGTATATGGTAGCCCTTGTAAAATAAACAGAAAGTAATGCTGTGCCAATCCCCAGTAATATGTACCATGGAATGTTGCCCAATGAAAATGATTCACTCAGTGCAAATGAGAAAAGTACATCCCTGCCCATCAGGAAAAATGTTACAGTAGCTGCGGTGACGGATGAAATTAACAGGGGTACTATTGATGATATGGTAAGGTCCAGCATAAGAATCTCCAGGGTAAAAACGATCCCTGCAATGGGGGCTTTGAAAATTCCTGCAACGGCACCGGCTGCCCCGCATCCCACCAGGAGAGTTATATTCCTGTAATTCATCTTCATAAGGCGGCCTATATTTGACCCTATAGATGCTCCTGTGAGCACCACGGGGGCCTCTGCTCCCACCGATCCTCCAAAACCTATGGTGAGGGTGCTGGCAACGATTGATGACCAGCTGTTGTGCTGCCTGATCCTGCTGTTTTTCCTGGAAATGGCATATAATATCCGGCTTACTCCATGGCCTATATCATCCCTTAGAATATATCGGACAAATAACACTGTCAGGAACATCCCGATAAGAGGGTATGCCAGGTATAGGTATCCGGCCGTACCGGTTTTAAACCATGTAGTAAGGAACTGTTCGGTATAGTGTATGGCATTTTTTAATAATACTGCCGCAAGTGCACTCAGCATACCGGTAACAAAGCTCAGTATATAGAGGAAACGGCGCTGGTCAATATTTTTAACCCTCCACTTTAAAAACTTATTCAGTAATACTGAGAATTGTTGCATATTGTAAAATAAGGTATAATAATTTCTCCCTTCAGGGGGGATTTATTCTTCCATAAAGTTACGTATCATAGACCTGTAAGTTGAAAACACATTTGCCCTTGACACAAATCCCACGTACCTGCCATTATCAAGCACCGGCAGATTATAATGTGATGAGGTCTGAAACTTATAAGCCACATCTTCCATGGATTCGTTCAGTGAAACCGTTGGAGAAGGCATAAACATCAATTCCTTAACATAGGTTTTATCATATAATTCCTGCTTGAATAAAAGATGTCGTATATCGTTCTCCCAGACCACCCCCAAAAACATATTCTCCTCATCAACAACCGGAAAAACATTCCTTGAGGAACGGGAAATAATATTCACCAGTTCACCCAGTGAGGCATCCGGCGATACCGTACTGAAATTTGTTTCAATTAGTGTGGATACATCCATCAATGAGAGGGCTGCTTTATCCCTGTCATGGGTAATAAGTTCACCTCTCTGGGCAAGCTGGTAGGTATACACGGAATTCCTGACAAATATTCTAAGAGTGGCATATGATATTGTAGAAGTTATCATCAGGGGTATGAACAATTCATAGCCTCCTGTTATTTCAGCGATAAGGAATATTGAAGTAAATGGGGCATGTATGACACCTGCTATCATTCCAGCCATAGCCACAAGTACAAAATTACTAACCTCTACTTCGAAGCCGAAATAATTGAGAAGTATGGCAAAAAGCAGTCCTGCGTGTGCTCCCGTGAAAAGTGAAGGGGCAAAAATTCCACCGACACCACCACTGCCAAAGGTTACCGAAGTGGCAACAACCTTCAATAATATGATCAGTGATAAAACAAGTATAAGAACGAGCAGGCTGTCTTTATATTCAAAATAAATTGATTCCTGGAACAGGTAATTATACTTTCCCGTCAGCGCACTGTTAATACCTTCATAACCTTCACCAAAGAGAGCTGGAAAAATGAAGACCATTACACCCAGGAGGATACCCCCGATAAGTAATCTGTTCCACCATTTTTTTATGGCCTGGAACTTTTCTGCAATAAAAATATACACACGTGTGAAATAGACAGATATAAATCCTGTAAAGATCCCCAGAAAAATATAATAAGGGACATGACCTACAATGAATCCCTCTTTTAATGTGAATGTATACAGGAAGTTCTGGCCCAGGAAAATATATGAGGTAAGCACGGCAGAAACACTGGATATTAACAGGGGCACTATCGAAGCCATTGATAAATTAAGCATTATAACTTCAAGCGCAAAGGCAATAGCAGCAACAGGAGCTTTGAAGATCGAAGCCATAGCTGCTGCTGAAGCGCAGCCAAGCATTGTCATGATCTGCTTATAGCTAAGCTTCAACTTCCTGCCCAGATTTGAACCAATTGCCGCCCCGGTGGCCACAGCTGGTCCCTCCAGACCGACCGATCCGCCAAAACCTACAGTAAGGGCACTTGAAATAATTGAAGAATACATATTATGCCCTTTTATTTGACCATTGCTACGTGAAATTGCAAAAAGCACACCCGGTATCCCATGTCCGACTTCCTTCCGTAAAATATATCTGGTGAATATTACCGTTCCCAGTATTCCAATCACAGGCAGTAAAAGGAAAAAACCATTATAATGTTCAAGTTTAAAACCAAGGTCAAGAAGCTTTTGAATATAACGCACCAGGCTCTTTATGACAACAGCCCCCAGTCCTGCCGATATCCCTATCACCGCGCTAAGAATAATTACAAAGGTACCGTCGCTTATATTCCTTTTTCTCCAGATCAGGAACCTGTCTATTGCTCCCTTTTTCACCATAAATGCAAATATAAAAACAATAACAACCTGAAATGCCTGTTTTTTAATTAAGTTTGTGTATAAGGGATACATAATGAGCAATTATGTAAAAACAATACTACCAATAGTCATACTGTCCTGTGCCAGTTACCTGTCAGCCCAGGACACGGAAAGGCCGTTACCTCCCATTCTTAATCGTGTGACAGTGAATCCTTTCACCGGCCACACCTCCTTATATTGGACAGCTGGTGGATCAGCTGATGTGGCAGGTTACATTATATACCTTTTTCTGAATGAAGAAGGATATGCTATTGATACCATCTACCAGCCAAACGCTTACACATATACCAATATTTTTTCGAATGCCTCCTATTATTCTGAAAGCTATGTTATCGCTGCCATCGATTCATCTGAAAACGTAAGTCCCCTGTCAAATTTTTTAAGTACTGTATTTATCAAAGGGCAAATCGATAGCTGCAAGCATGAAATTGAGCTGTCCTGGAATACCTATAACTCCGTTTCCCCTGTGGTAAATGAGTATATTATTTATTCATCCCGGGATGGTTCAGGCTACTCTGTTGAAGGTAGCAGCCATGATACAACATTCAATATTATATCATTTGAATCATACTCAGAATATTGCTTTTATATTGAAGCCACCCTTTCTGACGGATCATCATCACTTTCAAACCTGTTCTGCGTAAATACCGATCTCCCGGCTCCCCCCGAATGGATAAATGCCAATTATGCAAGTTACAATGAGGACGGTTCTGTTCAGCTTTCATTTACAATCGATCCCCTTACCGAATATAAGATGTACAGGATAGAAAGGAGCCCTGATTTATCATCAGGATTTGTTAACATCCATGAAACAAACAACACCACCGGACATATTGAATACGCTGACAAAAACCCTCCTTCCGGAATTAAATATTACCGGCTTGCTGCTCTCAACAGTTGCGGGGAACCAATTGTATATTCAAATCTGGCCTCTAGCATTAATCTAAACCTTAGCCTTGAAGACGGCCTGATCAGGATAAGCTGGAACCCTTATCACCAGTGGCAGGGAGGAGTATCAGTATACAGGGTATTCAGGAATGGCAGTGGTTATTTTGAAGAAATAGCAACAACAGCGGGGAATGATACAACATATACCGATGACTTAAGGGCTTTTATGTATGAAACAAACCGGGAAAATATTTGCTACAGGATCATTGCAGAGGAGGCTTATAATCCTTATTTCGAAAATGCCAAGAGTACTTCAGAATTAAAATGTTTTGAACAGCCCATGAATATATATGTACCAAATGCCTTTACTCCTGATGGTAACCTGGTAAATGACATCTTCAGGCCTGTTCTGTCCTTTGTCCCGGTAAAATATAAAATGATAATAAAGAGCAGAGCCGGGATCACACTGTTCCGGACTGATGATCACCTTGAAGGATGGAATGGAAGTCATGGTAACAGAAAATTACCTGAAGATGTTTACATCTGGTTTATTGAGACAGAAACACCTGAAGGAAAAACAATTACCAGAACAGGCACCGTTACCATAATTTTTAATCAAGAACCCTGATATCGGTTTATAATGACCTTAATATTCGCTATATTTGCAGTTGGGCGATTGTAAAGAGAATATGGGGAACAAGAATATATTTACAGAGGAAGATTTCGCACTCATCAATAAGGAGTTTAATGCATTGAAAGACAATCTCATCAGGTGTAATACACCTGAATGTGTTGAGCTTGTCACAAAAGCATTCAGTCTTGCCAACAAGGCACATCTGAATATGCGGAGAAGGTCAGGCGAACCCTATATTATTCATCCCATTGAAGTAGCCAAAATAGTAAATGCCGAGCTAGGCCTGGGTGCGAAGTCCATTGCAGCAGCTCTTCTCCATGATGTTGTTGAGGATACTGATTATACCCTTGACGATATTGAGAAACACTTCGGACCAAAGATTGCATCAATCATAGACGGTCTCACCAAGATTTCAGGCAGCTACGATAACAGGAATACTTCACAGCAGGCTGAGAATTTCAGAAAGATGCTCCTAACCCTTTCCGACGACATAAGGGTCATACTGATTAAAACTGCTGACAGGCTTCATAATATGCGTACCCTTGACTCACTGCCTGAGAGGAAAAAAATGAAGGTTGCCGGGGAAACAATATACCTTTATGCTCCCCTGGCACACCGGCTGGGCCTTTTCGCCATAAAAACCGAACTGGAAGACCTCAGTCTCAAATACCGCCATCCAAAAATATTTGATGAGATCAGCAGGAAGCTTAAACACAGTGAGAAAAAGAACCAGGCCATGATAAACAGGTTCTCTCTCCCGATAATAGCATACCTTGAAGCTGAAAACCTGAATTTCGATATTACAGGACGGCCTAAATCCATATATTCCATATGGAAAAAAATGCAGACTAAAAATGTTCCCTTCGAAGAAATTTATGATATACTTGCCGTTAGGATAGTTTTTGAACCTGTTAAAGGAGTATCGGAGAAAACAAGCTGCTGGAATATATATTCAATCATTACAGATATCTACATGCCCAAGCCCGACAGGCTTCGCGATTGGGTCAGCAGACCAAAAGCAAATGGCTATGAAGCCCTTCACCTTACAGTGATGGGACCACACGGAAGATGGGTGGAAGTCCAGATCAGGAGTAAACGTATGGATGAATATGCCGAAAGAGGATATGCCGCCCACTGGAAATATAAGGGAGATAATTCACAGGAAAGCGAACTTGACAAATGGATTAAGAAAATCCGTGAAATGCTTGAGAGTCCGAACAGTGACCCCATTGAATTCCTGGATGAGTTTAAAATGAACCTGTTTTCCTCCGAGATTATGGTATTTACCCCGAAAGGAAACATAATAAACTTACCGAAAGGTGCCACCGCCCTTGATTTTGCCTACGAAATACACACAGAGATAGGCAATAATGCTATAGGAGCCAAAATAAATTACAAACTGCAGACATTGAATACCACCCTCCAGAGTGGTGACCAGGTTGAAATAATTACAAGTGACAAGGCCAAACCTGTTAAGGAATGGCTCGACTACGTTACGGTAGCAAAGGCAAAATCAGCAATAAAACATTCATTGAGGATTGAAATAAAAGAACTGAAAGACAAGGGGAAAAATATTCTTGAAGAGAAGCTAAGAGAACTTAAAGTAACACATAATTCAGAAGTATACAATAAACTCCTTCCGGGATACGATTGCGTCAGCCGGGATGACCTGTATTCAAAAATAGGAAATGAAAGCATCAGCCTGGACAATATCAAGAAAATACTGAAAAAGAATCCGAGCAGCCGTATAATTAAATACTGGGAACTGAGAATGCCGGGCTCCCAGAAAGAGTCAAAGAAAAAGGATGAACCAAAGGAAAGAGATATTGATACTAAGGTTCCCTACCTTATCAGGGAAAGTGTGGATGACATGAAACCTGATTATGAAATTGCCAAATGCTGTAAACCCATTCCCGGAGATGAAGTAGTGGGTTATATAGCTTCCGACGGTAAAATAATTATTCACAAACCAAAATGCCCTGTAGCTGTCAGGCTGATGTCGAGTGAAGGAAACAGGCTGATTGCTGTAAAATGGACCATTCATAAAATGGTGTCCTTCCTCGCACAGATTCATCTTGAGGGAATAGACAGAATGGGGGTGGTAAATGATATTACGAACATTATTTCACGTGAACTTAGCGTAAACATGCGAAATATCACCATTAATGTTAATGACGGTATCTTTGAAGGGACCATTGATGTATATGTGCATCATACCAAAGACCTCAATAACCTGATAATGAAACTGGTAAATATTGAAGGAGTAGACAGGGTAAAAAGAGTTGAAGATTTTAACTGACCAAAAACACCACGGGTACCGGAAAAGACTATTTGTATTGAAGAAAAAAATCATTTAATTTGGTTATTTTAATCTGGTTTAAATATGGTTAGCGAAGAAACCAAAAGAACCGTAAAACAGATATTTACTTCATATCTGGAAAAAAAGGGGCACCGTAAAACACCTGAACGGTTTGCCATCCTTGATGAGATATACTCGAGATCGGGGCATTTTGATATTGAATCACTTTATATCTTTATGAAAAACAAGAATTACAGGGTAAGCAGGGCTACATTATATAATACAATTGATCTGCTTCTCGACTGTAACCTTGTAATAAAACATCAGTTTGGAAAAAATATAGCACAGTTTGAAAAAGCCTATAATTGCGGCCAGCACGATCATCTTATAAATACTGAAACCGGTAAGGTTATTGAATTCTGTGACCCCCGAATTCATGAAATCATCAACACAGCCTGTGAACTGCATAATTTTAACCCCCAATATCATTCCCTTTATATTTACGGTACAAGTAAGGAGAAAAATGACTGATAATCGCAGGCTGTTGATAAACAATGCCAGCAAATAATTAAGACAGGTATTATAATACGGTTTTTATATAGTAAATTCAAGTCCGATGAACAATGCACTCCCTGAAGAAAGCCATCTCGGGATGGATATAGGCTCGATATCTGTAAATACGGTGATTATTGACAATAAGGGAGAAATTTTTTATGAGGATTATTCATACTGCCAGGGTAAACCTTTTAATGTAGTCCTTAAAATACTAAAGGGTATTGAAAATAACCTTGCCCTGACAAATTTTTCTACAGTTTCTTTTACTGGCAGTGGCGGCAAACAGGCAAAAGAGCTTCTGGGCGGTATTTTTCTAAACGAGGTAATAGCCCAGGCAGAAGCTGTGTCAAACTTATTTCATGAGGTACGGACCGTTATTGAGATAGGCGGAGAAGATTCAAAACTCATCCAGATGGAAGCAGATGGAAAGCTTCGTGCCTCGCAACTGTCAGATTTTTCCCTTAACAGCCTCTGTGCTGCAGGTACGGGTTCATTTCTTGACCAGCAGGCAAAGAGGATAGGGATTAAAATTGAAAATGAATTTGGTGAGCTTGCTGAGAGATCTGAAAATCCCCCAAGGATAGCGGGAAGATGCAGCGTATTCGCAAAAAGTGACATGATACATCTTCAGCAGATTGCCACCCCTCTTCACGATATTGTTGCAGGTCTGTGTTTTGCTGTCGCACGAAATTATAAATCTACTCTTGGAAGGGGCAAAAAACTCGAAAAACCATTTATTTTCCAGGGAGGGGTGGCGGCAAATGCAGGTATGAGAAGAGCAATAACAGAAGTCTTTGACCTTAAACCCGGAGAGCTTATCATACCTGAAAATTATGCCTCCATGGGTGCAATAGGTGCAGTATATTATAATTTGAGGCATAAACAAAAGGGGAAACGGTATGCAGGCACGGCCCTCCTTGAAAAATATCTTGAATCAGGAAGTGGTAAGACATATCATCTTGATCCTTTGATAGTTTCTGAAGCAGAATATATAAAGGAGGTAAAACCAATACCCCCGGGAGTTGGAATGCTGGACGTTTACCTGGGCCTGGATGTTGGATCCCTGAGTACAAATGTGGTGCTCATCGATAAGGATAATAATGTTATAGCAAGACGATACCTCCCCACTGCCAGCAAGCCCCTGGAAGCAATAAGAAAGGGGCTCAGCGAAATTTACGACGAGGTGGGCACACGTGTAAGGGTAAGAGCGGCAGGAACAACAGGATCAGGACGATATCTGACAGGCGATTTCATAGGGGCAGACACCATTCAAAATGAAATAACGGCACAGGCAAAGGCAGCTATAGCATATGATAAGACAGTTGATACAATATTTGAGATCGGCGGACAGGATTCAAAGTATATTAGCATAAAGAACGGTGTGGTTATTGATTTTGAAATGAATAAGGTTTGTGCCGCAGGAACTGGTTCTTTCCTGGAGGAACAGGCTGAAAAACTTGGTATCAACATAAAAGAAGAATTTGGCAGGTTTGCCCTTGAATCAATAAAACCTGTAAGACTGGGTGATCGGTGTACGGTATTTATGGAATCTGACCTTAACTCATACCAGCAGAAAGGAGTATTCCTGAATGACCTGCTCGGCGGACTGGCTTACTCAATAGTGCAGAATTATCTTCAGAAAGTGGTGGGTGAAAAGCTTATAGGTGACAGGATTTTCTTCCAGGGCGGGGTAACAAACAATAAGTCAGTAGTAGCAGCTTTTGAAAGAGTTACAGGGAAAAAAATAACAATCCCGCCACATTTCGACGTCACCGGTGCCATTGGCGCAGCAATACTTGCCAGGGAACAGATGACTGAAGGTGGAAAAACCCGGTTCAAGGGTTTTGAAATCAGCAACAAAACCTATAGCGTAAAACGTTTTACCTGCCAGGCCTGTTCAAATAATTGCGATATACAGTCAATCCGGATTGAAGGGGAAGAAAAAGCACTCTTTTACGGAGGACGTTGTGAAAAATACGAAAAAGAGGAAAGGAAAAAGAAGGGAAGCAATATTCCCGACCTGTTCAGGGAAAGAACGGAGAGACTCCTTGGTGACTATGCTTTAAAATTTGACAGGAGCAAAACCAGTATTGGCCTTCCCCGTGCTCTCATGATATTTTACCAGCAGTTCCCTTTCTGGCGAAGCTTCTTTGAAGAGCTGGGCTTTAACATTATTCTATCGGATGAGTCAAACAGCAGGCTGGTAAAAGAATCAATTGAACTGATGGTTTCCGAAACATGTCTTCCCATGGAACTGGTACACGGGCACGTAAAGAATCTTCTCGACAAAGGAGTTGATTATATCTTTCTTCCTTTCGTTGTAAATATGAAAGCCGGTGCAGATAATCCTACAAGTAATTGCAACTGCCCATGGATCCAGGCAGCACCCTTCATGATAAAAAGTGCCTTTAAAGATAAGTCTGTCAGAGATAAGTTGCTGATGCCTGCCCTGCATTTCAAGTATTTTAAGACAGCACTGAAAAAGGAACTGGGGAAATTTATGAAAGAATCATTTGGCATTAAGCCTTCACTTACATGGAAAGCGATTCTTAAAGCCGACATGGTCCAGGAAGCCTTTGAAAAATCCTTACATTTGAGGGGCAAGGAGGTAATCAACTGCAATTACGGAGAAGGTATCAAGAAGATTGTTATACTGGGGCGTCCATATAATACAGGTGATCCTTACCTTAATCTGAGCCTCATAGAAAAGCTTATTAATCTTAATACACTGCCTCTACCGGTTGATTTTCTGCCCCTGCAGGATGAAAATATATTTGATGATTATCCCATGATGTACTGGCCCAATGGTCAGAAAATTATTGCAGCTTCACGCCTGGTAAGAAAATCAGATGATCTTTATGCTGCCTACATCGGTAATTTCAGGTGCGGGCCCGATTCTTTCATTAGCCATTATGTCAGGCATGAGATGAAAGGAAAACCCTTCCTTCACCTCGAGGTTGATGAACACAGTGCAGGTGCAGGCATGATAACAAGATGTGAAGCCTTCCTTGACAGTCTTAAGGGTTACGACAGGAATAAGGATAAAACCCTCAGGGTAAATGTTAAAAAGTCAGTGCCAAACAACCTGCTGGAAGGCCGGACCTTATATTATCCATATGCCAATGATGCGGTGCACATCCTTTCTGCGGCAACAAGGAGTTGTGGCATTAATTCCGAAGTCCTGCCGATGCAGGACGAAAAAGACCTGGAAATTGCCGGCAAACATACAACAGGCCAGGAATGTTTCCCGATGATATGTACTACCGGCAGCTTCCTGAAAAAGTTAATGGAGCCGGGATGTGATCCCTCAAAAGTGGCCTTCTTCATGCCCGATCATAATGGCCCCTGCCGTTTTGGTGATTATAACAAGCTGCAGAGGCAGATTTTTGATAAACTTGACTTTCATGAGGTCTCTCTTGTCACACCGAGCAATGATAATGCCTATGCTGAGCTTACCAAGGAACATGCACAGAAATTCAGGATGAATGCCTGGCTGGGATCGAACGGATTTGACATTCTCAGGAAGTTTAAACAGGAAACAAGACCTTATGAGAAAAATAACGGCGCTACCAACAGGGTATATGATGATTATTTCAGCAGGTTAATAGGTCTTGTTGAAAAAGGAGCACGCGGTATACCCCGCTTACTTGAAGAAGCCGGTAAGGCTTTTTCTCAAATCCCGGTACATAACACCGAGCGCAAGCCTGTAATAGCTGTTGTAGGGGAGATATTCATGAGAGATAATCCCTACTGCAGTGCTTATCTCGTTGACCGGCTGGAAGCACTTGGAGCAGAAACAATGGTTCCCAGATTCTGTGAGTGGCTGCATTATTCGACTTACAGGTATACCCGTGACAGCAAGTGGAAGAATGATTATAAGGGGATATTAAAATCAAAAGTCCAGGAATTCTACCAGCATTATACAGCTAAAAGGATGAATAAAGCCGCACATAATTATGTTAAACTCAGGGATTATTTCACCGTGAATGACCTTATAAGGGGTTCTGCCCCATACATTCACAGGGATTATGACGGCGAGCCTGTTGTCGCACTGGGTTCAGCTGCCTCATTAACAGGGCATAAGATTTCAGGCGTGGTATACATACTGCCCTTTACCTGTATGCCGGGAACCATTGTTTCGTCTGTTTCAGGTGATTTTAAGAAAGACCATAAAAATATTCCCTGGCTAAATTTTGCTTATGACGGGCAGCAGGATGCAAGCATTGAAACACACCTGCAGGCCTTCATGCACCAGGCGCAGGAGTTCTGCCGTGAAAATAATTATCACCTTATAAATTCAGAAAAGAGGCTTAGTTATTAACAAGATTCCATATTTGTCACCAATAAGGAAAATAATTAGTAATTTTCGGTGTTTTTTTTTATTATTATCCGGGTATGGGAGAAATTGATATTCTGCTTGGACTGCAATGGGGTGATGAGGGAAAAGGGAAGATAGTAGATGCCCTGACTCCTGAATATGACATTATAGCAAGATTCCAGGGAGGACCGAACGCAGGTCATACACTTCTGTTTGAAAATAAAAAATATATTCTGCACACTATTCCTTCTGGTATTTTCAGAAAAGAAAAGCTCAATATTATAGGTAATGGTCTTGTTATTGACCCATCAATCTTTCTAAAAGAAGTGAGGTCATTGGAAATACCGGTGGATGAGCTTGTCGATAAATTAATAATCTCAAGCCGGGCACACCTTATCCTTCCCACTCACCGTCTCCTGGATGAAGCATATGAAGATGCAAAGGGAGTAATGAAAATAGGATCCACACTTAAAGGTATAGGTCCCGCCTATACAGACAAGACATCACGGTCCGGGCTTCGTACGGGAGAACTGCTGAAGGATAATTTTCACGAGATTTATACCATACACAGGGAAAGACATCTTAAGATCCTTCAAAACTATGAAATAAACACAAAGATTGAAGAATATGAAAAGGAATGGTTTGAAGGAATTGAACTGTTAAAAAAATTCCGGATAATCAACACCGAATATTACATTAACAAAAGCCTCAACGAAGAAAAAAGAATACTGGCAGAAGGTGCCCAGGGCACAATGCTGGATATTGATTTCGGATCCTATCCTTATGTAACATCTTCAAATACAATAAGTGCAGGTGCCTGCTCCGGTATGGGAGTATCACCTCGCAAGACAGGCAGGATATATGGCATTTTCAAAGCATATTGCACTCGTGTTGGAAGCGGTCCTTTCCCAACAGAATTACACAATAAAACAGGCCAGAAACTCCGTGACAACGGATATGAATATGGTTCGACAACAGGCAGGCCAAGGCGTTGCGGCTGGCTTGACATGCCCGCATTAAAATATTCCTGTATGATTAATGGTGTCACATCCCTTTTTATGACAAAGGCTGATGTATTAACAGGCTTTGAAAAGATTAAGGTGTGTACCGCTTATAAAACAGGCAATTCCTTTGTTGAAGAACTGCCTTTTGATGTCAATGCTGATATTGAACCCGTATACATTGAAATGAAGGGCTGGAGTGAGGATATTACAGGTATTCGGGAATACGATATGCTCCCTGCAGCCCTGAAGGAATATGTCAGTTTTATTGAAAAGGAAACAGGCATACCAGTGAATATAGTTTCTGTCGGTCCCGACAGATCTGAGACAATTATGAAAGGAAAATTCTAAAGATGAGACGCGAGAGATGATTCATCCTGGCCTGTTACGGCTCCCCGAGCCCGGACTTGCTTCAACACTACTCTTTAATATACAACCACGATTCAAAGTCTACCGTATCCTGGTACTGGTACAATCTTTTTAAAGCCCGGTTTAAATTATCATGTACCTCGGCAGAAACGAGGTTAAAACGGTTTTCCGGACCTGCTATTATCTGAGCATTGTAACCCATGGACCTGTAATAATCAAGGTAATCCCCGGCAGATTCAGGTGTCAGAAAACTACCAACTATTATATGATATTTAAAACGCTCTTCCCATTCACGCTGAGCCTGTTGGGCGGTCTGTATTGAATCGAGCCTTGCCTGCCGGATGGCTTTCATCTTCTCTTCCTCAGATTTTACGGAATCAGCAATCCTTATGCTGTCCTGCCGTGCCAGCCAGACAGCCATAGTGTCGGCTTTTGATTTTCCGAACCAGCCTTTTTCCTTGATAAACTTACATGAGCTTGTCAGCATAAGAAAGGCAAGGAATATGGAAATGGAAGTTTTGATACCTTGTTTCATAATTAATGCTTTTCTATTAAGCAAATATACAAATATTTAGAATCAGAGTGAAAAGTATGAACAAAGGATAGATTTCTTATACGGTAAAAATTTGTATCTTCGATCGATTTACCTTAATCCTAATAATAAAATAATGAAATCAATAGTTCAGTTCTTTGAAGAAAATGTAAACAAGTTTTCCAATAATGTGTACCTGTGGGAAAAGCCCGGGGACAAGTACGAAGGAACAACTTATTCAGAAGTCCGCAAACAGGTTCACGAATTTGCGGCTGGCCTTCTCCGGCTGGGCTTAAAAGAAGGAGAAAGGGTGGGCCTTCTCTCAGAAGGTTGCAATAACTGGGTAATAGGCGAACTGGGGATTCTGTACACCGGGGCCATAAACGTACCGCTTTCCACCAAGCTCAATTCTGAAGAGGTCCGCTTCAGGTTAAATCATTCTGAAACCCGTTTTGTTATGGTTTCGGCAATGCAAACACCAAAGCTTATGGAAGTAATAAGTGAATGCAAGACCGTAGAGAAGATCATATGTTTTGAGAAGAAAGAGGAATATGCCGATAATGAAATCCAGTTCAACCAGGTAAGGAAGATTGGCAGGGAGTGGCTTGAGGAAGCCGGAAATGCGAAAGAATTTGAAAAAGAGTATAAGAGCATAACGCCAGAACATTTTGCCAATATATGTTATACCTCTGGAACAACGGCTGATCCCAAGGGAATAATTCTTACCCATGGTAATTATATAACCAACTGCTACCAGGCTTACAGCCTTATGGATATTCCGCCCTACTGGAAGACCCTGCTATACCTGCCCTGGGATCATTCGTTTGCACATACGGCTGCCATTTTTGCCTTCATGGGGAAGGGTGCCAGTCTGGCCTCTGTCAAGCAGGGCAAAACACCAATGGAAACACTGCGGAACTTCCCCAATAATATGCGAGAGATAAAACCTAATATTTTGCTTAGCGCCCCTGCTGTATCAAAAAATTTCAGGAAGAATATTGAGAAGGGTGTCAGAGAAAAGGGCAAGTTTACCTCCTTTATGTTTGAAACCGGGCTTAAAATAGCATTCGCGTATAATAAAGAAGGATGGAATAAAGGAAGAGGAGCTTCTAAAATGTTGGCTCCCCTTGTAAAGTTTTTTGACAAACTTGTTTTCTCAAAGATACGTGACTTTTTTGGTGGCGAACTGGAATATTTTATCGGCGGAGCAGCACTTCTTGATATCGAACTGCAAAAGTTCTTTTATGCCATTGGAGTGCCTGTTTTCCAGGGATATGGCCTTTCAGAGGCTTCCCCTATTATATCTTCAAACTCAAAAACCAACCATAAACTGGGTTCATCAGGTAGGCTGGTCAATAATATGGAATTAAAGATATGCGATGAAGAAGGTAATTCCTTGCCGGTGGGCGAAAAAGGAGAAATTGTAATCAAAGGAGGTAATGTGATGTATGGCTACTGGAAAAATGAAGAAGCTACAAAACAAACGATAAGAGACGGGTGGCTGCATACGGGAGACCTTGGTTACCTTGATGCAGACAATTTCCTTTATGTCCTTGGCCGTTTCAAAAGCCTGCTGATAGCGGATGACGGAGAAAAATACAGCCCGGAAAGCATAGAGGAAGCAATAACAGAACAGTCAAAATTTATTGACCAGTGTATACTGCATAATAATCAGCAACCCTATACTGTTGGTCTTGTGGTTCCCAACCAGCATAACCTCAAAGCCTACCTTGATGAAAAAAAGATAAACGCCAGTTCAGAAGAAGGGAAGCGGGCGGTCCTGATGCTTATAGAAAATGAAATCAATGAATACCGTACAAACGGGAAGTATGGTAAAATGTTCCCCCAACGATGGCTGCCGGTAGCCCTGGGTGTACTGGATGAAGGTTTTACCGAAGAAAACGGGCTGGTTAACGCAACTGCAAAAGTAGTCAGGGGTAAAGTCATTGAAAAATATGCTGACCTTATTGATTTTCTGTATACCCCTGCTGCCAAGGCAATATCAAATGAGAGGAATATTGAAGCAGTTGAAAAGATAAATCTGGGCTAAAATATATTATCATGTCGAAATATAAATTACCATTTATCCTTATCCTCCTATCTGCCCTGGTTTCATGCAGCCAGAACGAACAAACGAACTGGAAAATTGCAGATAACCCTTTGATTACAGAATGGTCTGATGATGTTGACCCGTCAATTCCCTGGCCTGAATATCCGCGCCCGGACATGGTAAGAGATACATGGCTGAATATGAATGGCTTATGGGACTACGCCATAACACAAAAGGACCAGGAACCTGAAGCCTGGGATGGAAAAATACTCGTACCCTACCCTCTTGAGTCGGCCCTCTCAGGTGTAAAAAAAAGAATCAGTAAAGATGAATGCCTGTGGTATAAGACAAATTTCAAGCTACCCAAGACCTGGAAGAACAAGCGGATACTCCTTAATTTTGAGGCCTGTGACTGGGAAACAAAAATATGGATAGATGGTAAAAAGGCGGGTGAACACAGGGGGGGCTATGACCCGTTTTGTTTTGATATAACAGACTATGTAAGACCGGGTAAAAACCATGAATTAAGGGTAAGCGTATGGGATCCATCCAGCGAAGGTACACAGCCAAGGGGGAAACAGCTTACCGAACCGCGTGGTATCTGGTACACTCCTTCGACGGGAATTTGGCAGACAGTATGGATGGAACCGGTCGATAATATTTACCTTAGATCATTTCGTATACTGACAGATATAGAAAATGGTATAATAAAAATAATACCTGAAATAGTCAACCTGCAGGACGGTGTGAGTACAAGGGTAAGAATACTTAAAGACAATAACATACTTAAAGAGACAGAATCACCTGGAGATAATGAGATAAGCATCAGGCTTGAGGATTATGAGCTATGGTCACCCGGCAAGCCGGTATTATACGATATTGAAATAGAGTTGCTTAATAAAGGAAGAGCAAGTGATAGAATTAATGCTTATACAGGTTTCAGAAAAATTTCAGTGGGAAAGGCAGAGGATAATTACACACGTATACTTCTGAACAATAGTTTTACCTTCCAGAGAGGACCTCTTGACCAGGGCTTCTGGCCTGACGGTTTATATACTCCGCCAACTGACGAGGCCATGCGTTACGATCTGGAAATGATTAAGAAGATGGGCTTTAATATGCTACGTAAACATGTCAAGGTTGAAAACAGGCGATTTTACTATTGGTGCGACAGAATGGGACTCCTTGTCTGGCAGGATATGCCTAACGGGGATAAACACATAGGCGGTAATGATGACGATATTGTAAGATCAGAAGAATCGGCCAGGCAGTTTGAACTGGAGCTCAGCCGGCTTATCGAAACAAAATATAATCATCCTTCTGTCATTGTATGGGTAGCCTTTAACGAGGGATGGGGGCAATATGAAACGGGCAGGATAACAGACCTTATAAAAGAGCTCGATCCCACACGACTGGTTAACAGTGCTTCGGGATGGGCCGACAGGGGCACCGGGGATATTCTTGACATACATCATTATCCGGATCCGAAATGTCCTGAGGCTGAAGAAAAAAGGGCTATTGTACTGGGTGAATTCGGTGGTCTCGGTCTGCCTGTACAAGATCATACCTGGGAAGAGAGAAACTGGGCATATGAAAATATGAGTGACGTAAGCTCACTGCTCCATAAGTACCGGGAATTTTACGAAACTGTTTACAGGATGGCAGAAGAAGAAGGCCTTAGCGCATCAATATATACCCAGATAACTGATGTGGAGACTGAAACCAACGGGCTTCTCACCTATGACCGCAAGATTGACAAGATGGGAGCAGATAATCTGTATAATATTAACACAGGGGAAGGCCTTTAATTTCAAACCACCAGCCTGCTTTTAAAGGGCAGGAAGGTCATGAAATCGGCATGATGGACAATATAAGCCTCTGTTGTTCTCTTTACATGATCTCCTTCACCTGCATGAGCAGCTATTATATGACAAACCTCGGGAGGCAGACCACATTCCTCGGCAAGTGAAACGCCTGAGAAAGGATGCCTGAGGTATTTCCCGTATGTGGCCTGGACAACATTGCCATCTTCATCTTTGACATATTCCAGAAGCTTACCTACATCAGCAAGTATGGCCCCTGAGATAAGTGTATCCATATTTACCGGAAGCGCCTCCCTGAAAAATTCATTCATCTTTTTACCACTTTCCAGAGCCACATGAACCACACATCTCTTATGCGCCATAAAGCTTACTTTCAGATCGGGACCACAGAGAAGGGTAAAAGGTATTGTATTAAGGTCTTCAGCTGACAGTACACTTCTCTCAAGGGCCAGCTCCCATACCCTTGCAGTCTTTTCCTTTAACTCTTCACTATCAATCCAATCCAGCTCAGGCCAGAGATCATAAACTACCTTATTCATAAAATAAAAAATTTAGAGGTTCGAAATAATTTCATCTGTCATTTCTATAGTGCTGGCAGCCCCCTTTTCTATAACATCAGGACTGCCCTTCATCTTCATCATATCATAAGTCCTGATTTTACCCTCTTCAATTACTCTTGATACAGCCTTACGTATTCTGGACGCTTTATCCTTGTCATCGATATAATCAAGCATCATGCAGGCTGATTCAATCATTGCAATGGGATTAACTATTGGGGGATCGTATTCGGCATATTTTGGTGCTGAGCCATGAGTTGGTTCAAAAACGCCGACACCATCGGCCGAGAACTGTGCCGAACAGGCAAAGCCCAGTCCCCCGATCAGTCCGGCAAAGGCATCGGAGACTATATCGCCAAACATATTACCTGCAACTATTACACCATAGTCTTCAGGATTTTTAGTGAGCCACATCATCTGGGCATCAATATTGGTGTTCCATAATTGAATATCCGGGTACTCATTCTTTTGTATATCCTTTGCCAGTTTTAGCATCATGCCGGAAGTTTCTCTTATTACATTTGGTTTCTCACATACGGTTACTGATTTATATCCATATTTACTGGTATGTTCAAAAGCAGCTCTTACTATTCTCTCGGTTGCCTTTTTGGAAAAAATCCTTGTTGACACTGATATTTCCTCTACGGGCACACTCCCGAAATTCTTTATGAACTTAGGATGGGTCATAAGGGCCTTGTAAACAAGCGATGGCGGATTGGACCACTCTACTCCTCCATAAAGTCCTTCGGTATTTTGCCTGAATATTGCAACATCAACATAAGGCTCATCAAAAGAACCTTCAGTGTTTCTTCGAATAAAATTCAAAGGATTTCCTTTGTAGGTTCGACAGGGGCGCAGGCATATATCAAGGTTGAAATGTTGTCTTAGTCCTACTATGGGACTGGAATAAACAAGACCTTTATTCTGGAGAGACGGATGCAGCTCGGCAGCAGCTTCATCCTTGGGCTTTGAAGTAATGGCTCCGAAAAGTGCTATCTTATGTTTCTCTATGAGATCAATGGTCCTGTCAGGAAGAGGGTTCCCCTCCGTACGCCAGAATTCCCAGCCAATATCACCATAAACGTATTCAGCATTAAAACCAGCAGCAGTCAATACTCTTATAGCCTGTTCAAGTACAATACCTCCTATACCATCACCGGGTAGTGCGACTATTTTTCTTTTTGTCATTTGTTATTTGCTTTAGATGTTTATTTAAAAATAAGCTTAGTCAAAATAAGAATTTTTTTTCGTTCGGTAAAACCCCGCTGACAAATAATATTATTTAAAAACAAAGCCAATTTTTGATACCTTTGTGCGCATAATTTTTTTATCAACCATATAATTTACCTGAAATGATTTTTGAAAATCTTGAACCCTCTAAGGTATGGAGTTATTTTAATGAGATATGTAAAATTCCGAGACTGTCTAAAAATGAAGAGCAGATACGTCAATACTTAATTCATTTTGCAAAAAATCAAAAGCTTGAATATAAAACCGACGATGCAGGCAATGTTCTGATTATCAAACCTGCTTACAAGGGTTATGAAAACAGGAAAAGTGTCATATTACAAAGCCACATGGATATGGTTGGTGAAAAAGATGCTGCCACCGGACACGATTGGGCAAAGGACCCAATAATCCCGTTTACCGACGGTAAATGGGTGAAGGCAAAAGACACAACACTGGGAGCAGATGATGGTATTGGAATAGCTGCCCAGCTTGCCATCCTGGAAGACAGGGAATTGAAAACCGGTCCTGTAGAATGTCTTTTCACCGTTGATGAAGAAAGCGGTATGACCGGTGCCATTAAGCTTGGCATAGATTTCTTTAAAAGCCGGATACTTATAAATCTCGATTCCGAAGATGAAGGGGAACTTTTCATAGGTTGTGCCGGTGGTATGGATACAATAGCTGAAATGGAGTACAATAAAGAAGAAACAAAAAGTGATCACGCTTCTCTTAAGTTATCAGTTACGGGACTCCATGGTGGGCACTCAGGTGACGAGATTCATAACGATTATGCAAATTCCGTAAAGGTTATGACCGGTTTACTGCAAACATTAAGCAAGGCTTATGATTTCAGGATATCAGAATTCAATGGAGGCAATCTCAGAAACGCAATTCCCAGGGAAGCTTTTGCGCTCATAACATGTGACAAAGTGCATCTTGACGAAATAGAGAAAGTAACTGCTGCTTACGGTGAAAAGATAAAAGAAAAGTACTCGGCTACTGAATCTCAGATAAATATCTCTGTCAGTAAAACAGAAGATATTGCTTATGTAATCGATGGTAAAAGTCAGAAATCGCTTTTAAAAGCACTTGATGAATGCCCTCACGGAGTTATTGCATGGTCCAAAGACATGGAAGGCCTTGTTGAAACATCAAGCAACCTGGCTTCAGTGAAGTTTGCAGACGGGAAAATCAGGATTATTACAAGCCAGCGCAGTTCTGATGAATCAGCAAAGAAAGAAATTGCCGGGCGGATTAACAATATATTTTCAGCCTATGGCGCCAATGTTAAACATTCGGGAGGATATCCCGGATGGAAACCTGACACCAACTCGGAAATACTTAAAATTACAAAAAGTTCATACAGGAAATTATTCAGTACCGAACCTGTTGTAAGGGCAATACATGCAGGCCTGGAATGCGGACTGATACTTAAGAAATATCCGGGACTCGACATGATATCCTTTGGCCCCACGATCAAGGGAGCACATACACCCCAGGAGAGGCTGGATATAGAAACGACAAAAAAATTCTGGGACCTCCTTGCAGATGTTCTTAAAAATATCCCGGCTAACTAATCAATAGCTTCAAATTCATGCTTGCTGGCTCCGCATACAGGGCATGACCAGTCATCAGGGAGTTTCTCAAAGGGAGTGTCTTTTTCAATTCCTCCTTCAGGGTCACCATTTGCGGGATTATATTCATAACCACAGACTGTACACTTGCTCATTATATTTATATTTTCGTAGCCTCGCTACAGTTAAACTTTCACTTTTCTTACCACATCAATAACGGTTCCGTCAACCCACTTTATGGCTGCTATAACTTTCCCGTCGTTGTATAGCTTCTCAGGCCTTCCACACAGTCTTTCGGCTTCTTCCTTCAGTTCCTGTATTGTCTTAACAGGCAGATCAGAATTTCTCACTGCATCCATAAGGTCTTTTCTCAGGGGATTTATTGCTATACCTCTTTCAGTTACAATAACATCAATAAGTTCACCCGGTCCACATAATGTTGTCACCCTGTCGATTATTACCGGCACCCTGTCACGTACCAGCGGGAGTGGTAATATTACTGTCTTTGAGAACAGGCAGTTTTGCCATCCTCCTATGCCATGCAGGAGGTAGCCGTCGGAATGAGTAACCACATTGGCATTAAAGTTTATATCCACCTCTGTTGCCCCGAGTATAGCCACATCTACAAGGGGGGCGAAATTACCCTTACCGTGATAATTGTAACTGGTAAACGGGCTGGTCCATACATGCCTGGGATTTTCCCGCATCGATCTTACACCGTCAAGGTCAAAGGTTTGGCCGTCGAGAATGTAATCAACAAGCCCTTCTTCCAGCATTGAAACAAGGTATTTATTGCTTCCTCCGCGAGCGAATCTTGCCTTTATTCCCTTTTCCTTCATAAGGGTTCTGAAGAATTCACCCACGGCCAATGATGTACCACCGGCCCCGCTCTGGAATGAGAATCCATCTTTCAGAATACCTGCTGCATCACAAAATTTTGCAGTCAGTTCGGCAAGCAGCAGTCTGTCCGGGCTCTTTGTTATTTTTGTTGTACCCGATACTATTTCTTCGGGAAGCCCCAGCCTGGGCACTTCAACTGTAAAATCCACGTAATTGCCCTGTATCTGCCATGGTATACACGGGAAGGGGACCATATTGTCAGTCACAACGATTACCCTGTTGGCATACTGCGAGTCAGCCAAGGCAAATCCAAGCAGTCCGCAGGCTGAGTCGCCTTCAAGTCCATTTGCATTTCCGAAGGGGTCGGCCATGGGTGCCCCTATAACAGCTATATCAATCTCCACCTCCCCATCCTGCACTGCCTGGTACCTTCCCCCATGTGACCTGAGCACGGCAATCCCTTTCATTTTTCCTTCTGAGACATACCTTCCCAGCGGCCCGTTCATACTCCCCTCTATATGATGTATGGTGCCATCATCAAGGTATTGAATAAGATGTTCATGGCATGGGAAGGAAGCAGAAGGAAACCATCTTATATCTTTAATTCCAAGTTCGTGGACAGCATCAAAGAGCATATTGGCCAGCAGGTCACCATTTCTGAAGTGATGATGAGTGGATATTGTCATACCATCCTTTATTCCTGCCTTTACCAGAGCCTCCCGGATATTACTGACCCTCTTATCCCCGTTATCAGGATAATCGGCACAGCTTGATATCCATGGGGCGTACTTTCTTCCCTCCGGTTTATATTTGCCCACGCCCTGGTATGGCACAGCCTTCTGCCCGTTTATTTCAGTTACCACTTCACGGCCTGCAGCATTTTTCACCATTTTATTTGCCATAGTATCTTACTTTATAATTATTTCAGTTATTATCAGTTTCGCCAGGTATAAGATTCAGTTTTTCAGCCAGTTCAATTATCCGCATTGCCCTGTGTACCACGGGAGGATCTATCATTTTCGATCCGATTGAGACAACACCCAGCCCCTTTTCTTCAGCTTCCCTGAAGGCTTTGACTATTTCAAGTGCTTTATTAAGCTCATCCTTTTCAGGAGCAAAAGCAGCCTTGATTACCTGGATCTGCCGCGGGTGTATACATCCCATTCCTTCAAATCCGTAAGATTTTGAAATCATGGCTGTTGTTCTCAATGCTTCCATGTCAGATACATCCGAAAACACTGAATCTATTGGTTGAACACGTGCTGCCTTTGCCGCATTTACCAGTCGCATGCGTGCAAAGAGTGATTCTTTACCCTCATTGGTCCTCTGTACTCCCAGGTCAGCAGTGTAATCCTCGAGACCAATGGCAATTGCTACCACATTTTTTACTGATGAGGCTATTTCAAAAGCTTTTTCAACTCCCATGGCACTTTCTATGATAGGCATAAAGAAAAGGTCTCCTGTAATATTATTCTGATCCAGGATATTTTCTGCCCTTTTCGCCACTTCCCTTATTTGTTCCCCGCTCTCGCATTTGGGGACAAGGATAAGATTTACATTATGAGGCAATACATATTGAAGATCCTCATAGCCTTTTTCCCCCTGGTTAATACGGACCATACGCTCAGCACCATAAAAATCAACCTGCCTGAGGGCATTTCTTACAAGGAATCTTGCCTCATGCTTTTTTGCGGGCGCTACCGAATCTTCGAGGTCGAGTATAATTCCATCCGGTGAATGCAATCCGGCATTCAGCATCATGCTTGGCGTATTTCCCGGCAGGTAGAGCCTGCTGAACCGGAATCTGTTCCTTGCTGAGGAATAAATATTTTTTTCAAGCAAAGGAGGAAGCCAGTTCTTATCCGTTTTAATCAGACTTTTGACTGCCGCCTCCAGTCGTGCCATATGCACAAAGGGAAGGGCTCCGGAATCATCAATATCAAGAACGGCATTTTTAATCCCGAAATAGTCAAGACCTTCCCGGTAAAGGTTGGTAATTGAATTCCCATACATTGCTTTAACCTTTGATTCAAGGTTAATTATTATTCCTCCGCCTGATCTCAGTTCAAGTCTCACTTCACAATCAGATCTTACACGTGGGCCTTTATTGCCCGTTACAACGATATTCTTCATCAGTTTATTTTGAATACTGTTTAATATACAAACCTAAAGATACAGAAATTTTTATCCAAGAAAGCTAAGTAATATTCCTGCAGCAACTGCAGATCCTATAACACCAGAAACATTAGGTGTCATGGCATGCATCAGGAGGTGGTTAGTCGGGTCAGCCCTTAATCCTTCATTCTGAACTACCCTGGCACTATCAGGAACGGCCGATACACCTGCAGCCCCGACAAGGGGGTTTATCCTGTTTTCTCCCCTGAGAAAAAGATTCATGACTTTTGCAAATAACAAACCTCCGGCTGTGGCTAACATAAAGGATATTGCACCAAGGATGAAAATCAACAATGAATCAGGAGTTAGGAAAACATCAGCCTGTGTTGATGCTCCGACTGTAAGTCCCAGAAGTATTGTCACTATATCAACCATTGATGTACGTGCTGTTTCCGCGAGGCGCTTTGTAACCCCTGATTCTTTCAGGATATTGCCAAAGAAGAGCATACCCAGTAGAGGGAGGGAACTGGGTGATATAAATGCCGTTAGCAACAGGCCAATTACAGGGAACATTATTTTCTCAGTCTTTGAAACGGCCCTAGGGGGTTTCATCCTTATTTTTCTTTCTCTTTTGGAGGTCAGGAGCCTCATTATGGGTGGCTGAATAACAGGAACCAGTGCCATATACGAATAAGCAGCAATGGCAATTGGTCCGATAAGGTTTCTTACCGTTTCTCCATCCGGCAAAATATTGACACCATTTGCCAGTCGCGAAGAAAGGAAGATTGCTGTTGGCCCGTCGGCCCCGCCAATTATTCCAATAGCACCTGCTTCAGGCGGGGCAAAGCCCAACATCAATGCACCAAGGAAGGTAAGAAAGATACCTATCTGTGCTGCTGCCCCGAGGATCATAAGTCGCGGGTTCGACAGCAGGGAAGAAAAATCGGTCATGGCACCAAGGCCAAGAAAAATAAGTGGCGGGTATACACCTTTTAAGACACCGAAATATAAATAATTAAGTACACTGCCCGTTTCGTATATTCCAAGCTGAAGATTTACAGCACCTTCCTGGTAAAAAGGTATATTCCCTATTATTATACCTGTTCCTATAGGTATGAGAAGTAAGGGTTCGTAATCATATTTTATCGCGAGGAAAATAAACAGTAATCCAACTGTTATCATTATGAGATGGCCTTTGGTAGCATTTCTGAAGCCTGAATATTCCCAGAATTTCCGTAGTCCCCTGAAGGCAACCTCATCATCAGTATCCTGTTGTACTAAGTCAGGGTTTTTATTATCTGTAACAAGCTCGGTTTCATTCCTTTGTTTGCTCTCTTTCTCAGGTTTAATAAAAGCCGTCCAGGTAAGGGACAGTATGACCAGAACTCCTATAACGGTAATAAATCGCCTCATAATCAATTCATTTCTATTAAGACCTCATCCTGCAATACCGATTGTCCCGGGCTTACTTTAACAAAGATTATTTCACCGTCATTTTCAGCTTTTATTTCATTTTCCATCTTCATAGCCTCCATCATAATCAGCTTCTGTCCTTTTGTCACCTTATCTCCGGGTCGCACCCTTACGTCCATTATTATACCCGGCAGCGGGGCTTTAATTTCCAGTTTAGGGCCTCCTTCTTTCTTCTCAATGTGTTTCTGTGGTTCTCTCAGTACCGGCCTGACAAGTGTGGGGGTCTTTACAGGCTTTACTTCCCTGTGTATTTCAACATGGTAAATTGTGCCATTTACCTCAATTTTCGCCACATCACCTTCAATCTCCAGTATCTCAACCTCATATGTATTACCGCTTATTGTAAATTTATAATTCTTCATTGCACAACATCTTAACGTTCAAGGTTTCGCATATTATAAAGCTTTGAATTCCAGGGGGAATATGATTTTGATACCTTCCTTATGGTAATCACATTACTTTCAAAATCATGTATTTCATCAAAATAGAGGTAGAGGGCTGTAGCTATAGCAGCATTTACCTCGCCGGTGAGTACCTGTTTTTCAGAATCATCCAGATGCCTGCCTTCCCTGGCTGCCCGACGGTACATACTTATTTTAAAGAACACAGGCATCACATACCTGAAAACAAGATAAAGAAGCACCAGGGCAAGGAATACTATCATATAGCCTATGATAACTATTATTGTCGCCTGTCTGTCAATACCGGCAAAAGTATTTATAAGGAAAAGCAGATCATTCATAAGAGGTAATATTAAAGCGGTATATTCGAATGTTTCTTCATTGGTCCGGGATCTTTCTTTGTCGCGATAGTCCGCAGGGCTCTTATGACCCTGAACCGGGTATTTCTGGGCTCAATAACATCATCCAGGTAACCATAGCGTGCAGCTTCATAGGGATTGGCAAATTTTTCGCGATATTCTTTTTCTTTGGCAGCTATATAATTTGCTTTTTCTTCTTCATCTTCTATCTCAGCTATTTTTTTGCCTTCCAGTACTTCTATGGCTCCCCTGGGCCCCATAACTGCTATTTCGGCCGAAGGCCATGCATAATTAATATCGCTGAGTAGCTGTTTCGAGGACATAACACAATGAGCTCCCCCGTATGATTTCCTCAGGGTTACCGTTATTTTTGGAACAGTTGCCTCACCATAAGCGAACATCAGTTTTGCCCCGTGCACAATAATACCTCCATATTCCTGGCTGCTGCCAGGGAGGAAGCCCGGCACGTCTACAAGTGTCAGTAAAGGCACATTGAATGAATCACAGAATCTGACAAAGCGGGCTGCTTTCCTTGAGGCATTTATATCGAGGACACCCGCCAGAAAATTAGGCTGGTTAGCAACTATTCCAACAGACATGCCTCCCATTTTGGCAAATCCAACAACGATGTTTTTTGCGAAATTGGAGTGCACTTCCAGAAATTCCTCATTATCAACAATCTTATATATTACATCCCTTACATTATAGGCATGGTTTGGATTTTCAGGGATAAGGATATTTAAAACATCCTCAAGCCTGTCAATCGGATCGTCACAATCAGTAAGCGGGGGATCTTCCAGGTTATTCTGGGGCAGGTAGCTCAACAATTTTCGTATCAGCAGTAAGCCCTCTTCCTCATCTTCAACAACAAACTGCGCCACACCTGACCGTGTTGAATGTATCCTTGCTCCTCCCAGGTCTTCGGTTGATATATCCTCACCGGTTACGGTTTTTGTAACTTTCGGCCCGGTTACAAACATATAACTGCTATGCTCGCTCATTATAATAAAATCGGTAAGGGCAGGCGAATAAACAGCGCCCCCGGCACAGGGACCGAAGATTGCTGATATCTGGGGTATCACCCCGGAAGCCAGTATATTCCTTTCAAATATTTCCGAATAACCTGCAAGGCTCCTCACTCCTTCCTGTATCCTTGCCCCTCCGCTATCATTAATGCCTATAACAGGTGCACCAACCTTCATAGCCTGGTCCATCACCTTGCATATCTTGCTGGCGAATGTTTCAGAAAGGGAACCTCCAAAGACTGTAAAATCCTGGGCGAAGACATAAACAACGCGTCCGTCAATTGTTCCGTGCCCGGTAACAACACCATCCGAAAGATATTTTTTGTCTTTCAGATCAAAGTCATCTGTACGATGAGTAACAAACATATCGAATTCTTCAAAGCTCCCTTCATCCAGAAGGATATCAATTCTTTCACGGGCCGTCAACTTACCTTTCGAATGCTGGGAAGCTATCCTTTTTTCACCACCCCCCATCTTGGCTTTTTCGCGCAATTCAATCAGCTGCTTTATTTTTTCCTGGCTATCCATATTCCGGAATTATTATAATTCATTTACCTGATTTATTTTCACACAATTCTGTCAGCACACCGAAGGTAGACTTTGGATGTAAAAAAGCTATATCAAGGCCTTCAGCACCCTTTCTCGGACTGGAGTCAATCAGCCTTACCCCTCTTGACTCTGCCTCCCTGAGTTTGTCTTCCAGTCCACTAACGGCAAAAGCCAGATGATGGATGCCTTCACCTCTTTTTTCAATAAATTTACTCACCGGGCCTTCAGGGTCAGTAGATTCAAGTAATTCAATCTTAGTCTGCCCGACCTTAAAAAAAGCCGTTCGCACCTTCTGGTCGCTAACTTCCTCAATGTTATAACATCTCAGACCAAGTACTTTTTCATAGAAGGGGATAGCCTCATCCAGGCTTTTTACGGCAATACCAATATGTTCAATATGTGTTGGTTCCATAAAAATTCAGATTATTTTCAGATATGAAGCAAAAGTAATGCTAATAATGATACATTAATAAAGATAAAAGTCATATTTTGATGACTTTTTCAACTAACATGGATGAATTACAATTCACGGTCTCAAAGCGTTTTAAAGGATTTTCACAAAATGTACCGAGCTTAATGCCCGGTTCATGCCGGGGTGATCTTTGTCAGAACGGGAATTCGTCGAGTTCTTTTACTTTCAGTTCTTCCTCGTCAGGTTTTTTTGCATCCTGATGGACCGGGTTTCCATCAACGAAAATTGCCTTGAAAGGTTTTGTGGGGCAAGCATATTCACAGGCCCCGCAACCAACACATATTTCATTATTTACTTCCGGAATAACCAGGTTACCTATATAAGGAACCATCTGGACTGCTTTTGTAGGGCAATGCTCCGAGCAGGCACCGCAATCTGTCTTCTCGGTTTCAACAATACAATTTTCCTTTATAAAATTTACCTTGCCTATCTGTGTAAGTTTCTTGGCTTCAAGCACAAGTGGCAGCAAGGCCCCGGATGGACATACTTCAGTGCACCTTATACATTCAAAATTACAGAAACCCTTATGATAATCCATCCTTGGCTGCATAATGCCAGAAAAGCCATATTCATTTATGGAGGGTATTATTACATTATTGGGACAGGCACTTACACATAAGGAGCAGGCTGTGCAATAAGTATTAAAATGATCTATGCTTATTCCTCCCGGAGGGCATACCGGAGAAGTACGATTCTCCGGAACGGTAGATTCCTTCCTGGGAATGGGAGCATCCTGTGCCTTTAAAATGCGTGGCATAAGGGCTAAAAGTGCCAGCATGCCACCTATAAAGCCTCTCTTGGCCTGATCAGGTTCATCAGTTTCTTTTACCGCAGCGGCCTTCTTAAATCCGTATGAAACAGCGTTATCCGGGCATACGGAGATACAATTAAAGCAGGTAACACATCTGCTCAGGTCAACATCCTCATTTTTAAAATCAATGCATGAAGCCTTACAGTTGGCAGCGCAAAGTCCGCAGTGAGTACAGTGACTCTCTTCGATCCTTATCCTGAGAAAGGACACCCTTGAAATAAGCCCGAGAAAGGTACCCACCGGACAAAGGGTATTGCAATAAAGCCGTCCCCTCGTGAATGATAACCAGGTAACGAGTACAAGGAGCAAAACAGGCAGTATGTAGGCTGCCAGGGGGATCTTTATAAAATCAACCTTGAAGATGACATAATTATCAAAAAATGAAGTCACAGCCGCTATAAGGTTATTAACCAGCAGCACAAGTGGCTGGAAAAAATATGTGGCGGTCCTGCCAAAGATACTGTAAGGATCAAGCAGGCTAATGAGAAACACAGAGCCTGCAAGCATCACTATCAAGGTCAGGGCAAGTATAAGATGCCTTAAGATAATGTATGGTTTCCCATAACCAAACTTCCTGAACTTACGCCTGAACTTTCCCCCTATGCGGCTTACTATGTCCTGGCAGATACCAAGTGGGCAGAGCACGGAGCAGTAAGTTCGCCCCGTCACCAGGGTCAGGCCAAGAACAAAGATGAATCCTGCTGTTGCAAGGGCCGGCATGTTCATAAAATTCAATACCGACGGCACAAACTGCAGGTAAAGTATGATGGTGAACCACTTATCAGGGATAATATTACGGAAATCTATAAACGACAGTGTAATAACAACAAATACCAGTACTGCAAGGATAAGCCTGGATGTTTTTAAAGCAGGAGATTTCATCCGGAGCCTTACATTTTTATTCTGTGAATATTAAGGTTTTCAAGATCCATTCTCCCAATACCCTTTTTATTGGCCAGCGGTATATAATCTATCTGTTCCGGGCTCATTTTTATCATACTGGCAGCAGCTGTATCGGCAGCCAGCATATCGGTTGATATTATCTGAGCCTTCATTTCCACAGAATCGCTAACTGATACTCCCTGCGGGCCGTTTCGCATCATCACCCTGTAGCAGTCAATAATATTAAGCGTTGGTTTCTTTTCAAAGGTTGCATAATCGGCTATGCACTGGTGCAGGTTATTGGAATGCCAGAAGCCCCTGTCCCACACATTACCCATAAGATTCTTCATTGTAGCCGTCATTTTTGTACTGGAATGATGTTTCAATACGGGTACATTAATGAAGACATCCGATTCCAGTATCAGTTCATGCACCTTTGCCGTTTTCAGAATACTTGCCCGGGGTACATCAACTTCATGGTAATATTTTTCGGTATCTGCCGGTACTATTTTTGCACCTGCATCTTTTGCGGCTTTTTCTATCCCGGAATTCTTATATGCTTTAATCCAGTTATGACAGGTATGATCAAAAACATATACCTTATCTGCCCCTGCCCTGATGCAGTGCCCGACTATACGCTTTATAAGAAGCGGATTTGTATTGGCTGCCATTTCAGGGCTCCTGTCCCATCCAATATTTGGCTTGATAACCACCGTCTGGCCTTTCCTGACAAAATTTGTTATTCCTCCCAGTGCGCTTATTCCCTTATCGAACATGGCATCCGGCTCAGCCCCCATCACTGCAACCAGATCATAAGTTGCCGCAGCGGTGCCTGATGCCCATAATTTATTATATCCGCCAAGGCTGAAAGCAGCACCTGCTGCCACACCTGCTCCCAATGACTTTATAAAAAAATCCCGTCTTTTCATTCGTTTAAAATTTTATAATTAACTGAATATAACTTAATTAAAAATTTAAGAACGAATGCATGCGCTTACTCACGGTAAAACTGTTCGTGAGCTCGCTGTGCCCGGTTCGCTCCCGCATGAAAAATTTAATCATCTTCTATTGTGAAGTAAGAGATTAAATTTATTCATGCTCGTTTCATTTTTTTGTTTTTATTCAGTGCAAATATTCAAATTTATTGTTTCACTGCAAAATAGCATTATTATTATTTTAATAATATGCTTAATATTATCTTAGCAGTAGTTTTAAAATATAATAATTATGAACACTCTCTGCTACGAATGTTTCTCGGGTATAAGCGGTGATATGAACCTGGGTGCAATGATAGATCTTGGAGTTGACAAGGATTATCTTATTAGTGAATTAAGAAAACTAAAGCTGCCGGGCTGGGAAATGCGTGTGGAAAAAGATCAGCGTCATGGCATAACGGGTACAAAGGTAACAGTTGTTTTAACGGAAGTAGAGAAAAAACATCGTCATCTTGCGGATATAGAAAATATTATTGAAAAGAGCAGCCTGAGCAAGGCAGTAAAAGCCATTGCGATGGCAATATTCAGGAAAGTTGCTGAAGCCGAAGCTAAGGTTCATGACATTCCCGTTGATAAAGTGCATTTTCATGAAGTGGGTGCAGTAGATTCGATAATAGACATAGCAGGAGCAGCCATATGCTATATCAATCTGGGGATAAAAGAAGTTATTGTATCACCTGTTGAACTGGGCAGCGGCTTTGTCAGGTGTGCCCATGGTTTACTTCCGGTGCCTGCTCCCGCCACAGCTGAAATAATAAAAGGTATTCCTGTTAATAAAGGAAGAGTAGACTTTGAAGCAACAACACCAACAGGTGCAGCCATAATAAGCACACTGGGGACAAGGTTTGAAAGTGAAGTGAATATAAAAATACACAGAACCGGTTATGGTATCGGGCAGAGAAATAATCCGGACCTGCCTAATTTGCTGAGGGTCTACCTTGGTGAATCCGCTGTAAGGGAAGCTTCAGGCCATATGTCGTATCTGGTGGAGAGCAATATAGATGACATGAATCCTGAAATGTATGAAAACCTTGTTAATAAATTATTTGAAGCAGGTGCCGCAGATGTATTCCTGACAAATATTATCATGAAGAGATCCAGACCGGGAATAAAAGTAAGTATTATTTGCGGGGCCGGGGATATTGAGGCAGTAAAGGAAACCTTTTTCAGTAATTCAAGCACACTGGGCCTCAGAATAACAAAGTTTGACAAGCATACCGCAAGCAGGCAAATGAATAAAATAGATACGGCATACGGGCCCGTAACGGTTAAATATGCCTATCACAATAATAAACTAATATCTGCAAAACCTGAAATATCAGAATGTATAGCCATCGCAGAAAAGAACAAATTACCTCTTGCCGAGGTTTATAATAATATTATTGCAGTTATTCATGGCAGTAAGAGATAGGATAAAAAAATTATGCACTTATTTCAGCGATGCTGACAATATTCTGGTCGCCTTTTCAGGGGGAGTTGACAGCACTTTTCTCTTATATGTACTAAATAGGTTTTCAGATGCAAAGGTGTCAGCAGTGACCATAAAGACACACTATATACCACAATGGGAGGTAGAGGAAGCAATAAATTTCTGCCGATCAATGAATATTGACCATGATATTTTAAATATTCCACTTGACAACTCAATAGTATTAAATCCGCCAGACAGATGCTACAGGTGTAAATCCATATTATTCGGGCATATAAAAAAATATGCCGGACAAAAAGGCTTTAATATCATTGCAGACGGCAGTAATGCAGACGACATAAGTGACTACAGGCCCGGAATGAAAGCACTGAAAGAACTTGATATACGCAGTCCCCTTCTCGAAGCAGGATTCACAAAGGAAGAGATAAGAAAGGGCCTTCGAAGTTTCAAGCTCGAAATATGGAATAAGCCTGCATACGCATGCCTCCTGACACGTTTACCTTTTAATTCAAAAATCAATCTACAGGAACTCAGGCTTGTTGAAGAATCGGAACGTTACATGCACAGGATGGGATTCCCGGGAGCACGTGTAAGATTGCATAACAATATCGTGCGACTGGAAATCAGTCCGGTCCATTTCAGCAGGATACTTAAAGATACCATAAGGAAGGAAATAATTAAGGAATTTAAAAGCAGGGGCATCGAATTCATCAGTCTTGATCTGGAAGGATACCGTATGGGCAGTATGAATCAAAAAAAATAAGAATAATATGAACAGGGAGAGACTAAAAAAAATACTGGAAGATCTTTCTAAAGGAAAGATAAATACCAACGACGCACTTGAACAATTGAAGTATTTTCCCTTCAGCGATCTTGGTTTCGCCCGTATTGATCATCATCGTGAAATACGGACAGGTTACCCTGAAATAGTCTTCTGTGAAGGGAAAACAAGCGAACAGGTCAGGGATATTTTCAGGCATATATCGGGAACAGGACAGAATGTTATAGGCACCAGGGCCAGTGAGGAAAAATTCGAGGCAGTACGGTCGATAGCCCCTGAAGCCATATGGCATGAGGAAGCCAGAATAATAAGTATTATGAAGGGGAGACAAAAAATTGCAGATTCACCCATTGCGGTAATTACTGCAGGCACCTCTGATATACCCGTAGCCGAAGAAGCGGCGGTTACATGCGAGCTGCTCGGAAACAGGATTACCCGTATTTATGATGCCGGCGTTGCAGGCATACACAGGCTGCTGGATAAGTTGCCCGATATAAAGGAATGCAGGGTGGTTATAGTTATAGCAGGTATGGAAGGAGCACTTGCAAGTGTTGTTGGCGGCCTTATAGATAAACCGGTTATAGCTGTACCAACAAGTGTTGGCTATGGTGCAAATTTCGGGGGAGTGTCAGCATTACTGGCCATGCTTACCAGCTGTGCATCGGGAGTCAGCGTTGTAAATATAGATAATGGATTCGGTGCAGGCTTTAATGCAAGTATGATTAATCAGTTGGCATAGACCGTGGAAGGTATAACACTTATTTTATCAACAGCATATTACCCGCCTGTGCAATACTTTGCCGAGCTGCTCAAATCAGGCAAAGTATTTATTGAGCAACATGAGACCTATCCGAAGCAAACCTATCGCAACCGTTGCTATATATATTCAGCCAACGGGGTGATTCCTCTGAGTATCCCTGTGGAAAGAGGAAGTTTCCATAAGGTGAAACTGAAAGATATAAGAATTGATAATTCACGGAAGTGGCAAAGAGAACATATCCATGCCATCCGGTCGGCATATAACTCATCAGCTTTTTTTGAATTTTATAAGGATAAGATCCTTCAGCCTCTTTATAGTGAATACGACTATCTGCTCGATCTGAACATGGAAATCCTGGATGTCATAAGCAATATACTGGAGATTGAAATTCGCGTGTATACAACCGATTCGTTTATTAAAGAATATGATGATAACATCAGGGACCTCAGATACAGTCTGTCGCCCAAGAATGAATCAGCTTACAGCAGCCCGGAATACTTTCAGGTATTCAGCCCATCCCTTGGTTTTAAGCCAAACCTGAGCCTTATTGATCTTTTGTTTAATATGGGGCCCGAAACATGGTCGTATCTTAGAACCTGAATCCAAGCGTGGCTGTCACAAGATGCCTGTTATAGCTTATCTCAGCAGGATTAATTTCAGTATGATTATACATGAAATACATCTGCTGGTTACTTCTTAGTGCATAGGAGACATCAAATGAAAAGTTACTTTGCCTGAATCCCAGGCCTGCTGAATATACTGACTGGTAATTATCCTCATTATCCTCTCCTTTAACAAACGGACTTCCATAGAATGCATAGCCGGCTCTCATATAAAACGAATTCAGCCTCAGTTCGCCACCAAGCCTGATATTATGTGCCACATCATAAATATCTTTTATATCCTGGTTTTCATAGTAGTAGTCATAGTCGTCAGATGCCCTTGAGAATCTTGCCATCCTGTAATCAACAAATTCATAATCAGCACTCAGCAAACCTGCTTTACCAAGCTGCAGTGCTGCACCGGCCATTGCTCTGAGCGGTGTTGTGAGAGTGTATGAGAACCTGAAAGGATCATTTTCCCATGTGTAGTAATCGCCATTATCAAATTCTGATCTTATATCATCGTAATAGTACTCATCGAGTCTGTAGACCGTAGGTGTATGAAAGGCCAATCCCAGTCTCAGCATTTCAACGGGCCTGACTATTATGCCAAGCTTGAATGCATATCCTGTGCCACTGGCTTCAACCACGTCCCTGTAGACAAAATTATTGAAATCATAAATAAGATCCCGATCATCGATTTCTGTATGCTCATAGGTTGAATATGATTCAATTTTGTTTATTCCCAGGGTAGCGCCGATGTATATTTTATAACCCAGGTTAGCCGAAAAACTTAAGGCATGTTCAGCGGCATGCCCTTCCCTTGAAATGACCCGCCGTATGCTCTGGCCATAGGTGGAATTGGTATTTTCGCCGTATTGTGAGAAAGTGGTACCATATTCGTAACCACCTGAACCACTTAGTGTATCAAGGAGCCAAACTTCAAAAGCCGCTCCCGGAGCACCATCAATATCGGTATAATAGGTACCGTAAGCAATATCAGCCCAGTAATCGGCCATTGAACTGTTCTCATTTACTCCCCGTATCACTGTATTCATATTGAAATTATTGGTACGGTTGAAGGAATATGCCAGGTTAATACCTGAAAGGCCACTTGTATTGTCCCTGCTGACGAGAGGATAAACAAAACCTGCCTGGTTCAGGTTGAACTGGTATGCATATTCTGTCGCTTCTGTATTATTATACTTTGAGAGTGAATTATTATAGTACATTTGGGGAGACAGGCTTACTTCCATCGACCTGTAAATTCCCAGCCCGGCCGGGTTCTGGCTCAGAACTGAAAGGTCTCCTCCAAGAGCGGTAAAGGCACCGCCCATTGCCTGGAATCTGGCTGACCCACCATAGAATAACTGTGAATACCACAGTACTTCGTCTATTGTTTGTGCTTTACCCAGGGTAATTGCAGAAACAAAAGTTATAAGTATTATCAATGCTTTTTTCATTTTCAGTTTTATTAAATGTATACCTGGCCATCCCTTTCCGGGATGATATAATAAATTAATGCAACAAGCTAATTTCCAATAATTACACTTTTTTTATCTTCTTCTTCCTGAGCTACTTGAGCTTTTAGCCGAGCTTCGTCCACTGGATGAACTGCTACCTGATGATACTCTGCCGGAGCTGCTGCCTGCTGAGGAAGAAGACCTGCCAACAGAAGACCTGCTGGATCCCCTTGATGAGCCTGACCTGACCGAGGATGATCTTCCGGTGCTAAAGCTGCTCCTTCCGGTTGAAGAAGATGAGCGGTTAATAATTGACCTGCCTGATGTTCCTGAGGATGAACTGTTAATTATTGACCTGGAACGGTTATAGATATATTCAGTATTCCTGTTAGTCACAGTACTACTTCTCCTGTTAGTATTATTATAGGCAGGGCGGGTAGTCATCCTTGGATTAGTATAGGTAGGCCTGTATGTCCTGTCTTGGGTATTATATTCAGGCCGTGAAGCTGCACGGGTTGTAGTGTTAACCTGTGTTCTCCTGTTGAGGTTTGAGTTCACTGACCTCTCCTGCGGGTTACTTGCATTGCTGATGTTAGTATTACTTGATACTATGGTTTGATCAGTCCTCCTGCTGCCTTCAGTACTTCTTGTATCACCGGATACAACTGTTGCTGTTCTCCTTGAGGATGCACTGACTGAACTTGCGCGACTCAAAGGAGTAGATACATTCCTGTTGGTCAGGGTACTGTATGAGCTTCTGCGCTTTACCGGTGTGGTATAATAATCAACATTACTGGAGTAGCCATAGTAATATGGTGACATATATGAATAGTAGCCTAAACCATACCTGTAAGTCCAGGGATTGTAAAAATAAGAGGAACCCCAGTAATACGGTGAATAGAACGGGTCATAGTAATATGAGTAATACGGGCTGTAGAAGGGATCCCACATCCTGTAGGAATAATACGGGTAACCGAAAGTCAGACCATAGCTGAACCCGTAGTAAAAGGGATCTCTCCAGTAAGGATCGAAGTAGTTGCCGTAAAAACGGTTCAGGTAACTTGAGTAAGATACCCCGTCATAATAATCAAAGGCACTGCTTTTGTCACTGTCATAATACATGAGATCCTTGTCATACTCGGCCGGATCCAGGTACTGATCAGCCACAAGAGTATCGAGATTATACTTGTCTTCGATCTCTGAAATTGATTCATACGCCTGTCCGGGCACACCGGCTTCCTGCACATATATTTCTTTTGGAGCAGGTGTATAATACAGGTCATCGTATTCACCACTCATATAAAGTGATGAGGAACAACTGCTTAGAAGAAATATTGCCAAAACTGTTATGTAAAGATAAGTTTTCATTTTAGACCTCCGATCAATATTATTTCATCCTGTTAATATAAGAGCAAAAATCATACCAATTAATGTAGTATGTCGGGCACCAGGCTTCAGTAACAAATATAAGATTTTTCTTTGAACCTGGTTATTTTTCATGATTAATGAGATAAAAAAGCAGGCTTTTAACGCCTGCCCCTTTTTGTTGCTGATGTAGATTTGCTGTTATTCCTTGATCCTGTGTTGCTTCGTACCGCACTGCTTCCGGTGTTTCTGCTTGATGAGCTCCGCACTGCACTGCTTCCGGAGCTTCTTCCCGATGAGTTTCTGACGGCACTGCCGCGTGTATTCCTGTTTGATGAGTTCCGCACTGCACTGCTTCCGGAGCTTCTTCCCGATGAGCTTCTGACGGCACTGCCGCGTGTATTCCTGTTT